>Ga0316217_10000056_pt1 | contig 169005 bp, 141 predicted proteins | sample 1anoAmetaG_FD_203633 | JGI IMG/M metagenome (GOLD analysis project Ga0316217, IMG submission 203633) | Freshwater microbial communities from Trout Bog Lake, Wisconsin, USA - 1anoA | ecosystem: Environmental > Aquatic > Freshwater > Lake > Hypolimnion/Profundal zone | place: USA: Wisconsin... | reverse complement strand
CCGAAGAATCCTAGACCAGATCATCATTGGGAACGCCTGCCTCGAATCGATCGTCCGCCACTGCTCCCTGCGCGGATTTTCCCTTGTACCATCCCGTGCGCGTCACCTCAAAGCAGTCGAAGGCAGGAACGTACGGCTTGATGTCCAGCAGCGGCGTGCCGTCCAGCATGTCCACATCCGCAATGCGCAGGCGATTCCCCTCCACGCCAAGAAGCCGAACGGAGGAGAAACCAATTTGATTTGGGCGCGCCGGAGAACGAGTGGCAAATATGCCATGCTCCCGGTCGTCAAGATAAGGGCGAGCAACCAACTGTGGCGAGGAGGCGCGATGCAGGTGATAGATTAGCCATATCCGATCGAACTCCGCCAAATCGAGCAGCCCCGCCGCATATTCCGGAAACATTTCGACGACGCCTTCGGCGTTGCTGGAAACAGCGCTTTGAATAGGCGTGCCCTTGGCCTGAAAAAACGGCGTATGGATCAAGCCGATCGGCGACATCGCAATCACACCGGGCCGCGAACTGAGATTTTGCGTGTGCATTTTTCCTCGTATTAAAATCAACCGTCGTGTATAGAATACATATCATCGCTTCAAGGAGTTGCCATTGCAAGCTACAGACATACAAAACAATCTGGCGCAGTTGAGGACCAAGCGAGGGCTTGGTGCGGCGCAATTGGCGGCGAAGGTTGGCATCAGCCGCCAAACCGTCTATGCCATCGAGGCCGGCACCTATGTCCCCAATACGGCAGTCAGCCTGAAACTCGCCCGCGTCCTCGATGCTTCTGTTGAAGAAATCTTCCAGATAGAGCCGGAACAAAAAGAGGCGGAGGATATCGTTGAAGCAATTGTGCTGGGGAAACTGGAATCAATGGCGCCGGGCCAGCCTCTGCGGCTTTGTTTCGTAGACAAGCTTCTGGTGGCGGTGCCAACCGAGTCGGAAGGCCTCGGGCTGCAGCCTTCTGATGCTGTACTGCTCGGTCCCATCCCTGACGCAAAACGGAATGCAAATGCGAAAATTCAAATACTCGGCGACGAGTGGAAAAAGCCCAACCGCATTCTCATCTCCGGTTGCGATCCCAGCGCCTCCATCCTTGCGCGCTCCATGCAGCAACAAGGATGCGAGTTGGTAATCGTATATGAGAACAGCTCGCGCTCCCTTGAGTTGCTCCGCGACAAGATGGTGCATATTGCCGGTACACACCTGTGGAATAAAACCTCCGACAAAACCGACCTGTTGCCCATTACAAAGATGTTTGGTCGAAACTCGGTCACCGTGATTTCCTATGCAATATGGCAGGAAGGCCTGATTACAGCCCTCGGCAATCCTAAAAAGTTAACGTCTATCTCCGATCTGGCGCGCAGGGATGTGCAAATCACGAATCGCGAACCGGGAGCAGGCTGCCGGCATCTATTGGACGACCTGCTGCGCGAGCATGGCATCCCGGTTGCCAAAGTAAAAGGATACGACCGGGTCACACAAGGCCACCTGCCGGCGGCGCGCCTGGTGCGCAGCGGAGAGGTTGACTGCTGCATCAGCACGCAGCCCGTAGCGCGCGCGCTGGGTCTGCACTTCATTCCTCTGGCGCAAAAGCCCTACCGCCTGGTCATCCGACGCACGCATCTCAACCTTCCCCCGGTCCAGGCGCTGATTGAGACTTTGGGTCGCGCATCGTTCCGCCGCGAAGTGGAAGCCTGCACCGGATACAACTTGCACACAGCGGGCGAGCGAGTTGTTTGAGGCAGAAGGTGGCGCATAGATTGTGCCACAGTTAATTTCAGTGAATATGTTGGCTTTTGATGCTGTAATGTATACGAACACGACTCCAACGCCGGCTATGTCCCAATGGCAAAGATTTTCGAGCTGGAAAACTTCTGTTGAGACAGGTCAGTGAGTGCGAATCTATCGCAACACGGCGGATGTGAAGTGTTTTACGGGCGCCTTTGGTCGCGCGCTGCTCGGCGGTCAAGGGCGAGGTTCAATTCCAGGGTATTGACGCGCGGCTCTCCGAGAAATCCGAACTGCCGACCCTGCGTATATTGGGCTACAAGCTGGCGAAGATCGCTCTCCGAGATATGCCGCTCGCGCCCCACGCGCGTTACTTGGAACTCCGCTGCTGCAGGAGTGATGTCGGGGTCAAGACCCGAGGCGGATGAGGTGACCAAATCAATCGGAACAGGCGTGTTCGGGTGGTCAACCTGGTTCGAGGCAACGTCGCCGGCGATGCGGTCTATCAGCTTTTTGTTCGTCGGCGCATAGTTGGAGCCGCCGGAGTTCGTCGCGTCATAGCCATTGCCGGCCGCCGATGGCCGGGAGTGGAAATAGGCTGGGCCAGTGAAGGGCTGGCCGATAATGCGGGAGCCGATGAGTTGTCTCGACTCGCCATTTGCGCCGCTTTGCACGTAGATCAATTGCCCGTTGGCCTTGTCTTTGAACAACAACTGCGCCAGCCCGGTCACGGCGAACGGATAAACCAGGCCGAAGAGAACCGTGGTAACTACGGTGTACAAAAGCGCGGTAAAGATTTTGCGAGTCATGAAAGTTCCTCTTACGCAAGGTGAACGGCCGTGATGAGCATGTCGATGATCTTGATGCCGATGAAGGGCGCGATCAGCCCGCCAGCGCCGTAGATGATCAGATTGCGGCGCAGCAGAGCTTCGGCTGACATAGCCTTGTACCCCACCCCGCGCAGCGAAAGTGGAATGAGCGCGATGATGATGATTGCGTTGAAGATTACCGCGGATAGGATCGCGGACTGGGGAGTCTTCAACTGCATGATGTTGAGAGCCTGCAAGACCGGAAACACACCGGCAAACATTGCGGGGATGATTGCGAAGTACTTGGCCACGTCGTTTGAGATAGAAAAGGTCGTCAAGGCGCCTCGGGTCATGAGTAGCTGCTTTCCGATGGCTACGATCTCAATGAGTTTCGTCGGGTTGGAATCAAGATCGACCATGTTTCCAGCTTCTTTAGCCGCCTGCGTGCCGGAGTTCATGGCCACGCCGACGTCAGCCTGAGCCAGCGCCGGAGCGTCGTTGGTGCCGTCGCCAGTCATTGCCACCAGTTTCCCCTCTCCTTGTTCGCGCTTGATCAAGTCCATCTTGTCTTTAGGTTTTGCCTCGGCCAGAAAATCGTCCACCCCGGCTTCGCGCGCAATTGCAGCGGCGGTGAGCGGATTGTCGCCGGTAATCATGATGGTCTTGATGCCCATCTTGCGCAGTTGCAGAAAGCGCTCCTTCATTCCCCCTTTGACGATGTCCTTAAGGTGGATCACTCCCAGGGCCTGCCGGTTTTCAGCGACAACCAGCGGCGTTCCTCCGCTGCGCGCCACTACTTCCACGGTGGCGCGGACCTCATTGGGCAGATAACCGCCGTTGTCCTGGAGGAAACGCGCAATCGCGTCGGTAGAACCTTTACGTATGATGCGGCCATCCAGATTCACCCCGGACATTCTCGTCAGGGCGCTGAATGGGACAAACTCCGCGTGTACCTCGCTTAGGTCGCGTCCGCGGAGTCCGTAGACCTCCTTGGCGAGGACTACAATGCTGCGCCCTTCCGGCGTTTCATCAGGCAGAGAGGAAAGCTGGGCGGCATCGGCCAGCTGGCCTTTGGTCACGCCTGGCGCGGGAATAAACTCAGAGGCCTGGCGATTTCCAAGGGTGATGGTTCCCGTCTTGTCGAGCAGCAGCGTATTTACGTCGCCTGCGGCTTCCACCGCCCTGCCCGACATTGCGAGCACGTTGTGTTGAACGAGCCGGTCCATGCCGGCAATTCCAATTGCCGAAAGCAAGCCCCCAATGGTGGTCGGGATAAGGCAGACCAGCAGCGAGATCAGCACGAAGACCGACTGTGGCGCACTGGAGTAGATAGCAATAGGCTGCAAGGTAACGACCGCCAGCAGAAAAACGATAGTAAGCCCCGCCAGGAGAATATTGAGCGCAATTTCGTTTGGAGTTTTCTGGCGTTCAGCGCCCTCAACTAGCGCAATCATCCGATCCAGAAAGGTCTCGCCTGGATTGGAAGTGATGCAAACCTTGATGTAGTCGGACAGCACCCGGGTTCCGCCTGTGACGGCGGAGCGATCCCCGCCGGCTTCGCGGATCACCGGGGCAGATTCACCAGTGATAGCGGACTCATCTACGGATGCGATGCCTTCAATCACTTCGCCGTCGCCAGGGATCATGCCTCCGGCGATCACCAGAACTACGTCCCCGGAGCACAGGTTTGCGCTTGGTACATCCTCGGTTGCTCCGTTGCTAGTGATGCGCTTGGCAATGGTGTCGGACTTGGCGCGGCGAAGGGCGTCTGCCTGCGCTTTGCCTCGCCCCTCAGCCATCGCTTCAGCAAAGTTGGCAAACAGCACCGTGAACCAAAGCCAAAGCGTGATCTGGATGTCGAATCCGAACGACCCTTGATGCCTGACAATATCGAGCACAAGATAAATACTTGTGATGACGCTGCCTATCTCCACGACAAACATGACGGGGTTCTTCATCATGGTTTGCGGGCTCAGTTTTACCAGCGCATCAAAGGCTGCGCGCTTGACGATTTTTGAATCCCAAAGGGAACGTTTTTCCGCGTGTGCCATGAATAGTTCTCTTTCCGGTTTAGAAGATCTTGCCGCTCAACAAAAGCAAATGCTCAAGAATGGGGCCGAGTGAAAGGGCAGGAAAGAAAGTGAGCGCGCCGACGATGAGGACAACACCGACCAGCAGCACTGTGAACAGAGGTGTGTTGACGGGAAAAGTTCCCGGAGAAGGTGGAATCAGTTTCTTCTGCGCCAGGCTGCCCGCAAGGGCGAGCATAGGGACGATCATGAGGAATCGGCCTATCAGCATCGCCGCTCCCAGGGAAAGGTTGTACCACGGTGTATTGGCATTCAGACCGGCAAATGCTGAGCCGTTGTTGCCGGTAGCGGATGTGTAGGCGTAGATGATCTCTGAAAGCCCGTGCGGGCCGGCATTGCCGAGCGACGAGAGCCCGAGACTGGGCGTCATCAGCGCAACCGCGGAGAAGCCGAGAATCGATAGGGGAAAGATGAGGATGTAGAGCATGGCCATCTTGACGTCAAACGCCTCTATCTTTTTGCCTAGATACTCGGGCGTTCGTCCCACCATCAGGCCCGCGATGAATACGGACAGGACGACAAAGATGAGCATTCCGTAGAGTCCGGCCCCTACGCCTCCAAAAATCACTTCCCCCAGCATGATGTTGGTCAGCGGAACAAGTCCGCCGAGGGGCATGAAGGAGTCGTGCATGCCGTTGACCGCGCCGCAACTTGCGTCTGTGGTCACGGTCGCAAACAGTGCCGAGTTGGCAATGCCGAAGCGCACCTCTTTGCCCTCCATGTTGCCGCCGGCTTGCAAAGCAGTTACGCGCTGATCAACCCCGTGCAGGAGCGGGTTGGGCTGCGATTCGGCGTAATAGGCGACCAGAACGCCGGCGAAAAAGAGCGCGCTCATGGCTGCAAACACTGCCCAGCCATGAGCCGGAGACTTCACCATTCTCCCCAGCATGACTGTAAGAGCGCCCGGAATCAGGAAGATGGAAAACATCTGCAGAAGGTTGGTGAGGGGGGTGGGATTCTCAAAGGGATGTGCGCTGTTGGCATTGAAGAAACCGCCGCCGTTGGTGCCGAGCATTTTGATGGCTTCCTGAGAGGCGACCGGTCCCTGGGCGATTGTCTGCGTGGTCACGGTTTGGGTGGTGGTTTTGCCACTGGCATCGGTTGTCGTGACCGTCTGTGGCTGCACGAGAGTTGCTTGATCGTATGGGCGAAAGTTCTGCACAACGCCCTGCGATACCAGCACCAGCGCGTATAGAGTGCAGGCCGGCAGCAAAATCCATAACGAGGCGCGCGTGGTATCTACCCAGAAGTTGCCAATTGTTTTGGATTCGCGGCGCGCAATGCCTCGAATAAAGGCCGCCGCCAGCGCTATTCCAGCCGCCGCGGAAAAGAAGTTGTGGTAAGCGAGAGAACTCATCTGCGTGAGATAACTCATCGTCGTCTCGGGAACATAGGCCTGCCAGTTGGTGTTAGTCGTGAAGGAGGCGGCCGTACTGATGGCAAGTTGCGGTTCAACCGCATCAAGATGTCGAGGATTCAGCGGCAGGAAGCCCTGCAGGCGCTCGCATGTGTACGTGACCAGCAGAGTCACTGCGCTGAATATCAGCATGACAATCGAGTACTCCGTCCAGCGCATCTCATGGGATTCGTCTATCCCTGTGAGTCGATAGATCAGCCTCTCCAGCGGACGAAACACCCTGTCGGCAAACGTCTTCTTGCGTTCAAAGACGCGGGCCATGTAGATGCCGAGGGGCTTCGAGCATACCAGCACTAGCGCGAAAAACAGAAAAATTTGAAACCAGCCGTTGGCAGTCATTGGGCGCCTTCCTCTTGTGTTGCTAGAATTTTTCCGGGCGAAGAAGCGCGTAAACGAGATAAGCCAGCAACGCAGCGGTCACAAGCAGGAGCAATGCGGTTTCAAGCATTCCCCGCCTCCTTGCGAAAGTTATTGCCGGCAGGCTTCCTGTCCAGCCGATCACATCCTCTTGTGTACGCGACGGCGAGAAGAAAGAACGCAATGGTCGAGAAAACCATCAGAATATCCAGCACGCGATGCTCCTTCGCTTGACGGCAGGATGCGTCCGGTTTAGCGCCTGACGCTCCCTCAACAAGCTGCAATAGCAACATCAAACGCTGAAAGTTGTAAAAAGTGCGTAGCGAAGGCGTTAAGAAGTCATAAAGGGGAAGCGCTAACTAGGATTTATCGTCGCCTGTGGGGCGGAAGCGGTATCCAATCCAAGGCTCCGTGAGGATATAGCGCGGCTCATCCGAGGTTTCGATCTTCTTGCGCAACTGGTTGATATGGACTCTAAGATATTCCGGCTGATCGGCGTTCGCTCCCCACACGGCATGCAGCAAAACCCGGTGAGTGAGAACCTGACCGGGGTGTTCTGCGAAGCAGAGCAGCAGGTCAAACTGCTTCGGCGTTAGATGTAACTCCCCTCCGCAAAACAGGACGCGATGGTGGAGTTGGTTGATATGAAAATCGCCGATATCGACAACTTCCGGCAACGGCTTTTGAGCGGCGGTTTGCCGGCGAAGCAGCGCTCTTACACGCGCCAGCAGTTCCTGAATGCTGAATGGCTTTGTTACGTAGTCATCGGCGCCGGCATCGAGCGCTTCAATCTTTTGCCGATCCTGGTTTCTCACCGAAAGCACAAGAATGGGAATCTGCGAATTCTCTCGAATGGCGCGGCACAGCTCGACTCCGTTTATCTTTGGCATTGCAAGATCGGTAATCACCAGATCCGGCTGCCAGCTTTCCACTGCCTCCAGCGCCTCCAACCCGTCGGCGGCAACCTTGAGTACATAGCCCTGCGTTGAAAGGGCTGTCCGAAGAACGCGCGTAATCTGCGGCTCATCGTCCACAATCAGAATCTGTGACGGTTCAGTGAGTGGCTTCATCCTCGCTCCTGGTTTTGCGTCACGATGTGCACATCCACATTGGGCGCCTCAGTCAGAAAATGCTGAATCGCCCAGTAGTAGAGATATTTCTTCAGCCCTCGAGTTGCGGAGCGGCCAAAAATAATATGCGTAATATGCTTATCGCGGATAAATTGCGCCGCGGCGTTCGCCACGGTATCCCCCTGCACCAGGACAACCTCGGCGCCCAAATTTCGGGCGAACTGAAAATTCGCGGCAAGTTTATTCGCGTCGGAATGGTTGCGCTCCCGATCCGTTTCAATATGCAGAACATACAACTCCCCGCCAACCCCTTCGGCCAGCCTGGCCCCGCGGGCAATCAGCGCCTGCGATGTGCTGTTCGAGCTGATGCAGACAGCAACCCGCTCGCGAACTGCCCAGTTGGCCTGGATTCGCTTGGAGTCCATGTAGTTTGTCAGGGTCCGGTCTACGGCCTTGGTCACATGTTGCAGCGCCAATTCCCGCAGAGCGATCAGGTTTCCTCGACGGAAAAAATTTGCAAGTGCCTTCTCCGCGCGATCGACACCATAGATATCCCCTCGCTTCATGCGGGTTTGCAGGGCTTCCGGGGTAAGGTCGGCCATCACGATCTCATCAGCCCGTTGTACGATCCAATCAGGAACCGTCTCGCGAATCTGGATTCCCGTCACACTCTGCACTGTCGGCGCAATGCTCTCAATGTGCTGCACATTCATCGTCGCCAGCACATCAATCTTCGCGGCCAGCAACTCCAATACATCTTCGTAGCGCTTGGTGTGTTTGCTCCCCTCGATGTTGGTATGCGCCAGTTCGTCAACAAGTACGATTTGAGGCCGCCGGGCCAAAACCGCGTCGACGTCCATCTCTGCGAACGTGACGCCCTTGTATTCAATGGATTGAAGCGGAACTTGCTCCAGCTGTGTTGCCAGCTCTGCCGTCTTGGGGCGGCCATGCGCTTCTACCACCCCGATGACGATGTCCTCGCCGCGCTGGTGGCGGCGTAACGCCTCGCTTAGCATGTTGTAGGTCTTGCCTACGCCGGGCGCGTAACCTAAAAACAGTTTGAACGTGCCCTGCCCCTTCTCGGGGGCTACCTTATCCAGCCACTCCTCCGGGCTCTTGGTAATCGTCGGCGCTGGATCATGGCTAGGCATAGGCTTAAGATGTGGATGTGCAAAGAATAACGCCCCGCATCATTTTTCGCTACGGTTTATCTACTGGCACGCTGGCCGGAATTGTCGCAGTGTACTTTTACTGGCTGCATGCCAATGAAACAACGGTGTCGCTCACCTTCCTCCTCCTCATTCTAATCGTTGCCGCCAATTGGGGGCTGCGCCACGCTATTTATATGTCCTTCCTGGCCGCGGTGAGCTTTAACTTCTTTTTCCTTCCTCCCGTGCTTACTTTCACGATCAGCGATTCGCGGAATTGGGTTGCCCTGGGCACGTTTCTCCTGACTGCCGTCATATCGAGTCAGTTGTCTGAGCGGGCCCGGCGAGCCGCCGAAAACTCAAGCACCCGGCAGCGCGAAGCAGAAAGTCTCTACGAATTCAGCCAGCAACTGCTGCTGTCGAGCAATATGTCGGATCTGTTGAATCAATTGCCTTCAATGATGACTGAAACCTTGCACCTGAGCGGAGCCGCGCTCTACCTTCGCGACAAGGATCGCGTCTATCGATCAAGCCCCGGCTACATGCACATCTCCGCTGAGCAGTTGCGCGAGGCAACTTACTCGCATGAGAGTCGTCAGTTCGAAGATACGCAATCGCTTCTGCTTCCCGTCCTCCTCGGGCAGAAGGCTATAGGCGCCTTGGCGCTTTCCGGCCAGCAAATCTCAACGGAAGTGCTCGATTCCGTGCGCAGTATGACTGCAATTGCCATTGAGAGAGCCAGGGCGATGGAGACGCTTGCCAAAGTCGAGGCCTCGCGCGAGAGCGAACGACTGCGTAATGCTCTGCTCGATTCGGTCGCCCACGACCTGAAAACTCCTCTCACTTCGATCACTGCCGCCATTACAACGCTGCGTTCAGACAGCCTCCTGGACCCGGATCAGCGAGCGGAAATGATGGCTGTCATTGAAGAGGAAGCAGCCCGGCTCGACCGCCTGGTGAGCGAAGCCGTAGAGATGGCTGAACTGGATGCAAATCGCATTCAGTTGAATCTTCAAAAGCTTTCCATTCGCGAGGTCATCGAACAGGCGATCAACGGCTTGGAGGCGCAATTGCGGACGCATTCGGTTGAATTGCGCCTGCCAGACGCTTTGCCCGCTGTCCCGATGGACAAGACACAGATTGTTAAGGTGCTCCAGCATCTGCTCGAAAACGCCGCGAAGTATTCGCCGCATGGCAGCCCCATAGTTGTGAGTACTGAAGTGACGGGAGATGCTCTGGTCGTCAACGTCGCCGATCGCGGCGTTGGCATTGATGATCAGGAGCAATCCATGGTTTTTGATAAGTTTTATCGCGCGCCCGGACAGCGATATCGCGTGCAGGGAACCGGCATGGGGCTGGCAATCGCAAGAGCTCTCGTTGAAGCGCATGGCGGAGCGATTACCGTGACAAGCCAGCCCGGCAACGGATCCGTCTTTTCCTTTTCTCTTCCTTTGACTGCCCGTCATTGAAGCGCCAGAAAGATGCAGGGCAGCTTGCATTCTAGTGTGAACTTTGAAACTGATGAAATGTTTGATTTGCCATATGAAGAAATGCTAATCCTGCACCGTCGATTGATCGGAGGTCATTCATCTCTTCCTGTGGGTGTTTCCTGCGCTTTATCGGGATTGCGCGAATAGCGAATCACCTCGACACGAGACGAGGCAATCAAGCCTTCTTCCACCATTGAGTCCAGATGCGGAATCAGCTTCTCGATTTGCTCCTCCTTGTCGATGATGGTCAGCATGATCGGCGCGTCTTTCGAAAACGTCCAATGACTGGCATGGTGAATCCTGGTGCTGGCCCCATACCCTTCGATTCCTCGATACACGGTAGCGCCGGCCATTCCGAGTTCCATGCATTTGGCGACAATTGCTTCGTGCAGGGGCTTCCCCTGCCATTTGTCCCCCTCGCCGAAGTGGATGCGTAACATTCGAGCTTGAAATTGGTCTTTCATGGTCGAGCCTCCGCTCATACAGAAGCGCTTCCCGGCTGCGACTCCGACTGATCAACGTCAGCAGCGCGGTAGGAATACTTGATGATGTCCACGTCTGAGAAAACAACCAAACCCTCATCTACCATTTGATCGACAAGAGGAAGAAAAGATTGGAGCTTGTCTTCGGTATCAACAGCCGAGAGCATGATGGAGCAATCATGCGACAAGTGCAGAGCCTTGTCCTTGTGCATTCGACGGTGCGCGCCATAACCAAGAATTCCACGATAAACAGTGACGCCGGCAATATCGTTGGCTCGCATGGCTTCAACGAGTGCGCTATAAAGAGGCTTGTCTCTCCAGCGGTCCGCTTCGCCTATGTAGATGCGCATCATTTTTGCTTTGCCCTCCATCTTCGCGTACGCCGGAGGCGTTGCCTTCTTCGGTCTCGACACTTGTGCCGGCTTCGCCAGGGTGGTTTCCTGAATCTCGATCATTCCGCTTCCGGCCAACTCTTCCAGCTTCCCGAGCAGCTCGTTGACTTTCTCCCCGGTTTCAATGAATTCAATCTTGAGCGGAAGATGATCCGATATCTCAACAATGCTGGCGGAGTGCATATGATGATCCGCGCCGAATCCGGCTATCCCCTTCAGCACGGTAGCTCCGGAAACTCCCCGATAGAAGAGAAAGTCGAGGATGCTTGAGTACGCAGGCGCCCCGTGGTGCTTCGATCCCTCGCTCAGATAAATGGAAACTTTCAATGCCTTGCCGGCGCTCAACATACGTCCTCCTCTGGAAATGCAGCCCGCGTTGCGAGACAAGAAACGCCGCGGCACGCCCGATTGCGCCCCGCCCAACTCTGTCCCGATCCGGTCCATCGCGCGGATGTTGCAATTCTTGCGCCAGTTGCCGGCGCATTCTGAACCGCGGCCTGGCCCCACCTATGAATGTTGCAGAGACGGTGGATGTTCTCCTCCATGCCGTTAGGAAGCCGCGCCGTCTGAAACTCCTTCAGGAGGCGGCAAAATGAACACCACGGTTCCTCAAGCAACTGGAGAATCGACTGATAAACGACAAGCGGTTTGTGTGTTTTCATGAGAGGCGCTCCGCAATCACAGAACCGCCCCACACTGCAGCAAGCCCAAGAATAAGGCTGCTGACCGCATAGAGGGAAGCAAGAAAGAAAGCCCCCGCTCGAATCGTGGAAAGCGTTTCCCACTCATACGTCGAGAAGGTGCTATAGGCGCCAATAAAGCCAATGGGCACCAGGAACCTCCAGCCGGAATTCAGTTCCGCCCGGTTAGCCATAAAGGTAAGCGAGAAGCCGATGATCATGCATGCCGTGATATTGATGACGAAGGTTCCATAGGGAAACCTGGTTCCCATCCGATTGGCGATTGCAGAGCCGACCCAGTATCTCGCAATCGAGCCGAGTGCGCCTCCGAGTGCGATAAGAAAATATTTTTGCAAGCCTGCGCTCCTTAACTGTCTCTTCTCGTTTTCTGAATTGCGATGATTAACTCAATCCTAGCTGCCAGCGCCAATCCCACCATAGAGCAGACAAAGCCCAGGTGTTCATCATGAGTTCGAACTCCTAATTGTCATCCAGGGAAGTTGCCGGGACATAACTCCGCAACAGGATCCCCTGTTAGGAGTTATCATCTGTCCGGCCTGATGGAGTGGACAGCGGTTAAGGGTGAACTCCTTCACCACAACCAACTCTTCAGTACACACCTGTTCTGATTCGATGTCAAGGTGTTGAGCGCGGCGGCCGGGCGCACTGCCTGAGGCGCACTTTCTGCAAGGCACAATAGAAGACTCCGTGCGCAAATCTCTTCCGAAGGACGGCTAACGCGCATGCGCGCCGTTAGCGTGACGGGGTTGCAATGGAAAATGCGCTTGTGTTCTACCAAAGATTGACAGGATAGTCAGGGTTGCGCCGGCGAACCGTCAGGCTTGTGCATTTCTTTTCTCGAACAACTTCTGCTTTTCCTAAATGCGTTCCAGCGAGCCAAAACTATTTCCGCCGTTCTCTCCAGAGCCGGCCTGCAACACTATGATGGGGTTAGCGTCTGCTTCCCATGCCGTCCAGCGAAATCCCAATCCGCGCCCTCCCCACGCTGCACGAGTTCTTCGCTCCCGGCGGCATTCTCGCGCGTTCCTCGCTGCCTTTTGAGTACCGCACCGGCCAGTTGCAGATGGCCAAAGCCGTCGAGCTCGCCCTCAATGAGCGCCGCCACCTGATCGTCGAAGCCGGAACCGGAACCGGCAAAACCCTCGCCTACCTGCTGCCTGCACTGCGCACCGGCCAGCGCATCATCGTCTCCACCGGCACAAAGGCCCTTCAGGATCAGCTCTTCTTCCGCGACGTTCCCTTCCTTGAGACACTGATCGGCGATCTGCGCGTCTGCTACATGAAGGGCCGCGCCAACTATCTCTGCCGCCACAAACTGGTCTCGCTGCGCAACCAGCCGATTCTCTCGGGTCTCGAAGAGATCGATCAATACCGCCAGATCGCCGAGTGGGAGCAGACCACCGAAACCGGCGACCGCGCCGAACTCTCCGGAATGCCGGAGTCCAGCGCCCTCTGGGCAAAGCTCGACGCGAGGACCGAAGCCTGCCTCGGCTCCAGTTGCCCGGATTATCGCCGCTGCTTCATCACTGAGATGCGCCGCAAGGCTCTCGAATCGGACATCATCATCGTCAACCACCATCTGTTTTTCGCGGACCTCTCCGTCAAGCGCGAAGCCGGCGGCGCGCCTGACGCGGGCATTCTCCCCGAAGCCGCGGCCGTGGTCTTCGACGAGGCCCACGAGCTGGAAGATGTCGCCTCAAGTTACTTCGGACTCTCCGTCAGCAACATCCGTTTTGAAGAGCTGGCGCGCGACACCGATTCTCTGCTGCGCGGCAAACAGGGCGCCGCCAACCTTCCTGCCCTCACCCAACAACTCCGCGATCGCGCCCGCATTTTTTTTGCCGGCCTCCCCATGACAGGCGACGGCCGCCAGCCCTTTACCGAGCGCGAGCATTTTCTTGAAGCAAACAGCGATCTCTACGACTCCGTGCGCGCCACCCTTCAGCGCCTTGAAGCGGAGATGGACGCGCTGACCAGCGTCGAAGAAGCGCCGGGGCTCAGAAAACGTGTCTCCCGCCTCCGCTCCGAATTTGAATTCCTGCTCGAATCCAACGCCAGCAACATGGTCTATTGGATGGAACGCCGCGTGCATCAATTTGCGGAAAGAAGTGGCGTTTTGAAAGGGCACGACTTCAGTCGTGCCGAAAACGATCATAAAAAAGGCCGGACTTTAGCCCCTGAGGGACGTTTCTCTTCAACTCGCAATGCCTCCCGCACCACCTTCCTGCAAGCCACGCCCATCGATATCTCCGAACTTCTCCACGAGTTGGTCTTCGACCAGATCCCCACCGTCGTTCTCACCTCGGCCACGCTTACCGTGCAAGGCGGATTCGAACACATCCGCAAGCGCCTCGGCCTTGCGGAAGCCCGCGAATTGGTTGTGCCCTCGCATTTCAAATACGGCGAGCAAGCCATCCTCTATCTGCCGCCGGAGATGCCCGACCCCCGCGATGCCGAATTTCCCGAAGCCGCCGCGCGCTGCATCCAGCGCGTTCTTGAAATTACCAAAGGCCGCGCCTTCTGCCTCTTCACCAGTTACGCTCAGATGCGCGCCCTCTACGAGCGTCTTGCGCCCGTGCTCGATTTTCCCATCCTGCTCCACGGCACAGCCCCGCGCAAAGCGCTGTTGGAGCAGTTCCGCTCCACCCCCAACGCCGTCCTCTTCGGCACATCGAGCTTTTGGCAAGGCGTGGACGTGCAGGGCGAAGCATTGAGTTGCGTCATCATCGACCGTCTCCCCTTTGCCGTCCCCAGCGACCCGGTCATCCAGGCCCGCATGAAAGCCATTGAAGAAGCCGGCGGCAAGCCCTTCTCCGACTACCAGGTCCCTTCGGCTGTTCTCACCCTCAAGCAAGGCTTCGGCCGCCTCATCCGCTCGCTCGAAGACCGCGGCGTGCTGGTCCTGCTAGACCCGCGCATTCGCAAGCAGAGATACGGCCAAACCTTTCTGGCCAGCCTTCCGCCCTACCGGATGACTGCGACCATCACAGATGTGGAGGAGTTTTTTGCTGATCTGGCAAACAAGAATTGAACTACTCCGATCAGTCATCCCGAACGGAGTTTGGCGGACTCAGGTGCGGTCGCCGGCTGCTTGAACCGCAAACTCAAAATCGATCACCCGATCCCGACTTGTGAAGGATGTCATGATAACAACCTGTAAAGTATGTGCGGATACTGAATAAAAATGCCGCGATGAATAGGTGTTCAGACATAGCCGGATGCTCGCGTCCGGATTTTCAGATATGGGATTCAGCTAGCTCGCCAAATCGCCACAGCGATACATCTTCCAGAACTCCACAAATCCCTTCAGCCTCACTACTTGAAAATAATCGTTGCCCACAAAATAGAAGATCAAGGCAACCGCGGCAATCCAGCGCAAAGTATCAGCGCCCAGTTGATCGCTGAAGGGCAGCGGCGCGGCTGAAATCACCATCGCCACCACAATCAACGCCAGTTTCACAATACCCATCACCAGGTTGATTTCCACCAGCTTGCTCGTCATAGCCTTTCCCAGCCTGAGACTCTGACCGAGACTCGAAATCACGGAACGCTTCTCCAGCATCATCACCAGCGGCGCAATCGACAACGCCCAACTCACCAGCGCCCACGCCGCAAAAAATCCCAGCGAAAGAAAAATCACTCCCACCGAGAAGCCGATCAAATCCGGCTCTGCGTTGGGAGTGATGGTTGAGCCGGCGACCCATGCGATGGAGCGATACCATCCCCACCACATGGCTGCAAAAAGCGCCAGCCACGCCGCCTGTAACCCCATCATCGCGAAGGGACGAAAACATGCATCAGACTGCCGCACGGTTCCGGCCCCGCTCGAACTTCCTTCGCAATGTTCTCCAGAAACTTCAGGCGCATCTGACTGCTGCACGGTTCCGGCCCCGCCCGAACATCCTTCGCAATGTTCTCCAGAAACTTCAGGCGCATCATACTGCCGCACGGCTCCGGCCCCGGAGGGGCCATTGGATAATAGCCCAGGACAAGCGAAGCGCCGTCCTGGGATAGCCCGTAAAAAATCTCCCAAGCCCCGTAGGGGCGACGGAACCATCCCTGTGAATTTCTTTTCAGCGCGCGACACTGGCTTTGTGTCAGGGCACGACTTCAGTCGTGCCGCAAATGCTGCAATATCATGCTGGGCTTTAGCCCCTGCGGAATGCCCTTCGCTAATTTTTCCGCCATCTTCCGAACGCAAAATCATCCGCATCAAAATTAGGTTGCGTCCCACCCCCGAAACAACCACCCAGCCCGCCGCGGCCGCCGGCAAAAGCCGGCACGCAACCGCCGCTGCATGCGGCTGGTAAAGCGTCCAGGCGTTCCGGAGTTGCTCCGCGGCCACCCATGGATTTTGCGGATCAAGTGTTCCGAGCCCCGCAGACTCCAGCGGCAACTCAACGAGAATTCTTTTCACCTGCTCGAAGCAGAGCGCAAGAAAAGGCACGCCAAAGATCCAACGCCACGCCACCTCGATAACAATCAGCAAAGGCCGGTCAAAGACCCAGCCCATCTGTCCGACCATCGTCTGTGTTCCGCGCAAAGGCGCTGCCATGCTATCGAACCACCAGATTCACCAGTTTGCCCGGCACCACAATCACCTTGGCAACCGTCTTCCCCGCCGTGCGCGACTGAACCTTCTCATCCGCGCGAGCCGCGGCCTCAATGGCTTTGGCATCGGCCTCCGCAGCCACGCGCACCACGGTCACCAGCTTGCCGTTGATCTGCACCGGAATTTCCAGCTCATCTTCCTTGGCCAGTTCCGGATCGCTCACCGGCCATGGAGCGCGAAGAATATTGCCCTCTTCGCCCAACTCCTCCCACAACTCCGCCGCAAGATACGGTGCCAGCGGAGCCAGCAGCAGCACCAGTGTGCGCAGCAACTCGCGCATCACAGGGGCCGGTACTTCGCCTGCGGTCAACTGCGCATCGACAGCCTGAATCTCGTTGACCAGCTCCATGATCGCCGCCACGCAAGTGTTGAAGTGCCAGCGCCCCTCAAAGTCCAGCGTGATTTTGGCAATCGTCTGATGCAGCTTCCTGAGCAGCTTTAACGACAATCCGCTTTGTGCCCTGTCATTCTGAGCGGAGCGCAGCGAAGTCGAAGAACCTGCGTTTTGTTCTTCTTTGCGGAATGGGTGGGAATCCACGCCTGCCGTACGAGCCAGCGGAGCATACTTCGTCGCCAGCCGCCACACGCGCGCCAAAAATCTGCTCACCCCCGCAACGCCATCCTCCTGCCAATCCAGATCACGATCCGGAGGCGCGGCAAACAGCGCGTACATGCGCGTCGAATCGGCGCCGTACTTGGCGATCATCTCGTCGGGCGAAACCACGTTGCCCTTCGACTTGGACATCTTCGCGCCGTCCTTGATCACCATCCCCTGCGTAAACAGCCGCTGCGCCGGCTCGTCATTCACTATCAGCCCCAGGTCGCGCATCACCTTGGTCCAGAAGCGCGAGTAGATCAGGTGCAGAATCGCGTGCTCCACGCCGCCAATGTACTGGTCAATCGGAAACCAGTACTGCGCTGTCTTCGGATCGAAGGGCGCGTTCGTATTCTTCGCATCCGTATAGCGATAGAAATACCAGCTCGAATCGACAAACGTATCCATCGTGTCGGTTTCGCGCTTGGCCGGCCCGCCGCACTTGGGGCAGGTCACGTTTACGAACTCCGGCACGCGTCCCAGCGGCGACCCGCCCTGCTGTGTAATCTCAATCTGCGCCGGCAGCACCACCGGCAACTGCTCGTCGGGCACGGGCACCAGGCCGCATTTCTCGCAATGAATAATCGGAATCGGCGTGCCCCAGAACCGCTGCCGGCTCACGCCCCAGTCCTTCAGCCGGAAGGTCACCTTCGGCTCGCCAAATCCCTGCCGCTCGGCAACGCTCTGCATGAGAATCTGCGCGTCCGAGCAACTCAGCCCGTCGTACTCGCCGGAGTTCACCAGCACGCCTTCTTCTGAGCAGAACGGGAGCTTCGCTCCGTCCTCGCCTTGGACGGGCTTGATCACTTCAACGACCGGCAAATTGTATTTAGTCGCAAACTCAAAATCCCGCTCGTCGTGCGCCGGAACGCTCATGATCGCGCCGGTTCCGTAGTCCGCCAATATGTAATTCGCCACCCAGATCGGCACCGGCTGCCCATTATATGGATTGATCGCGACTCGCCCCGTAGGAATGCCGTGCTTTTCAATCGCGCCCAGATCGCCCGCCTCGCGCGCCTTCTTCTGCTGCTCCAGCAACTCATCCACCCGCGCCTTCAGCTTGGCATCAGTAGCTGTAAACGTTGCCACCAACTCATGCTGCGGCGCCAATTGCACGCTGGTCGCGCCAAAAATCGTATCCACCCGCGTAGTGAACACGCGAATGCGTGTCGGCTTGTCATCCTGAGCGGTAAGTTTTGATTTGTCATCCTGAGCAGTAAGTTTAGATTTGTCATCCTGAGCGGTAAGTCTAGACTTGTCATCCTGAGCGGTAAGTTTAGATTTGTCATCCTGAGCGGAGCTTGGCGCGCTTTTTGCGCCAAGCGCAGTCGAAGGACCTGCTTTTGATCCCTGACCCCTGACGGGGTCCCCGGCAAGTGATTTTTGCTCGCTGGAGTGGCTGACCCCTGATCCCTGCTCTTCGAGAAAAAAATCAACCTCCGTCCCCTCACTCCGCCCAATCCAATTCCGCTGCATCGTCCGAACTTTTTCCGGCCAGCCGTCGAGCTTTTCTAACCCGTCGAGCAACTCCTGCGCATAAGCAGTGATGCGGAAGAACCACTGCACCAGGTCGCGCTGCTCCACCAGCGTCGTCTCGTGCCGCCAGCAACATCCATCCACCACCTGTTCGTTGGCCAGCACGGTGGCGCACTCGGGACACCAATTGACTTTGGATTTTTTTCTGTAAACCAGCCCCTTCTCGTACATCCGCAAAAAGAACCACTGGTTCCAGCGGTAGTACTCCGGCAGGCAGGTCGCAACTTCTGTGGCCCAGTCGTAGCCCAGCCCCAGCCGCTCCATCTGCCGCTTCATCGCATCAATATTCGCCAGAGTCCACTCGCGCGGGGGCGTATTGTTCTTGAGCGCGGCGTTTTCCGCCGGCAGCCCGAAGGCGTCCCACCCCATCGGATGCAGCACGTTGTAGCCGCGCATCCACATGTGCCGAGCCAGCGCATCGCCAATCGAGTAATTGCGCACGTGCCCCATGTGCAACTGCCCGCTCGGGTAAGGCAGCATCTCCAGCACGTAGTACTTGGGCTTGCCGCAATCCACAGGCTCAGCCGCGTACAGTTTGGGGTCCGCAGCCCACCGCTGCTGCCATTTTGGTTCAATCGTCGAAGGGTCGTAACGCAGTTCTATCTCTTCCGCCATATCTTATTCAGTGTAAATGGGAAGCGGCTTCCACTTCTCGGACTGCTAAGAAATCTCTGCACAAGTTTGCTCTGTGTCAGGCACGTCTTTACAGACTGCGGAAAAGCTCATTTCCGGCTGAAAGAAGTGTCAGGGCACGACTTTAGTCGTGCCGTAAATACAGCAAAATGATTTTGGGCTTTAGCCCTTGTGGAACTGCTGATATAGATAAGGGACCTGTGCAGAGATTCCCTAAGGCCGAACAGGCTCCGGGGCAACAGGCGCTTCCATCTCCCCAATGCTTAAGCACGGGTCGCCATCCACTTCCCGGTTTACGATTACATACCCGATAGGTGGCCGGAAGACCGCCGCTTGCGGCTCGCCCGGGCTGAACTTCACCAACTCCCTGATCATCTTGTCCGACTGCCGATCCTCGCTCACCTCGCGCACCAAAAGGCCGTTCAAGCCGGGAGCTGTAGCTTTCCAAAATTCGGTAGACCTGACTTCAATCGTGCGCATCTGCTGCTTATGCTTTTTTTGTTTTCCTATTGGCTCTTCTGCTGTCGTCGTGATTCGGCGGCCTCGCGCCTCGACTCCCAGAATCGTCATCGTGCCCAGGTCTTCTTCTCTGGTTTTCTCGTTCGCGTAGGCTATCCCGAAAGTCATAGAACCACAGCCCTGGAGCGTCGTGCCGGAAAAAGGAATCGCCATTACCGTCGCTTCCCGCCCCGGAAAACTCCATTTGAAAACAACGTGGGCCACTGGATCGAAGACATGAAAATGCGTGATCGCCGTCTGATCCGACAAGCCTGGAATAACCGTCATCGCCCTCATATGGCGGCCCTCGGAGTCTCTAGCTGTGACTTCGGTCGATTCTTGAGGAATGGCAATTCCATTTGGAAGCGCCTTGACCCGCAAAGTTCTGAACTCTGCCAGATAGGGTAGCTGCACGACCGGAGAAGGCTTGCTGACCGTGGCAGAACTTGTCTGAGCCACAGGTGCCTCTCCCCATCCCAGCAGCGCAATCAGCGCCAACAGCCCATAAGCACGACCGCGCATAACTTACCTTTTGTGCCGTCTTTTTGCGACACACGCAGCTTAACTCCGTATCGGGGGTAACGCAATCGAAATCAGGGAAGCTATTCCACCAGCCCCTTCAGCGCCGTCACATTCATCAACTCGTCGCTGGGATCATCCTCCGGAGTCTCCGCAATAAAAGCCGAATGGGCAAACCGCTTGTCGTTCAGCAGCCGCCGGAACGGCTCCAGCCCCATCGTTCCCTTGCCAATATGCTCATGCCGGTCGAGCTTCGATCCCATCGCGGCCTTGGCGTCGTTCATGTGCCACACATGCACCGCCTCCAAACCAATCGTCGCCTCCGCCTGCCGTATCGTCTCCTCGTAGCCCTCGGCGCTCACCAGGTCATACCCGGCAACCCACGAGTGGCAGGTGTCCAGGCAAACCGCCACCGGAGCCGTCTTCTTCAACCGCTCCACCAGCTCCGCCACCTGCTCAAAGTTGCCGCCCAGCGAGAACTGCGCCCCCGCCGTATTCTCAATCAAAATGTGAAACGGAGTTCCCTGCCACGCCAGCGCGTCAATCGCGCGCGTAATCGACTCCGCCGCCAGCTTCAGCCCTTCGTCGCGCGTCAGCCCCTTCCACGACCCCGGATGCAGCACCAATCCCTCCGCGCCCAGCGCCAGCGCCCGCTCAATCTCGCCGCGAAACGCCGTCACGCTCTTCTCGCGAATCTCCTCCGTCTGGCTGCAAACATTCACCAGGTAGCTTGTGTGAATCACCAATGGACCCACGTCAAACTTGGCGCGCAGTTCCTTCATCCGCGCCGCCTGCTTTGGGTCAACTTTCGGCGCGCGCCACATCCGCGGACTCGAAGAGAAAATCTGAAAAGTGTTTGCGCCAATCTCCACCGCGCGCTCCACCGCGTTGGATGCCCCGCCCGCCGTCCCCAAATGAATCCCGATTCGCTTCGTCATGCCGATAGTGTATTGTCCCCGCCCCAAAAAATGAAATTTCCCCTCAAATAAGCTTGTCATCCTGAGCAGAGCGCAGCGAAGTCGAAGGACCTGCGGTTGCTTTTCGTGCTTTGTGTATCAGGGCACGACTTCAGTCGTGCCGCAAACGCAACAAAAAACGCCGGGCTTTAGCCCCTGCGTTTGCCCTTCATTGCCTTGAAGGGGCGCGGTTTTAACTGCGCCATCAATCGTTCTTCCGTTTCTAGAAATCAACCCACGCGGCATTAACAATTTTTGTCATCCTGAGCGGAGCGCAGCGAAGTCGAAGGACCTGCGGTTGCTTTTCACACCTCGTGTCAGGGCACGACTTCAGTCATGCCGCAAGATGGAGAGAGGCGGGGGTACCGGGGTCCCCAGCGATAGGTCTTCGTCGCTGGGGTGGAATTTTAACCCCCGCAAAATACCGAACTAGTTTTGTAGAAATCAATCAACGCGGCCGGGTGCCCCAGGTCCCGATTTTGGGACCTGGGAAACCGCGACTCTTTCAAAGTCCCGCTCGACCGATTCCTGAGAATTGCGCCCTAATCGTCGTCGTCCTTCGTGTCTTTCTTGCGCCGCTCTTTCAGCACCGCCGGAACCGGCTTGTCTCCCATTGCGTCCTTCCACAAAATCACGTTCAGCTTATCGGCGGGCGCGCGGTCAGCGTGGCGGAAGTCCATCTTCATGCTTTCTTTCGCTCCCGCGGCTGTTTTCAGATTGGCCGTGTAAATCAGCCCGTTGTCGCGGTTCCCGTAGCCGGCATTAAACGCGGGCTGGTCGCCGGGACCAGTGAAGAGCGTCGAAATCAGCGGCGCAAAAGCGTCGTTGTTGTTCATCGGCGGCAGCCCAAGCAGCGATTCCATGGTGCGAATCACGCTGACCGTCGTGTAGAAGCGGCTGTCGACAACTGGCGCGCCGTTTGCTCCGTGCGGAGCATATTTGCTGATCACCAGCGCCGTGCTGCGATGCGCGTCCACGTGGTCAGCGCCTGCCTGCGCATCATCTTCGAGAATGCAGAAGGCCGTATCGTCCCAGAACGGCGAGTGTGAAATGGCTTCCACCGCGCGGCCCACGGCGAGATCGTTGTCGGCGACTGACGATTTCGGCGTCGGCCCGCCGGGCCGTGTGCCGGCCGTGTGATCGTTGGGCAGCCGCAGTTGGATGAAGTTCGGCATGGTGTCTTTGCCCTTTTCCTTGTCGGCAATCCAGGTCTTCAAATGCTGCAAGAAGATCTCCACGCGCACCTGGTCCGGCACCATCAAATTGAAGTCTGGCGCCTCCGCGGCAAAGTGTCCCACAAGCTCTGGCTTGGTTGGAGTATTCGACGCCAGCAGCGGAACGGCCCACGGCCACTTATTCACGCCGCCGCCCCACTCCGCCGGAAACGTCTCGCCCGGCGCAACGGCATTCCGCGGGCAGTTGCCGCCCGGCAGCATCGCGCCCTGCGTCGGGTCAGCAACCTTGGCCGCATTGCAAAATGTTGAAGAGATGTACTCGCCAAAGTGGTAATAGCTTTTGCCGTGCGCGGCCAGGTTGCCCCAAAGATAGCCGCTGGCCGGCTCGTTCACGTCAGGAATTTTTTGCAGTACAGGGTAGCCGTTGGCTGCCATGCCTTCATAGTCGTAGGTTCGCTGGCTGCCGCGATAGCTCTGCTGCCAGGTCTTCTCCAGGTAGTCCGTGCCGATGGCTGCATTCGACCAGACGTGCCCGTCGCCGGAGACCTCCGCCGAATCAAAGAAGTTGTCCAGCACTCCAAATTGCAGCGCCAGCTTGTGCTCGTTGGGCGTAATCGCTTCGCCGTACATCGCCAGGCCTGCGTCGCCATTGCCCACCGGCTTGCCGTCTTTTTTCAGGTCGCCAAGAATCTGGTCGTAGGTTCGATTCTCCTTGATGATGTAAATCACGTGGTGAATGCGATTCTGCGCTCCGCCCGCAAAGGCAATCTTTTCCTCGGCGCCTTTCATCCGGTTCGACTCAAGCGCAACTTCAGTCAAGTGCGGCAAATTCTTTTCCAGCTCGGCGGTGTCCAGCGTAGCAAGGGAGCCGTAAAGCAATGTGGCGATATAGGTAAAAGATCTTGCAATGTGGTTTGCCTTGGTTTCCTCCGTCTGTTTTTGAGCAAAATTGTTTGGCCCGGTTCCCTTGCCTTTGTCCGTGGCCACATACAGCTTGCCGCCCGAGGGCGACGGCATAAATGCCATCGAAATGGGCATCCACCCGGTGGGCACAAATCCGATAGACTCCACCATTCCCTTGCGCGCGGCTTTTGCTGTCAGTTTTCTTGTGTCGAAGACCGCAATCGCGTCGCTGGCCATGTTCGCTACATACAGGCGGCTACCGTCCGCGTTCAATGCCAGCGCTGCCGGCTCGGCGCCAAAGTAGCTTTGCCGCGGCAGCCGTGTATTGAAGTAGCCCTTCACGGAAAACTGCCCGGCATTCACATTTACCGCGGCAACAGCGTCGCGGTTGGCCAGCGCAACGTACAGCGTCCGGCCATCCGGAGAGAGCTCGAATGCGCAAGGGTGCGTGCCCGGCGCTGTCGGGCTCTCAGGCTTGAGCAGGGCGAGCTTGCGGCCAATCGTTTTGTGCGTCAGGTCGAGCTCCACAATCTCCGATGCATTCCACAGCGCGACAAAAGCGCGCGCTCCATCTTTGGAAACCGCCAGAGCAATCGGGAACGTTGAAGGCACAGCATCGCTCTCTGCCAAATCGAACCGTTTCTCAATCTGGCCGCTGGCTGCATCCAAAAGCAAAACATCATCAGAGAGGTTCTCGGCCACCAGCAACTTCTCAGCGCCGGCTTTGCCAACCACCACAATCGCCGCCGGGTAGGGAACTCCCTTGTCGCCGTCCTTGTTGTCAATCAGTTTGGTTTTCCTGCCCGGCGCAAGCTGCTCCAGCGGCAAAGGAATCAAACGCTCAGGCGCGATCTTTCCCTCTGCAAAGCTGTACACCGCAATGCCGCTTCCGGTGGAATCCTTGCCTTTGCCGAGCGGATCCGTCAGCGAGGCCATGCTGGCGTAAAGATGCTTTCCATCAACGCTGAAAGCCAACCCGGAATAAAGCGTTTGATGGGCGTAGACCAGAGTGCGAGAATCTGGAAAATCCGCCACCGCGCCCGTTTGCGCATCCAGTACCGCCAGCGATTGTTTGTATTGTGATTCGTATGTGCCAAAACCCGCATTCACAGTCACTACGTAACGGTGGTCCGGCGAAACGGCCATCGAAATCGGCAAGCTGTTCAGCCGTTGCGGATGCCCCGGAATCTCGCCAAGCAACTGCTTGCTGGTGGGCAAATCGATCGTCTGCGCCGCTAAAACACCGGTCCAAAAAAAGAAAACCAAATAGAAAACCGCTAACCATCCCGATTTATGCATGACAAAACTCTAGCAAAAACAGCCGGGGCCGCGCTTTACGGCCTCGCGAGTTCGCGAAAATTTGCTACAGAATAAACAAAATTCCCCGCGCGCGTTACCTTCGCCCGGACGTCCGTAATCAGGCGCTTTTTCCAAATCAACTTTAAAATTTCCTAATGAGCGATTCTTTGGCGTCCGCAATCAGACTCCTGATTGATGTTGTTTTACCTAATCTCAAGACCGTGCAGGTAAGCCAGGCCGAGCAGATTGCCGCTAACGACCGGCTTGAACAGGCCATTGAAGAACTGCGCCTTCACCTCGACTCGCAATTTGCGCATCTATCGGCGCAGTTGACCAGTTGCCGTGCCGAGTTGGCCGCTGCGCAAGCTGCATTTAAAGCACTTCATCCGCAGAATGGCGCTCCCGGGCCGGATCAAACCACGCTGATTCACTAGGATTGAAATCGTCTTTTGAGCCACCAACTCCCCCGCGCCCCATTCATTTTGTCATCCTGAGCGAACCCTGAGCTGAGCGAACCCTGAGCATAGCGAAGGGGAAGTCGAAGGACCTGCTTCTTGTTTTTTCGGGTGAAAGGGTGGGAAACCACGGACCAAAATCCATCCCTATTCACCCTCCCCGCCTGTAATAATCAACAACATGCGTACTGTGCTCACAGCGGAGCGGCTTTGGGACGGAACCCGGCTGCTCGACCACCCAATCGTGGTAATCGAAGACACCCTGATCGCCTCCATCTCCACACGCTCAGCCAGCAATCTGCCCGGCGAGGCTCGCTCTCTTGACTTTCCCGGCGCTACGCTCGCGCCTGCCTTCTTCGACGTGCACATTCACGGAGCTATGGGCCACGACGTAATGGAGGCCACTCCCACTGCGCTCGACGCCATGAGCGGGTTTCTTGCCTCGCGCGGTACGGGCAGCTTTCTCGCCACCACCGTCACAGCGCCGCTGGATTCGACATTGCAGTCGCTCTCCCGGCTGGCAAAGTTGCTTGCGCTGCCGCCCGTTGCAGGCCATGCGCACCCCATCGGCATTCATCTGGAAGGCCCGTTTCTTTCGCATGCCAAGCGCGGCGTGCAGCCCGCAGAACACCTGCTTGCCCCGGATATCGCCACATTTGATCGGCTCTTTGAGGCCGCCGAGGGCCAGGTCCGGCTGATGACGCTTGCCCCCGAGCTGCCCGGCGCCGTCGAACTGACCATGCATGCAACCGCCCGCGGCGTTCGTGTCTCCCTCGGCCACTCCAACGCCACCGCCGCTGAAACCCGCGCCGCCATCAGCGCCGGAGCCATCAGCTCGACACATACGTTTAATGCCATGCGCCCGCTGGACCATCGCGAGCCGGGAATTCTGGGCGCCGTGCTCACCTGTGACACGCTTTTTGCCGAGATGATCTGCGACGGCATCCACACTGCTCCGGAGATGGTGAAGTTGTGGTGGAGAGCCAAAGGGCCGGAGCGCGCCATTCTGGTCACCGACGCCATGAGCGCCGCAGGCATGCCCGACGGCGAGTACCAGTTGGGAGATTTTGCAGTTCAGGTTGCCAACGGCAGAGCCATGGCTCGCGGCGTTCTGGCCGGCAGCGTGTTGACGCTGGACCGCGCCCTCGCGAATTTCATGGCCTTCACCGGAGTGCCGTTGGAGCAAGCCCTGCGCCTGCTCACCGTCAATCCGGCATCAATGACCGGCCTCGGCAAACTGGCAGGTTCGGTAACGACCGGCCAACCAGCCAGCCTTGTCGCCGTGGATATAAATGGGAAACTGGTCGGGTCGGTTGTGAATGGCGTGCTGGCCAGTTAACCTACAGCCTCCGCCAGCCTCTTGGCCCGCCACAACGCCCCTTCAAGCGAAACCACTTCTTCCCGCATCACCGGCATCTCCGGCGCGGCGGCTTTTAATCCGGCAAAAAAGGCCTCGCGCACCAGCGGCATATGTTCAATGACGCCACCGGTCCAGGCCACGGGAACTTCGCCCGCGATATTATGCTTGCGGCGCAATTTGGCGCGCACCAGCAGCACAAACTCCACCAGGTCGGCCGCCGCCTGCGCCAGAACCGCCCGTGCAACTGCATCGCCTGCCTCAGCCAGAGCATTGATAACCGGAGCCAGCGCGGCAAAATCCGGTCCCGGAGTGCTGTCGCCCAGGTTGATCAGAGCCTTCAAATTGGGAGTTCCCCAGATCTCGCCGACCTTGTCCAGAATCTGCGTCGGCTCTTCGCGGTCATAGGCATGCAACGCCCGGCGCAGGCTGTTGACCCCGATCCAGTAGCCGGAACCCTCATCGCCCAGCCGCGAACTCCAGCCGCCGGCGCTCTCCCGGCTGCCGTCCGCCGCACGGCCAATGGTGTTTGAGCCGGTGCCCGCAATCTGCAAAATTCCCGGACCGCCGTGGAATGCCGCGTCCAGGGCAATCACTTCGTCGCCCACCACCTCTGTGCGCTCAGCCCCAAATTCCTTTAGAACCTCCGTGATCCACTCCTTCACGCCGGGCATCGAAGCAGAGGCCACGCCCACGGAGGCCGCGCGCACGCCGCTCACTCCCGCCTTGGCATAGACCTCTTTGAGCAACGCCCGCAGGTTGGCTTCCGCCGCCTCCACGCCCACCCGCAACCGCTTGATGGAACCGTTCTCCCCGTGCGCCAGAACCCTGTCACCCTCAACGATGGAGGCGCGGGTTCGCGTTCCTCCGCCGTCGATTCCCAAAACTACGCTCATACTCGCTTACTCCTTGATTTTCCGGACACTCCAGCTTATAGCATTGAGCGAATGAGGGGAAAATGGTCAAATTCCGATAAGCGAACAACCAGGGTTTCGGGCAACTTTTGACGAATGCTTCCGCCGCTGACGCCCTAGCACGACAAATGCTTGCCCTGTGGCAGATGCAAAAACGGATCAGGGCTCGGGTTTGGCGCTATTTGATATAACTTCGACTGTGAAATTCGCTGTGGCGAGATCGTTATAAGAGTTGGTGTCCCTGCCGCCGTTGATAGTAAATGTGCCGCTGTAGCTTCCTGTCTGTAGCTTTGCACCGGCTGTCACTTCGATAAGTGCGCCTTTATACGAATGGCACGGCGATAAGCGCAGCGGACCGAAAAACACAAAAGGCGAATCGTAGATGGTTAGATCAGCTTTATCAATTTTTAACGAGTCGCCGTTCAAATAAATGTCCGTCGCTCCGGTATTGGTCAGAGTACCGATAACCTTAATCTTTTCGCCGGGAGTGATCTGGATCGTATTGCGCGAGAAGGTCAGAATCGCCCCTGCGCGGCTCTTTAGGAAGACGTTGAATACACGGCATGAAATTGACAGCGGCGTGTCCTCAGCGCGTTTCTTGTGGAAAATTTGGGGGATGAAACGCCATAAGGCCGGCCAGCTTCGGCGTTTCGCTTTCTTTCGTGATAAGACGTTGGAAGAATGAACCTGACTGTCAGGGACGGAGGTAAGTGCGAAATAGGGCACATCGGCGGGGAAAATCTTGCTATACACATTTGAGCCGGCAATCTCCACAGGCTTATCGGTGCAGATACCGGCCAACCATGGCGCCGCGTTTGTTTGTGCGAAGGAGGTACAAGTTGCTATCAATGCAGTGCAAATCAAAAATATCGCACGAAATGTTTTCATTGTTTCTCTGCCCTTGCTGAATTCATTCATCAGCGAGTTGACGGCGGGCCGCTGGCGGATTGACGGTTTGGTGGAATTGTAACGCTTGTGAGGATAAGTCCCTGTGCTTGCTATGAGACATTTATAGGGCGGATTGTGCTTCTCCGGGCACAGAAGAGAGTTTTGCCTGTTATGCAAGCCCCGAATCGGCATGGCCGGTTCCATTTGGAACCATACGGAAACGCATTCAAACTTTTACCTGTTTTTTATTCCCATTCCTTCGTCTCTGGACTTTATGTTGAGGTCTTGGCTCCCAATCCTGGGGAATTACCCGTCTATTGGGAACACGAGGGTTTCGATGACCGACACTGCAACCGTCTCGCCGCAACACAGCAGCTTACAAAAGTGCCACAGAACCGCGCTGACCGTCGAGGCCCTCGCGCAGTCGTTCCTGGACAACCTGTTCTTTGTGCAAGGCCGGAGTCTTGAGCGGGCAACAGTGAACGACCTGTACATGGCTCTCGCGCACACCGTCCGCGACCGGCTCGTGGAGCGGTGGATTCAGACAGTGAAGAACTACCAGGCGCAGGATGTGCGCGTGGTCTGTTATTTATCGGCGGAGTTTTTGACCGGCCCGCACCTGGCCAACAACCTCATTAACCTCGGCATCTTTGGCGAAGCCGAGCAGGCGATGAAGCAACTGGGACTCGATCTGAGCGTGCTGATTGAGCAGGAAGAGGAGCCAGGCCTGGGCAACGGCGGCCTTGGACGTCTCGCCTCCTGCTTTATGGATTCGCTGGCCACTTTGGACATTCCCGCCATCGGCTACGGCATCCGCTACGAGTACGGAATCTTCGACCAGCAGATTCGCGATGGCTGGCAGGTGGAGACCACCGACAAGTGGCTGCGGCTGGGCAATCCCTGGGCGCTGGAGCGGCCCGAGGACGCCTTTGAAGTCAAGTTCGGCGGGCGCACAGAAAAACACACCGATGCCAAAGGCCGCGTCCGTGTCACATGGATTCCGCAAAAGCTGGTGCGCGGCGTTCCTCACGACACGCCGATTCTCGGCTACCGCACCAACACGGCCAACACCATGCGCCTGTGGGCCGCGCAGGCCGTCGAAAGTTTCAATTTTGAAACCTTCAACCACGGCGATTTTCAGGGCGCCGTTGCCGACAAAGTCTCCAGCGAGAACATTTCTAAAATTCTTTACCCCAACGATGAAGGCATTCAGGGCAAGCAGTTGCGCCTGGAGCAGCAGTTCTTTTTTGTTTCATGCAGCTTGCAGCACATTCTCAAAATTCAGGCCACGCAACACCGTCCGCTGGCCGAGCTGCACCGCAACTTCGCCATCCAGATGAACGACACGCATCCCGCCATCGCCGTGGCGGAGCTGATGCGGCTGCTGATTGATGAGCACGAAATGGAGTGGGACGCTGCCTGGCATGTGACCGGCCACGCGCTCTCCTACACCAACCACACTCTGCTGCCTGAGGCGCTGGAGCAGTGGCCGCGCAGCCTCTTTGGCTCGTTGCTGCCGCGTCACATGGAAATTATTGATGAGATCAACCGCCGTCATCTCGAAAATGTTCGCGCAAAGTTTCCCGGCGATGCCGACCGCGTGCGCCGGCTCTCCCTCATCAACGAGGATGGCGAAAAATTTGTGCGCATGGCGCATCTGGCCGCGTTGGGCAGTCATGCCATCAACGGCGTAGCCGCGCTGCATACCGAGCTGTTGAAGACCCACGTCCTCAGCGATTTTTATGCGCTCACGCCGGAAAAATTCAGCAACAAGACCAATGGCGTCACGCCTCGCCGCTGGATGCGTCTCAGCAATCCGCACCTTGCGCAACTGCTGACCGCGCGCCTTGGCTCTGGATGGGTGCGGGATCTGGATAAGCTGCGCAAGCTGGAGCCGATGGTCACCGATCAGGAGTTTTGCTCGGAGTGGCGCGCCATCAAGCATCATAACAAGCAGCAACTCTCCGCTTTCATTCACGACCGCCTCGGCATCGCCACCGATCCCGATTCTATCTTCGACGTGCTGGTCAAGCGCCTCCACGAATACAAGCGGCAGCACCTGCTGATTCTTTACATCCTCACGCTCTACAAACGCATTCAGCGCGACCCGGACGCTGACATCGTGCCCCGGACCTTCATCTTCGGCGGCAAGGCTGCTCCCGGCTATCGCATGGCCAAGCTGATCATCAAGCTCATTCACTCCGTGGGCGAGGCCATCAACTCCGATCCGCTGGTGCGTGGCCGGCTGAAGGTCGTCTTCCTGCCCGACTACAGCGTGAAGCTCGGCCAAAGAGTTTATCCCGCAGCCGACCTGAGTGAGCAGATTTCGCTGGCCGGCAAAGAAGCTTCCGGAACAGGCAACATGAAATTCGCGATGAATGGCGCGGTCACCATCGGTACTCTCGACGGCGCCAACATCGAGATCCGCGAGGAAGTTGGCGCGGAGAATTTTTTCCTCTTCGGGCTCACCACCCCCGAGGTCGAATACCGCAAGCGCGAGGGCTACAACCCGCGCGCAATTTTCGATGCCAACGCCATGCTGCGTGAAGTCATCGTCTCGCTCTCCAACGGCGAATTCTCCCGCGGCGACCGCACGCTCTTCGAGCCGCTGGTGAACTCTCTGCTCAACGCCGACGGCTATATGCTGCTAGCCGACTACCAGTCTTACGTCGATTGCCAGGACCAGGTGAGCCTGGCCTACAAAGATCAGGAAGCCTGGACCCGCATGTCGATCCTCAATGTAGCCCGCATCGGAAAATTCTCCTCCGACCGCTCCATCCGCGACTACTGCGCCGAAATCTGGAAGACCTGGCCGGTGAAGATTCAGTTGTAGTTTCTGGATTCTGGTGGGGAAGGATCTTTTGACCTCTGAACAGCTTGCGCTCTGAACGGTCTTTAGCTCTGGATGCAAGTCGTTCACAACATCAGCCGCGGAGTGGAAGAGACTCCCCTTGCGGCCTTTTCTCCGCGCCGCTCCGGGAGCCATTCTCGTTGGCCCATCGCAACTTAGCTGTAATTCTGAATTCGGGATATTTAGGTTTGCCAACTGCCGTTGGATTACGCTGGTCTGCCCATCACCGCCCGCTTCACTTTTTTGTGCGAAACTGGTTGGTCCGGAATTTGGCCGGAAATGATGGCCTGTTCCAGGAGGATCATTGGTATGCCTGTTCTTCGCTCCTTTTTTATTGCACTTTCTCACAATCGTTCTCTTCGCCGCTTCAGTGAGCACTCTCGCGTGGGCAAGCGGCTCAGCTCCCGGTTTATTGCCGGTATGGAAATTGACGACGCTCTGCGCGTGGCCGAAGAGGTCAACAAGCAGGGCATGAGTGTCTCGCTCGATTCGCTGGGCGAGAGCGTGACTTCAGAGGCCGAGGCGCGCGCCGCGGCCGAGGTTTACCACAAGCTGCTGGATGCCATTGCCGCCCGTAAGCTCAATGCCAACATCAGCATGAAGCTGACGCAGATGGGACTGAACCTCTCCCATTCGCTGGCCGAAAGCATAGCGGAAAGCGTTGCCCAGCACGCCGCCAGAACCGGCAGCTTTGTCCGCATCGACATGGAAGATTCGCCGCTGACCGGCATCACAATGGAGATAGTCAAGCGTCTCCACGCCAAGCCAGAACTGCGCGACGCCATCGGCATTGTGATTCAGGCCTACCTTTTCCGCTCTGAAAAAGATATCGAAGACCTGAACGCCAACGGCATCCGCGTGCGGCTGTGCAAGGGAGCTTATCAGGAACCGGCCGAAATTGCGTTCCCGCACAAAACCGATGTGGACGCCAACTTCATCAAACTCTCCGGCATGTTGCTCTCCAGCCAGGCCTATCACGGCCTCGCGACACACGACGATAAGATGGTCGACGCCGCCAAGAAGTACGCCAGCGAGCACGGAATCGATCGCAGCCACTTCGAGTTCCAGATGCTCTACGGAATTCGCCGCGACCTGCAGCGCAAGCTCATTCAGGACGGCTACAACGTGCGCGTCTACGTCCCCTTCGGCAACGACTGGTATCCCTACTTCATGCGCCGTCTGGCCGAGCGCCCGGCGAACGTGATTTTCCTGGCCAAGAATTTCTTCCGCTTCTAACTTTGGCGGCTTCGCGATTGAACGGCGCGGCTTCGGCTGCGCCGTTTATATATACGGCCAAAGCGCATTTCAATAATGGAGCATTGTTTCAATCGTCCGCCGGCAACGCCGGCCCACGGAAAGATGAAATACCCGAGCTTCTCCCAGAGGGCTTATTTATTCTTCCAGAGCGCCTGCGTTTTCTCCCTGAGCTTGCGTATTACCCCATGGGGCTTACGTTTTTCTCCCGGAAGACCTGCTATTTTCTCCCGTAGGGAGTATTGATATTAGCCCAGGACAAGCGCAGCGCAGTCCTGGAAGCATCAATAAATAACCCTAAGTCCCGTTTTCTCCCGTAGGGAGTATTGATATTAGCCCAGGACAAGCGCAGCGCAGTCCTGGGTAAGCATCAATAAATGAACCTAAGTCCCGTAGGGACGGTGCTAAATCCATATAAGGAGCTTTATTTTGCCCGCTCAAATGTGAGCGAGGCGGAGTTGATGCAATACCGCAGCCCGGTAGGCCGCGGACCGTCAGGAAACACATGTCCCAGATGCCCACCGCAACGCGCGCAAGTCACTTCAATGCGCAGCATACCCAGGCTCGCGTCTTCGTGTTCCGCTATGGCCTTGGAATCCGCGGGCAACATGAAGCTGGGCCAGCCACAACCAGAGTCGAACTTGGCCCCACTCAAAAACAGCAACGCCCCGCACCCCGCGCAGTGGTAGTTGCCTGTCTCGTGGTTTTCAGTGAGTGCGCCAGTGAATGGACGCTCCGTGCCCTTCTCGCGCAGCACCCGGTATTGTTCCGGCGACAACTGCGCCCGCCACTCTGCCTCCGTGCGCGCAACTTTCTCCGGAGTCCCGCTCATGACAACCTCCTCAAGCTAACGCACATTGGATGCCAGGAGGCCTCTGAAATCGTCAGTCTTTTGCAGGAACCCGGCTTCGATGGGATGACTGGAGTGGAATCAGAATCAACGTGCCCTTACAGAGTGCGTTGACTCTGGCTATTTTTTGAGGAAAAGGCCACTTTGCCGCTGTAGTTCCGGGGTGCAGCCGCTCTGATTCCGCTATAGCCCCTCAGTCCCCTGGTCCCTTGGTCCCTTGGTCCCTTGGTCCTCTGGTCCCTTGGTCCTCTGGTCCCTTGGTCCCCTGGTCCCTTGGTCCTTGCGTCCCTGCCTTCAAGCCTCCGCCACAACCTCAATCTCCACCAGCACATCCTTTGGCAGGCGTGCAACTTCAACCGTGCTCCGCGCCGGCGCCACTACGCCTTCCGGTGCAAGATACGCGCCATACACCGCATTCATCGCGGCAAAGTCGTTGAAGTTCTTCAGGAACACCGTCGTCTTGACGGTTTTGGCAAGGCTCGATCCGGCTGATTCCAAAATCGCTTTGAGGTTCTCCAGCACGCGCGTGGTTTGCTCCGCGATGCCGCCGGCCACAACCTGCTGCGTAGCCGGGTCCAGCGGAATCTGTCCGGCAGTAAAGATAAGGCTTCCCACGCGCACGGCCTGCGAATATGGGCCGATGGCTCCGGGGGCAGATGCAGTTGCAATAACCTGTTTACTCATGCCTCGATTGTAGCGCCAGGAGCGCTTCGCGGCCTTAGCGCCAAACCGCCAGCAACCCGCCGCTCGCCACCGTCGCCGCCAGCCAATAGCCGGCGTTGATGGCCAGCAGTTTGTAGGATCGCTGCTCATAGATTGTCTCGGCCAGCAACGGAGCCACAATAAAGCCCAGCCAGCAGATGAAGCCTACAAACACGCCCCCGCCAAATTGCTCTGCGCCAGACCACATCACCGCGTGCGCCAGCACAAACGAGAGCACCAGCCCGCCGATAAAAGACAAGACCATTCCAACGACTGCACCTTTCGGCCGCTCACCCGCCTTGCGCCCGGTCAGAGCCATCCACGGACCGGCAAAAAAAAGCGAATACCATAGCGCGCCCAGTATCCACTGATACACGGCGGCAACCAGGATTGCCCAGTGATTGAAGTGAAGATGATGCATTGAGTAGTCTCCGTTGCGAACAAGGGTCGCGCTGTTGATGGTGCGTCGTGCGGGAGTGCGCCGTCAAGCAGAACAAAAAAAACGAAGAAATCTGTGACGGAATCTGGACCGGCGATTTCCTCGTTGTTCTATTTTTTGCGATTTAATTCCGCAAGAATCAAGGTTTTCTACTTGCCCTCGGCACCCCCGGCACCGCACACTGAAAATCAGTATGCTTTCCCCTTTGTCCCTGGAAATCACCGCAGGTCTTGGTGCAATAGCCGGCTTGGGTCTGGCAGCAGGCGGATTCGCCTACGCCTCTCTGTGGCCCGGCTCGCAACTCTTCGGCTCCGCGCTTATCGCTCCTCCAAATCCAGGCGAACTGGCGCTCACCTTTGACGACGGCCCCAATCCCACCTGGACCCCGCGCCTGCTCGATCTTCTGGCCCGCCGCGAAGTGCGCGCGACTTTCTTTCTCGTCGGCAACTACGCCCAGGCCCAGCCGTCGCTTGTTCAGCAGATCGTCGCCGCCGGACACCTGATCGGCAACCACGCCTGGAGCCATCTGAACCTTGCGCTTGCACCCGCCAGCCGCATCGAAGAGCAGCTCTCGCGCACCAGCCAAACGCTCGCACAAATCACCGGCTCTCCGGTCTGCTTCTTTCGTCCGCCCTTCGGCGCGCGCCGCCCGGAAGTGCTGCGCATCGCAAAAAAATTGGGGTTGGAACCCGTCCTCTGGAACGCGATGACCTCTGACTGGAAAAATCCCTCGGCAGACTCGATTTCCGCCCGCTTGCAACAAAAAATCGACCGCCTCTATCGCCGTGGCCGTGCCGCCAACATCGTTCTTCATGACGGCAGCCACCTGGAGTTCGCGGCCAACCGCGCGCCGTCCATTGCCGCGACAGCTCAATTGATAACCCGCTACCAGCCAACCCACCAGTTCGTCACGGTAGACGAGTGGGCATAATGCCGCGTCCGCAGGCGAAGCTCACGCATTCAATTTTTGATGATCTTAAAATTGGCGAGCTTAAGCTTCGACCTTCGCTTCACTCCCCCGCCAGCGTCTCCAGCAGCCCGTCAAAGTCTTCCAGTTGCGCGTATTCGATGATGACTCTGCCGCGGCCATTGTGGTCTTCGATGTGGACCTTCAGCCCCAGCGCGCGCTGCAACCGCTCCTGCACGGCGCGGACGTTGGGATCGATGGGGGTCTCGGGTTTTGGCCCCTTCTTTGCGGCGCGGTCCGGGCGGATCTGATCCTGAACATAAACCTCTGTTTGGCGAACAGAAAGCGAAAGCTGGATAATCCTCTGTGCTGTTTTTTCCATCTCCTCGGCATGTTCAAACGCCAGCAATGTTCTCGCGTGACCAAAGCTCAGCTCCCCTGACTCGACGCGCGCCTGCACTGATTGAGGTAACTTCAATAGTCTAATAAAGTTAGCGACAGATGCGCGATCCTTTCCGGTCCGCACGGCCATCTGCTCCTGGGTCATATGAAACTCACGCGCAAGCCGCTCAAAGGCACGCGCCTGCTCCATCGGGTTCAGGTCGGCCCGTTGCAGGTTTTCAACAATTGTGATCTCCAATGCCTGTTCGTCCGAAACCTGGCGCAGTATCACCGGAATTGTCTTCTTGCCAGCCAGCTCCGAAGCCCTCCAGCGTCGCTCTCCCGCGATCAGTTGATAACGGCCGCTGGCCAGTGGACGCACCAGAACCGGCTGCACCACTCCGTTGGCGGTGATCGATGCTGCCAGCTCACCCAACTGCTCCTCGTTCAATTGCGATCTTGTCTGGAATGGGTTGCGATCAATCTGGTCGATGGAAATCTCCAGAGGCTTGCCTCCCTCGCTTTCAACAGCAGTTGGAGCGGATGCTGTAGGCACGCGCGGCAACAGGGAGTCCAACCCCTTGCCCAAGGCGCGGCGTTTCAGGTCAGTAGCAGTCATGGTCATGATTCACGATCCTTAATCTCTGAAAAATTTGTGGCTTTTCAATTTTGCCTTCTCCGATGCCAACCAAAATGTTCTTATGCCTTGTGAGGCACTGCAACCGATTCCTGCTCCCGCGGAATCTCTATGCCATTACGCGCCATATACTCCCCTGCAAGCTCAAAATAAGCCTCCGTGCCGCGTGAACGGGCATCATACAGTGCCACCGGCTTCCCGTGGCTCGGCGCCTCCGCCAGCCGCACATTGCGTGGAATCACGGTGCGGAAGAGCCTATCCTTGAAGTATTCGCGCAACGTATCCGTAACCTGCTGGGCCAGGTTGGTGCGATCGTCATACATCGTCAGCAAAACGCCTTCTATCGTCAGGGACGGGTTGTAAGCGGCCCGAACCCGTTCCAGCGTTGAAATCAGCTCTGAGATTCCTTCCAGCGCAAAGTATTCCGCCTGCATCGGCACTATCAGCGTGTCTGCCGCTGCCAGAACGTTGAGAGTGAGCAGGTCTAGCGCCGGAGGACAGTCCAGAATTACCAGGTCAAAGTTGCACTGAATCGGCCCCAGCGCTTTTCGTAGCCGCAATGCTCGATCCTCAACTCCTGCCAGCTCTATATTCGCGCCCGTCAGGTTCTTAGAACCCGGTAGCAACGACAACAATTCAACTTCAGTAGGCAGGATCACCTGTGCCGCAGGGGCATCACCCATCAGCACGTCATAGATTGAATGCCGGTTGTCGTCGCGCTGAAATCCGAGGCCCGAAGAACAGTTCGCCTGGGGATCGCAGTCCACCAGGAGGACTTTGAGGCCCTCTATCGCGAGGCAGGCAGCCAGGTTGATCGCTGTCGTTGTCTTGCCAACTCCGCCCTTTTGATTGACTAGCCCAAGAATCTTACCCATGGCAATCCAGACTAAAGCTGTTGGAGGGTCTCGGATAGTCGTTTGCTCTGTGGAGAACTAAGCCAACCTGTGGAAAGCTTATTTATCGGCACAAGGCGAAAAACTAGCAAATTCATGCTTTGTAAGGGTTTTGCTGAAAACTTCACTGGTCAGATTTTTGACTCGTCAAAATAGCTTAACGGTGGAAAACTTTCGCGATTTCGGGTGAAACCGGAGCTTGTTTTTTTTGATTTTCGGCGGTGTCCCATTCTGGCCCGATTCCTCTACTGGGAAATTCCTTTTGTTCCACGTGGAACTGTTCCCGTTTCGATCACTTTCCAGAAATGTTTCACGTGGAACAGGAGACTCAAAAGATCCTCCCCTTGCTTCAATAAACCCGCCTTTGCCGATTTTTTCTTTCCCCGTCACGGCTGAATTTATATCTATGCGGGAACCCCTCCCTTTATCATTCGTATAGCCTCTTATGTCTGAAGTCGCCATCGCCTCGCCTGTTACAACAGAAACCTACACTCCCTCCCCTTTCGCCTCAGGGGCAGCAATCGTTCTTTACGTTGCCTTTGTGCGATTCTTTCTCTACGGACTAGCTGGCCCGCATTACGGATACTTCCGCGATGAGCTCTACTACCTTGCGTGCGGAGAGCACCCCGCCTGGGGATATGTCGACCAGCCGCCTTTGATCGCCTGGACTGTTTGGCTGCTGCAACACTCGATTGGAACCTCCCTCTGGGCCTTGCGGTTACTGCCTGCACTCGCTGGCGCGGCAACCGTCCTCCTTGCCGGCCTGCTTGCACGCCAATTGGGCGGCGCTCGGTGGGCAATGTTCCTGGCCGCGCTCGCCTCCCTGGTCGCGCCGATCTTCCTGGCCTTTTCGCACCTGTTCACAATGAACGCCTTCGACCCGCTGCTTTGGACGGCAATCGCCTGTCTGGTCGTGCGCATCTCCAGGAGCGGACATGAGCCGCTTTGGATCCTGGTTGGTGCTCTCGCGGGAATCACCATTCTGAACAAGTACGGCGTTCTCTTCTGGCTCTCTGGATTGGTTATTGGCATCTGCCTGACGCCGCTGCGTGAAAGCCTGCGCCTTCGCTGGTTCTGGTTCGGTTGTGCCATCGCGGCAGCAATCGCTTTGCCTAACTTCCTCTGGCAATATCACCACCAATTCCCATTTCTCCAATTGATGCACAACATCCGCGAACATGGTCGCGATATCGCCCTCGCGCCGCTTCCGTTTCTCCTCGCTCAGGCGCGGATGCTCGGCTTCGTTGCCGCCCTGCTTGTTCCGGCTGCCCTTTTGTTTTTCTTTTCCGGGCGCGGCCGGCCCTTTCGCGTCCTGGGTTGGGCTTATCTCGTTTTTCTCACGGAGATGATGGCTCTTCACGGCAAAATGTATTATCTGGGCCCCGTATATCCGGCACTCTTTGCCGCAGGCGCTGTTTGGGTTGAAAGCTCCACGCGGTGCAAGTTGTGGGTTTGGGTCAAGCCTGTTCTTGCGTTATCCATGACCGCCATCGGTGGCGTCTACGCCCCCACTGTTTTGCCAATTCTGAGTGTCCCAACCTTCCTTTCATACGAGCACAAGTTGGGCATCGAACAACAGAAATTCGAGAATCAACCGCAGGGAGTTCTTCCACAGATTTATGCCGATATGTTTGGCTGGGAGCAGATCGCGCAGCGCGTCGCCGTCTACTACCACTCTCTCTCGCCGGAAGAACAGAAGAAGACTGCCATCTTCGCAAATAACTACGGAGACGCCGGCGCCATCGATTTCTTCGGCCCGAAATACGGTCTCCCACGAACCATCGGCAATCACCAGAATTACTGGATCTGGGGACCGCGCGAATACACCGGCGAGAGCCTCATCGTCCTGGGCGAGGGAAACGAGCGCAATATGGAAACCAAGTGTGCCAGCTACTCCGTCATCGGCGATACGAAGTTCCCGCTCTCACGCCCTGATGAATGGAAGCCTATCTATCACTGCCGCGGATTCAAATGGAATCTGCAAGAAATCTGGCCACGGATCAAGCATTGGGACTAACCGTAGGGCGTCGATCGCTTGGTTTGTGGCCAGAGGTTTTTTCAATTCATATTTGGGCTAATTGCCCAGCATTCCAAGCGCAAGCACTTGTTGTTCGCCGCTCGAAAGCGAAACCTCCTGCGGCCAGGAGTACTCCGCGCCTGCTGCGTTCTTCAACTTGTCCAACTCCGCATCGGTCGTCATCAGTGCCAACCACCCGCCCGGCCTCACCAGTCTTGCTGCTTCCTGAACAGCTATTTCCATCCGGTCCACCGCCCGCATCGTCACACAATCGAATTGAACACCCAGCGTCTCCGCCCGGCCCGCGTGTACCAAAGTAGTAACCCCCACCTCACGAATCGCCTCGTTCAGGAATGCCGCCTTTTTGCCTTGAGATTCCGCCAGGGTCACAGCGATCTCCGGCCGGCACAACGCGATGGGAATTCCCGGAAATCCGCCGCCGGAACCAAAGTCCAGCAATGTGGCAATCCCGGCAGGTAATGCGCGGGCGCAGGCAATCGACTCCATAAAATGCCGCCGAAGGATCCCTTCTTCATCGCGAATTGCCGTTAGATTGATGCGCATATTCCAGCGAAGAAAAAGCGAAAGGTAGCTCTCGAATCTTCCTGCCTGATCCGCATTTAGAGGCTCCTGTTTGGCCTCCTGCAATAGCTCATTGAGCCGTCCGCCAACGAACTCCGCGCTCATGCTCCTGCCGCCGCCTTCAAGCCAATCGGCGAAGGCCCGTTGCTCGTGACCACTGACTCTTCCGTCCGCCGCGGCTCCCACACTGCCGCCGCCTGCGCAAACGCTGCAAAGATCGCGCGAGAAAATGCGCTCTCCGTGTAGGTTCGTTCCGGGTGCCACTGCACTCCCAGGACAAAATGCTCGATCGAGTCAAGTTCCACCGCTTCCACCACTCCGTCTTGCGGACAAATCGCGCTCACCTTCAGCCCGTCGCCCGTAACCCTGACCGCCTGGTGGTGCGTGGAGTTGACAAGCGGCTCCGTTACACAATCGCGGGGTACGAGCCTGGCGAGTCGCGAATCTGGTGCTATTCGCACCTCGTGAGCCTCGCTCACATCACGCCCGAAATTATGATTCACGGTTGTTTTCAAATCCTGCACCAGCGACCCGTTCAGCCATGCGTTCAGTGTATGTACCCCATAGCAAATGGCCAAAATGGGTTTGCGAAGGCTGAAGGCGTCTTGCAGCAGCAACTCGTCCACTGCGGTGCGGACAGCATCTGGCTCACGGCATTCCGGAATTGGCTTTTCTCCGTATCTCTGCGGGTCTACATCATATTTGCTTCCCGGCAGCAACACCCCTTGCACCCCGGCAAGCACTCGCGCCACGCGCTCCTGCCGCTCGTGCAGCGGAACTATGATTGGCGTCGCTCCCGCGGAACGCAATGCTGTGAGATACTCCGGCAACGACCGCTGGTTATAGGCCGCATCGCTGCCCGTCGGCTCCGCAACTGCAATATGAACGCACATGGCAGCCTCAGTGTAAGGTCTCGATTGTTACATGCGATAGTATCGCCAGGCACGAGAGCCACCCTTATGTACCCAGAGCGGCAACCCCTCTGGCGCTCTCTTCGCCCTTCGGTTGGAGCAGCCTCTCGATGGACTCCCGCAACCGCGCCGTCAGCTCGTCGGTCTGGCGCATCGTCATCCCCGTAGTCTCTATCGGCTCGCCAACCCGCACCGTCAGTATTCCGGGATAAAAGTGGTGAGTATGTATCGGCAGCAGTTCATAAACTCCGCTGAGCGCAATCGGAACCAGGGGAACCTGGGCGCGAATCGCCAGATACGCCGCTCCGGAGAGAAACGGTCGCAACGCCCCGTCTGAAGTGCGACCGCCCTCGGGAAAGAGAAAAAGCGGCATTCCGGTTCGCAGCACCTTGGCCGCGGTCGCCATGCTGGAGATTGAGGCGCGGGGATTGCGGGTATCGATGGGCAACTGCCCGGAGCGATTCAGATACCAGCCGATGAAGGGAATGCGCCACAACACCTTCCACGCAATAATGCGGAATTGGAATGGCAGCGCGGCGAAGATTACCGGCACATCCATGTAGGAGGTGTGATTGCAGGCATAAACGGCCGGGGCGCTCCCAAGCAGATTTTCCGCGCCTGCTAACTTCAGCTTTGAATATGAATTCCATATACAGGCTCGCGCCCAGAAGCGTGCGATGCTGTGCTGCGCGTTGCCTTTTTTATCCACCAGCGAAACGAGAAATGAAACGCTGCCGCAAAGCGCCGTCAGGATCACGAAGAGCGGCGCCTGGATGAAGTTGGTGCGCCAGCGATAAAGCCGGGGCAAGGGATTGGGGCGCTGTTGAGGGCGCTGATTGGGGCGCCTCTTGAAGCGCTGTCGCAACTTTTTGAGGCGCGGTTTCATGCTCTGCGCCCTCCCGGATCGTCCCTTTTAGCTATTAGAATCGAACGCGCTTCGCCCACCAGGTAAACCGACCCGGAAACAACTACCGTTCCGCCATCTCCTGTTTTTTTTGCCAATTGCAATGCCTCGCTTACCGACGCGGCGCAGACCACCAAACTCCCCGCCGCCTTCGCCGCAGCCTCCATCTCTCCCATCGATGTGGCTCGAGCTGAGTGAATCGGCGCCAGAATCACCTGCTCAAAAAGAGGAAAAAGTATTCGCGCCATCTCCGCTACCGGCTTGTCTCGCAGGCAGCTGAACACAAGCGTCTTCGCTGGCCAGCCGCCCGGCACGTCAGATAGTCCTCCCCGCACCGCCCAGGCGCCGGCTGGGTTGTGCGCTACATCCAGTATCCAAACGACACCGTCGCGTTCGATGCGCTCCAACCGTCCCGGCCACGCGGTTTTGCGAATGCCTTCGCCAATCTGATACGGCGTGATCTTAAATCCAAAATCGCATGCCAGCTCGACTGCCGCCGCTATCGCCAGCGCCAGGTTCCGCCGCTGGTGCCCGCCCGCCAGGGGCGAGTTGATTTTAACCTTCGCGCCGCTCACTTCAACTACATACTCCCATCCGGCGCTCCCCTCTACCCGGCGCGGCAGGTAGTCGATCACGTCCACCCAGCGCGCGCCAAGCTCGTGCGCCACCTCGCTTAGAACATCGTCTGCCTCGGTAAGTTGCGGAATCCTGATCATCCTTCCGCCGGGCCTCAGAATTCCCGCTTTCTCCCGCGCTATCTCGGCTATGGTCGCGCCCAGCCATTCGGTGTGATCAAGAGAAATGTCCGTGATAATCGAGAGCAGCGGATCAACCACATTGGTTGCGTCCAGCCGCCCGCCCATTCCCACTTCAAGCACAGCCAGATCTACATTCTCTTCGGCAAAATAAAGGAAAGCCATGGCCGTGAGAACCTCAAAGAAGCTGGGCGTCTTCGGCAGCCGGCCTTCCTGCACCAGCATCCGCGCTGCATCACGAACTCGGAAGTACTGCCCGGCAAAAACCTCGTCGGCTATCTCCGCTTGATCGATGCGAATGCGCTCGTTCACCCGCTCCAGGTGCGGTGAAGTGTATAGCCCGACGCGCGATCCCGAGGCAATCAATATCGATGCCAGTGTTGCACACGTCGATCCTTTGCCGTTGGTTCCGGCCACCAGCACAGAATGAAATCTTTTGTGCGGATCACCCAGAACCCCCAGTAAAGCCCGAAATTCGTCGAGCGAGAACTTCCTCCTGGGAACGCCTGGCTGCGTGTGCAGTTCCGGCGCCATGGCGCTCAGTTCACGGATGGCTTCAGCGTAGGACATCGAAACATAAGTATAAGAGCAGCGTCCCCCGCCGCGCGATTCTCCCTCACTGCCTCAATAGCAATTGCAGCGCCACGCGGGCGTTTTGCAGGCAGCCGCGCGCCTCATCTTCTGAAAGCAACCCCTGATGCACAGCCTTTTTGCCGGTGTCGTTCACCAGGTTGGCCACGCGAGGAAACTCCCCGTCAATGCCGGTCATTTGCAAATTGTTGTTCACCTCGTGCAGCAGGTTGCCTAGAGTCGCCGCGTTCCGGTAGCGCCGGCGAATCTGCCCTGCGAGCACTTCCGGAAGTTTCTGCTTGATGGCCTCCTCCAGAACCGAGCGGCACATCACAGCACAAGCAGTAAATAAACCGAAAAAGTAGCAACGCGTAGCTTCATCCAAATAGCGATCCGCCTCTTCTGAACTCTGAGCCGCCACCACACACTCGCGCAGGTGCGTTGCCCGCTGCACTGCCGGCTCCACCATCTCCAGCAACTCCAGCGCAAATGCCGTCCGCAGCAACTCGTTCTGTTGCCCGTCCAGCGCCCGCTGTATCTCCTGCCACGCCGGCGTCGCGGCCTCGTTTCCGGCAGCCTGTGTCCGCGTGAGCGATGTGAGCCGCTGCCTTGCGTGTTGAATGAACCCCTGCCTCATCTCCTGCGCCAGCAGCTTCCATCCCGCAACAAACGCCTCTGTATCCTGCTCGTATCGCGCCCAAAGCTCGTTGTAGACAATCGCCGGCAAAACCTCTCGCAATTGCTCAAACCTCCCCTTCCGCGCCAACTCAGAGATCGCTTCGCAAAAATCTCTCCCCGGCGCTGCTTCGGCCGACATCTGCAGCAACAATCCTTCCAGCCGTCCCAAGTCGATTCCCAAGCCGAATCTCCTCTCCCGCCGAGTTTAAGGCTCTCTCCGCTCTAACTTCGCCTCGAGCGGATTCTTCTTTCGTCTCGCGTTCAGGAACGGGAACTCTACTTCTCCCCCCGACATCCACGGGAATTGATCCCGCGCCCGCGAACCCTCTCCCGAATCCATCAAAATCTCCCCCTGTGCATCGCTTGTCTTTCCCAACCCCTTGTAGTGCGCGGCTCCTGACGTGCTTTACACATAATCCATAGCCTTTCCACATGCTCTTTTCGCATCCCTGTGGGAGTCGTGGGAAACCCGGCCCTTTCACCCCCCTCTCTCCCCCTTTTTCCTATTCCCCTCATTTGCACAGTTGAGTTTTAGAAAACCTACCCCTTCCCCAACTCACTCTGCTCAAGCCTTTTCGCCGATCTTTCCACATTTCCTATCACAACTACGGGTACTACTGTCTTTTTCTTTATCTATTCCTTCTTTTCCTCCTACCCGTCGCGCCGCTCGGCGCACACCGCAAAACCACCTGCGCAGGGGCGGTCGAATCTAATCCTCTAAGCTTCGTCCGCGGAATTCAGAGAACCACCCCTGTTTTCCACCTGCACATAATCCTCAGTGTGAATACAATCAAGAAGAAGAAACGATTGCAGTTTCCGTTTGCCAGCCAGTTGTTGTACAGTGTGGCCAGCGCGGATTCTGCTTCCATCTGGATTTCTTCGAGTGATTCAAAGTGAGGGTGGGTTCATGCCGAAAGTGGAAACTGAAGTCGAGAAGCCGGCCGCAACGGGGGCAGCGATGGAGATCACAGTAAGCCGTCAGGACCTGGTCAAGGAGCTCACGGCAACGCAAAGCGTCGTCGAGCGCAAGACCACGATTCCAATCCTCTCCAACTTTCTCATCGAGGCAGAGGGCGACCGCCTCAACATCACCGCCACCGACCTAGACCAGGCCATCCGCACCAGTACCGCGGCCAAGATCAAAAAAGCCGGAGCCTGCACCATCCCTGCCCGCAAGCTCTACGACTACATCAAGCTCCTGCCCGAAGGCGACATCTCCATTAAGCTGCTCGAAAACCACTGGGTCCAGATTCGCAGCGGCCGCTCCAACACCAAGATGGTCGGCATGGCCCGCGCCAACTACCCGCAGGTTCCTGAGTTTCCCGCCGTCGCCGCCACCAGCATCTCCGCCGTGGCGCTCAAGACGCTCATCAACCGAACCATCTTCGCCATCTCCAGCGAGGAGTCCCGCTACACCCTCAACGGCGCCCTTCTGGTCATCAAGGCCGAGTCCCTCGCCATGGTCGCCACCGACGGCCACCGCCTCTCCTACGTCGAAAAACCCAACGAAGTTCTCGAAGGCATTAGCGGTGAAAAGCGCGTCTTGATCCCCCGCAAAGCTCTTCAGGAACTTCAGCAGTTGCTCTCCGTCTCCGAGGCCGAAAAAGTCGAGTTCTCCGACGACGAGCACACCCTCTTCTTCCGCATCGGCCATCGCACTCTCAGCACCCGCAAGCTCACCGGCCAATTCCCCAACTTCGAGGCCGTCATGCCCCGCGACAACACAAAATTCGCCGTGGTCAGCTCCAGCGAACTCTCCGCCGCCATCCAGCGCGTCGCCCAGTTTGCCGACGAGCGCTCCGGCGCCATCCGCATTCGCCTGGAGAGCAACGAGCTCAAAATCAGCGCCAAGTCCGACGAATCCGGCGAGAGCGAAGACACCATCGACACCCCCTATGCCAGCGACCCCATCGCCGTCGGCTTCAACTCGGTCTACATCCTCGACTTCCTCAAAGCCCTCAGCAACGAAGGCGAGGTGCGCCTGGAGTTCAAAGACTCCCAGTCCGCCGGCCAAATGCGTCCCGAAGATCCCGACGCCGAATACAAGTACCGCTACGTCCTCATGCCCATGCGCATCTGAGACCGCATAGATTTGTCATCCTGAGCGTAGTCGAAGGATCTGCGTTTGCTCTTCGTGCCTTGTGTCAGGTCACGACCTTGGTCGTGCCAAAAAGGCGGAGGGAGGCCGGGGTTTCAACCCCGGCGCTACCCAATACCAAAGTTTTTAGAAATTAGCCCGCGCGGAGCTAGCTGCTCTCAAACCAGTCCAATCATGAACCCGACTATATCCCGTTTTAAATTCTCTTCAAACTTCGTCAGGAATTTCACTCAGCACTTTCGGACACCGCCCGAGAGGAGTAAATTTATGTAAACAGTGGGTGCCTTGATGCGAACCTTCTATGAGTTTTTTGCCGGTGGTGGGATGGCTAGAGCAGGACTCGGCGAAGGATGGCGCTGCCTCTTTGCGAACGACTTCGACAAAACGAAAGCATTGAGCTACGCAGCCAATTGGGGAGCTGACCATCTATCGATCAAAAATGTCGCCAGAGTTAGAGTCCAGGATCTTCCAGGCGAAGCCGATCTCGCATGGGCATCATTCCCCTGCCAGGATTTGTCGTTAGCCGGTGACGGCGCAGGCCTCAAAGGAGATCGCTCCGGCAGCTTCTGGCCATTCTGGCGACTAGTGGAAAAATTGGTGAAAGAGGACCGTCCACCAGCTATTGTTGTCTTAGAGAATGTGTGCGGTGCATTGACTTCGCACGGTGGGGCCGACTTTGCGGCAATCTGTAGCGCATTAACAAAGTCCGGCTACTCTTTTGGGGCAATGGTTCTGGACGCAGTTCACTTTGTCCCGCAATCACGCCCCAGACCTTTCATCGTCGCCATGCGCAGAGAACTGAGTTTGTCGGGGGCGCTGGCAGGATGAATCTCAACCCAAACCGAATCGAAATCCGAGAGAAACTCATCCTGACGGGATTGTATCTCTCAAAATACGGCTCTCTTGGCACAAAGCGACTCGGATTCCGTACCTACGCAGAAGCGTACAACGTCGTCGGATACGCTCTGGGATCACGGCCCCAATCCATCAAGAATTATAGGGATGAGTTCGATCCTTTATTCCCGAATTCCAGGAAGGGCTGGCACAAGCGCGAAATCCGAGATTATTGCAAGAAGGTTCTCGTAGAATATAAGAACCTGGACTTAGAGCCATTCACCGGGCTGATTAAATCCTTTGTAGGATACGACGAAAACGCTTGGAGCACTGTCCAAACAAAGGATGAACGGGAAGAGCGCGCATCCGGCTTCGCGAAGAGATTAATCACAGGCCTGGCAGCAGAGCGATATTTCGAATCTGTTCACTCAACCCTGCCGGAGTTTCAAGGTTGCGCAATAGAGAACACGACGCAACTCGGTTGTGGTTATGACTTCAAGCTATTGAGACAAAAGAGCGAGGACTTTCTCGCAGTCGAAGTCAAAGGCATCCGGGAGAAGGCCGGCAGCATTTCGCTTACACCCAGAGAATATGATGTCGCAACCGAATTACAAAACCGCTTCTATCTTTTTGTGGTTAAGAACTTCCAGAAAATCCCCTATCACGAACTCTTCCTTAACCCGATTGCGGGAGGACTCCAATTCACAAGAATCGAGCGGGTCTCGATTCAGGTATCGTGGCTAACCCGCGTCTGATCCAGTCCTCCGAGCAGATGGCTCCTCCAGCGGTGAGGCCCGGTCTATTCTTCCCAATCCTGAACGTCGACCTCGCCATTGGGCAAGAAGTCAACATACCATCTTTTTCCGGTTCGCAGATGCTCCACATGAAAGCAGAAGCTCTCCGGGGCTCGGAGCCCCATCCCCTCGACTGCGGCAGCCATCGCCGCCCCAGGACTGTATGCCTTCACATCAATTCCGGTGCGAACGTTGTACTCGTCCTGCCTAAAGCCCGAATCTCGCACAATCGAAACAATCTCCGCGGAGCATCGGCCACGTCGCTCCTCCAAATTCGCAGGCTTTTCTCCATTCATCAGTCACTCCTCCGATAGGAAATCGTGATTCTTGGGACGCTCGGGACGCCCATAAAAGAACCTACTCAGGCATTATAGGGCGCCGGAGATTTCCTCCTCGGAGACGTTGCAATTCACGTTACAACTTCCCCCAGCGAAGCGGTCATCAGGCGCTGCCAAGAAAATTTAGACGCTGGGTTTCACCCCATTATCGTTACTTTACAGAAAGGATTAACGGTCGCAGAAGGCCTTGCCGCAAACGCAGGGATTGATGACAGACTAGATATTTTTGAGATCGAGCAATTTGTAGCACTCAACCTCTACGAGTTAGGCAAATTCAAGGCAACCGGCCGAAAGACTGTAGTTGAAGAAATGATCAAGCGTTACAACTCTATCATCGAAGATATTGAAACCGATCCGAGCCTCAAGATTACCATCCATAACTGATGGAAAACGCCAAACTCAGAAGCGCTATTATGAGAGCGGTGAAAGCGAAGGACACTGGCCCCGAGAAGGAAGTCAGATCAATCGTTCACAAACTCGGCTATCGCTTTCGACTTCATCGCAAAGATATTCCCGGCAAGCCAGACCTAGTATTTCCAAAGCTACAAAAAGTGATCTTTGTGCATGGCTGTTTTTGGCACGGGCATAACTGTACGCGCGGCAATCGCGTGCCGGTGCATAATCGAGAATATTGGATTGAGAAGATCAAGAGAAACCAACAAAGAGATCGAACTGTTGCGGCTCTACTTAGTAAACTCGGATGGCGTCGCAAAGTTATATGGGAATGCGGCTTGAGAAAGCCAAAACAAGTTAGTTTGGCAATATCTAAATTTCTGAGTAGTTGAGGCCTGAACACATGACAATATCCGGGACGTCTAAATACTCCGCCATGCCTTCCCATCTGCGGAGAAACCCGCGCCAGGTTTACACATAATTACTTCTCACAGGTGAAACCGGAAGAGTGAGCAAGAGCAGCCAAATCTCACGCCACCGCCGGCGCTCTCATAAACTCCAGCGCGCGAATCAGGTAACCCTTTAACTCGCGCCGATGCACTACCGCGTCCAGAAATCCCTTTTCCAGCAGAAACTCCGACCGCTGAAATCCTTCAGGAAGCTTTTGCCGAATCGTCTGCTCGATAACTCGCGGTCCCGCAAACCCTATCAGCGCGCCGGGTTCGCCAATGTTCAAGTCGCCTAACATCGCAAAGCTCGCAGTGACTCCGCCAGTCGTCGGATCAGTCAGAACGCAGATATAAGGAACCTTTGCCTCATCCAATTGAGCCAGCGCAGTAGATATCTTGGCTAACTGCATAAGACTAACTACGCCTTCCATCATGCGCGCCCCGCCCGAAGCAGCCACAATGATCAGCGGTTTCCGTCCCACGCGCGCGCGATCAATCGCGCGGGCAATCGTCTCGCCAACCACCGCGCCCATCGACCCGCCGATAAATGCGTATTCCATCGCGCTGAGCACCACTTCATGCGGCCCCATCTTGCCCACGGCGTTCAGAATCGCATCATCCAGCCCGGTTGCTTTCTGCGCGGTCAGCAGCCGAGCCTTATATGGCTTCACATCAGTAAAATTCAGCGGATCCGTCGAGCGCAGGCCGCCATCCACCAGCTCGTAACCCGGCTCCAGCAGCAGATCGAGCCTTTGCCGCGCGCCCATTTTGAAGTGATGCTGGCACTTCGGGCAAACGTTCAAATTCGCCAGCAAATCCGCCTTCCAGATAACGCCGCGGCAACCCGCGCATTTAATCCACAAGCCTTCCGTGCGCACCGTCTTGCTGGCTGCGTATGCAGCGCTTCCTGCGCCGGATTCGTACTCACTGCCATCACGCTTGAACCAGGACATTCGACCCCTCTCGCACTACTGAATACTTCTAAAATTCTATTCCACGCTGCGCCAAAATCCCCTTCTGGTAAGCATGTTTCACTTCGCGCATCTCGGTTACCGTATCCGCCAGCTCTAACAGCAGCGGGTGAGCGTTGCGCCCGGTCAGAATCACATGCACCATCTCAGGCCTGTCGCGCAGCGCCTCCGCCACTACCGCGGCATCGAGCATCCCGTAGCCAATGGCGTAGTTGATCTCGTCCAGCACCACCATATCCCATTCGCCGCTGTAGATCGCCGCGCGCGCTTCATCCCATGCCGCCTGCACCATCCGCACGTCTTCGGGATCGGTCTCCGCGCCTCCCACCTTCACAAAGCCGCGGCCCATCTGCTTCAGCACAAAGTTCTCGCCAAAGGCCTTTACCGCGTCCAGCTCGCCATAGTGCCACGAGCCCTTCAGAAATTGCAGCATCAACACGCGCATCCCGTTGCCCACCGCGCGCAAAGCCGTCCCCATGGCAGCGGTCGTCTTCCCCTTGCCGGGGCCGGTGTTAATCAGAATCAATCCTCGTCGCGAATCAATCATCTCAGTTATCAGCTTACAGCTACCAACCGTCAGTGTCCGCCATGATACGGATGCCCGGTCAGAATCGTATACGCCCTGTAAATCTGCTCCGCCATCGCCAGCCGCGCCAGCGCATGGGCCATCGTCATCGGCCCCAAGCTCAGCAGCAGTTGCGCCCGCGCCCGCGCCGCGTCACTCCACCCGCTCGCCGGCCCAATGGCAAACACAATCTGCTGCGCGCCTTCATCCCGTCGCGCGCCCAGCCATGCGGCAAAGACCTCTGAGCTCATCTGCCGCCCCCGGCTGTCCAGCATCACAACCACCGCAGAGGTGCGTCCCTGTTGGCGATTCAGCCAGTCCAGCAACGCCTCTTCGCTCCTGAAAGCCTCCGCGCCGCACTGCGCAAATCCCTTGCACCGCCCCAGATAAATCGCCGTCAGCGCGCCATACTCGTCCTTCGCGCCAGGCCTTGCTCCAATATGCGCCAGCGTTATATGCATCCGCAGCAGAATACCTCACCGCACAAGCCTTCGCATCATCCAAACAAGCCCCCTAAGCCGGCCATTTTGAATCCAGGTTTTTGCACTGAATCTGGTGCACTTATCCATTAAAATCAGCGACTTTGTATCTACCGCGCAACTGTCCAAGAATCAATATTGATGTCCATTTTTGGGATTCCAATAAAAATCTATCCCGTTTTCCATATATATTGCCCAATCACGGCACCCCCCAGCCGGAACTAAATTCTTTATTTTCAATAGATTTTAATTCTTTTCCAACAAACAACAAGTATGGCACTCAACCTGCTTCTGAATTACCAACTCGCACCTCGCAATTTTGGGGTTTAGTTAATAGCTGCCTACTTTTGAGGTGCGGAAGCACAATAAGCGAATTGAGAAGCCCCCGGAGTTTGAATTGGGGTTTCCGGTTCCAACGGATTTCTTGGAGGAAGTCAATGCGATTTATCCGGTTGCAAAGTGTGGTTTTAGCGCTCGGCCTTCTGATGATGGCCGGCTTCGTTGCTAATCTCACGGCGCCTGTCGCTCTCGCCCAGGCCGATCTCGGCTCCGTCATTGGTATCGTGACTGACGCCAGCGGCGCGGTCGTTCCTGGAGCACAGGTCAAAGTGACAAATATGGACACCGGCGCTGTTAGAAACGCGGTGACCAATGGAAAAGGCGAATACGCCATCACCCAACTTCTGCCGGCCAAATATTCGTTGACCGTCACGGCGACCGGCTTTGCTCCCGCAAAGCAGACTGTCTCCGTTACCGTGGGTTCGCAGAACTCCGCCAACATCAAGCTGGCTGTCTCTGGCGGAACCACCCAGGTCATCGTGGCCGCTGACGACTTCGCCGGCGTTCAGCTCGAGAAGCCTGAAGTCTCGGCCGTCATTGAGACCAACCAGATTCTCAGCCTGCCCACATTGGACCGCAACCCGTATGATCTGGTTGCCTTCTCCGGCAACCTCTCCTCCGATCCCACCGCTGCAAGCCGCGGCGTAGGCTTCAACATCTCCGGCTCTCGTTCGGCTTCGGTCGACATCCTGCTGGACGGCGCGGAAAATACCGATATGTATGCGGTTGGCATCGGGCAGTCTGTCCCGATGGACGCCACCTCTGAAATCCGTATTGTTACCTCGAACGCCGGTGCAGAGTATGGTCGCGGCCAGGGCGCGGTGAACGTCTCCACCAAGTCCGGCACCAACTCGCTGCACGGCTCCGTCTACGAGTACAATCGTATTTCGACCTTGGCTTCCGACGGTTACAACAATAACTACATCCATTACATGGATCCGTCGATCACCGCCAAGCCGCGTTACACGCACAACCAGTACGGCTACTCGGTTGGCGGCCCGGTCAAGAAGGATAAGATCTTCTTCTTCTCCTCCACGGAATGGACCAAGATCGCCAGCGCGCAGAACGTAGTCGCGACTGTCCCGACCTCGAACCTGATCAGCCTGGCGTCCTCTAACGTGCAGTCCTTCTTCTCGACCTACGGCACGCTGGCGCATCCCATCAACGGTTCAACGTTTACCGGCAATTCGACAGCCGTCCAAAACGTGTTCTCAAATGACGTTGCCTATCTTGCTGCTAATGGTTACCCGAACATCGGAACCACGGCGCTCTTCGGCCAGTCCATCTACCAGGTCGCGGCGGATTCTGGCGGCGGCGCTCCGGTGAACCAATGGATCACCTTCAACCGCGCTGACTTCACTCTCAGCCAGACCACCTCGATGTTCGTTCGCTACATTCAGGAAAGCGCCGTCAATCCCGCGGGCTATGTCAATAACAGCCCGTACGCCGGATATAACACCGCGCAGACCCAGTACAACCACGGCATCGAAGTTTCTATCAGCCACGCCTTCACTTCAAACCTGGCCTCCGCCACCAAGCTGCTCGGCAGCCGCTACAACAATGCCCAGCCTCTGGGCACGGTACCGGTTAGCCCCACCCTCTATGTCAACGCCGGCAACGCTGTAACCCTGGGCGGCGGCCTGATCAACTTCCCAGGATACTCTGCCACTTCGCCCGGTAATGCAATCCCCTTCGGCGGACCGCAGAACTTTATCCAGATCGGCGAAGATCTGGCCTGGAGCAAGGGCAAGCATCAGTTCACCTTTGGCGGCGACTTCCTCAACATCAAGGACAACCGCGTATTCGGCGCTTACGAAGAAGCGATCGACGCCCTCGTTGCATCCGGACAGAACAAGGCCCTCGTCAACTTCATGCATGGCAACATGCAAGAGGTTGAGTTCGCCATCAATCCGCAGGGCGCATTCCCCTGCTATCGCAACTCGGCCGGCGTTTACCAGCAGACCGCGGCTTGCACCATCACCCTGCCTGCCACCTCGCCTAACTTCTCGCGTTCCAACCGTTATCAGGACGGCGCGGCCTATGCCAACGACTCCTGGAAGGTTACGCCGAAGTTGACCGTGAACCTTGGCCTCCGCTGGGAAATCTACGGACCCCAGCACTCTCAGAAGCCTCAGTATGACGCCAACTTCTTCAAGGGCTCCGGCAGCAATCCCTGGGACCAGATCCGCAACGGCCAGGTGTTGACTCGTGTCAACGCTCCTGACGGCCGCCTGTGGAACCTGAACAAGGCCCAGTTCGCGCCAAAGCTTGGCTTTGCATGGGATCCCAAGGGCGATGGCAAGACCAGCGTCCGTGGCGGCTTCAGCATGAGCTACGAGCGCAACTTCAACAACGTTACCTTCAACGTGATTCAGAACCCGCCAAACTACGGCGTAGTTGCCTTCACCAACACGCAGAGCGGATACTCGCAAACCGGCCTGACCCCGCTGACCAACGCCAACCTGGGCGTCTTTGGCACGGGCACAGGTTCCTTGATGCTGCCCAACGTGACCCTGCGCGCCGTCGATCCCAAGATCAAGCCGGCCTATGCAGCCAACTGGAGCCTCTCGGTTGAGCACCAGATCTCCGGCAACACCATGAGCCTCTCCTATGTCGGCACGCGCGGCATCCATAACTACTCCATTGCCAACGTCAACCGCACCTTTGACGGTACGATTTACGAAGGCGATACGCTGCGCACCGCTAACCGCACCAACTATGAGTACTCCAACATCAACTGGCGCGGCGCCGATGGCGACAGCTACTACCACGGCTTCACCGCAGAGTTGCGTACCGCTAACCTCGCCAAGACCGGACTGAATGTGCGTGCCGATTACACCTGGTCGCACTCCATTGACAACACCAGCTCAACCTTCAGCGATAGCGGCAACGTCGCCGGCGGCGGACTGGTCCTCGGCTACACCGATCCATGGAACCACAGGCTCGATCGCGGCGCCTCTGACTTCGACCAGCGCCAGCGCGCAGTGGCTGCTATCGTTTGGACAGTTCCATTCGCCAAGCACACCACCGGCATGACCAAGTTCCTGGCCGACAACTGGACGCTTTCTGACACCTTCAGCGCCGCCACCGGCACGCCGTTCACGATGTTCGATTGCTCTTACTCCTACACCGTTTGCGTGCGCGCTGCTTTCCTGTCTGACCCGACAAGGAAGAAGAATCGCGGCATGATCGATATGAGCCAGACCTACGGCCCGAACACCTACTCCTACATCACTCTTCCCAATTTCTGGGATCAGACCGGCTACTATGCCTCTGGTGTTGACGAGCAAAACTACACCGAGCAGATCAACCCCGTCACCGGCACCAACGATATGCCGATCTGCACCGGCATCCACGGCGCAGGTTGCTCCTTTGCTCCCAACATGGACGCTCGCAATATGTTCCATGGTCCCGGAAGCTGGGGCGAGAACCTCGGCATCGTGAAGGACTTCAAGGTTCACGAGCGCTATGCGTTGCAGCTCAAGGGCGAGTTCATCAACGTCCTCAACCATGCCAACACCTACCTCGACCTTGGCGGCTCCAACGACGTCTCCAGCTACACCGACGTCCTGGCCTACAAGGCCGGCAACCGCAACACAGAACTCTCTCTCCACCTGCAGTTCTAACTTCAGGTTCAGGGAAACATCAAAGGCCGCGGCTCAACGCCGCGGCCTTTTTGTGCTTAACCCATTCTGTCCTCCTGAGCGAACCCCGAGCGCAGCGAAGGGGAAGCCGAAGGACCCGCTTTTGCTTTGTATTTGTCCTCCTGAGCGAACCCTGAGCGCAGCGAAGGGGAAGCCGAAGGCCCAGCTTTTGTATTTGTAATTGTCATCCTGAGCGAACCCAGAGCGCAGCGAAGGGGAAGTCGAAGGACCCGCTTTTGCTTTTGTAATTGTCATCCTGAGCGAACCCTGAGCGCAGCGAAGGGGAAGTCGAAGGACCTGCTTTTGCTTTGTATTAGTCATCCTATGCCGGGTGCCCCATCCATTCGCCGCACTTCGGGCGAATGGGTGGGAAACCACAGATCCAACCTGTCAAACGCGAGCTATCTCTTCTTCTTTTTCGCCGCGGCTTTCTTCGCGACCTTCTTGGCTGGGGCCTTCTTGATAACTTTCTTTACCACAGCCTTCTTCGCAGGGGCCTTCTTTATCACTTTCTTTGCCGCGGCCTTTTTTACCGGGGCCTTTTTGGCCGCAACCTTCTTGACGACCTTCTTCTTCGCGACGGGCTTAACTGGCTTGGACTTCTTCACCGTAACCTTGACCGCCACCTTCGTCGCCGCCTTCTTTGGCTTGGGTGCAGCCTTGGCAGCCGCAGGCTTGGTCTTGGCCGGCGCCTTGCTGCGAACATCCAGCGTCTTCGCCGCCAGCGCTGCCGTCAACTCGGCGTCAAACTCCGCCGGCGACAGCGGCCGTGCAGACTTGCGCAGCCTCTCGATGTCATAAAATGCCCGCCGCTCCGCCAGGAAGACGTGCACCACAAAATCGACATAGTCCAGCAAAATCCACTGTCCCTGCCGCCGTCCCTCGACAGAGTTGGGCATAACCCCAAACTCTCGCTTGAGCCGGAGTTCGATCTCATCGGCAATGGCAATGGCCTGCCGGTCATTTGTTGCCGAAGTGACAAGAAAGAAGTCGGACAACCCCGAGTCCATCGGGTCAAGTTCAAGGATGCGGGTATCCGCGCCCTTCTTCTCTTCGCAAACCGCCGCGGCGGTCTGCACATAAATGCGGGTTTGCTGCTTGGTTTCAGTCGTCATTCGTTAAGAGAACACTCCGAGCTTCATCCTACGGCATTTTCAGAAAGATTGCCTCATTTTTTGATCTGCCGCCTCGCTTTTCAATCAAACCGGGCCACTCAACAATAAAGGCCATGAGCCAAAATGTAATCCAAAACAGAACCAGGAAGCAGCGCCCGCTCCTCTTTTCCTTGTGTATTCGCAGCCAGCCGGCGCGCCCTGATTCGTCCGCGAATCGCGGACGCGCTTATCTCAATATCCAGGCCCGGAAGCAGATAGAACGGCGCGCTGCCGCCGGCCCGGTTGCGCAACACATAAGTTTGCACCTCAACCCCGGAGACAACCGCAGGAGCCTCAAGTCCCGCTTCGATTGCAATCCCATCAGGCAACGCTGCCTCCAGGCCGTCCCGCAGCTCTCCCGGGCGCGAAGCAACAATCAACGGCGCAGCAAAAGGAATCTCCGCCGCGCGATGCCACCCTCTGAACCCGCTAAACGAATCAGCCCCCATCAAACAAAACAGCGCGCTCTCCTCTCCCAGCTCCCTTCGCAGCGCAAGCAAAGTCTCCAGCGAGTAGTTCGGCTCACCGGAAGGCCGGGGCGCATCGGCCATTGTGACAGCGAACCCCGGCTCATCTTGAATCGCCAGACGCGTCATCGCCAACCGGTCTTCAAAGCTGGCCGTCGAGCCATTCGGTTTTAATGGCTGCGCGCCCACCGGCGCAAACAGAACAGTATCCAGGCGGAGCGCCGCGCTAGCCGCCCGCGCCACCCCCAGGTGGCCCAGGTGGGGCGGATCAAAACTGCCGCCGAAAAAAGCAACACGACGTACGCCAGGGTTTGGCTGCTCCATCAGTCCATGGTAGCGTGTGCTGCCCTCCCCGGCACAGTCACAATCGCTGCACATCCCACACTGATAAAATTGAAGTCAACCAATGTTTAAGAAGCTATATGCAAACTGGATGTATAGGTGGGAGACGCGGCTGACCACGCGCGATGAGAATCGCGTGGTGCGCCCGTTGGAGTGGGGCATTGAATGGATTGAGCCGTTTCTTCGCGATCACGGCTTTGCGGATGTGATTCCAAGCCCGCAAACCATGGCCGACCCCGCGTTAGCCGAAGCTTCATTGCTTCGCATCAATGACCTTCTCATTCAGAACAGTGAAACCTTCTTCGGCTATAAGAAGCCCATCGACTATCGCCTTGAAGAACGCTACCCCGAGTTGTTTCCCACCAACGTGCGACCCGAGACGCTGGCCCAGGACGCCGCCATCAAACAGCTTGCTGCCGAAGGTAAACTGCCACCGGCGCAATTTTTGCGCTTCACCTCGCCCGAGCGGACGCCATATCCGGAAAACGACTTGGTTAACGCGCGCTGGTATCCGGCCCCGGCCCACAAAGATCCCAAACGGCCAAAGCAGGCAATCATCGTAATGCCGCAGTGGAATGCCGACGCCTTCAGCCATAACTCGCTCTGCACCATCTTCAACAAAATGGGCGTCTCGGCGCTCCGGCTCTCAAAGCCCTACCACGACATTCGCCGCCCCATAGAATTGGAGCGGTCGGATTATGCCGTCAGCGCCAACATCGGACGCACCATCTCCGCTTGCCGCCAGGCGGTCGTCGACATCCGCTGCTGCCTTGACTGGCTTGAGGGGCAGGGATACGAGCACTTCGGCGTGCTGGGAACCAGCCTCGGCTCCTGCTATGCCTTCCTGGCCAGTGCCCACGACGCGCGGTTGCGCGTCAACGCTTTCAACCATGCCTCCACAGCATTCGGCGATGTAGTCTGGGCCGGCCAAAGCACGCGCCACGTCATGCAGGCGCTGGCCGATGCGGGACTTTCGCAGGAACGGATTCGCGCACTGTGGGCAGCCATCAGTCCATGCAGCTACTACGACAAAATTGTCAGCCCTGAAGCCGGCGGGCCCAAAAAGAATGTCCTGCTGGTTTACGCCGACTACGATCTGACTTTTCCCAAGGAATACTCGTTGCAGGTGGTCGATGCCTTCCACCGCATCGGTCTGAACTTTGAGCCGCGCGTGCTGCCCTGCGGCCATTACACAACCGGCGAAACACCCTACAAGTATATTGACGGTTGGTACATGGGCAGTTTTGTATATCGGGCATTCAAAGCCCTGCGCGAAGAGAAGGCTGCTAGTCTGAATGGAACCCCCGGCGGTATGACTGAAGTAAAAGAGAGTTCAGTTTCACTCTAGAGCAATCTTTGCGCCAGCTTCAGCGGGGATGCGCAGCCAGCCATTTCAAGGCACGCTCCTGCACCTCGTCCAGTTCCTCGACGGTGATGTGCGTACCTACCATCTGTCGGTTGGCGGCGTACTTTTCCTGCTCCGGCCCCTTCACCGCAGCTGCTAAATCAAGCCAGTAGTAAGCTTCCACATCATTTTTCGGAACGCCCTGCCCGATAGAGTAAAGCACACCCAGGGTGCCTTGCGCTGTCACGTCTCCCTGCTCAGCTGCCTTTCGATACCATTCCGCAGCCTGCACCATGTCGCGAGTAAAGCCCTTGCCTCCGTCACGATAAAGAGCCGCCAGATGAACTTCGCCGCGGAGATCTCCCTTTTCCGCGGCCTTGCGATACCACTCCGCGGCCTGCTTATATGCTTCGCCGGCCTGAGCAACATTATGCAAATCAGCCGCGGTTGCGGCATAGCGCTCACCCACAGCCACCTGCGCCGCAGCATCCCCGCCATTTGCCCTGGCCAGCAAAGCCGAGTCCACCCCAGGCGTCTGTGAAAAGCCCGAAATACAACCCAGAACAATAAACGGCGTCAGAAATATGCGATTCATAAGGTACACCATAACAGCTCATTCAATTATCAAAGACAAAAGCAGATCCCGCTTTCCAAATACGGAAAAAAGTCAAATTGCGCGTATTCAACTGAACAAAACCACCCCAAAAACCAGAAATCCAAACGACCCCAGCCTGTCAAAACTGCCGGTAGAAGGTCTAGAATTCCAATATGACCGACCGTATGTCTCTCTCCCTCGCGCAAGCCGACCCCGAAGTTGCAGAAGCACTAGCCCACGAAACCCTGCGCCAGCACGAAGGGCTGGAGATGATCGCCAGCGAAAACTTTGTCTCAGAGGCCGTGCTGGAGGCGGCCGGCTCTGTTTTTACCAACAAATACGCTGAAGGTTACCCCGGGCGGCGCTACTATGGCGGGTGTGAATTCACGGATGTGGTGGAAAATCTGGCGCGTGATCGCGCCAAGCAACTTTTCGGAGCCGAGCACGCCAATGTGCAGCCTCACTCCGGATCGCAGGCCAACGCCGCAGCCTATATGGCAGTATTGCAGTCGGGCGATACCATTCTTGGACTCGATCTTGCCCATGGTGGCCACCTCACTCACGGCCACAAGCTGAGTTTCAGCGGCAAGCTTTATCGGCCCACTTTCTACACGGTCCGGCGCGACACGGAAATGATCGACTACGAAGAGTTGGAGTCGATCGCCCTGCGCGAGCACCCCAAGGTCATCATGGGCGGTGGCAGCGCTTATCCCAGGCTCTGGGATTTCGCACGCATGAGGCAAATCGCTGACAAGGTAGGCGCAACCTACATCTTCGACATGGCGCACATTGCCGGTCTGGTTGCAGGCGGCGTGCATCCCTCGCCTGTGCCCCACGCCCACATCACCACCACCACCACGCATAAAACATTGCGTGGTCCTCGAGCCGGACTGATTCTCTGCGGACAATCATTGGCGGCAGCCGTGGACCGGGCAGTCTTCCCCGGACAGCAGGGCGGCCCGCTGGTACACATCGTGGCAGCCAAAGCAGTCGCCCTCGGCGAGGCGCTCCGGCCGGAATTCAAAGTTTACGCCGCGCAGGTTGTTGCCAATGCCCAGGTTCTCGCCGCGGCGCTCAAAGAGGCGGGCTTCCGTATCGTCTCCGGCGGCACAGACAACCATTTGATGCTCGTGGACGTATTCGAAAAGGGAATCCTGGGCTCTGAGGCCGAACTGGCTCTGGGCAAGGCAGGCATCACGGTCAACAAAAACGCAATTCCCTATGACACCAATCCACCGCTCAAGCCTTCCGGAATTCGCATCGGGACGCCGGCGCTGACCACTCGCGGCATGAAGGAAGAGGAGATGCGGACAATCGCCGCCTGGATAGCGAAAGCGCTCGAACAGCGCAACGACGACGCGGCCCTCGAAAAGATTCGCGGCGAAGTGGCCGAGCTTGCCAATCGCTTTCCACTCTATGCAAACCGGCGGGTAATATAGCCCGGAGTTTTTTTGATATAGGAAAGAATTTTTTCAACGCAACTTGCCAGCCCGCGTTGGGTTGTATCTAATGTTGTTGGAGATGTCCGTCGAAGGGCAAGAGCCAGCAGAGGTTCGTTGCTCTATCCGAGGGCACCCGGAGGAATCGATGAAGACCATTCAACTTGCATTCGCTGCGTTGCTGGTTCTTTCCGTTCCAGCTTTCGCTCAGCATCACGGAGCGTCATCCCGCCCATCGAGTGGAGGCGCTCACCAGGCCATCCCGTCTCACGGACCCAAGGCATTCGCCGGCACGCCCCATGTGGTAGAACCCAAGCGCAACTACAGTGACCAGGTTGGCCACCCTAACGTTCCGCACGTCGATGGCAAGACCTGGGTCGGACATGACACCGGCCGCGGTGATGCGAACTATCACCTCGATCACCCCTTTGCACATGGCCGCTATACCGGCGGCTTCGGCCGGGGACACATTTGGCATCTTGGCGGCGGTGGGCCTGGCCGCTTCTGGTTCAACGGCTGGTATTGGGATGTTGCGGCTGCGGATATTGCATTCTGTGATGGCTGGCTCTGGGACTCGGACGACATCGTGATCTACCCAGACCCCGACCACGACGGCTGGTACCTCGCCTACAATGTGCGTCTCGGTACTTATGTGCACGTTGAGTATCTGGGCATGTAATCGCACAATAGATTCACTTGAATTCATTCAAAATGGGGACAGGCCGCAAAGCCTGTCCTCTTTGTGTCTATGCAACAAAATCACACTACTTAGAATATGAAACCAGTATCAGAGTAAAGCTATTCTTATCTCAAGGAACACCTCTCATGCAGGAATGATAACCCCCAGGCGTTCTTCAATCTGAAAAACAAAGAAGCAGATTTACTGGTAAACCTGGATGATCTTTGCTCTGTAGTGAAAAATACGGAATTCGCTGATTCTTTGAATTGTGCAAATAATCAAATTGTGAGTTATCCTTGAGTTATGGCTATTGAATCAATTCTTGCACAAATCGACTCGGAAATCGCAAAGCTCACGCAGGCGCGCTCCCTGCTGGCCAGTACCGGCAAAGTCGCCGCCAAGGTTGCACAGAGCGTTACCACGAAGGCTGCCAAGGGCCCCAAGAAAACAAAGAAGCGCCGCGTGTTGAGCCCCGAAGCTCGCAAGAGGATAGCCGATGCGCAGCGCAAACGCTGGGCCGCGCAAAAGGCCAAGGCCAAGTAAAGTGGCGCAGCCCTGAATTCTATCTCGACTTTTCGTCGCGGCACAGCTGCCAATAAGAAAAGTTGTGCCGTGCTATAGTCCCGCAATGACCATCATGCGAGGCTCGGTCATCTCTTCGATCGCCGAGCGAAGGCCTTCGCGTCCCAGGCCCGAGTCTTTGACGCCGCCAAAGGGCATGGGGTCCAGGCGCCAGCTTGGTGTGTCTCCCACAATCAAGCTGCCAACTTCCAGTTCGCGATAAGCAGTGAGGATGCGGCCCGCATCGCGCGTAAACAAGCCCGCCTGCAACCCGTACTTTGAATGGTTCACGTCCGCCAGAGCTTGTTCAAAGTCGTCGTATGGTTCAATCACCAGTACCGGGCCAAAGACCTCTTCATCGCGTACCTTCATGCCCGGCGCGGTCCCCGTCAAAATTGCAGGCGTCACCACAGAGCCCCGGCGTTCCCCGCCGCTCACCAGCTTTGCGCCGTTGTCGACTGCCTCCTTGATCCATGACTCCACGCGCTCAGCTTCACCGAGACTGATAAGTGGACCAACCTCAGTGGATTCTTCGGATGGATCGCCAATCACCAGCTTGTCTGTCGACTCCACAACCTTCCACAAAAAAGTCTGATAAATGCTGCGCTCCACAAACACGCGCTGCACACTCACGCACGACTGGCCAGCGTAACCGAATGCCGCGCGCGCTGTGCGGGCAACGGCTTCGTCCATCTCTGTCCAGTCGCTGCAAACAATCATCGCGGCGTTGCCGCCCAGTTCCAGCAGCACTCGCTTGCGCCCGGAGCGAGCCATCAACTCCCAGCCAACTTTCGCGGAACCGGTGAAACTGACCAGCTTAATGCTGTCTTCCTTTTCTGCCAGCCAGGCGGCGTCTGTGTTGCTCAACGGCAGCACAGCCAGCGCTTCTGCAGGCCAACCGGCCTTCAGAATCACCTCGCCCAGCGCAAGTGCGGTAAACGGAGTTTGCGAGGCCGGCTTCAGAATCACCGGGCAACCGGCAGCCAGCGCGGGGGCTACCTTGTGCGCAACCAGATTCAACGGAAAATTGAACGGCGCAATAGCCAGCACCGGGCCAACGGGGAAGCGCTGAACAATCCCCCAGCGCCCCTCATTGCCTTCCGACAGATCCAGAGGTATGCTCTCGCCCCCCAACCGCACCGCTTCTTCAGCTGCTGTCTTGAAGGTAAGAACAGCGCGATCTACCTCTGCTCGCGCCATACGGAATGGCTTGCCCGCCTCGGCAACAATCAGCTTCGCAAATCTTTCCTTCTGTTCAATCAGCGCGGCGGCCACATCCTCCAGAATCTCGCGCCGCTTCCAGCGCGGCAGGGCTTTGGTGCGGCGCAGGCTGGCCACAGCGTGGTGGACTGCCTGGCGCGCGTCGGCGCGAGTGGCCACAGTTGCTCGTCCCACCAGCCCCTGGTCCCAAGGCGAGCGCACCTCCAGTACCTCACCCTCCGTCCACTCCTTGCCGCAAAGCAAAAATCCCGTTTGTGTTCCCGGCCGCATCTTCATGGCTATGGCGCTCCTCACCAGTCTCTGCCATGGATTCTACAAGCACAGGGCAATCCGGCGCAGCAAGAAGAACCATCCCGTAATGCTTTCGACCGCATCAAACTCCCAACACGGTACACTATTTCTCTATGATTCACGATGGCCGCAGCCGCAATCTCCCTTTCGACACAGCAGAGGCATTGGCGCATCTGCGCGCGAGCGACCCCAAACTTGGCGCGCTCATCGACCGCGCCGGTCCGTTTACGCTCAAGCTCGATCCCTCGCCATCACCCTTCGAGTCGCTTGTCGAGTCGATTCTCTACCAGCAATTGCACGGCAAGGCTGCGGCTACCATTCATCGCCGCGTTCGTGAGTTCTATGGCGGCGATCCAGCGCCACAGCAACTGATCGCCACGCCCGACGAGCCTTTACGCGCCTGCGGTGTCTCCGGCAACAAGATCAGAGCATTGCGCGATCTCGCCTCCAGAACCCTGGACGGCACGGTTCCCACACACGCGGCCATTCGCAAAATGACGAATGCGGAGATTATCGACCGGCTCACCCAAGTCCGCGGCATCGGCCCCTGGACAGTGGAGATGCTCCTGATCTTTCGCCTGGGCCGGCCGGATGTGCTGCCGGTGACAGACTACGGCGTGCGCAAGGGATTCGCGCTGACCTTTCTGCGCATTCCGAAAACCCGTCCTGTCGCCGCTGAAGATCTGCCAAAGCCGGAAATTCTTCTCAAAAGGGGAAAACGGTGGGCGCCATTCCGTTCTGTAGCTAGTTGGTACATGTGGCGGGCTTGCGATCTGGCCAAATCTTCAGCGCCCTCGGGGCGGTCTGGCCTACAATAATCAAGCGTAGCCGGACAAGAAACGTGGTTCGCCGGCACTGAGATCAGGTACCTTTATGTCCTCCACGAAACGCTTCATTTGCATTCACGGTCATTTTTACCAGCCGCCACGCGAGAATCCATGGCTGGAAACCGTCGAGTCGCAGGATTCATCCGCGCCATACCACGACTGGAACGAGCGCGTCTGCGCCGAGTGTTACGCTCCCAACGGCGCGGCGCGCATCGTAAACAATAAAAACCAGATCACGCGTATTGTGAACAATTATGCGCGCATAAGCTTTAATTTCGGGCCCACACTGCTCAGCTGGCTCAAGGAAAACGCGCAGCGCACCTACCGCATGATTCTCGATGGCGAGCGTCGCAGCCGCAGGGCCTATCGCGGCCACAGCTCGGCCATGGCGCAGGTTTACAACCACATCATTCTGCCTCTGGCCAGCCGCCGAGACCGCATCACGCAAATCCGTTGGGGCATTGCTAATTACCTGCATCACTACGGTGTCGCGCCCGAGGGTATGTGGCTTGCAGAAACCGCGGCCGACAACGAATCCCTCGAGCTGCTCGCCCAGCACGGAATCAAGTTCACCATACTCGCTCCACACCAATGCAAACGCATACGTCTGTTGAAGGACGGCGCAAGCTGGACCGAAACTCCCAACGCAACCGTGGATACGACCCGCCCCTATCTCGTCCGTTTTGATTCCGGCGTCTCCATCGCAATTTTCTTCTACAACGGCCCCGCCTCCCGGGCCATAGCCTTCGAGGGGCTGCTGGACTCCGGCGAAAGCCTTGCCGCGCGACTCAAAAGCGGATTCAAAGACACCCCGCAACCGCAGCTCGCGCACGTGGCAACCGACGGTGAGTCCTACGGCCACCATCACAAATACGGAGAGATGGCGCTGGCTTACGCTCTGCGCCTGCTGGAAGCGGATAAGACCGTCAAGCTGACCAACTACGGCAGTTATCTCGAACAGTTCCCGCCCGAGTACGAAGCCGAAATCGTCGAAAACACTTCATGGAGTTGCGCGCACGGAATAGAACGCTGGCGCTCCGATTGCGGCTGCAACAGTGGCAAGCCGGGATGGAATCAAGCCTGGCGTGCTCCGCTCCGCAAGGCTCTCGATGAGTTGCGCGACGCCCTCGTCCCGTTGACAGAACAGGAAGGCGCAAAGCTTTTCAAAGATGTCTGGGCAGCGCGCGATGGGTATATCAGCTCCATACTCGAACGCACTTCCGAAACAGAAGAGCGATTCCTGCACCAGCACCAGCTCCAACCCCTCTCCGAAGCGCAGCATGTCCGCGCCTTGGAGCTGATGGAGATGCAGCGTCACGCACAGCTCATGTACACCAGTTGTGGCTGGTTCTTCGACGACATCTCCGGCATTGAAACCGTCCAGGTGATCGCCTATGCCGCCCGCGCGCTGCAACTGGCGCGTGAGTTGTTTGGTGAGCAGGCCGCACTGCTGGAACCAGCATTCATGACCCGCCTTGCCGAGGCCCATTCCAATGTCGCCGCAGCCGGCGACGGAGCCCGCATTTACAAGGAGAAGGTGGACGCCAAGCAGCTTGGCCTGGAGCAGGTCGCGGCCCATTACGCTATCAGCAGCGTATTCTCTTCGTTTGCCGAAGAGACGGAACTTTTCAGTTATCGCGTTCGCCGCCTCGCTTATGGCATTTACTCCTCTGGGCTTGGACGGCTTGCGCTAGGGCGCGCGCACATCGCCAGCGCCATTACCAGCCAGCACCAGAATTTCTCGTTTGCAGTAATGCACTTCGGCGACCAGAATATTACCGCCGCCGTCAAGCCTTGCGAAGACAAAGATGTCGCAGGCTTTGAGGTCTTTGCCAAACAGGCCGCCGCTCAGGTGCAGCAGGCTCAGTTCCCCGAGGTGATTCGCCTGCTCGACAGTTATTATGGCCGCGCCGGCTATTCGCTCACCTCGCTGTTTTCCGACGAGCAGCGGCGTATTGTGCAGCTGATCCTCAAATCTACCCTCTCGGATATCGAGAACTCGCTCACCACTATCTACGAGAACCACGCCAGCTTGCTGCACTATCTCTCGCAGGCCGGCCTGCCCAAGCCGCCCGCGCTCACCCTGGCCGCGGACTTTGCCATTAATGTGGGACTGCGCCGCGCTATGGAGAACGACCCCATCGACCTGGCGCTGATGCGCTCCTTTTTGTCGATAGCCAAGGCGAATCACGTGCTGCTGGAGACCGCCACACTCTCCTACATTGCCGATCAGCGCATGAAGGGCGCTATGATTGATCTGCAAAACTCCTCAGGCTCGCAGGAGATTCTTGAACACGCTTTGGCGCTGGCCCGCACCCTGATGGAGCTGCCCTTTGATTTGAATCTTTGGCAGGCGCAGAACATCTGGTACGAAATTCTCCGCGCCTCCAGCGCCGGTCTTGCAATGCTGGGCCCCGCTGATCGCACCCAATGGGATAAGAGCTTCTGCGAGCTCGGCAGTTGTCTCTCCATCGATTGCGCCTCAATCACAGCCCAGGATCCTGAGGCCGCAACCACGGGAGATTAGAGACGGTTATTGGCCAGCCTTGTGCAGCTTCCCGTCCTTCAGCACAAACCTTTCACCGCGCCACACAATCGTGTTGCCCGCAAAGCCTGCCACCCACACGCCCATCGCAACCAGGTCGCGCAGCGGCAGCAGCCACAAATTCGGCAGCACGTGATGGTCGCTCAATACTTCGGCGCCCACCGTCATAGCCATTGAGAGTCGCACAAAAAAGCTCAACCCAAGCAGCCAGAGACTCATCGGGTTCGCTCCACCGGCCACCACATTGATCAGAGCCCAGCCCAGCCCGTGCGTGAAAATCAGACCCGCATAACCCCATGGTCGTGCGTCACGCACCGTTCGCGCCCAGCGCAGTTGATGATCGATGAAGCCTCCCCAGCCGTAAGCAGCTACATTCGTCTCGACCACCTCGGCGCTCAGCGCCACGCGATAGCCGGCTCCATCCACTCGGGCTCCCAGTTCGTAATCGTCAGCCAGATGATCCACCAGTGCCTGCAGCCCGCCAATCTTTTCCAGAGCCTCGCGCCGCACCGCCAGTGTCGAACCAAGTCCGTAATGCAACCCGCCTTCGATCCACTTCGACAGAAGCACGCCTGCCTGAAAATCCGTAGCAATGCCCAGTGCCTCAAGCCGCGATGCGAATGTCTCGTGCGCGCGCCCGCGATAAAGCGCCGTCACCAATCCAACTTGATTCGCAGAAAAAACATCGCCAGAGGAAAAAGAAGAAGCGGAGGGAGGCAAGGGTTTCAACCCCTGCATAACGTCGACAGAGTTGAAACGGGCTTTAGCCCCGGAGGAAACTTCCGCTGCTCCAAAGCAACCCATCACCCGCTCCAGATACCGCGAGCTGACCGTGATGTCAGAGTCGTTGATCAGCAGAAAATCGTAGCGCGCCTGCGCCGCAAGCTGAACCAGCGTACTGACCTTGCCGTTGGTCCCCAACTGCTCCGGGCACTCCACAAGCCGGATACCGCGCTCCGGAAACTCCGCTTGCAATTGCAAAACGGCCGCCGCCGCAGGATCGTCTATCGAAGCTACTCCGAAGAGCAGCTCGAACTCGCCCGCATAACTCTGCCGGCAATGGCTCCTGAAGGCGTCCATCATGCCGGGGTCCAGCCCCTTGAGCGACTTCAGCACGCTCACGCCCGGCGAAAAAGTCGCCAACGGTTTGCGCCGCTCCGTCAAAAAGCCCCGCGCCGCCAGAAGCGCGGCCACAAAATAGCCTATTCCGGCCACGGCCAGCACCGTAGTCAGAATCGCAACAGATTGTGCCAATGCGTGAACTATCACAGGGGTAAGAATACAGCTTTCAGCCAATAGCTCTCAGCTTCTGCCTCTGACCGGCCGAACAACCACGACAATGCGAGCGCCTGGCAACAAAAGCCGAGAGCTAAAAGCGAACAGCTAGAAGCAGCCTTATTCATACCGCAGCGCCTCAATCGGGTCCAGGTTGGCAGCCTTCCATGCCGGGTAGATGCCAAAAATCAAACCAATGGCGCAGGAAACCCCGAACCCTATCATTACCCAAACAGTGGAGAGCGTGGCGGGCAGTCCAATCGGCAAAAAGTAGACGATCCATGTAACGATTGCGCCCAGCAGCACGCCAACTACTCCACCCAGGGCGCACAGGGTTACAGCCTCAGTAGTGAACTGAGTCAGAATGGTTTTTTTGGTTGCGCCGATTGCCTTGCGAACCCCTATCTCGCGAGTGCGTTCAGTCACTGAAACCAGCATGATATTCATTACTCCAACACCGCCTACCATCAGGCCCACGCTGGAAATAGCAATCATGAAGATTCGCAGGTAGAGCGTGATATCGCCCCACAGTTTTGTCAGCGTATCCGGCCCGAAGATCTCAAAGTTGTCATCCGCCGCCACCTTCACCTTGCGCCGAATGCGCAGCATCTCGCGGATTTCATCCTCAACCAGCGCTTTATACTTTGCATCGTCGTATTTCACAGTGACCCACACGTCCCGATCCTCGGGGTGCAGGTTGTGAAAGGTTCCCATCGGAAAATAAACCTGGTTGTCGTCCGGATTCTTGCCGTTGCCGAAGGGCTGTTTGGCCTTGTCGATTACGCCAATCACCGTGTAGAGTCCGGTTTCGATGTTCACTTCCTTGCCCACTGCCGGTTCAGTACCGAAAAGTTCTTCCCATGTGTCGTGGCCCAGCACGCAGACATTCGCGTGGCGCTGATCCTCCTGATCGTTGAAGAGGCGCCCCTCCAGGAAGGTCAGGTCCAATACGTCGCCCACCTGAGCAGTCGATCCGGTCAAAATAGTTTGTGAAACCTTCTTGCCGTTGTACTTCACGCTCACGCTTCCAACCCGAAACTCAGTGCTCACATGCTGAATCGAGCCGTCAACCGCGATTACATGAGGCATGGTGCGCAGCGCCATTACGTCGTCCATGTTCAGTTTCTTGCGCGTGAGCTGCTCGGTAGTTGGCCTTACTCCGATGACCGGCATATGAAAAACCCAGAAAGAGTTTGTGCCCATCGAGTCGGCAAAATCTTCCACGCGGCGGTTGACCCCGCTGATAATCGAAGAAATCACAATTACCGTGGTCACGCCGATGACGATGCCCAGCACAGTCAGTCCCGAGCGCAGCTTGTTTGCTCTCAGCGTGTCCAGCGCCATCTTGACGGATTCGCGGGTTTGTCCCTGTGCCATTAGAGTTCCGCCCTCAATGCGACAACCGGATCAAGCTTGGCGGCTTTACTGGCTGGGTACACGCCGAAGAAAATGCCCACGGCCCCTGCCAGAATCAGCCCCAGCAAAATCGCCCAAAGCGGAGCGCTGGTTGGAAAACCAACCACCAGCGTAATCAGTTTGCCAACCGCGATGCCGCTTAAAACACCAAGAGCTCCGCCCACTAGAGACATGGTTGCGCTCTCAATCAAAAACTGCAACAGCACATCCCGCTGCCGGGCGCCCAGCGCTTTACGCACGCCTATCTCGCGAGTTCGCTCCGTCACTGACACCAGCATGATGTTCATGATCACGATGCCGCCCACGACCAGCGCAATCGAAGCAATGCCCAGCACCACCCAGGTAAACATCGCGCTGATCTGCTGCCAGATAGCGAGGAAGGTGTCGTTGGTTTCCATCTCGAAATCGTCGGGAGAGCCGGGCGCATCGTGGCGGCGAGTGCGCATCAATACGCGCACTTCGTCCTTGGCCCGTTCCATTGCCGCGGCGTCTCCGCTGGCCCGGGCGTATATCTTCACCGAGAAATGGTATCCATGAGTTTGCTGATAAGTGGAAAGAGGTATGGCTACCCAGTTGTCCCGCGACTGGCCCAGCATCTTGCCCAACCGGTCGCCCACGCCGATGATGGTGTACGGCACGCCGTCCACGCGAATCTCCTTGCCCAGCGGATCTTCATTTCCCAGAAGGTTGTCCACAATGTCATAACCAACAATCGCATTGTGCGTTCCAAAATCATCATCGGAAGGAGTAAAGCCGCGGCCCAGAGCGATATCAATGTTATGCAAAGCCAGCATATTCCATGTATAACCGCGCAAATCGGTATTGTTGCTGGAGTGCCGGTTGTAGACCACGTTGCAGGTGTTATAGACCGTTGCCCCTACCTGGCTGCATTCGGTGCAGTTGTCGCGCACTGCCAGGTAGTCGTCAAAGCGGATAATCTTGCGTTTTTGGTAGCGTAAGTAGTCCTCGACATTTAATATTGCGCCGGCCATTCTTGAGACGGTGAAAATATCAGCGCCGTATCCGGTCAGCTTCGTACTCACATATTTGTTGGCGCCCTGCACCAGCGTGACCACCAGGATAATCGAGGCTACGCCCATCACCACGCCAATCAGCGTGAGCACAGAGCGCAGTTTGTTCGCCCACAGGGACTGAAGCGCGAGTTTAAATGCCTCACTGAAAAGCATGGTCCTGCTTCCTGTTGCCAAGCTTCTTCAAACCAGGTCTGTTTCACATCACGGCCGGCAGCGCCGCGGCCCGGGAAATACCGGACAATCTCCAGTGTACGCAATCCCGGGTCCCCTATCGGTACAACTCCGTCCGCTGGCCGCTCTCTTCTGGTACGCAAGGGGCCGCTCCCCGGTTCCACCTCGCCCGGCCAAAGAAACACCCTGAAATCGTCAATTGCGGAACTTTTTCACCCCTGTTTGACGTAACCTGAGTTGGCGCGCACTGTTGCGCCGGTTTTGTACAGAATCCATCGTCAACCATCCATCGGAGGTCCAATGATCCGCTTCTACTCCCGCTTTGTGCCGGTTTTGCTGGCGTTCGTCGTGCTGCTACCCGTTTTTACCTCTGCTCAGGCTGCTTCAACGGCCTCAACAGTTTCGGCTCCGCTTCTGCTCCGCTTCCCATCCCTCTCACACGACAAAATCGCCTTCCGCTATGCCGATGACATCTGGACGGTTAGCCGGGATGGCGGCGAAGCCGAACGCCTTACCTCCGACGGACAGGTCGTTGCCGGCCCCTTCTACTCGCCAGACGGCGCATGGATTGCCTACTCGGCCCACCTGAATGGAAACACCGATGCCTATGTCATTCCCGCCTCGGGGGGCGTTCCACGGCGCATCACCTGGCACCCGGACGGCAGCACAGTGGCGGGCTGGTCACCGGACGGCAAAGATGTGCTCATTGACAGCATGGCCGCCAGTTTTCGCCACTATATGCGGATATTCCGCGTGCATGCCGACGGAACCGGCGTTCCCGAACCGTTGCCGCTACCCTCCGCAGCCCAGATCTCGTACTCGCCGGATGGGCAGTCTGTGGCTTATGAGCCATATTCCAAGTGGCAGCCGGCGTGGAAGCGCTACGTCGGCGGCCAGACATCTCCCATCTGGGTGGTCAATCTGAAGACGCTGGACCTGGTCAAGGTTCCACGCGAGAACTCCAACGACTCCAATCCCGTCTGGGTCGGCGATCAGGTCTACTTCCTCTCGGACCGCGACAGCACCGGGACCAACAACGGCCCCGTGACCCTCTATCGCTACGACACCAAAACCCAGCAAGTCTCGCTGGTGATGAAGAACAACGGGCTCGACATGAAATCCTTCCAGGCTGGGCCGGCAACAGACATCAGCGGAACAGACCGTACAGTCCTGATTGTCGAGCAGTTCGGACGCATTCTACTGGTGGACCCGGTCTCCGGCATGAACATGCCGATCCCCATCACCATTCACGGCGAACTGGCCAGCCTTGCGCCACACCGGGTAAAGCTCAGCCCGGAAGATATTCAGAATGCCGCGCTTTCGCCAACGGGCGCTCGCGCCGTCTTTGAAGCCCGCGGCGAAATCTTCACCGTGCCTGCTGAAAAAGGCGACACGCGCAACCTGACCCAGACTCCCGGCGTTGCCGAGCGCGACCCCTCCTGGAGCCCGGACGGAAAAACCATCGCTTACTTCTCCGATGCCTCCGGCGAGTATCAGCTCTTTCTGCATGAACAGACCGGCTTCAAGCCTCCCACAGTCATCGACCTCGGCCCTGAGCCCAGCTACTTCTACAGCCCCACCTGGTCGCCGGATTCCAAGCACATCGCCTATACCGACAAGCACCTCCGCCTCTGGGTTGTGGATGTGCCCGCGGGCAAGCCGGTCCTGGTGGATACAGGCATCTACGGCAGCTTCGGCGCCGACTTCGGCGCGGCATGGTCTCCGGATTCAAAATGGATCGCCTATCATCGCGATCTCAATAATCAATTGCGCGCCATTTTCCTCTACTCGATGGAAACCCACAAATTCACACAGGTCACCGACGGCATGAGCGACGCCACGAATCCGTCCTTTGACCCCAACGGCAAATACCTTTACTTCCTCGCCTCTACTGACGACGGCCCCTCGAAAGCCGGCATCGATCTCTCTTCATTGGACCGCGCGCAAACCACCGCACCCTACGTTGTGGTGCTGGCCGCCGATGGCGCATCGCCCATCCCTCCGCAAAGCGACGACGAAAAGATCAAGGACGCCGAAAAGAAAGATAGCGACAGGAAGGACGCGGATAAAAACGACACCGACAAGAAGGAAGCCGCCGCTACAGACACCGGCAAGGAAAAGAAAACCGACGACAAAGACAAGAAGGATGCCGACAAGCCCGTCGTGGTCAAGGTAGACCTCGACAAGATTGGCGACCGCGTCCTATCCCTGCCCATTCCAGCGCGCAACTATGCCGGACTTGCCGTAGGCAAAACCGGCGTTCTTTATCTAGCTGAAACCTCGCCCTTCGGACGCTCCAGCAGTGAAGATAGAGGAGCAGGCATCCGCGCCATCTGGCGCTTCACGCTGGAAAAACGCCAGCCTGAAACCGTACTCAGTGATATTGACGCCTTCTCCGTCTCCTTTGACGGCTCCAAGGTCCTCTATGGCCACAAAGGCGGTTGGACCATCGCCGCAGCCGACGACCTCAAACCCGATGCCGCCGCCCCCGGCAAGCCCTTGAACCTCGGCGGCCTTGAAACCGTCATCGATCCGCGCGCCGAGTGGCGTCAGATGTACCACGAAACCTGGCGCATCCAGCGCGACTTCCTCTACGACCCCCACACCCACGGCCTCAGCATTCCCAAGGCCGAGGCCAAATACAAGCCCTTCCTCGACGCGCTCGCCTCGCGCTCCGAGTTCAGTTATCTCTCCACGGAAATGCTGGGCGAAATCACCATCGGCCACATGTTCATCCGTCCGCCGCACGTCGCGGACCACGAAACAAAAACCGGCCTGCTGGGCGCCGACTACAAAGTTGAAAATGGCCGCTACCGCATCGCCAAAATTCTCGGCGGACAAAACTGGACCCCCGGCCTCGCCTCGCCGCTCACCCTGCCCGGCGTCTCCGTCAAGGAAGGTGAATACCTTCTCGCCGTCAACGGCCGCGACCTCAAGGCCGGCGACAACCTCTACCAGTTCTTTGAAGCCACTGCCGGCAAGCAGACCGTCCTTCACGTCGGACCCAACGCCGATGGAAAAGACGCCCGTGATGTCACGGTCATCCCCATCAGCGACGAAGACGGCCTGCGTTATCTCAACTGGATTGAAGGCAACCGTCGCAAAGTCGGTGAGCTCTCTGGCGGAAAAGTCGCTTATGTCTACATGCCCAATACCGGCGGCCCCGGCTACACCAGCTTCAACCGCTACTTCTACGCGCAGCTCGACAAGCAGGCCCTGGTTCTCGACGAGCGCTACAACGAGGGCGGCTTCATTGCTGATTACGTGGTGGACGCGCTTAAGCGCTTCCCGCTCTCCGGAGCCATCGAGCGCGACGGCAAGCCGATTCACGATCCCGTCGGAGCCATCTTCGGACCCAAAGTCATGCTCATCAATCAGAACTCCGGCTCCGGCGGCGATGCCATGCCCTGGTACTTCCGCAAGGCTGGAATCGGCAAACTCGTCGGCACACGCACCTGGGGCGGCCTGGTAGGCATCGGCGGCTATCCTCAGTTGCTCGATGGCGGCTCAGTCACCGCGCCCCGCTATGCCATCTACGGCATCAACGGCCAGTGGGAAGTGGAAAACCACGGCATCGCCCCCGACGTAGCCGTCGAAGACCTGCCCAAGGCGGTGGCAGAGGGCCACGACCTCCAACTCGAAACCGGCGTGCAGATGGTGCTCGACGAGCTGAAAGCCCATCCCGTACCCGAGATTCCCATCCCGCCCTACCCCAACTACCACAAGAACGACAGCCTGGGGAACAACTAGGAATTATCGCTATAAAATGGCCCCAAGTGTCAATTCACTTACTTGGGGCCAAAATTGAATTGTGGAAATATTGATGTTGATCAACCATCAAGTCTGTCTAATTTGGACTATTTTGATAATAAGTAGACCATGATTTTTGAATTGCAAACACTTGACGAATATTCAGATGAAGCACTCTTGGCGGAACTGCGTCGTGTCGCAGACGTTTTGAAAGGGCAACGACTGACCAGGAGGCGATTTGATTCACTTGCACGTGTCCACTCTACTACGCTCGAAAATCACTTTGGTTCTTGGCGTGAGGCCCTTGATCAAGCTGCAATTAGCGAAGTAATCGCCCCTAGGCAGCGAGTGCTTTCCCGTAAAGAGGTCATTGATGATCTTCGCAACTTCGCTGCTGAATATCCAGATACTCCCGTAAGTCTGAATGTTATTGCTGACAGACTTGGTGTTGATAAGGCTACCATTAGCGGAAGGTTCGGCAAATGGAAGATGTTGCTCTCGGAGGTTGGAATTGCTCCAGTACCAATGGGGCGTCGATATACAGAAGAAGAATGTTTAGAGAATATCTTGACACTTTGGACGCACTACGGTCGGCAGCCACATTTCGGCGAACTAAAGCATCCCCCCTCTACAGTAGGACCCAAAGCTTATATTCTTCGCTGGGGCGGATGGAGAGCAGCCCTATCGGCTTTCATTAAGAATGTCAATAATACTGCTATGCCAGTAGCAGAACGAAATGCGGTTGAAAAGATTGTTGAAAATCAAAATAATGTAGCGGTGAAAATTCCTGCGCCACGGTCAATTCCCCTTGCTTTGCGATACAAGATTTTATCTCGGGATAGATTTAGATGTGTTACTTGCGGAGCTTCTCCAGCTAAGGATGTCACAGTTGAGCTGCATGTTGACCATATTCACCCATGGTCGCTCGGAGGGCAAAACGTCGAGGATAACCTGCGGACGTTATGCGAAAGATGCAATTTGGGAAAAGGCGCAAAGATTGAAGACGTTTGATCTGTCTTCTCAGCCGGGTGCCCTATCCTTGGCGCAGCATTATCGCGCCAAGGGTGGGATACAACAAACCCTTACCGTCCTGAACTCCCAAACCCCTTCTCCGCCCGCTTCGACTCTTCCAGGCCTTCCACCGTAACCACATCTCCCGTGAGCACCGGCACTGGAATCATCTGCGCAATCTTCTCCCCGGCCTTCAATGTCACGTCCATATCGCCCAGGTTGGTCATCAGCACCAGAACCTCGCCCCGGTAGCCGGAATCAATCACGCCTGCCGTAGTGGCAATCCCCCGCGCCGCCATCGACGAGCGGTCTCGCACCAGCAACCCCAGCGCCACGCCCGTCTCCGGATGCCGCGCCTCAACGCTGATCCCCGTCCGCACCTTCATCGTGACGCGCGGAGCCAGCGCCGCATCCTCGAGCGCAAACAGGTCATAGCCCAGATCCTCGCCTGGATGCGCCACCACCGGCGCCCGCGCCTCCGCCTCCAACAACTTCACTCGCAACATGGATTGATGGTACCAGCGACCCCGGCGAAATTACGGATGCTCTGATTAAGCCGATGTTTTGAAAGGGCACGGATTTATCCGTGCCGCAAAGACCGCAAAATCAACGTAGGCTTTAGCCCCTGAGGGTACGTTCGTCTGTCAGATGGACTTAATCAGAGCTTCCTTAGCGTTGTTCACCGCTCTCGGTGTCCCACCCTAGCTGCTGTCATCCTGTGTGAAGCGTAGTCGAAGTACCTGCTTTTGATCCCTGACCCCTGATCCCTGCTTTTGACCCCTGACCCCTTTAAAAATGGCCAGCCCCAGCCGGAAAGCTTTCCCGGCCGGGGCTGTCGTGGGTGCTGCAATCATTCGGCACGAGGACCTGTAAGCCGAATTCTGTCGTGTGCGGTCATTCCTCTAGGCGCCGCGTTGCCGCGGACACTCATCAGCGACCTACCCGGAGGTTTCGGCAATTGCTCGAGCCGCCTGGGCGCATCGGGCAGATGCGCAACTCCGCCTGGCTCTTGGCGAAGCTTCCCTCCCTATTTGGTCTTGCTCCGTGTGGGGTTTACCCTGCCCGCGGCGTTACCGTCGCGGCGGTGCGCTCTTGCCGCACCATTTCACCCTTACCCCGGCACCGAGGCCGCAAGCGGCTTCAGGGTCGCCCTCCCGAAAGAGGGGTAGCCGAGGCGGTATCTTTTCTGTGGCACTGGCCGTCCGCGAGCCTTGAAGCCCGCGTCCCGGACGTTATCCGGCACACTGCCCTGCGGAGTTCGGACTTTCCTCCCCCGGCTGCCCGGTCTCCCAGGCCTCCGGCAGCGACCGCCCGGTCCTCCTGCCAGGGTCTAGTGTACCGCAGATAAGGTTTTACCATCCGCCGCGTCCGCTCTGTTGTGCGATAGCGGTTTGTGCTATCATCTTCTCGTGGGTGGGACCAGAAAGGCCGGTTTCCTTCGCTATGAACAAGGCGCAACAGAGCACGCTGAGCGACCTGTTTGCCCGTCCCACACGAGCGGACATTCGCTGGTCCGCGATTGAATCGCTGATTCGCGCATTAGGAGGCGAAGTAATGGAGCGTGCGGGTAGCCGTGTCGCGGCACGACTGAACGGCGTAACTGCCGTCTTTCACCGCCCGCACCCTCGGCCCGAAACCAAAAAAGGTGCGGTCGATGCTGTTCGCCAGTTTCTTATAAATGCGGGGGTGAAACCATGATGGAATACAAGGGTTATGCCGCCGGACCGATCGACTTCGATCCGGAGGATAAGACATTTTCCGGCACGGTGGCAGGGCTTCGGGATGTGATTCATTTTGAGGGAAGAACGGCCACGGAGCTGGCACGCGCCTTCCGCGAGAGCATTGACAGCTATCTGGAGCTTTGCGCCGAGACCGGCCAGCAGCCCGACCGCCCCTTTAACGGAAAGATTCTGCTGCGCACCGAACCGGAACTGCACCGCAAGGCAGTTTTGCGCGCGGCGGTCGAGGGCGTGAGTTTGAGCCGCTGGATCTCCCGGCAGATTGAAAACGCGTCGTGAGCGGTATGGCAGCGACCGCCCGGTCCTCCTGCCAGGGTCTAGTGTACCGCAGTAAGATTTCTGGGGCGGCATTTTCCGCCGCAACGAAAGGGATCTTTATGCCACCCGGACAATTGCAGGCAACAGGATGCATTCGCACCTTCGCGGAGTTGAAAAGTCGAGCGCGCGACGTCGGCCCCAAACGCGTAGGCGTAGTCCTGGCCGATGATGAAGTTGCCTTGACCGCCGCAGCCGATGCCCTGCGCCTCGAAATAGCGTTTCCCGTGCTGATCGGCGACGCCGCGCGGATTCGTACCCACACTGAAAAGCTGGGCCTCGCGGAACTCGCCGCCAAAGCCGAGTTTGTCTCCGCAACCGATGAAGCCGCCGCCGGGATTGCCGTAAAACTCGCCCGCGAAGGCAGCATCGACATTCTGATGAAAGGCCACCTCCGCACCGATCAGCTTTTCCACCCGGTTCTCGACAAGGAAAAAGGCCTGCGCACCGGCCGTTTGCTCTCTGACATTGCATTTTTCGAGCAGCCCGGCCCCGACGGTCCCCGCTTGACCGGAATCACCGATGGCGGCCTCAATCCCGCTCCCACGCTCGCGCAGAAAAAACAAATCATTCTCAACGCCATCGAAATGCTGCGCTGCCTGGGATTCACTCGCCCTAAAATCGCGGTCATGAGCGCCACCGAGCAGGTCAGCGAGGCAATGCCCTCCACCATCGACGCCCACGCCCTCACTGAAATGTGCGCTGCCGGCGACTTCGGCGATGCCCAGGTCTTCGGCCCGCTGGCGCTGGACAACGCTCTGCTGGAGTGGGCCGCCAAAGCCAAGGGCATCAGCCATCCCGTTGCAGGTCACGCAGATTGCCTCCTCGTTCCCACCGTCGAATCCGGCAACATGCTGGCCAAATCGATCATCTTCCTGGCCGGTTTGGAATTCGGCCACGTCGTAGTGGGCGCAAAAGTCCCCATCCTGATTCCCTCGCGCGTTGAAAGCGCGCAAGACAAAGTCCACGCCATGGCTCTGGGGGTGCTCTATGCAACCAGGTGAATGGAGAGTGCTGGCCATCAATCCCGGTTCTACCTCGACAAAAATCGCCGTCTATGCCAACGAGCAACCGGAGTTGGTACTCAACCTCAACCACTCCGACGGCGAGATGGAGTCTTTCCGCGGCCGCCCCATTCTCGATCAGCTCGAATTCCGCCAGCAACGCATCGAGCGCGAGTTGAGCAACGCGGGTTACACGCTCTCGCAGTTGCAGGCCGTTGTCGGGCGTGGCGGCCTCATGCGTCCCCTGGCCAGCGGCGCATACCGAGTCAACAATCCAATGCTCGAAGATCTGCGTTCCACGCGCTATGGCGAGCACGCCTCCAACCTCGGCGCATTTCTTGCCCAGGCCATTGCGCAAAAAGCGGGAGCCAGGGCCTTCATCGTTGACCCCGTCAGCGTGGATGAATTCACTGAACCCGCGCGCATCTCAGGCTCGGCGCTTGTGGGCCGCCAGTGCCTCTCGCACGCCCTCAACACCAAGGCCGTTGCCAAGCGATTTGCCCGCGAGCGCCAGCGTTCCTACGCGGACCTCCGCCTGATCGTGGTGCATCTCGGCAGCGGCATCTCCGTCTCTGCGCACCTCAACGGCAGAATGATCGATGTCAACGTCGCGGGCCAGGAGGGAACCTTCGCCATGGACCGCTCCGGCGGCCTGCAAATTCAAAAGGTCATCCAGCTTTGCTTCAGCGGCCAGTACACCGAACCGCAGCTATGGAACCTGTTGAACCGCGAAGGCGGAGTCTTCTCTTATCTCGGCACCAGGGATCTGCGCGAGGTGGAGCAGAGAATCGAATCCGGCGACAGCCAGGCCACGCTCATCTTCGACGCCATGATCTACCAGACCGCCAAAGACATCGGCGCCATGGCAACCGTGCTCAATGGCCGCGTCGATGCCATCCTGCTGACCGGCGGAATGGCCCGCTCCGAGAAGCTTGTCGGGCAGTTGCGCGCCGCAGTCGAATGGATTGCGCCCATCACCGTCTATCCCGGCGAAGACGAACTCCAGGCCCTCGCCGAAGGCGCCCTGCGCGTGCTGCGCGGCGAGGAACAGGCACGCGAGCTTGAGGGCAACCAGTAACGCCGCTCGCTCTCGCTCCCCCGTCTAGCTACAATCAAGAAGGATGATTCTGTACCTCTATCTCGGCCGTGTGGAATACGACGAAGGCCTGCGCCTTCAAGCCGAGATCGCCGCACTCGTTGCCGATGGCCGCGCTCAAAACGTTCTGCTGCTGCTGGAGCATCCACCGGTACTCACGCTCGGACGCAACGCCAACCGCTCCAACATTCTCGCCTCAGACGAGCAACTGGCCACACGCGGCGTCACCGTCCACGAAATCAATCGCGGCGGCGACGTTACCTATCACGGCCCCGGCCAGCTTGTCGGCTACCCCATCTTCGATCTGCGCACCCTCCGCAACCCCAGCGGCAGCCGCATGGGACCAGTCGATTTTGTGCGCGGCATGGAAGAGGCTCTGATTCGCCTCTGCATCGGCTTTGGCGTACACGCCGGGCGCATCTGCGGCCTCACCGGCGTCTGGTGCGGAATCGATTCCGACGCCTGCAATCCCTCAAACAAGACCCCAGGCCCCGAGCGAAAAATCGCTGCCATCGGCATTCACGTTGCGCGCGGCATCACCTCCCACGGCTTCGCCTTCAACGTCACCACCGACCTGAACGATTTCACGCTCATCATTCCCTGCGGCATTCCCGACCACGCCGTCACCAGCCTTGCGCACGAAGTTCAAAACCCAAACGCAGTGCCCACCCTCGAAGCCATTGCCCACCAGGTTGCCCGCAACTTCGGCCAGGTCTTCGGCGAACAGGTGCTGGCCGTCGAAAGCCTCGACGCATTGCGCGCCCAGGCCGCCGCAACCCCGCCTCAATTTCCGGCGGAAGACACCCCGCTCCAGATTCCGCCCGAAGTCGAGCGGTTGCTCGGTTGCGCCGAGCGCCCCATCCGCGCCTGATAATCCCGTCGATCGTTGCCGCGTCATTACCCTCACTACCTGCCGCAATTTATAATCCGGCATGAGAAGGATGCGCCCCTGGAGCCTGCCCTGAGCGAAGCCGAAGGGCATCCCGCATCGCGGAGAGTCACCCATGACAACCGACGTAATCATGCCTCAGATGGGCGAGTCGATCTTTGAAGGCACCATTACCAAATGGCTCAAAAAGGCCGGCGACCCGGTCGAAAAAGACGAGCCCCTCTTTGAAATCTCCACTGACAAGGTAGACGCGGAGATTCCCTCGCCAGTGGCCGGTATCCTCACGGAAATCAGAACTCCCGCCGGCGCAACCGTCGAAGTCAACACCATTGTCGCCGTCATCGGCGCTTCCGGAACTGCCGTTGTTGCAACTCCCGCGCCCGCTGTTCCTGTGCCGGTCCAGTTACCCTCTGCTCCGGCCGTTCACACTCCCCCAGTCGCGCCGCAGGCGCAGGTGGCCCCACCGCTGGTGGCCGTCGGCCGCCAACGCTCTTCGCCCCTTGTCCGCCGCATCGCCAAAGAAAACAATCTCGACCTCAGCCAGATTTCCGGCACCGGCTCTGACGGCCGCATCACCAAAGACGATGTATTACAGCATCTGAGCCAGATCGGCCCCGGCAGCACCACGCAGCAAGTGCCTCAGCAACCGGTTCCGCTCACCAAAATGCGCGCCATCATCGCCCAGCGCATGGTCGAGAGTCTCCAAATCAGCCCCCACGTCCATTCCGTCTACAAAGTGGATATGACCCGCGTCGTCCGCCTGCGCGAGCGCGAAAAGGCCCGCTTCGAGCAGCAGCATGGCGTCAAGCTCACCTACATGCCCTTCATCGCCGTCGCCGCCGTGCAGGCGCTGACCAAATTCCCCATCGTCAACGCCTCGCTCATCAACGGCGCCATCCAGTACCACTCCAACATCAATCTGGGCATCGCCGTGGCTCTCGAATGGGGCCTGATCGTGCCCGTGGTCAAGCAGGCCGAAGGCCGCAGCTTCGTCAGCCTCGCCCGCTCCATCGCAGATCTCGCCGCCCGCGCCCGCTCCAAAAAGCTGCTGCCTGATGAAGTCCAGGGTTCCACCTTCACGCTCACCAACTCCGGCATTCTCGGCGAGGAGTTCGGCACCCCCATCATCAACCAGCCAGATTCCGCGATTCTCGCCATCGGCGGCCTGCGCAAGGAGCCGGTCGTACTCACCGACGCCGAAGGCAACGACACTATCGCCATCCGCTCCGTGCAGTACTTCTGCCTCGGCTTCGACCACCGCACCATCGACGGCGCCGACTCCGGAAAATTCATGTCCGAGTTCAAACGCGCCCTTGAAACCTGGGACAAGCCGATCGGGTAATTGATTCATGCTGTAAAATTGCCTGAATCAACAAGAGGGTTTGGATTTGTGAGCCTGGACGCCACAGTGTATTGCGACTGCTATGAACGCGGCAAAGTGCGCACCCCGCCGCCCCAACCGGAATTTATTTTTGTCGAAGATTTTGGCGGGCTATCTCTGAACTGCGACCAGCCCGAGGTGAATCAAAACGCCTTCGATCATTGGCGAGCGACAGCCTGTGAGCACGGACCCTGGGGTGAACTGGTCTCCCATCGGCTGGGAAATATTGCCCTGATCGAGTTCCTCCGCACGCTTCTTGCCGCGGAGCCCAGCCGCTTTCCGATTCTTCTCGCAAAGGTACTGTATAACGGCGTGCATTGCGGAGATTTTCTCTCCTGCGCCGACGTTGACCTCCTATCTGTCGAAGTTGATCGATTAAAGGAAGTACACGCAGTCCAGGCCATCGATGAGCCGCACATTCGAAACTTCGAGCGTCAGATGCGCGAACTCGTGCAGGCCGCACAAAGTGTCGGCAAGCCTATCGCCTTTTGAAATTTTGAATCTCGGCGGCAAACTCCTGCTAGTGCTGCTCCCACGGGTTATAAGTGCCCGCGCTCCACGAATGTCCCTCAGGATCTTTTACGCCGAATTCGCGGCTGCCGTAAGGTGTGTTTTGCAGCGGACGGATAATCACCGCTCCAGTCGCAACCGCGCGGGAATACGCCGCATCCACGTCCTGCACCACGATGTAGCAACTGCGCGTTTCAATCCCGCCCAACTCATCCGGCGATTTGAAGCTTTTGCCATACTCGTCGTCCTTGCACGAGCCCAGCATGATCATGCCGCCTCCCAGTGTTAATTCGGCGTGGGCAATCGTCCCATTTTCGCCCTCATAAACAGCGTGGCGCTCAAATCCAAAAACCTTGCAAAGCCAATCGATTGCGGCAGGCGCGTTGCGGTAGCGATGGCCGGGGATGACCACGCTGCGTGATTCACTCATTGGGGAACCCTCCGCGCCAATAGTAACGCTTACATTCCGCTTGATCAATGGGTTATTCTTTCCGATATGCGCTTGCCTGCGGGCGATTCTTTGTTGGTGCAAATTACAAACACCGCCTTCGCCGATGCAGCGCAGCGCGCCGGGGAGCGGCTGGTCTGCCGGCAAGGATGCTCGCAGTGTTGTCATGGCGCGTTCGTCCTCAACCCCCTGGATACGCTGCGGTTACAAGCCGGAATGGAAATTTTGCGCGATACTGAACCGGCACTGGCCGCCGAAATTGCTCATCGCGCAGATATGTGGATTGTCGAGCACGGGCACCAGTTTCCCGGTGATCCGGCGACAGGCCTGCTGGGCCGCTCAGCGGAAGACCATGAGCGTTTTGAAAGTTTTGCCGACGATACGGCCTGCCCGGCGCTCGATCCGGAGACAGGCCGCTGCGATGTATACGCCTGGAGGCCGATGACCTGCCGCGTCTTTGGTCCGCCGGTTCGCGTGGGAGACGGCGATGGTCTGGCTCACTGCGAACTGTGCTTTGTCGATGCCAGCCCCGACGAAGTCCTGAAATGCGAAATGCCGGTTCCCCACGATCTGGAGGATGAACTGCTCGAAGAAATTCCTTCAAAAGACGAGACCGTAGTGGCGTACGCTCTGCTGGGGTGAGCGCAGCGTGGCCTGCGTTAAACTTAGGCCAGGAAAGCCCGATGACCATTCGCCCCTGCTGGGTTGATATCTGCACCCGCGCCCTTGAAAACAACTACCGATTTCTAAAGACCCTGGCCGAGCCTCATGCGGAGCTTCTAGCCGTGCTCAAGGCCGATGCCTACGGCCATTCGCTCAATATTTGCGCGCCCGTGGTGGTTCGCGCCGGCGCTGGGTGGATCGCCGTTGCCACCGTTGAGGAGGGCGTGGCCGCTCGTGCCTTGTGTCCCGAGACATGGTTGCTTATTCTCTGCGGCCCATTTCCCGGTCAGGGCGCAGCGGTGATTGAGCACCGCTTGACCCCCGTAGCCTGGCAGATGTGGCAGTTGGACGAGCTGGAAACAGCCGCACGCAACGCTGGCAAACCAGCCGGCTCTCTTCCCGTGCATCTGGAGATCGACACCGGCATGAGCCGCCAGGGCGCAGGATTGAATGATCTCGCTCCCCTTCTCGCCTGTTTCCATCCCGCCTCGCCGCTCCGTCTCGAAGGCGTGATGACCCACCTCTTTGCCGCCGACGAAGCGGACCGCAAAGTGACCGAGTCGCAACTGGACCTGCTGGATCAGGCAGTGCATCAAATCAAGGCCGCCGGACTCAACCCCGAGTGGCTCAACGTAGGCAGCTCCGCCGCGCTCCTTGCTGGAGAAGCCGCGCCCATCGCCGCTCTTGCCGCCCGCTACGGGATGAAAGCGCTGATCCGCCCCGGCCTCGCTCTCTATGGCGTGATTCCCAAATTCAATCCCGGCTTCGACTCGCCGGAACCTCCCTCTCTTACTGCCGCGCGCGCTCATTTGCAGCCGGTGCTTTCCTGGAAAACCCGAGTAGCCGGTGTGCGCTCAGTTCCCGCCGGCGCAGTCGTGGGCTACAACGGAACCTTCGTCGCCACCGAACCCATGCGGCTGGCCCTGGTGGCCGCAGGATACGCTGAAGGCCTCGACCGTCACCTCGGCAACCGCTTCAGTCTGCTGGTTCACGGCATATTTGCCCCGCTCGTTGGCCGCATCAGCATGGACTCCTCCGTAATCGACGTGACCGATATTCCCGATGTCGAACCCGGCGACGAGGTAGTCATCATCGGCGCCCAGGCCGGCGAAACCATCACCGCCCATGACCTTGCCGAAGCAACAGGAACAATCCCCTGGGAAGTCTTCACCCGCATCGGCCCGCGCGTCGCGCGAGTTGCGGTCTAGCGCATCTGGATGTTGAATCAAAGAAAGGAAAAGCTCGCCATGTCGAAGCCGCCGCTGCCACTCAGAAAAAACGCGGAGAATGCCCGCGCGGTCCAGTCGGCGCGAGCAAAGATGAGCATGCGGCCGAGACTTGCCCTCGGTCTTGTGCTCGCGCTTGCCTTCGCTTGCGCTGTCTTGTTTATTCCCGCGGGCACATTGAACTTCTGGCAGGGGTGGGCGTTTCTTGTCGCCTTTTTTCTTCCCAACACCTTCACTTATATATACTTTCTGCAGCGCGATCCCCAGTTCCTCGAACGCCGCCTGCGCAACAAGGAGCAACAGGGAGAGCAGCAGAGGTTGGTGAATTGGGGTAAGCCGTTTTATCAGGTTGCCTTCCTGCTTCCGGGCTTCGACTACCGCTGCGACTGGTCACGCGCTCTGGCCGGCGCCGTTCCTCTCTGGCTTTCAGCCTTTTCTCTGGCCATGGTTTTTGTCAGCCTGCTGCTGATCTTCTGGGTTCTTTACGTTAACCGCTACGCCTCGCGCACGGTTGAGGTGGAGGCCGGCCAGACGGTCATCTCCCACGGTCCTTATCGCGCCGTTCGACACCCCTATTATTCTGCGACGGTTCTGATGTGGATCTTCACGCCGCTGGCGCTGGGTTCCTGGGTTGCCCTGCCTGCCTTTGTTCTTCTCATTCCCTTTTATGCCGTCCGCTTGCTCAACGAAGAAAAATTGCTGCGCGCGCAGCTTGCCGGCTACTCCCAATACTGCCTTCGCACCCGTTTTCGGCTGATTCCGTTTCTCTGGTGAAAGCTCACTCGCCTCTCCCCTTGGCAAAAAATCAAGCGCGGAAGGTTGATCCTCCCGCGCCCGTTTTCACTTCAGTTGATGAACTGCGCTATTGCTTGACCGGCGGTGCTGGCGGCACCTTAGGCTCCTTCAGTTTCTTTCCCTCGAATCCAGGTGGAATCCTGTGATAAGGCGGCACATTCAGCATGGGCGGCTTGGGACCGGTCGGAGTCGCAGGAAAAGTTACCGGCGGCAAGGGCGCGAATCCAGGCCCCTTCTTAATGCGCACATCGCCGTTCTGCGCGTCCAGCGAAATTCTGGTCGTGCCGGCGCCGATTCTGCCGTTGAGCGACTTGTTTTGGTCGCCGCTGATGGGCAGCTCGTAATCTGTAACGATGTCGCCATTGTGCGTTCGCGCGCTCACCGTGGCCGATGCATTTGGCGGCAGCGTCACTTCCACGTCGCCCTTGTTGTTTTTCGCATCCACCGAGTAAGCGCCGGCCGGCTCAATCGCGATGCGGCCATTGCGGGTTTCCACGTTGATGTCGCCGTAAATCTGGTTCAGGTCGATGTCCTTGGAGTGAGTCACCACGCGCACCGGGCCTTTGGCTTCGTTGACCCGCAGATCGCCGGAGTCCAGAGTCAGGTCACCGGGCAGCTCCGCTACTTCAATATCCGTCACCGAAGTGTGCATGTGTATCGGTCCCTGTACGCTTTCCATGTGCAGGCCGCTGAAGATTTCCCCGCTCTGCGTGACCTTGCCCTTGATTTGCGAGAGGGTAATGTCGCTCATATCCCCATCGGTAATCACGTCGCCCTGCACGTCATGGGCAGAAAAGTCGTGGCTGCCGTGAGTAAAGTGCGCCTCCACCGGCCCGGCAATCGTGTTGAGTTGAACATCTCCGCGAGCGGTTACGTTAATGCCTGCGCCCAGGTTGGCCGCAGTCACATCGCCCCTGCCACTATTCACGGTCACTTTCACAGTCTTCGGCACCGTGACGGTCAGGTTCACCTTGCCGTTTGAGTTGCTCTCCGACTTGACCAGCACCAAACTGCCATTCACGGTCAGGCTTGGCTTTTCAGCATCGAAGACCTTCTTTGCATCCGAATCCGAGCTGGCATAGGCCACTTCATGCGGCTGCACTGTGATTGCCAATCCATCGCCCGTCGTTATGCTCACATCGCCGCGTGGATTCTCGATATCCAGAACGGCATTGGCCGGAACCTGCTGGCTCAGTAGCGTCGAGTCCTGGTCGTGTTCCGGCTGGCCAAATGAATTGAAGAACTCATCCCCGTCGCCGTTCCAATGGAACCACGGCTGCGCATGATTCCATCCCGCCGCGCCAATCCCCAAAATCGCCAGGAAGATGAGGATGCCTACAAAGCTTCCGCCTCGGCGCACCGGGGTTTCGCGGCGCATATCCACCGCCCACTCGCCCAGCAGCGCAAGCCCGGCCACAATAAGAAGCATCGGCCACCAGTGGCCATACCAACTCCAGAACTGACCGCCATTGATGTGCCCGGTCATAATCAACAGCGCAATGACGCCGACAGCAATCAGTATGATGGGGCCCACAACCGAGGGAACCCGCGGTCCGTAAGCGCCCACATACCCCGCCTTCATTGCATAACGCTGAGCCTTCCACGCTTCGCGCTGTGCGCGCCATTGCGCCTTCTGCTGCTCCCGGTAAACCCGCCACTGCGCCTTGGGATCGTAAGGCGGATAAGGCGGCGGCGGCGGTGGCATATTTGGGGGCATATTCGGAGGGGTGCTCATGATTGTCCTCCTTCGGGGTTCTTCCCGGAGTCTTGCGTTGTTGCCGGATTTTCCGGCTGACCAGAATAAGGTGGAACTCCAGCAACCGGCGGGCCCTGATACGGCTGGCCCGGATAAGGTTGACCCGCATACGGCCCCACCGGATAGCCGCCGTCGGCAGCCAATGCCGCGCGTTCAGCCAGCATAATCACGCCCAGCAGTATCAACAGCAGCGGCCAGAACCAATGCCAGGGGTGGTTAATCAAACCTGTTGTATGCAACAGCCAGGTTGCGCCAATCAGCAGCAAAATAGCAGGAAAACGAAGACGGCGAATCATGATGTAACGGCTCATTTGGACCCTCCTTGTGAATCCCCCGTACGGCGGACAATCAACCACACTCCCAGCGCAATCAGCAGCAGCGGCCAGGCGAACTCAAAGAATCGCCCATGGAAGAGATCCAACTGTCCCAATAGAAACATCAATCCCAGCGCAATCAGCACGATAGCACCGATAGGCTCCCTGCGCCCGCAGCAAATTGGCCGGGGCCATGTACCAGGATCAACACCCGAAACCGGCGGCGTATAAGAGGCCTGGTACGGCGGCTGAGGTTGACCGGCCTGATCCTGTCCCGCCGATGGTTGTCCAGCCCCAGGCTGGCCCTGAGGCGGCATCCGCGTGCCCAGGTTCAGCCAATTGCCCACTTCATTCAATCCGAATGGATCCGGCACAGGCTGACCGTCGCGCAGAGCTTTTGCTGTATGGTAGGCCTCAAAGGACTGGTAGATGATCCAGGCGGCGACAAACAAGCCGAAAATATCGTAGTGATCCGCCACGCTGATAAGCACCGCGAAGATAATCACATGGATAAATCCTTTGAAAAACTGGCTGTTGTACATCGCGCCTACGCCGGGAATCAGTCCCAGCCAGGCTGCCGCGGTCGGATTCGGTCCGCTCGCCGGAGGCGGAACAAACGGCTGTTGATAGCTCTGCCAACCTGTCCAGCAGGGCTCGCACAGAAGCTGTCCTCCTGCTGCTGTGCGAACACAGTTGGCGCACAGAGCCTTGCCGCAACTCTGACAATAGGCGGTTGCATTGGTACCGCTGTGATTTACGCAATCCATTGTGTGCTCCTTTCCCATCTTTCCCCTCGGGAGCCGCCGGAATGCGCGGGCCTGGGTCCCCAGCCGCATTTCGCTGTCGCCGGGATCGTAATCTCTCCCTGAAGCCAGGGAGTAGCCTTCAAAAAATCGGAATCACTGTGAGCCGGTCCCGTTGCCAGGTTCTCCGGCTCGATCAAAGATTCAGTACGCTGGCTTCCGTCTTTATGTTCCGGCGCTTGTTTTGATTCGCCCGGAGCGGAGTTTTGCGGCGCCTGATCCTGCTCGCCCTGGCCTTCACCCACGCTCTGAGTCGTCCGGCGCAATTCCCGCATCCGCGTCTGCACCTCGTAGGCCAGCCGCGAATTGTCGTAGTAACGAATGATAGGAGTCGAGGCCATCGTCAACCGCCGCTCCATGAACGCACGCATCGCGCTGGGCCGCAGGTCGCTGAGTTTCAGGTCGCTCAGCTTCACGCCGGTCAGGTTAAGCGTCATCGCAATCGAGAAAAACGCCATTGCCGCTGTCATCAACAGCCGTGGTTCTGCAAATCGCTGAACACGAGCCAGAAACCCCGGACGCTGCCATGCCGGAACAGAAACCGGGCGCATCGGCAACACATGGCCGTCAGCCGTCGCCAGCCTCAAAACGTTTTCTTTGCCCGGACCGGTATGCGCCAGAATCTTGTCCAGTAACCCGGCCGGAACCTCCGGCTCAGGCGAAAGAAACTCCAGCCATTCGCGGCCCTGGCGCGCTTCCTCAAACAATGCCGAGCAGGCCGGGCAGACGGCCATGTGGGCGGAGAAGGTCGCCTCATCCTCGGGCTTCAACAGCCCGTCCAGCGCCTCCGCCAGAAGTGTTTCCCACTGCCCGCAGGCCGGGGAACTCGGAATGAATGTGCGCTCTGCCATTTACATCACCTCCCGTCTATTACGTTCCAGCAGCCTCGCTAGTTCCGCGCGGCCCCTGCTGATACGGGACTTCACTGTCCCTTCAGGAATTTCCAGCACCTGGGCAATCTCTTTGTAATCCATATCCTGCAAGTCTCTGAGAATCACGGCCTCGCGCAGCTCCACCGAGACGCGCGTCAAGGCCTCCTGCACCATCTTTGCCAGTTCCTTTTTTGCCGCTGCTTCATGCGGCGAAAGTTCCCGTGTCGTCAGCCGGTCAATCGGCTTCAGATCCTCGGCGCTCTCCCAGCCGTCATCCAGTGAGGAGGTTGCCCTCTGATTCTTGGTCCGCCGAAAGTTGTCCACCAGCAGGTTGCGGGTCAGGCTCATGATCCACACCTGCAACGAGCCGCGCCCCGCATCAAAACTGGTCAGGTTCGAATAAATCTTCAGGAATACATCCTGGGTCAGGTCCTCGGCGTCCGCCGGGTTGCCTGTAAACCGGTAACAAAGCCCGTATACGCGCCCATGCTGCGCCCGAACCAGCTCTGCCCATGCGCTGGAGTCGCCGTCCATGCAGCGGCGCACCACGTGAGCCCAGTCTTGGGATCTGTCGATCTCCAACAAAGCTGCCTCCCCGCGTGCCGGACCGGCTGGCCTGGCCAGCTCCGTCCCGTTCCAGCTTAATGTACCCGCGCAATCCATATCACGCTATTACGCAACTATTCAACAGTTGGTTCCGTTGGATGCAGGATCCCATAGAAGCGTTCCCCCGATGCGGTGGAAGTACGGAGCACAGCAAAACCCTGGGAACGCAATCCCACTAAAATTCGGGTGCCCCATCCATTCTGTCATCCTGAGCGAACCCTGAGCGTAGCGAGGGGGAAGTCGAAGGACCTGCTTCTTGTTTTATCGGGCGAATGGGTGGGAAACCACTGAACCAGATCTGCCTTATTTACCTGGTTAAGAGCTGATGGGAAGCAGTCTCTAGTTTTTCTATGGAAATAAATGAAAACTGCAATTCTCGGTTAATGCCCCTCCACCCACTCCCCCACAATCCGCGCCGCCTCTTCCAAAAACGCCCGGTCCATCGCCGTAAACGCCGCCGCCCGGTGGCTGTCGATATCGATCTCGCCCACCACCTTGCCCCGCGCGTAGATTGGCGCCACAATCTCCGACTTCGTGCGGATCGAGCAGGAAAGATACCGCGGGTCCGCATGCACATCGTCCACCACAACCGTCTCGCCCGTAGCCACCGCCGCGCCGCAAATCCCCTGGCTCACCGGGATGCGCACATGCGGAGTCGGCTCGCCATGAAACGCTCCCAGCACCAGCGTCTCCGCATCCTCCGGGTCCAGCATATAAAACCCTGTCCAGTTGTAAGTTGGCAGCTCTTTCGCGATAGCCTCGACAACCCCCGTCTCCAGCGCCTCCAGCGACGGCGCAGCCATTGCCATCTCGCGGAAGCGGGCAAGCAGCGTGAGCATCTCCGGGGTGAGGGCGGTCATCTTCATCTCTTACAGGTATAGCAGGTGATTCAGGCTGCAAAATCGTAATTCTGGTCCCCCGGCATTCTTAATTCCTCAAATTGGGTGTCCGCCGAATGGCAATAGTCGAGCGAAACACAAGCGCGGTTCTCTATACTCATCCCCATGGAGCAGGTTGATAGAGGAGCACAAACATGAACGCCGAGACAAACTTCAATCTTGCCCTGCCTTTTTACGAAAGCGCACGCAAACACCCTGACAATGAGGCACTTTGGGCTGATGGAAAAGGGTTCAGTTATAAAGAAATGCTTGAAGAAGTTCTCCGCGTGGCTAACGGGTTGTGCCTTGATGGAGCCGTGCCGAAACGCGTGGGGATCCTGGCATCCCGCAGTTCGGACACATGTATAGGGATATTGGCCGCGGCTTGGGTTGGGGCGACGTATGTGCCTATCAACCTGGCTTATCCCGAGGAGGGCATCGTCGGGATTTTGAATCGCAGCGATCTCGATGCTCTGATTGCGGACCATGCGGGAGAGAAAATGTTAAGCGCGGATATGCTGCAAGCATCTCCTTCCAAAGTGCTTGCACGGCGGAAGAATCCTTCACACAAAGCGTCTTCGCGAATAACTTATTTTGACGAGTTGCTTCCTGTTCCAGAGATAACAGAGCCTATTCACGTGAATAGCGCTGCTGCAGCGTACATCCTGTACACGTCCGGCAGCACCGGCGTTCCCAAAGGAGTAGTGATTCCAACTGGAGCTGTCGATCACTTATTGCAGGCGATGGACAGGAACTATCCCCTTTTGCCGGAAGACCGAGCCGCGGAAACCTCCGCCGCCAGCTTTGACATCTCTGTCTACAATATGTTTTCCACTTGGCGCGCTGGAGCGTCGCTACACATTATTCCTGCCTCAAAAACGATGGCTCCGGCAAAGTTCATACAGGATCACCGGATCACGGCATGGTTTTCGGTGCCTTCCGTTGCTACTATGATGGCTCGAATGCATCTATTGAAACCTGGAGCGTTTCCATCGCTCCGGCAGACCATCTTCTGCGGAGAGGCTCTTCTTTCTGGGATTGCGGCCGCTTGGCAAGTGGCAGCGCCGTCGTCAACGGTTCTCAATATGTATGGCCCAACAGAAGCAACCGTCATGTGCCTTGGAGAACCTTACGGGCCGGGTTGCTCCGTGACAGGAGACTGCGTAGCTATCGGGCGACCGTATCCCGGCATGAAAGCTGCGATTGCAACACCGGAGTTGCAGTGGGTCGCCGATGGCGACAGTGGAGAACTACTGCTGGCTGGACCCCAACTTGCTCTTGGCTATCTTGATGACGAAGAGAAGACCAGGTCAAAATTCGTTGAGATCAACGGCGAGCGCTGGTACCGAACAGGAGATCTTTCACTACGCGACCGGAATGGAGTCTTTCACTATCTTGGCAGGATCGACAATCAAGTAAAGGTGCTGGGGTATCGCGTAGAGCTTGAAGAAATCGAGCGTCATCTGCGCGAAGTTACGGGCTGCAACTCCTTAGCCGCCGTTGCCTGGCCGCAACATGGAGGCAGCACCTCTGGCATTGTCGCGTTTCTGGCTGGTTATGACGCTCCTGCGTCGGGCATTAAAACCGAGATGCTCAAGCGCCTGCCATCCTATATGGTGCCTTCCCAAATTCATCTATTGCCCGATCTGCCGTTGAATGATAATGGAAAGGTGGACCGGAAAAAACTCTACGAACTGATGAACCAGCGAAGTATCCGTGAAACAAAAAAGTAATGCGCTCCGCAGTCGTTGATTTATTTGTCTGAAGCCTGATCCGGTTTCGCAATAGGCATTTCCTGCTTACTGCCCTAGGATATCTTTCGTAGAAGTCTGCGCCATAGCATAGATCGCGTCGATGCTATCGAACTGCTCCCTGTCAAAATCGATGTCCGAAAAGTCGAGTCCGAAATAAATCTCGAGAAAAACAACGATTTCCACGGTGTCAATCGACTGCAAACGTCCGCTATTAAGCAGGGAATCGCTATCCGTCAGCGGTCCATCGTCGCCGTTTCCGGTCAACAGGCCCTGCACAAACTCGTGTATCTTCGCTTTCCCATTCATGAATGTCTCCTAAAAATGTATAAAGAACAGGCTCGCAAAGTATCTCAGCAACTCCACAGGAGGATAATACGGTTCTGTGCAATTAAAAATTGAAATCAAGCAATAAAACATGCTTACGCTCACTGCCGGGATAAGCCGCCCGCGAATGAATCCGGCAGGCCGGGGGCGGCGCTTTCGAAGTTGTGAAACGCTCACTCCTATAGTCAAGAGAATACTGTAAATGAAAAACCCTTGGTAATCCACGAGGGCTCTCCAAAGCCCGGCATCCTGAATGTGATGCCAACGCGCCGTAAAATGGAAAAACGAGTTGCCAATGAAAATGGCCACGAAGGTTGCAAATACCGTGCGTACACGCCGATGCCCTTTCCAGTAGCGGAAAAACGCCGGATAGAAGAAGAATTCGACAAGCAATTCCTTGTAGTAATATGCGTAGCGGTTAAAGAACTCTGCAATGGTTGTCGAGTATAGGGGGCGATAGGTGTTCCGCAGCGCGTTGAACCCGGCCATGCGGCACACGGCGATGATTCGGCAACCCCACATAGTCAAGCCCAGAAGTATACCGAAAAATTCGAGTATTGGACTCGCCCAGCGCAAGTGCCAGGCAATGGGCGTTCCCTGCACGCTCATCGCCAGCGCTTGAGCCTCCGCCGGAATCCGCAAATAACCGTAAAAGAACCCGCGAAACAGGTAATTGATCACCATCAGCCAGGTTGCCCAGGCAAGCAGTTTCAGCCCTTTCAATTGCGCAATCGCAAGTTGTTCCGGATTCTGCGCTTCAATGCGGCGAAGATATGCGGCGCCCTTGGGAATAGGTATGACCGTTGATCCCCATATGGGGTGAAAGGCCGTCAGTTCCAGGGTTAGATCGCGGGCGGGCTTCGAGTTCCGGTCGATCAGCGCATAACCGAAGAACCAAACATAGTTAACCATGATGCCGGCCAGATTCCACAGAATCGAGTACAGCATTGAATGCGGCGCAGCTGCGCAAGCCAAAAGAATCAGCCCGCTGAATCCGGCAACAAGAAACGCAATCGGCCTTCGCCCAAAGTGCGACCTAGGCCAGCGCATGGCGCACAAGTAAAAAAGAATCCCCAATACGATGACGGCCAGATTCAAGCCGAGAAACAACGGCTGCCGGAAGGATTTCAGCACTACTAAACCAATGGGGGCAACCGCCAGAATAAGACAGCGGTTGCTGGGGAAAAAAGTTACAAGCGCGAGCGCGAATATCAAAAGCAGAACAGTTCGCAGATCGAAAAAACTAAAATGCAAACCCAAGCCGAACACGGCCAGCATGATTGCTTTTCCTGGCGCAGTCTGAGCAAAGGCAGCTACCCGGGGATAGGTTTCTAAGCGCGGAATTAGATGGAACCGGGCAAGGCGAGCTCTTATCGATTCCAGGGAACTCGTCATGGAAGCCATGTACTCTCCTGACTGAGGGGGTCAACTCCAGCATAGTAATCCGAAACTTCCAGTCGAATCATTTCCATTGGATAGTTTCACTGCAGGCCTAATACATCTGCTGGAAATCCGGATCGACGGGATTCTCAAACAGCGAAGCGTCGCGCGTCACAATCGTCAGCCCCGACGGAGTCACAAAGTAGCGCTTTTTGTCTTCCACCGGGTCGTAGCCGATAACCGTCCCTTCGGGAATATGCACATGGCGATCGATAATCGCTCGGCGAATCCGGCAATGCCGCCCGATGTTCACATGCGAAAACACAATGCTCGCATCCACGGTCGAGTACGAGTTGACGCGCACATCCTGCGACACCACCGAACTCGACACCGTAGCGCCGGAGATAATTACTCCGGCGGTAATCACCGAGTCCACAGCAGTCCCCGACCGTCCCTGCTCGGCAAACACAAACTTCGCCGGCGGATACTGACGCACGCGCGTGCGTATCGGCCAGTTCTTGTCATACAGGTTGAAGACCGGCGAAACCGCGCAAAGGTCCATGTTGGCGTCGTAATAAGCATCCAGCGTGCCCACATCCCGCCAATAGAGCGCCTGCTTCTTGTTCTCATCCACAAAGCTGTAAGCCATCATTTTTTTCTTGCCCAGCATCTTGGGCAAAATGTCGTGGCCAAAGTCATGCTTGGAATCCGGGTCCTCGGCGTCGGCAATCAGCGCCTTCAGCAGAACATCGGTGTTGAAGATGTATATGCCCATCGAGGCGTCAACAGCGCTGGGATTGAACGGCGAGCGGAAGCTCGTTGACGCCGGCTTTTCCTGGAAGCCCAGAATTTCGCCCGTCTTTCCCACTTCCACTACCCCAAAACGCGAAACCTCGTCCGGCGGAATCGGCAGCGTCGCCAGAGTCACCTGCGCCTGGGTCTCCTTGTGGTGCTCCAGCATCCGGCTGTAGTTCATCTTGTAGATGTGGTCGCCGCCAAGAACAATAATGTGCTTCGGCTGCTCGCTGCCAATCGAGTAAATATTCTGATAAACCGCGTCTGCGGTTCCCATATACCAGTTCGAGCCCGTCCGCTGCATAGGCGGCATCAATTCAAAGAACTCGCCCAGCTCCTGAGCCACAATCCCCGTCCATCCTTCGCGTATGTGCCGATTCAGCGACAGAGCTTTGTACTGTGTCAATATAAAAACCTTGCGCAGCCCGGAGTTGATGCAGTTGGAGAGCGTGATGTCGATGATGCGGTAGTGTCCGCCAAAAGGCACGGCCGGTTTCGCGCGATCCCGGGTCAAGGGAAACAGCCGCTCTCCCGCGCCGCCCGCCAGCAATACTCCCAGTGTGTCTTTCATAGTCGCTTAACCCTCGCTTTCATGCGAATTCATCCAAGGAGATTTCTCGCCAATCACTCAAAACTCCGCCGTACCCTACAGCATATCTCCCCGCAATCCCTTTTTACACAACCATTGCTGCCCCACGAGGAAATTCTCGCACGCGCCGGTCCATCATCCTCGTCCGCTTTCCAAAGAAAAACCGGAGCCGCCGGCAACGTCGATTCGTCACCACAGGCCCCGGCCTTAAAAATCACTCTTCGGTCGAACTGGCCGATTATCGCTTAGCCTTGAATTTGTATTGCACGCCAACAGAAATGGCAAAGTTGACGTCCGTCTGCGTAATCTTCGACCCATAGTTGATCCCGTAGCGGGTCACCACAGCGTCCGGCGTAATGCGGAAGACCCATCGCGCCGAGCGGTTCAGATCCATGTGCCCGCCGATAATCGCTGCCGGAGCCGTCTGGTTGTTATAAAAGGCCGCCTGCTGCGCCGTCAGCGTGTCCAGGTGCGAGGCAAAGTGCGCTCCACCAAACATCGCATGAGCAATCAGCGCGCCGTGCTTGTTGTGTGGCCCCAGAAACTCCGGTCCCGCAACAAATACCTCTTCGCTCACGAACGGTCCCACAATGTTCGCGGTATTCGGCTCGCCCACACCGCTGCTGCCAAGATAGTAGCGGCCCGTGCCCTCCACGCCAATGCGCTTGGCGAGCCAGTATGAGGCGGAAAGATCCAGCCCGCCAAGATTGGCTCCCTGCAGCACATTTGGCCCAGCCTTGATGTGCCGGTAGGCCATGCCCAGGGATACATCGTAGCGGTTGTTGTAGCGCACACCCGCCAGCGGATCGCTGGCAATGTAGGTGCCATTGCCCGCCGTCGGAGAGGCGGTGCTTTGCGCCAGGGCGCGGGTTCCTGTAGACAAAGCCAAAATGGCTACGGCGGCAAGAGCGGCTGAAATTCTTACTGAAATACGCATTTATCCAAGCTTACAGGACAATACCTGCGAGCGACAATGCAATCCTCGCTGCAATCTCTCCTCTGGGAGCTTGTTGAAAAACTCTGGCCTTGTGTCAAGGCATGACTTCAGCAGTGCCAAAAAGCCAGAAAAATTGACGCGTGCTTTAGCCCCCGCGGGAATGTTGGATCGCATTGCCGACCGGTTCTGAACCTCTTTACGGCTCGCAGTGCTCCCGCCACCGCGTCCAGATCAGGTATCGCACTGTCTTCATGGTCTCCACTGTAGCCTCGGCCCAGGGATATCCCGCCGGCTCCGGCTCCAGGGGCGGCGCGGCGTGCATTCGCCACTCAATCGGCATCTGATTGAACAAAATGCCCGCTCTGGGCAAGTGGCTGGTGCTGGAAACCACCTCTGCCGATCGCCACCCGTGCGCCCTCATGATTCGCACCGCGTAGCAGGCATTCTCAATCGTGTCCCGCGCCTGCGGCTCCTCAACAATCGCGGCTTCCGGGATTCCCTGCGCGTGCGCAGTCGCCGCCATCACCCGCGCCTCCACAAACCGGTTGCGCGCCGCCCCGCCGGTCAAAATCAGCCTCGGCGCCACGCCCCGCTCATACTCATGCACCGCCTCGGTCACGCGCGCCAGTTGCTCCGGCGTAGGGTTGCCGTCCCGGTCTGCCGGGTAGCCCAGCACAATAATCGCGTCAAATCGCGTTAGCGCCGTATTCGTGCTCGGCGCCAGCAGCCTTGCAACCACCCCTGCGCCGATCAGCCCGACAAACAGCACAACAGCAACCAGCATCAGCCGCCCGCGCCAACCCAGCCACCACACCTGCCGCCCTGCGCGCCTGGCCCTGCCTCCATCTGCCGCCTTATTCCGTACCGGCCGAGTCTTCGTCAAACCATCCTCCAGCCCCCACTCTATCCCGTTACTCCAGCCCCGCCGCCTCGCCCCATGCCGATAACACAAACTCGCTCAGCGGCTTGCGGCTCCGCGGCGCTGTCTCCTGCGCAAACAGCTTTTCGTTCTCCAGGGCCGAAGGCTCCCCTTGATAGCCCAGCGCAATTACTGCTCCCAGGGCATAATCCTCCGGAATCTCAAACGCACTCCGCGCCGCATCCTGGTCATATCCAGCCATCGAGTGAGTCTTCAGGCCGAGTGCGTTTGCTTGCAGGCAAAGGGTCGCGCTTGCCGCTCCTAAGTCGTGGAGAGCAAAACGGTTCATCGTTCCATTGTGGACAAATTTCGTGGTTGCCACGCACAGAATCATCACCGCCGCCTTGCCCGCCCAATCCTGGTTCATTCCCGTAACAGTGGATAGTATCTTCTTATACGTCAATGAATTACGGTGACCCACAACAAAGCGCCACGGCTGCTCGTTGTGCGCCGAGGCAGTCCATCGCACCGCCTCAAAAACCCTCCGCAGATCCGCCGCGCTCACCGCCCGCTCATCAAATGAACGCGGACTCCACCGCTCCAGCACCGCCGGCAACACCCCCTCAACCCCGGGCGCTATTTTCAACCTGTTCACTTCAACGGCAGACAAGCTCATAGAAAAACTCCTGAAAAATGCTTAACAGCTCTTTTCTGATTCTGCCACGATTACGCAGGATTCATGTGGCTGAAAAAAAGACATTACCCCCCATTTTATTTCCCGAGGATTTTCCTCAGAACTCACGGGACAATTGAAGAACATCGAGAGATGTAAGATTCTAGCTAGGATCTGCCGATCCCATGGATAACCTCTCAAAGCAAGAACGAAGCGAACGGATGTCTCGCATAAGAGGTGAGGATACCGGACCAGAGATGGCGATACGCCGCCTCGCGCATGGAATGGTTTTAGATACCGGCTACATGTTCGCGAACTCCCCGGGACTCCCGATATGGTTTTCCCTCGACTTGGGAAGATAATCCTCATTCACGGCTGCTTCTGGCATCAGCATCCGGGTTGCGGAAGGCAAGGGAATAGTTTATGCAATCGACTTTCAGAACATGCCGAGTCCGTCGCGCAAGCCTCGAATCTGGAAAGTCACGATTTTAAGTGCCGATTTCTTGTCGTGGATGATATTTGGATTCCGCTTGCCGAATCGCTCCTGATCGAGAGATTTCAACCACTTTGGAATAACTTGGTGGATGGATTTGGAAACCACGATCCCGGCTCCGGAAGACACCAACAGAAGAAATCGCCTTGGGATATTCTTCATCTTGGGCGTGGTTGGGCTGAAAGACTTCAGCCATGCGCCAAGTCCAAGGAAGAGGTCAAAGCTGAAATTGACGCATTTTTTGGAACCGCAGAAGTCAGGAAATAGGAATAAGGAAAGCAACTGTCAACCTTTGCGGATCATTACCCTTTCCCGGCGCATACTGGAAAAGTGAAAAGGTATAGCCAAATCCCGGTCAATATAAGGTCGACATTGAATGGATTGCAATTCGACTGTTCGCGTGGAACAATTGCAGCAAGCTGCGGCCTTACGGTCGAGGTGCTGCGATGCAGATGATCGAGTGTCCGAACTGCGGGAAGTTGACTGGATTTAAGAGGTCGCTAGGATTCGGCACCTTTTTCATGGTGGTGCTTACCTGCGGCTTTTGGCTATTAGCGATTCCATTCTATCCGATGCGCTGCATTTCCTGCGGGTTAACGCGCAACTCGGCTGTCATGCAGAATTTCGCCGCTTGGTATCGAAGCCTCAGCCCGCACAACAAGACATTTATGAACACGGCCGGGGGGATACTGCTGCTGATTCTCGGTGTAATGTGGTTTAACGGAGAGCGGAATCCGGCGGCACGGGACAGTCTATCGTCGTTGGGTTCAACGGACTATGGAGGCGACGCTTCGAACACGAGCGCTGCATCGGTGATCCATATTAGTGCCGAAAACCTCCTCGCTGAATTCCAACGAAGTGAATCGGATAAAGAAGTGAGAATCAAAAATGAGAGCCTTTCAACTTATCTAAACGACAAAACGGAAACCGCAGAGGACCGCTATAAAGGCAAGAGGATACAGGTCACAGGAATTGTGACCGGCGTGTTCATTCCTTCGATTGAAACCTCTCGCCGAGTTTTGGAAAGCAGGGGGTCAGGCATCTTCGATGAGCAAGGGGGAGCTGGCTCATTTATCACCATGGGTGGGCCTTATCCCCACTCCGTGGAAGAGACCCTGCTCCTGCCCGGGATCACTGCGTGGTCTAAAACAGGAGGCTCGCTGCAGCCCACATTCGGACAGCCAAACATTGAGTCACTTGCTGGGCGGCTCGTTGTAGGCAAGCAGGTCTCGATTCTATGTACCTTCAAGTCCTCAAGTGCTTCTTCGCCAACCGAAATCTCTGTCTCATTGGAGGATTGTACCCTGGAGTCTTTGCCGCCACTACTTGCGCCTCATGCTTCTCCACCTTCCCCTACGCCCGAGAATATCGTGTCCGCCATTAACGCGGAGGACTCAAGCCCTCAGAACCGGTCCAAGCCGTACCTTGTGGACGCCGATCTTGAGAGCGATGTGCGGCGGGCCTTGAGCACTTCTGAGGCGCTGAAAAGCGCCGTCATTACCCCAGTTTCGCTTCATCGTGAGGTTACCCTCTCCGGAACGGTAATGGACGAATCCTCCCGCGAGTTGGCCGAGAAAATCACCAGCCAAGTGTCGGGTGTGATCGAGGTGTACAACGATCTGACAATCAGAGACGGCGCTTCGGCCCATATCCAATCTGGTACCGCAAACAATGCACAGCGAGTCTCGTCGGATTTGGTTACCAAGGACCAAACCTCCACTGAAGTGCTGGCAATCCTCGGACCGCCCGCCTCGGTAACCATGGGAGCCAAAAGCGTCTACACGTACCCGAATCTTAAGGTCGTATTTGTTGATGGGAAGGTTTCGGAAATCCAGCACTTCTAACAGTCAGAAAGGGACAGGCAGACAAAAATGGGCAGAGACACCGATCAGATCATTAGGCGGGCAACCGAAAAAGCGAACGAAGTCCATATCATGCTCTGCGACACAATGAATGATTTGGAAACATTGGGAACAATAACAAAGGAAAGCCAACCCGGCAAGAACATACAGGATGCTCGATCAGGGATGGTCATTTTACTGAAGATACTAAAAGGCGAAGGAAACGCAGATCCTGCATTTGGACTGCAAAAGCCATCGAGGTGAATACAAAGAATGCGCGTACATGACTCGCGCTCCCTGGGAGTTACTGGTGGCTACAATTCGCACCGCGCAAGCAAGAGGTGCGCGTGAATCTGGTAACTCCGACTAGAACCCCCGTAGCAGTTGGGATAGGCTCAACTATGTCGGACATCCGCCCGGTTTATACCTACCCAGCCTTACCCCCCCTACCCTTATGCCCTCCGACAAGCTTGCATATAATTTCCCCCTCATTTCTTCAGGTCAAGGGGAGGTCTATAACTTAATCATAATAAATAACTTATAGGCCGTGCCGATGCGGTCGCTCGCCGGCTGTCAAATGCGGAACCTGCAAAACCGTCAAAATTCCCTCAAAAAACGCCCTATTTCATCGGTTTTTTGCGTAAAAATGGCCTCTTTGCGCGCAAAATTGCGCAGTTTTGTTTTTTTTGCTCTTCACGGGTAAATGCGATGCAGTGTCCGCGCAAACGGAATGGTCTCGCGCACGTGGTCGAGTCCGCAAATCCACGCAACCGCGCGTTCAATTCCCATGCCGAAGCCCGAGTGCGGCACGCTGCCGTAGCGGCGCAGGTCGAGATACCACTGAAAGGCCTCCTTGGGAAGCTGGTGGTGTTCGATGCGCTCATTGAGCAGTTCGTAGCTCGACACGCGCTGCGAGCCGCCGATGATCTCGCCATAGCCTTCCGGAGCCAGCACGTCGACGCAGAGCGCATAGCGCGCATCGGCCGGGTCGGGCTCCATGTAGAAAGCCTTCACGTCCGCCGGGTAGCGATGAACCATCACAGGCCTGTCGAACTGCGAGCTGAGCCAGGTCTCGTCCGGCGAGCCAAAGTCGTTGCCATACTCGAATGGCGCTTCCAGATGTCCGTCCTTATGCGCCTGGTTCAGCATCGCGCAGGCCTCGTCGTATCTCAACCGTGGAAAAGGCGGGCAAATCGCTTCCAGCTTCGCCCGGTCGCGGCCAATCACTTCCAGCTCTGCGGCGCGGTTCTTCAGCACGCTCTGCACAATGTGACTCAAAAAGTTCTCTGCCAGCTCGAGCAGTCCGTCGAGGTCCATGAACGCAACCTCCGGCTCGATCATCCAGAACTCGGTAAGGTGGCGTCTGGTCTTGGATTTCTCCGCCCGGAACGTCGGCCCAAAGCTGTAAACCTTGCCGAGCGCCAGGGCGGTTGACTCAATGTAAAGCTGACCGGATTGCGTCAGGAAAGCCGGATCGCCGAAGTAGTCCACGTTGAAGAGCGTGGAGGTGCCTTCGCAGGCCGCCGGAGTCAAAATCGGAGGATCGGTCCTGATAAACCCATTGGAGTCAAAATACTCGGCAGCCGCGCGCATGATCTCGGCTCGGATGCGCAGGATGGCTGACTGGCGCGGCGAGCGAACCCACAGATGGCGATGCTCCATGAGGAAATCGACGCCATGCTCCTTGAGCGTGATCGGGTACGGGTCAGACTCCGGCACACGCTGCACCACCTGCAGGTCCACAACATCGAGCTCGTATCCTCCTGGCGCGCGCTTATCCGCCCGCACCTTGCCGGTGACGATCACGCTTGATTCCTGCGTCAGGCCTTTGAGAGTCTCAAAGACCTCCGGCGAGACGCTCTTCACATGGGCCACGCCCTGGATGGCGCCGGTGCCATCACGAAAAATAGGAAACAGCAGCTTCCCACTCTCGCGGAGGTTGTAGAGCCATCCGCGGAGGGTGACGGACTGGCCTTCGTGCTGGCCGATGGTGGCGATGGTGGCCACCTGCGGTGGGGCTGGAGTTGATGGGTCTTCGGGCATAGGGCTTCCTCGATAGGATGTGATAGCCGGACAGACTAGGATAGCGCGTGCGTCCTCCGCAGAGCCAAATCGCTCTGGAAACCTTCTGTGCCAGGCTTGCCAGAACGAAGAAAAATGTCGCTTTGCCAGCCTATAAAAATGAAGGAAAATGTCGGCCTGCAAGCCTGCAAACGGGGGCAGAGAATAACAATTAGCAAAAAGCCCGATTGCAGGCGCACAAAAAACCGCAATCGCTCCAGCGTTAAGCCGACATTAAGTGCAAAATGCTGCTCACAATTGGCTATTTTTGTGTGTTATCTGGTCATTTTTCGGTGCATTTTGGACGTGGGGAAAGTCGCTGGGGGAGTAGAGATCAGGAGCCGGTCAACAGGAAATGGGATCAGAAAATCGCGGGTTGTGGTTCGTGGTCTCCCATGTCCAAATCCGGAGATGCGGCGCTCGCCCGTTCATAGCGATAAAGCCTCGATGAACGGGCTACCTGCCGTGTGCGGCCAAGCCGGGAATTCTGGACGTTACCGTTTCCACAAGTTGAGGCGCGGGATTGCAGGGGCAGTGAAATATTAGTAGGATATGAATAGTTTTTGATGCGCGCAACATTTTCCTGAGCACAGCAAATTGCGGGCAGACTGAAAGATAGGTGGCTGAGATGCCAATGGTTCACAGCGAAGAGACGCACAAATCGCAAGTGGATAAAGAGACCACAGCGCGGGTAATTGCGGAAAAGCGAATCGGCGAGAGAATCAAGCGGCTGCGGCTGAAAAAGTCCATGGGGCTGGTAGAACTGGGAAAACACACGGGGCTTTCCGCCAGCTTCCTGTCGCAGTTGGAAACTGGGCGGGTCGTGCCGACATTGCGAAACCTGGCTCGGATCGCAATGGTCTTCTCCAAGGATCTGTCGTATTTTTTCGAGAGCGATCCGCACCCTATATTCCGGATTCACAGGCACAAGGATCGGGTTCGGATGCCGCAGACAGGCGTTGAAACCCCAACTTATTTTTTTGAGAGCCTGGGGTATATGGTCCCAGACCGGCAAATGGACCCGTACTTTGCCGAGTTTATTCCACTGGCCAAAGAAGCAGAGGCCAAGGCTCACAAGCACCCGGGGTACGAATTTTTGTATGTTCTGGAAGGAGATCTCGAGATCCGCCACGGGGAAAAGGCGTGCACGCTGGAAGCGGGGGATGCGTTGTATTTTGACTCGAATACCCCGCATGCATACATGTGCGTCGGCAAGAAGCCGGCTTCGGCAATCATCGTAACATTGCACCAGGCGCCCGCGGCGCTGATACGCACGGCCTCAGCGACTCCGGAACATTAAGTTTGTGGGCTTAGGAAGAAAACGGCGTATTTGGCGCGCGGTTGCCGGCGGCAATCACAACGAGCGCTGTATCGATTGTTTTCGCTCAGTGCGAGCCCCTGACTTCACAATCACTAGCATGGCAAAGGTCAACATTCGGATTACCTTTTGTTTCCACGCAGTTCAAATTGTCAATCAGCCGGGAACCGTGTAGAAGTATTGAGCTACCTGCTGCCAGTTGTCGACGCGGAGGAAACCTGTGGCGTCAAGGTTGTGGGGCGCAGAGTAAAGTAATCCCTGGCCCTGAAAGCGAAGGATGTTTTTGGGCAGGTCGTCGATGAGAAAGTCGGCGCGAAGAATCGATTTATCACCGCAAAAGACGTAATTAGCGGGCGGAATAAAAGGAAAGTGGCGTTGCAGCCAGCGATACTTGGAGCCGAGCGAGTTGGGAACGGCCATGGCCTGGGTGGCAATAAAAATATCGAAACGCGAGGAGAGTTGGTGAAGCACAGCTTGCGAGTCGGGCATAAGAGCCAAATCCTCAAAGAAATCTTCGGCGTCGAGGAAGGCACGAAGCTGCTGCCGTCGTTCCAGAGGTGTAATCTCCCAAAGGCCTTTGCCCGCCAAGTCGCCGGCGGTCAGGTCTTCGTCGAAGGTCTGGTTATAGCGACGAAGGTGCTCGGCGAGAGTATCCGCCATAACCTCATCCATGTCCACACAAATGCGCTGCATGGCTATTCCTCCGCGGGTTGTCTTGGGGTCTTGCGCTTAGGCTTGGCATCTTGTTGCGGCAACGGGGCCATGGCCGGATCCCAATAAAGCAGACGGGAACAACTGTCGCAGGTAAGCAACTCACCTTCGCGAAGCTGGTTCCAGGTTTGGGGACGAACGCCCATACGACAGCCAGTGCACTGCTGATTATCAGCGCGGGCCAGACCGGTTCCGCGGGAGGTGCAGAGGCGGTCGAAACGAATGAGCACCTCAGGATCAATAAGAGGACGTAGAGCTTCGCGCTGGACAGAGAGTGCTGCCTTCTGTTGGTCAATTTCCGTCTGGCGGAGGTTGACGCGTTCGCGTGTCTTGTCGAGAGCTAACGCCAGCGATTCAACCTGTACCCGGGCTGCAGCAAGTACCGCTTCCTGAGCTTCCGTGCGTTCCATGCTGGCGAATTCTTCGTTTTCCAACCGCTCGATCTCCGCCTCGGAAAAACGAATTTCGTGCTCGATAGCCTCGGCCTGCTCCGGGGTTTTGACGGAGTCGAGCTGATCGCGAAAGCGGATTGTCTTTTGGCGTTGAACGGTGACCTCGCGATCCAGACGGGTGCGGAGAGAGTCCTCGCGGGCGAGGGCATCAGAGGCCTCGGAGGCTTGCCGCTGGGCTGCGGCGAGAAGGGACTGGGCGTGCGCAATCTCAGCCGGCAGGGCACGAACTGCTTGAGCGAGAGAGGATCTCTCTAGCTCGACAGCTTGCAACTTGACCAGGTTTTCAATTTGCTCTTGCATCCGTTGTATGAAGTCTACGGCATCTACCATGTGTTGCGAAAATCGAAACTGCTAAAACTTGCGACAATGGAAGGAAGCCGGGAGGTGGTTTTGGTTCAGACTCGAGGATCGCTCTGGCAGCGAAATAGATGGGTCAAGTGGGTTGCCGTTGGGACGCTTTCGGTAATTGGAGTTACCGTCACCGTAGTGGATATAGCTCTTCACAAAGTGGAACCGTACTTGCGAACACGCATTGTTGAAGACCTTGAAAACCATTTCCATGCGCGAGTTGAGCTGGACGATTTTCATGTCTCGCTGGCGAATGGGTTGTGGGCTGAGGGGAAGGGGCTTCGCGTCTGGCCGCCAGCCCAGGTGAAGGGCGTCACTGTCCCGGCGGGCCAGGGCGAGCCGTTGATTCAATTGGCGGAGTTTCGCTTTCACACCCCAATCAGCATGAAACCGGGCAAGCCCATACACGTTTCTGTTGTCGAACTGAGCGGGTTGAGCGTGCATCTGCCGCCTAAGTCGCACTTTGCGCATGGGACAACAGACAGTTCTGAAGCTGGAGACAAGCCCAGGGGCACACTGAAAAAGCTTGTCAGTTTTGAGGTGGACAAACTGGAGTGCGCTGACGCCGAGTTGGCGATGGAAACCGACAAGCCAGGTAAAATGCCGCTGATGTTTTCGATTGCGCGCCTTAATCTGACCGGCATCGCCTCAGGCGGCTCACTTGGGTTTGAAGCGGAGTTAACCATTCCGAAACCACAGGGGACGGTTTATGCGACAGGCAAATTTGGGCCATGGCAAACGGCCGACCCCGGAAGCTCCCTGATCGCCGGCGATTATCAAATCGATCACGCAGACCTGTCTGTATTCAACGGGATTGCGGGGATTCTTTCATCCTCTGGGCACTTTGAGGGAACATTGCGCGATCTTGTAGTGGATGGCCAAACCCAAACGCCGGATTTTCGGTTGACCCACTTTGGGACGCCCCTGTCGCTATCAACGCGCTTCCACGCGCAAGTGGATGGAACCAACGGAGACACCTGGCTGGAGCCAGTGGATGCAGTGTTGGGCCGCTCGCACTTTACAGTGAAGGGAAAAATTGTACGTGCTCCCGGGGAAATGGTTGACGGAGCTCAGCAGTACAAAGGACATGATATTGCACTTGCGGTCAACGTGGACCGTGCCCGGATTGAGGATTTTTTGCAACTGGCCAGCCACACAGGAAAGGTACTACTGACGGGCGATATGACAATGCAATCCACACTGAATATTCCGCCGGGAGCAGCGTCCGTTGAAGAGCGGATGAAGCTGAACGGGCAGATTACGCTAGACAAGGCGAAATTCACCAGCGTGAAGATCCAGAGCCGGATTGCCGAGTTGAGTTTGCGTGGCCAAGGGCGGCCGGACGAGATAAAGACCACTGATCCGGCAAGCATTTTGTCACAGATGCGTGGCGACTTCCAATTGACGAACGGGGAGGTTACGTTACCGGCGCTGGATTACGAAGTGACTGGAGCAAAGATTCAACTCCAGGGAACTTATGCATTGGAGAATGGCGGATTGAATTTTACGGGGACAGCAAAAATGGAGGCTTCAATGTCGAGGATGGTGGGCGGCTGGAAGGGGATGCTGTTGTCGCCGGCCGACCGTTACTTTGAGCGAGACGGAGCGGGAACCGAGGTTCCCATCCACATCGAGGGAACGCGCGATGAGCCCAAGATCGGCATCGATTTCGAGCGGCGGCGAGAGGATTCCGGAAAGAAGCGATAGGATGAAGAATCAGGCCGAAAAAATATATTCATTTGTAATGGTTTTACCGAACCATGAGCAGCATTAACAAGAGGAGGAGCCTGCAATGCATTGGACCAAACATCTTGAATCCGGCGCCTTAGCACTGTTTCTGGGTGCTGCAGCACTTGCCGCCGGTGGGCAGGGGGTGCCCGCCTCTTCCACGCTGCATCAACGAAGCGCGATCCAGAGTAGCGAACGCGACTGGTGGAAGAGCGCCGTCATCTACGAGATTTATCCACGCAGCTTTCAGGATTCAAACGGAGACGGCGTTGGCGACCTGAATGGTATTACACAACGGCTGGATTACCTGAAAGAGCTGGGAATTGATGCCATCTGGCTTTCACCTGTCTATCCATCGCCTCAGGTGGATTTCGGCTACGACATCTCGGATTACAAGAACATTGATCCGCAATACGGCACCATGGCGGACTTTGACCGCCTGGTTGCTGAAGCCGGCAAGCGGCACATCCGCGTCCTCATGGACATGGTAATGAATCACAGCTCCGACAAGCACCAATGGTTCCTTCAATCGCGCTCGTCGCGCACCAACCCCTATCGCGACTGGTATGTTTGGAGCGATGGCAAGGGAGAGACAACTACAGATAAAGGACAGCCGCCAAACAATTGGATATCGTACTTTGGCCACTCGGCCTGGCAATGGGATGAAACTACGCGGCAATATTATTACCACAAGTTCTACGCGCAGCAGCCAGACCTGAACTGGAACAACCCCAAAGTCCACGAGGCATTCAAAGACATCATCAGCTTCTGGCTGAAACGCGGAGTCGGCGGCTTCCGCTTTGACGCGGTTCCTACGCTCTTCGAGGACCCGAACCTGACCGATGAGGGGGTCGTGAAAGACAAGGACGGCAAGCCGATTATCAATTCATTCGGAGATCAGGAACTGGATGACTCAAAGACCACCAACCAGCCCGGTGTGCACGAGGTGATGCAGGAGATGCGCGCTTATGCAGATACCTTCAGCGCGGCGTCGTTCCCGGGGACAAGAGTGTTGATTGGCGAAACATATATGCCCAACATTACCGAATTAGCCAAAATGTATGGTCCAGCCGGAAAACCGGAGTTTCAACTGCCGATGGATACCCAGGTTGGAATGATCAACAAGCTGGACGTAGCCACATTCCGGACCAAACTGATTGAAGCGGAAACCGAACTGAACAACAACACGCCGCTGCTGCTCTTTGATAATCACGATAACCCGCGCATTCAAGCTCGCTATGGCGATGGCGTTCACGATACAGACATTCAACGCGCACTATCGACGGTGCTGTTCCTGAGCCGGGGAGCTGTGCAGATGTATTACGGTGATGAAATAGGAATGCTGACCACAACGCCCTCGCGCAAGGAGGATGTGAAGGATCCTATCGGCATCTCCGGCTGGCCAGAGGAAAAAGGCCGCGACGGCGAACGCACGCCAATGCAGTGGGACTCGAGTGCGAACGCCGGTTTCTCTACGGCGAAGCCATGGCTTCCCGTGCCTCCCAGCGCCGCTTTGCTCAATGTTGCCGACGAGAGTCGCGATCCTAGCTCGCTGCTGGCATGGTATAGGAGCCTCATCCGCATCAAGAAGACAAACCCAACCATGGTGTGTGGCGTTGAAACCATGCTGGACACGAATAACACCAAAGTCCTGAGCTGGATGCGGAAGGCGCAGGGAGCGCCGCCCGTAGTGGTCTCGGTTAACTTCACTGCGGAATCGCAAACGGTAAACCTCAACGTTCCAGGCGCCAACGGCAAGCTCAAGACACTATTGAAGACACCCGGAGCATCTGATCCCGCCTCGTTAGAGAAAATCGAGCTTGGCCCTTATGGGGTTTATATTGGAGAAGTCAAGTGACGAATTGAGAGTACATCAACTGAAACAACTCCTGCGGATTCAATGAATTTGAGGCTACCGGAGTTTCCGTTTATCTCGCAGCTTTCCGTATCAATGCGCATTGACAGCGCTCCTGTATAATTCTCGGTTGCTTCAAGATGAAGCGGCGGAGGCGCCAAATGGATCCACTGTTCTATATCCCGCTGGGAGTATTGGCTCTCATCGTTCTCACCCTCATTCTGGGAAGCTTTTTCACAGTGAACACGGCCGAGGTGGCCATTATCACCCGCTTTGGCAAATTTCTCCGGGTTGCCGATCCGGGATTGAATTGGAAAGTTCCGTACTTTGATTCCGTAGCCGGCATGGTCAGCCTGCGCGTTAACCAGATTTCGCTGACCATGGAGACCAAGACCAAGGACAATGTCTTTGTCACCATTCCGATTTCAGTGCAAAATCGTGTGCGGCCGGAGAAGGTCTTTGACGCGTACTACAAGCTCTCCGATCCGACGGCGCAGATCAAGAGCTATGTGGAGCAGGTGATTCTGGGCCACGTGCCGGGCATGACGCTGGACGAGGTCTTTGCCTCGCAGTCTTCCATCGCCGCAGCGGTCAAGCAGGAACTCGATGCCGATATGGCCACCTTCGGCTTTGAAATTGTGAATGTACTGGTGACGGATATCGTTCCCGACCAAAAAGTGAAGTCGGCCATGAACGACATCAATGCGGCGCAGCGCGAACAGGTGGCGGCCAACGCGCGCGGCGAGGCCGAGAAGATCCTGGTGGTGAAAAAAGCCGAAGCCGAGGCAGAGAGCAAGGCGCTGCAAGGCCAGGGTATTGCCAATCAACGCAAGGCGATCATCGAGGGATTGCAGGTTTCCATCGAGCAGTTCCAGAAAGTGGTAGACGGCGCGTCCTCTCGCGACGTAATGCAGTTGGTGATGGTCACGCAGTACTTCGACACGTTGAAGTCAATCGGCGAGAGCGATAAAACCAACACGCTGTTCCTGGCGCATTCCCCTTCAGCTGTGAAGGAAGTCTCGAATCAAATCATGGAATCCATGCTGGTGGCGCAGCAAGCGAAGAGCTGAAAACACGCAAGCCGGCGCCATTTCCTTGCCTGCCCCCAGCCGGTTGTGTTTGAACCTGAGTTCGAAAGCGGAGAAGATACATGTCTTACATCCTTGCACTGGATCAGGGAACCACGAGTTCCCGCGCGATTCTATTTGACCAGGGGGGCACGATTGCCGCCGTGGCACAGCATGAGTTCGAGCAGTTCTTCCCGCAGGCGGGCTGGGTGGAACACGACGCGATGGAAATTCTAACCAGCCAGATGGCTTGTGCCGTCGAGGTGCTGGGCAAGGTCGGCGCGCGGCCTCGCGACGTGGCGGCCATTGGAATTACCAACCAGCGCGAGACGGTGATTGTGTGGGAGCGGGCGACGGGCAAGCCGATTCACAAAGCCATTGTCTGGCAGGACCGGCGCACGGCGGCGCGCTGCACGGAGTTGAAGGAGAGCGGCGCTGAGGAGACGGTCTCCAACAAGACCGGACTGGTGCTGGACCCGTATTTTTCCGCGACCAAGGTGAGTTGGATCCTGGACAATGTGCCGGGCGCACGGGCGCGCGCCGAGCGCGGCGAACTTGCCTTTGGTACGGTGGACAGTTGGTTGATCTGGCATCTGACCAGCGGCGGGCGTCACGTGACCGATGTGACCAATGCTTCGCGCACGCTTCTTTTCAACATCGTCAAGGGCGAGTGGGACCCGGAACTGCTCAAAATCTTCAACATTCCCAGCAGCATGTTGCCTGAGGTTGTGTGGTCGAGCGAGAAAGTGGGCGAGGTGACGACGACCCTTGGCCTGGGCGGCGTGGCGATTGCAGGAATCGCCGGCGACCAGCAGGCGGCGCTCTTTGGGCAATTGTGCTGGAAGGCGGGCGAGGCCAAGAACACTTACGGGACGGGCTGCTTTTTGTTGCAAAACATTGGCACCGGTCGCGATGGAAACGGAACGGGTTTCGTGCGCTCCAAGCATCGGCTGATTACTACTCTCGCGGCCAGCGCCGAAAAGCGGCTGGAGTATGCGCTTGAAGGCAGCATCTTCATCGGCGGCGCAGTGGTGCAATGGCTGCGCGACAATTTGAAGCTGATTAAATCGTCGGCTGAAGTGGAGGCTCTGGCGGCGAGCGTGCCGGATACGGGCGGAGTGGTTCTGGTGCCGGCGTTTGTGGGGCTGGGCGCGCCGCATTGGGACCCGCACGCCTCGGGAGTGCTGATCGGGCTGAATCGCGGAACGCAGCCGGGACATATTGCGCGGGCGGCGTTGGAGAGCATCGCCTTTCAGGTGGCCGATGTGCTCGAAGCTGTGCAGAGCGAGACCGGCACGCCGCTGGCTGCCTTGCGCGTGGATGGCGGCGCGGCGGTGAACAATCTGCTGATGCAGTTCCAGGCCGACATACTGAATGTGCCTGTTGTGCGTCCGCAGGTGACGGAGACGACGGCGCTGGGAGCGGCGTATCTCGCCGGGCTGGCCACGGGATTCTGGGCAGGGCCGGAGGATTTGCGCGCCAAACGGCAGGGCGATGTGCGCTTTGAGCCGAAAATGAACGCGAGCGAACGTGCCGAGCGGCGCGGGCGCTGGTCGCGGGCCGTAGAGCGGGCGAAGGGTTGGACCACCTGCGGTGGGGCCAACTGACGTAAAAATGCTGCGACTCACCCATCTCAAAATCGAGATGCGGAGCACCTGTGATCTTGGTGTGACGGCAAAACTAGAACATGGGGTACCCCCCCACCCGTATTTTGGGCGCAAAATCCTTGTTTTCTTGAGGTTACAGACAGGGTTGCGTTGCAAAATCGTCAAAACAAAGGAGTTCCCTGCAAAATCGTCCAGGATAAGGAGTTACGGGACGTTTCGGCCTCTTTTGACGGCTTCCGGCTGGAAACCGGCGCGGAGAGGACGTGCCGGATGATGATTTGAAGGAAGACTTCTGGGATCATTGTGGACTAATGGGGGAAATAATCTGCAAGCACCTGTCTACTTCCCGCTCTTTGTTCTGTTATCTAATTTGCAGAGCATCTGGCAGTTTTCAGGCACTGTTTTTCCTCCCTTGCTCCACGGGATGATATGATCAGCTTCCATTGCGCCTATGTCCCAATGTTTTTTGCAAACAGGGCAAATACCTTTCTGCTTTTCGTATATTTTCACTTGCGTTTTTTCGTCGAACGCACGCAGGCTCAAAGTTTTTTCATTGCCAGTCAAAAGATATTCATAAATACCTTTCTTACTGTCCACCTCGTCATCTTCGATAAACTCCGCGATGCGCTGCTCCAACTTCGCCGCGTTGAGTTTATCGTCCTTGTGCACGTTGTAGAACCTGCCCCACGGCAACCCCTTCATCAGCTTCGCTCGAGCGCTGTCTTGGTTCGGGAAAACGCGCTTAACCCAATCGAACACCGCCTGCCAACACTGCCACAGCTCCTGCGCGTCCTTGTCGTGCTGGTGCGTGCTCATGTAGTCATCGATCTTTTCGCCGGAAATCCAGTCGAGTGCCGTTTCCAATATCTCTTGCCGAATCGTGGAACCGCTCACCAATTTATCTCGTCCCTCTTGAACCGCCGGAGCGCCAGTTTTTGAAAACCACCGCTTTGCATCCGCCAACCAAGTCCCCGTATAAATCGCGTTTCGCAATTCCTGGTCGGTCAGTTTTTCGCCTGCGATGTTGATGATTTTGAACCAGTCGAGCTTCTCACTATCCGTGCCTTCGCACACATATACCTGAAGCTCGTAGTCTAGAATCTCCTGCCGTTTGTCGCCCGTCAGGTTGCCGAAATTCTTCGGTGAGCCGTCAATCTCAACTGAAAAATCGCCAGCGACATACCGGCAAATGCTGATCGTGCGCTGCTGCCCGTCCATCAACTCGAAATGATCATCACCTGCCTTCACCCAATACATTGTGTTCAGCGGGAAGTTCTTGCGGACGGTTTGGATGACCTCATTGCGCTTCTTGTCGTCGTAGATGAACTCGCGTTGGTAAGGCGGGCGAATGTTTAAACGACCGCCGTATCCACGTACGCCTTCTTCGGCTTCGTCCTCGAAGCCTGCGGTCAGTTCGGACACCTTGATAGTTTGCAATTCGATTTTCATGTCATGATTTCCGCTTGATGATTATTCGTGAATACGGGCAACGTGATTTGCCGTCTTTGGTTATCGCAATGTCCGTTCGTCCCCGATAATTCCTCGTTACCCCGATTACTTTGCCTAAATCGCCAAACGGTATACCTATGAGTTCAAACTGATCGGGGTTGAACTTGTCTAAGAACGAATCAGGAGCACCGATTAAGCCGTCATAGTCGCACGGTATTTCCGAAGCCTTACTGACCTCGATTGCGTCGAAATTGTCATAGCGTGGGTATTCGTCCGCAGAGTATTTCTTGTAGAGTGGCAGTTGTTCGTGGCGATTCGGGTTGTCCATATTGGTGAACCAACGAACGCCCTTGACCCTAATGTATTTCCTGCCTTTCTCGTCGATGCGAAAACCTGATGCTTCTAAAGGGTAGTGATCTGGCACGCGAAATTCTCGGTCACCGCTATGGATGCTTTCCCCTAACCAGAGTTTATTTTCCTGGATTAGCTTGAAAATCTCTTTGTAATGGAAGGCATTCATATTCCCGATGATAAGGAATTGCTTGTCGTAGGCAACGAGCTGCGCCACAAATTCTCGGAACAACGAGAACGGCGGATTAGTAACAACGATGTCCGCCTCTTTCAGAAACTCCATGCACTCGCTACTTCGGAAGTCGCCAGCGCTGTAGATGCCGTTCGCGTTGAGCGCCCGTGACGTGTTGGAATCGTGCTTAAGCAGATACTCCACATCGGCGAGGTCAGTAGCACCACGCCGCTTATGATCTGGCACCTCGTTGATTTCTATCGCGTAAGGTTCTTTACCGTCGGGTTTCAGCCCCTCGATGTCAAGAAGCGGCAACTGGCCTCCGACGATGGGCGACTTCACGTAGCTCGTCGCGATGAGCTTCTTGAGACCAAGCGTATTGAAGTTGAGCGCGAAATACCTGAAGAAATTGCTCTCAAACGGGTCGTCACAATTGCAGAGTATCGTCTTTCCGCGTAGCTGCGACTTATAATGCTTTAGCTCGTTTTCGATGTCGCAAAGCTGGGTATAGAACTCATCCTGCTTGGCATCCCGCGCTTTGCTCAGACTCTTGTTGTTTACCTTCTTGGCCATCATAAACCCGTCTTGACTTCATTCAGTGCGTTCCGCAACCTCTTGTCTCTGGTCCCTGGGTAAGCTGATTGTTAGCAACATGTACCGTTCGCTTGTACTGTAACTATACATACTACCGCTTCTTTGGCAGGTGGTTTATTTGCAATGACTTGTATCCCCGTTTCATTTCGGGATGCAGAATCCTATCCAACGTCAAATACCTTCAGCTTGAAGTTCTCTCTGCTTCCGGGGCGTAGATGACGCTGTGCATCATCCTGCCCGGAGAGCGGATTTATGGGCCGCAGCCAGAGAGGCGCGCACCTGGGCTGAGGAACAAGCGCGGGAGTGATCGGCTTTTATGGCGTCGTAGGCCGCGGCTACATCTTCGCGCAGCCAGGCTTCGAGTGCGCGGTCGTGCATTTCAAGTGCACGGAGGCCATCGCGGATGACCTCGCTCTCTGAGGCATATTCGCCGGATTCGACTTTGGTGCGAACCATCTCGGCCATCTCATGGGGCAGGGTGATGCTGAGTTGCTGGGTGGAGCGCATGGATTCGCCTCCGGTCGAGTAGGATTTAATCCTACTCGATTTGCGAATCCGTTGCAAATCGACGAACGTCGAGGAAGCCTCTGATTTAGACAAATCTGTGCCGCAGAGGCTAAAATCCGACATTTGTTGCGTGTTCGGCACGACTGAAGTCGTGCCCTTTCAAAACACCGACAAAGATTTCTATGCTAACTCGACTTCGATCTTCTTGGCTTCGGGGTCGAGCTTGGTGATTTTGAAGGTGCGGATTTGGCCTTCGGCTAACGGCTCGGGTTTGGCAGAAGCTGCGGCAGTGTTGCCTTTCCAGCGGTTCTTCAACTGCGAGGAGAGCGAGGATAGATCGAGCTTGGGCACCTGCGGTGCGGCAGACGCCGCTTGCGCGGCAGGCACTGGCCGTGCTGGCGGAGCGCCTTCGGCGACGGAAGAACCTGACTTGATGCGGCATTCAGCCCTGATGCCGTCGCCCAGCTCGACCTGGACAAAGGAATCATTGGCTTCGACGACGCGGCCGGAGACCTGATCACCGACTTTGCGCTCGGCGATGTATTCGTCGATGTCGCCGGGGACAAGCTGCTTCATGCTGAGCTTGATCTGACGCTTTTCCGGGTCGATGGCCAGGATTACTGCTTTAATGATTTGCCCGACGCGGAGCACATCCGAGGGGTGGTTGAGGCGGCGTTCGGCGGTGATTTCGCTGATGTGGACCAGGCCTTCGACGCCGTCGGCGAGTTGCACGAAAGCTCCGAAGTTCATCAGCTTGGTGACGGGGCCGATGATCGAGGAGCCGACGGGGAAGGTGCGCTCGACGTTGGTCCAGGGGTCGGCAAGGGTCTGCTTGAGGCCGAGGGAGATGCGACGTTCTTCAGGCTTGATGGCGAGAATGACGGCATCGACGCGCTCGCCCTGCTTGAGCAGGTCGGAGGGGTGGCGCAGCTTTTTGCCGTAGGACATCTCCGAGATGTGAATGAGGCCTTCGATGCCGGGTTCGATTTCGACGAAGGCGCCGAAGTCGGCCAGGCGGGTGACCGTGCCGGTGACGCGCTGGTTGACGGCGAGGCTGACGGTTTGCCAGGGTTCGGGCTGAAGCTGCTTGAGGCCAAGGGAGATTTTTTTGGTTTCCGGATCGATTTTGAGAATGCGCAGCTCGAGTTCCTGGCCGAGGGTAAGCACATCTTCAGGCTTGGTGACGCGGGCGTGGGAGATGTCGGAGACGTGGAGCAGGCCGTCGATGCCGCCCATGTCGATGAAAGCGCCGTAAGGCATGAGAGTGCGGACAGTGCCGGTGACGGTGTCGCCTTCCTTGAGCGCGGCCTGGCGGGCTGCGTTGATGCCGCGGGCCTGCTCTTCGAGAACGACGCGACGATCGACGACGACGTTTTCATCCATCACGTCGAGCTTGGTGATGCGGCAGTTAATCTCGGTGCCGACGAGCTTTTCCATCTCGGCGGCGTCTTTGGTTCCGCTGCGGCTGCCGGGCATGAAAGCGCGGACGCCGATATCTACAGAGAGGCCGCCCTTGATGACTTCAGTGACGGTGCCGACGACGGCGGTTTTATCGGCAAAGGCGGCTTCGAGGGCTGACCAATCGCGGACCTGGGCAACCTTGAAGAGCGAAAGTTCGTAGTAATGCTCCTCGTTGCGGCCGGTGACGGAGACGGGAAAGGTATCGCCGGGCTTGACGGCATCCGCGTTGTTGGCGAAGGCAGAGCGGGGCAGAACGCCTTCGGTTTTGTAGCCGATGTCGAGGAAGACCTGCTCGGCGGAGAGCGAGACGACGACACCCTGAAGCTGGCGCTGGCCGGGCGCAGTTTTGTGCGAGTGGCTGCGCTCGAAGGCGCTGAGCATGTCGGCGAAGGACTCCTGCGGCTCGGATGGTTCGGAGAGCTCGAAGGCGGCGGAATCGGAGGGCAGGGTTTCCCCGGTCCCCAAATGCGAGGGACCGGGGGCACCCGCGAGAGGCTCAGGTTGAAGCTCAGGCGTGAGAGCGGGCTCCAAAGCTGGTGATTCCATGGTTTCAGAATCGAGACCCTTCGACAGGCTCAGGGCAGGCTCTGGGGTACCAGCAGGCTCGGCGACGGCTTCAGCGGCTGGCTCCGCGAGGGGTTGGGCAACGGGCTCAGGCGTACTTTCAGAAGTGGGCAGGGATTCTTCGAGATTATTGTTTGTCATGACGGGGTACACCTTTATTCTCCCATGACGGAGCGGGAGAAAGGCGAGGCCCGCATTGGATACACTGAATAAGTTATGGAAAATCGACCAAAAAACGAGATGACCGGGAACGAGATTCGCGAACTGTTTCTGCGCTTTTTTGAGTTGAAGGGGCATCGCAGGGTGCACTCTTCCTCGCTGGTGCCTGCCAATGATCCGACCCTTCTGTTTACCAACGCAGGGATGAACCAGTTCAAAGACCTGTTTTTAGGGGCCGAGCGGCGGGAGTATCAGCGGGCGACGACCTCGCAGAAGTGCGTGCGCGCCGGCGGCAAACACAACGATCTGGAGAATGTGGGCTTTACGCGGCGGCATCATACGTTTTTTGAGATGCTGGGGAATTTTTCGTTTGGAGACTACTTCAAGCGGGAGGCGATTGCCTTTGCCTGGGAGCTGGTGACAAGCCCGAAGTGGTTTGGGATTCCCAGGGACCGGCTGTACGTGACGATTTTCGAGGGCGCCGACGGCGTGCCGCGCGACACAGAGGCTGAAGGCTACTGGATTGAAGCCGGCGTGGCGAAGGAGCGGATTCGCGAATGCGGGCTCAAGGACAACTTCTGGCAGATGGGCGAGACGGGGCCGTGCGGGCCATGCTCGGAGATTTTTTACGACATGGGTATCGAGGCCGCGCAGACGCCCGGAGTGGACCTGCCCTTTGGCAAAGACGATGCGCGGTACGTCGAGATTTGGAATCTGGTCTTCATGCAGTTTGACCGCTCCGTGGATCAGGGACCAGGGACCAGGGACCAGGGACCAGGGAGTGCTGCTCCGCGTGTGACGTATAAGCTGACTCCGCTGCCTAAGCCGTGCGTGGATACCGGCGCTGGGCTGGAGCGGCTGGCGGCGGTGCTGCAAGGGAAGGTTTCTAACTTCGAGACGGATTTGTTTGTGCCGCTGATTGCGAGGGCGGCCGAACTGACTGGAGTGAGCAAGTCAGCGAGTCGGCAGGTCAGCGAGTCAGCGAGTCAGCAGGTCAGCGAGTCGGCGAGCACTGTGTCAGGGCACGACTTTAGTCGTGCCGAAAACGCCGAAAAAATTGACCGGGCTTTAGCCCCTGAGGTAACACAAAGTCTCATCGCCAACGCCAGCTTGCGCATCATCGCGGACCATGCTCGTGCTGCCACGTTTCTGATTAATGATGGAGTGCTGCCCTCGAACGAGGGGCGCGGCTATGTTCTGCGCAAAATTTTACGCCGTGGGATTCGGCATGGACGACTGCTGGGACAGGAGAAGCCGTTTCTCTTCGAGATGGTTTACGCTGTGCGGGATTTGATGCAGGGGGCGTATCCGGAGCTGATTGATTCTGCGGATCGCGTGGCTAAGGTGCTTGAGGCTGAGGAGAAGCAGTTTGATCGTGTGCTGAAGTTTGGCATGGCTCGCCTTGATGAAGATCTCCGTTCAATTCCACGATTTCAAATGCCTCCGGGAAGTATCACCGCAGGTGGAAATATTAAGGCCGGTAAATCGATCTCTGCACGATCAGATATTCAGGCAGGAGGTAGCATTGAAGCTGGCCGAGATATTACTTCAGGTGGCACAATTCGCGCTGGAGTTTATGACGGCACCAAGGCATTCCACCTCTATGAAACCTTCGGCCTGCCGCTGGACTTCATGGTCGATGCCGCCCGCGATGCTGGAGTGAAGTTTGATGATGCGGGCTTTGAAGCTGCCCGCGCGGAGGAGCAGGCGCGCGCACGCGCATCGTGGAAAGGTGGGAGCCAGAAGTCGGCTAGCCCTGCTTACCGTGAATTGTCCAAAACGGATTTTCTTGGATACAAGGAACTGATTACGGCTGGCGCTGAAGTGTTGGCAATCGTCAAGGATGGCGTGGGCGTTCCGGCGGCGAAGGCTGGCGACCTGGTTGAGGTTGTGCTGAATCAGACCAGCTTTTACGGCGACTCGGGCGGGCAGGTGGGCGATACCGGGTGGTTTACCTCGGCGGATGGAAATGCCACTGTGGCCGAGATTGAGGGCTGCGTGCTGCCGGTGCAGGGGGTGCGGGCGCACAAGGCTCTGCTCAAGGAGTCGCTGGCCGTGGGCGATCACGTGCGGACGGTGGTGGATGGCGAGCGGCGGGATGCGATCAAGCGGAACCATACGGGGACGCATTTGATTCATGCGGCGTTGCGACAGGTTTTGGGGACGCATGTGAAGCAGGCTGGGTCAGCGGTGCATCCGGAGAGGCTACGCTTTGATTTTTCGCACTTTGCGCAGGTGGCCGATGAGGAGCTTGCCGAGATTGAGACGATCGTGAACCGCGAGGTGCTGGCCAATGCGCGCGTGGAGACGATTGAGGATGTGCCGATTGATGTGGCCGTGAACGAGTATCACGCGATGGCGCTGTTTGGCGAGAAGTACGGCGACAAGGTGCGCGTGGTGAAGCTGGCGGACGGGTTCTCGACGGAGCTTTGCGGCGGAACGCACACGCGGGCGACGGGCGAGATTGGGCTGATCAAAATTATCGGCGAAAGCTCGGTTTCGTCGGGAGTGCGGCGGCTGGAGGCGGTGAGCGGCTTCGGCTCATTGAACACGTTCCGCGAGGACTTTGCCGTGGCGCAAGTTGCGGCGCAGGTGGCCGGTTCCGCGACCGGAAGCCTTTCAGACGGGCTGCGTGCCCGGCTGACCGCGCAGGAAGATGAGTTGAAGAAGCTGCGGCGGGAACTGGACGAGGCCCGGATGAAGGGAGCCGCGAGTTCGCTGGATGAGGCGCTGGCGCGGACAGTGGAAGTGAAGGGCGTGAAGCTTGTCACTTTGCGTGCGGATGCGCTGGAGCGCGGGCAGTTGCGGACTCTGGTGGACAATCTGAAGCAGAAGCTGGGCGAAGGCGTTGTCGTGTTGGCTTCGGCACAACCCGATGAGAAAGTAGCGCTGATCGCCGGAGTGACGGCGGGGCTGACCAAGCGGATTCAGGCGGGCAAGCTGGTGGGGTCTGTCGCGAAGCTGGTTGGCGGATCAGGCGGCGGAAAGCCGGAGATCGCCGAGGCCGGCGGCAAAGACGTTGCGCAGATTGATGCGGCGTTGCTGGCTGCGGCGAGGATTGTCGGGGAGTTGTTAGGATAGCTCCCGCGTTGCGGCCCGTCCCCTTCGGCTCGGGAAAATGAATGCAGAGGTTTCCCACCCATTCGCACAGAACGCGAATGGATGGGGCACGGGGCGAATCCGTACTGCCAAAGTCCGCACTCTCCCAGGTGCCCAACAGCGAGGCACCTGGGGCACCCGGCCCCGTTCGCTCAGGATGACATCTAAAAAAACAGAATTCCCGCGGCTATTTGTTGTCGTTGCCGATGAGGCGGAAGGTGATGGTGCCCCAGAAGAGGCGGGCGCGCATCTGGACGGGCAGGTGGCGGTCGTCGTCGGTGTACCAGATCCAGATGTTGCCGCGATTCTTAACTACTCCGGCTGCGGCGGTGGGTTGCACGCGCAGAGTATGGAATGAGCCGAGGGGAGTTTTGATCTCTTCGCGGCCTTCCACCTTCATGGTCACGGGCACGACGCGCATGGCGTCCTCGACTGGAATCACGAAGCTATGGCCGAGCGCGATGGGCTGCGATGAGGCGTAGAAGACTCCGGTGAGCAGGTCTGTGAGGCAGGCTGGGGCGGTGGACTCGACATGCTTGGTTTGGCCGGAGTTCAGGTACTTTTCATTCAGGACGGCGCGGTTCTGCGCGTAGTCAAGGTGGAGCGTGGAGTTGACCTGGCGACGGCCTTCGACGGTCTGCTTATTGAAGTCGTAGGTGCAACCGGTGGCACGGTCAAAGCTGGATTGGAACCGGTCGGCAACGTGAAAAAGCAGGTTGATGGCGCCACTGGTGTCGGCGCTGGCGGTCAGGTTTTCGCGGTCGCCTGCGGCTTCAAAGCGAACCACGGCAGTACCGGCAGGAAAAACGCGCCAGTCCACCGAGTAAGTGAGCGTCTGCTTGAGCGGAAAACTGTAGCCGGGGCGCGGCGGAGCAAGCGGGGGTGTTTGCTGGGCAAAACCGAGGGGAGCCACGGCGACCAGAGCAACAGCACAAAGCAGGGCGTTCAGGGTTGTGCGCATTTTCACCGGCAGGCGAGGCTCCTTCTTGAATGGAGTGCAGGGTCGTCGGAACTGCTCATTTCGGCAGATTCACGAATACGGCGAGCAACGGCCGCAGAAGGAGCAGGCTGAGGTAAAGCAGCAAAACCCCTATAGATGCATTGTACTCGCGATGCTGGAGATAGAGCGACAGGGAGAAGCTTCCCGCTTCGGCGCTGGGATTGGACGGTGGGATCAGCCGGGGGATCAGGCGCGGAACAAGCCGGCAATAGTCGTCGAAGCCTGGGAATGTGGCACGCAGAAAGCGTTCTTCGGAGGCGATTACGGGGACGTAAATCGCTACAAATACAATAGTAAGAGCCACGGCAAAGGGCCAACTGAGCAGAGCCAGGGCAAAGCCCGCAGCCATCAGCATGGAGCCCAGATAGAGCGGATTGCGCGTGTGGGCATAGGGGCCGGTGACCGTGAGTTCGCGATTCTTTTTCACGTAACCAGAGGCGTATGCGCGGAGCCACAGGCCGGGCAGAACCAGCGCAAGGCTACAGGCCACGGCGGCAGGCCGAGGGGCGCGCCGGATCAATTCGAAGAGATAAAGCGCGGCGGTAAGAAAGCCCAGAGGGACGCGGATACGCCGGGCAATGCGTTGCCAGCGGGCGATCCAGTCAGGGTGCGGAATGGCGGGCGTGGTCATGAGGCTGCTTCAGGATAAAGCAAGACATTGGCGGCGCGCAGCACGTCGTCTGGCTGGATGGTGAGCAGGCCGGCCTCCGGCGCCTCGTGGCGGGTGTGGTCGCGGCGGCTTTCCGGGCTGCGCAAGACGATAAACTGCGAGCCGTAGGGTCCGTTGCGGCTGGGGTCCGTGGGACCATAAATGCCGACAACCGGTTTGCCGAGCGCACAGGCAAGATGGAGCGGGCCGGTGTCGCCGGCTATGGCCAGGGAGATGCGGCGGGTGATAGCGATGAGTTGAGGCAGCGTGCAACTCAAAGTCTTGGCTTGACCGCCGGTCTGGCTGGCGATGATCGCGGCCAACGGCTCTTCGCCCGGACCGGCATTGATTAGGATGCTGCATCCGAGCTTGATAAGTTCTTTGGCGACAGCGGCATAGCGTTCTACGGGCCATCGCTTTGCGCCCCAGCCCGCGCCGGGATTGATGAGGACGGCTGGATTTTTCGATGCCGGAGGATGGATATCGTCGGCCCAGGCTTCAGCGGCGGGGTCGACGGGTAGCCACGGCAGGATGTGGGCGAGTTGCTCTCCGGCGATGGCGGAAGCCAGTTCGATATCTTGCTCGATGACGTGATCTCCATGCGTGGAGACGCGCTGAGAGAAGAGCCAGCGGGCGGCTTTTTCCCTCGGATTTGCTTCGCCGATGAGCCTCCCGGAGCCTGCCATGCGGGCCACAAGCGCCGAGCGAACAGCTCCTTGCATATCGATAACCGCGTCGTAGTTTGCGGTCTTAAGTGATCTCCGTAAAGTATTGAATTCGATGATAGTTTTGCGGCTGAAAGGAGCCTTGCGCCACTGCTTGGTAGCGGCGAAATGGAGGTGATCGACAAGGGGTTGAAGGGGGCTATCCGTGGATTGGCGGCCAAGGCTATTATCTGAAGCCAGCAGCGCACGCCATTGAGGCTCGACCACCCAGTCGATGAGCCAATCGGAATGGGCAAGACGCAGAGCGGTGACCGCAGGCAGAGCGTGGAGAATGTCGCCCATAGCGCCGAGGCGAACCACAAGCAGGCGGAAATTGGAGTGCGTCTGCAAGCTCTGATTTTCTCACAGGGGCAGAGTTGCGGAAGGAATGGCCAGCTTTTTCATCAACCAGTCGATGGCGGCGTCTTGATTTTCAATTTCGAGGCGCAGGCGAGCGGTTTTGAGGGGCATGGAATCAGGGATGTGCGCAACGAGGGGTCCCATGCGAACCAGATCTTTTTCGGTGGTGACGAGAGCGGAAGCATTGGATCGGAGGGCGGCGGCAACGAGATGATCGAGGTCCCTGGTGGAGTAAACGTGGTGGTCAGAGAAGGCGGAACGCGTGGTAATGTGCTTCCCGGACGCCTCGAGACCGGCGAAGAACTGTTGCGGGCGAGCGATACCGCAGAAGGCAGCAATGGAGCTGCCAACACCGAAGATCTTCATGGTGCGGCGGAGGCGCCAGACCGGGCCCAGCCATCCCCAGGATTTCAATTCTGATTCGAGATCGGGATCTTCCGCCGGAATGGCGATCACGTCGGCTCGGTTGGCGGCGCGGCGGGGCTCCCGCAGGTTTCCTGCGGGGAGAAGCGAGTCTTCCCAGTCAACGCGATCGAGCAACAAGATATTCACGGAGCGGGCAAGCTGGCGATGCTGGAAGCCATCGTCGAGAATGTGGACGATGGGCATGTCGTTCACTTCGGCGGTTGATGTTTGTGGCGACCCATTCAACTGCACGGAACGCGAATGGACGAGACAGGGAGCTATTGCGCGCGCGTCGGCTTCGGCCATCAGTCCGGCGTCGTATCGCTGAGGCGCGACATAGACGGGAAGGCCTGCTTCGCGGGCAATCAGCAACGGTTCGTCGCCGAATTCACTGGTGGTTCCATCGGGCCGTACCCTGGCGGCCACTTTGCTGCTGCGTCCATAGCCCCGGCTGAGGATATCCACCCGCAGACCGCGGCGGGAGAGCACTTTGGCCAGGGCAACAGCGAGCGGAGTCTTGCCGGAACCGCCAGTAGAGAGATTGCCGATGCTGATGACGGGAAATTTCAGGCGGCGCACCGGCTCCAGATTTGTGCGCAGGCGCAACTCGCGCAAAGCCAGAGCGAACCGGTAGAGGGGAATCGCCGGATACAGCAATCGGCGGGCGGCAGGGTTCTGATTCATACGGATGGCTCCGTTTCTATTTGTGGAGCAAGCAAGGATTTGAGCGCCTCGACACAGCGACCGGTAGCGCCGGCCTGCTGGTTGAAGACCAGCTTTGCCCGTTCCCCCATGGCTCTGGCCTGAAGGGGATCATGAAGCAGGCCGATCAAAGCTGGAGCGAGATCGTCTTTAGCGGCGATGCGCAGGGCGTGGCGGGCGATCAGATCTTTGGTAATGGCGCGGAAGTTGGCGTAATGCGGGCCCATCACGATGGGGAGGCCAAACTGCGCCGGCTCGAGAGGGTTGTGCCCGCCGGCGGGAATAAGGCTTCCGCCGATGAAAGCGATGGCGGCGAGCGAATAGACCGAGGCTAATTCGCCAATGGTGTCGAGAAGAACGATTGAACCGGGAGTCAGTGATTCAGCAGGTTTTGCACTCCAACTTGAGCGGCGCGACCAGGAGACGCCGGCCTTATCGAGCAGAGCGGCGACGGAAGCGAATCGCTCTGGATGGCGGGGAGCAAGGATCATCGCCAACCGAGCATCTGATTCGAGCAGGCGGGGCCAGGCTTCGAGGAGGGCAGCCTCCTCGCCTTCGAGAGTGCTGCCGGCAACGATGAGGCGGAGGCCAGGGTTGAGGGACCTAAGCAAGCGGGCAGCCTCCGCTTCCTGTGCGGTGCGCACATCGAATTTAAGGTTACCGGCAACAGCCACACGGTTGGGCTGGCAGCCGAGGAAGTCAAGGCGGAGCGCATCGGTTCGACTCTGCGCCAGCACACAACTGAGACGGCGAAGAAAGGGCTTCCATGATCGGCGCAGACGCCGGTAGCGCGGCCAGGAACGGTCGGAGATGCGGGCGTTGACGACAGCAACGGGAATTCCGCGGCGGAAGCAACCGGAGAGCAGGTTGGGCCAGAACTCGGTCTCCGCGAGGATAAAGAGACGCGGCTGGAGCGCGTTGAGATAGGCGCGAACGGCCCAAGGCAGGTCGAGCGGGCAATAAAAGACGCGGTCCGCGCCAAAGCGATCGCGAGCCAGAGCCTGGCCGGCGCCTGTGGTGGTGGAGATAACAATGAAATACTGCGGGAGTTCAGCGTCCAGCGTGCTGATCAGGCGGCTGACGGCGAGCACTTCGCCGACGGAAACGGCGTGGACCCAGAGAATGGGGCGCACATTTCCCGATCCGGCGGCGCAGTTACCAAGCCGGGCGGGCACGACGCCTAGGCGGGCAAGCAGCCCCTCACGGTACTTTCGTTTGGTAGCCATGCACCAAATCCACCAGGGCGCGCCCAAAACAAGTACCGCGAGCAAAGCGAGATTGTATATAAACAGAATCATGTAAATCGGGAATTCCAATTTCCAGGCTGATTCTCAAATGATACAGTCGAACACGATGAAGTATCCGCGGTCCATTCCGTTGTTGTTGCTTTGGCTGACGCTGCCGGCCCTGGGCAGCAGCCACAATCCGCCACCGGTGCAATCGGCATCGTCGTTTGCGGCGGTTGAAGTTCATACAGACGAGAAAGTAGCTATCGCCGCCGAACCCTACGATACACGCGAAAAAGCCGCAATCTTCCGAGTTGATTATCTCAGCCACGGGGTAATGCCCATAAGGCTGATTGTCACGAATAACGGAAACCGGCCGATCAGCCTGAAAGAGGCGCGGATTCTCTTCCTTACGGCAGCAGGCGACAGAATCCAAGTTGCCGAACCGGAGGACGTGGAGCGGCTGATGACGCGCAAAGAGCGCGAAGGCGGCACGATTCCGCTGCCTGCTCCGATGCCCGGCATCAAGGTGAAGGCTACAGCCAGCAACCGGGAGATCGAAGCGGACTATGACACTTTTGAGTACCGCGCGCTGGTGGTGGCGCCGCACAGCACGGGCGCAGGCTTCGTGTTTTACGATGTCTCCGGATTTGACCACCCGCTGGTGGGCGCCAAGCTGCATTTGCGCCTGCTGCGCGACGCGGACGGCAACGAGCTATTTTATTTTGAGATTCCCTTCGACAAGTACCTCAAGTCGAAGTCCAGCCAGATGAATTGACGCAGCGGGCAATCGCCTATTCGTCGTAGTAGGTGGCCGTGCAGGTGTCGGTTTCCCAGATAATCGCTTTTTTGACGTGGACGCGGCCCTGGGTGACGGCGGCGAGCTGCTCGCTGGCCTGCTCGTAGAAGTATTTGGCCATGTTCTCCGCCGATGGGTTTACGACGGTAAAGGGCTCCAGGTCGTTGAGCATCTGGTGGTCGATGCGGTCGATGATGGGGCGCAGCACCTGCTTGAGCAGCTTAAAGTCCAGCAGCAGGCCGGCGCTGTCAAGCTCTCCCCCGGCGAGGGTAATCTGGACCTTGTAGTTGTGGCCGTGCGGGTTTTCGCACTTGCCCTTGTAGTTGCGGAGGTAGTGTCCGGATGAAAAGCCGGCCTCCACGGTGACTTCAAACATGGTTGTCTGCTCGATTCTATGGGGAAAGCGCCCCAAACTCTATTTTAGTGCTTTTTGCCGCGCGATTTTTGGCGAGCGGCCCGACGGGCTTCTTCGCCGCGGCGGTCCACTTGCTCGAAGAGATGGCTCAGGACGCCAATGAGAGCGGCAGCCAGCGCGGCGAGAAGCAGAAACAAAGAGCCAGTCCGCCATAGGGATGCGTTTGCCGGCAGCCCGGGCTGCAGGCTGGAGGGCGCAAACGAAATTGCTATCGCGGCCAGCGCAAAGACGAGCAGCATAGCGGCGAGGATGTAGAAGTTGCGGGACATAGTTTAAGAAACGGTAAAGCGCGCCGGTCCGCGTGCTATTAAGTCAAGTAAGCCGCCTGCCATTCTCAGAATATCTTCATGCGAATGACGAGGTATTTTTTCGGGTCTTCGCGAATGCTCTTGACCAATTGCTGAGCCTGATCGAGGGTTTGGTCGGCGTGGTCATAGAGGGAGCGGTTCTGGACCAGTTGGCCCAATGAGCCTTTGCCTTCATCCACGGCGGTGAGAATATTGTCGAGTCGGGTAACAGTGTCTTCGAGCTTTTGCGCAAAAGCCGGGTCCCTGGCGAGCTTGCCCATAGCGCCTTTGCCGGCATTGATTTCGGCCACCATTTGATTGGTATTGGCGACGGCGTCGTTCAGGTTGTTGTAGAGCGAATCGTCTTTGAGCAGTTTGCCGGCGGTTCCTTTACCTTCGTCGAGCGCGGTGGTGATTTTGTCGAGCCGTTCGACGGCTGAGTTGGCGCGGGCGTAGAGCGTGTCGTCGTTGACCAGCTTGCCCAGCGAGCCTTTGCCGCCGGCGACGGCGCTGGTGATGGTTTCAAGATCGGAGGCGATGGTGGAGATTTTGCGGCCCAACTCCGGATCGTTGATCAACTCGCCAGCCGTGCCGCGCTTGGAGTTGAGGGTATCGACCAAAGTTTCAATTTTGCGGGTCAGGGCCTGAATCTCCACAATGGAGTCGCTGCTGGTGCGGATCACGTCCTGGATGCTGGGCGAGCCGGAGGCCTTCAACTCGGCGTTATTGGACGGCGACGGACCGGTGGCGTGGGCTGAGCTGAGATCGACATAGCTATCTCCGAGGACTCCCGCCTGGGCAATCGAGGCAGTCGAATCTGTATGCAAGCGGTTTAGGAATTGGCGGCCCACCCGCATGGTAACCTCAACCGGCGTGGGGTTGCGGTCTGCAACGATGTGGACATGAATCACGTTGCCGATGGTGACGCCTTCAAGGGTGACCGGCGCGCCATCCTTGACGCCGGCTGCATTCTCAAAGTAAGAGCGAAGCACGATTGTAGGCGCAAAGAGTCCGCCGCTCGATCCGGACATGAGAAGAATCAGCGCGACGAGCACAGTCATGGCCGCCATTACCAGCGCGCCCACTCTCAGTTGCGACCACTGAATCTCTTTGCGGCTTGGCACTGCATCTCCCTTTTTGAAAGCGATGAGGTTAACGCCTAGAGAATAGCAGAAAAACGGTGTTCAGCGTACGTCTTCGAGCACTACGCTGGCCATAGCGAGAGCGCCGGTGTGGGTGAGGGAAAGCGCAGCGCGGGCAACTCCCAGGCGAGCGGCAATCTGGGCAGCGCGGCCGAAAAACTGAAGATCGGGTTTTCCGCTGGGAGCGCGCACAACCTCAATTTCCAACCAATTGACGCCGTGGCTGATTCCGGTTCCCAACGCCTTAGCCCCAGCCTCTTTTGCGGCGAAGCGGGCGGCAAAGCTCTCGGCGGATTTGCGTTTGCGCAGGCAATACGCCTGCTCGGCGGGTGTAAAGACGCGATCGAGAAAGCGCTGCTCATAGCGATCCATGGAGTGCTGGATGCGCTCAATCTCGACAATGTCGATGCCGGAGCCAACAATCATGCTATTCAAGAGGCTACAACATTTCCCATCTGCCGTGCTTGCGCTGGAGCGAGGCGGAGTTGGCGCCGAATACGGCTTCAGGAAACGAACGGATTCCAATTACCAGCGAAAAGGAGTTTGAGTACCGTGCGGGCATAGATGTATCGAAGCCGGTCAGGATTCGTTCGAGTCCGCAACATCTTTGATGCGGAGTGCGCGGGGTCCGATAAGGCGGATGTGAGACAGATGCCGCCAACCCTGGATGCGGGACAAACGATGAGCATTCCCTGGGCAATGCAGATGAAAGCTGTTTCCCTGGAAGAACCATCGCGGCTGGTGAAGAGTTTGACGGGGGCGATTCTGGGCTGCGGAGGCTGGGTATTGAGCCGCGGCGCGAACGACACAGGTACCGTGAGCATGTTGTTTGAGTTTGAGCGCCAGGCTTGCGTGGATATATACAGCGTGATGATCGCTGCCGGATTAGAGTTGAGCCAAAACGGGCATCTGCGATTCACCGAGCTTTGCCAGTGCACACGCAATCACCAGCAGGATTGCGGCACGGAGATAGCCAGCATCGACCTGGAGGTTCAGACCTATTCTGTCAAAGAGATTCAAGGCGCACACGCGATAGAAGCGGCTTAAACAAATATGGGATAACACGCCGTGTGCGGCTATTGTAATTGACGCAAGCTCGGGCGGCTACGAATTTCCGGTTACTTTAGCCAAAGCATCGACGACTTTCTGGTATCGATCCGCGGCATCAGGATTTTTCACACTCTTTAAGAACGCAGGGTCATTCAGACCTGCCTCGCGCAAGGTTTCGTCCATATCGGCGGGAGGAACCTGATTGATTAAATCCAATGTTGCCTGCGCAAGGATAAAGGGCTTCAGGGAAATGACCGAGCCCGTCTGCCCCTCCATTGTTCCCGCGTAGTTAGGATCCGCGCCGGCCCGGAGAAGGGCCTGAACAATATCAAGATTGCCGTTTCTGGCGGCGTAATGGAGCGCGCTCCAGCCGCCAGGGGAAGTGCGCGTATTGGCATCGGCGCCTTTATTGAGGAGTGTTCTGGTTTCTTCTGTATTGTCGGCCTTGACGGCAGCCATCAGAGATGCTGGATCAGGCTTGCATCCGATGAAAATAATAAGAAGTGCGAAAACAAGGGGGGAGAAACGCTTCCAATTCATTGCAGGGAAAGTCCTTTCGACGCCTACGCCGATCTTGTCGGCATAAATTTCTATCCGGCGGACAATACGAAATTATCCTTTGGATTGACCATTATTGAACACAGAATCGCAGCATTGATGCTATCAAGATGAAGAATTGGGGTCAACCAGCCTCGACCAATCCATAGCGGCGTTGCCAAGCCAGTTTGAGCCGCGTCCAGACGCGTGAGCGCTCGGCTTCAGTTGCCTCATTGAGGCTGGCGGGCGAGTTGGCAAAACGGGCGGCTTCGATTTTGGCCAACTCCAGCAATTGGCGGTCGCGGAGCAGGTTAGCTACACGAAAGTCGGGAAGACCGGCCTGGCGCGTGCCGAAAAATTCACCGGGTCCGCGCTGGGAGAGGTCAAGCTCGGCGAGTTCAAATCCGTCCTGCGTGCGAACCATGGCGTTGAGCCGCTCCTCGCCGAGGGGAGAAACGCGGGGACCGGTGATCAAGATGCAGTAGCTCTTTGCGGAGCCGCGGCCCACGCGACCACGCAACTGATGCAACTGCGCGAGTCCGAATCGCTCCGCGTGCTCGACCACCATGACAGAAGCATTGGGGACATCAACGCCGACTTCGATCACCGTGGTGGCCACCAGCACATCAATTTCACCGCGCTGGAAGCGGCGCATGATGATTTCTTTCTCGTCCGCGTCCAATCTGCCGTGTAACAAGCCAACACGCAGGCCTGCCAGCGGCCCTTTACGCAGCTTTTCGTGCATCTCCACGGCGGATTTCAGACCGGATTTTGCGCCGGGGTTGGCTTCCTGGGCGGTTTTTGGAAACAGATCAGCGGATTTGCCTTTGAGCGCAGCGCTGCGAACAATTTTTCCAGGAGGCGGCGGAGCTTCAACACCGATTTCAGAATCGTCGCGAGAGAAATCCAACTCGGGCTGATCTTCCTTGCTGCCCTCGATGACCGGGTAGACGACATAGGCTTGATGGCCTTTATCAACTTGCCGGCGCACGAAATCCCAAACTTCTTCCGCCATTTCGCCCGGAACACGGCGGGTGACGATAGGCGTGCGGCCGGGCGGCATCTCGTCAAGAACGCTGGCCTCGAGATCGCCATAAAGCGAGAGGGCCAGGGTGCGCGGAATCGGCGTGGCGGTCATCACCAGCACATCCGGCTCGGCCTGGTTGGGCTTCTTCATCATTTTGAATCGCTGCATGACGCCGAAGCGGTGCTGCTCATCGACTACGACCAGGCCGAGCTTGTCGAATTCGACTTTTTCTTCGATGAGTGCGTGGGTGCCGATGACCAGTTGCGCCTCGCCGCGGTTGATGAGCGAACGCGTGTGGCGCTTGCGATCTTCGGAGAGCGAGCCGGTCAAAAGCACGATTCGATAGTGCCGGGAGGATTTCTCCAGCAGCTTGCGTATGGCCAAAAAATGCTGCGTGGCCAGAATTTCGGTGGGCGCCATCAACGCGGCTTGATAACCGTTCTCGATGGCCACCAGCATCGCCTGCAACGCGACGATGGTCTTGCCGGAGCCGACATCGCCCTGCAACAGACGGCGCATGGGGCTGGGGGCGCGCATGTCGGCGACAATCTCGCCGAGGGTGCGTTTTTGCGCCGCAGTGGGATGAAAGGGCAGCACCTCACGGATTGCCTCGCGCACCTTGTCGCTGGTGACAAAGCCGATGCCGGCACGCTCTCTCATGCGGCGGCGCTTGAGTTCAAGGCCGAGCTGCAAAAAGAAGAGTTCCTCGAAGATCAACCGGCGGTGGGCGGGTGTGGAGGAGCTTTGCAGCTGAGTGAAGGGCGTGCCTTCTGAAGGAAAATGCACTTCGTGCAGTGCGGTTTCGCGATCAGGCAGGCAGAGGCGGGCCAACATCGCCTTCGGCAGGCACTCCGGCACGGCGCCATGCAGCCCCTCGAGCAAGTGAAAGATCGTTTTCCGCTGCCAGCGCGAGGTCAGCTTTGACCCGCCCAGCGATTCGTAAACCGGTGTAATGCGCCCCACTTCAAGCAGCCGGGTTTCGGCGTCGTCGCTGTCGTCGGGCAGCACCTCGAACTGGGGCTGAATCATTTTGAAGTTGCTGCTGGAGCGCGAGGGCTCAACCTTGCCGTAGACGGCGACAGTCTGCCCGGCATGGAACTTGCCTTCCAGATAGCTGCCATGGAACCAGATGCACTTGAGGGCATGGCGGCCTTGTCCCACAGTCAACTCGAAGATGGGCATTTTGCGGGTGCGCAACAGGGAGGAGCCACGCACCTCGGCGATGACGCTGGCGGTTTCGCCGGGAATCAACTCGTCGAGGCTGCGGGGATTCTGGCGGTCTTCGTAGCGGAAGGGAAGATGGTAAAGCAGGTCCTCGGCGGTTTGAATGTCTTTGGCGGCGAGCATTTCCGCCACTTTCGGGCCTACGCCGCGCACGAATTTCACCGGAGTGTCGAGGTCAGCCACACCCCGGATGCTAAATGGCTAAGGCGCGCGGGGACAAATATTACGACGACAGCGTTTGAGGATTTTGCCTGGTTGCGGATGTTGCTGTTAAAGCAAGGAGTGTGGAGAGTCGCGATCGATTTGTAAACCGGGCCGGACTTCCACACGGGAATTGGAAGTTATTGAATAAAGACCATTCAAGCCGTGCAAAATTCCCCTCAGGGGCTAAAGCCCGCATTCATTTTGTTGCATTTACGGCACGACTAAAGTCGTGCCCTGACGCTTCTTGCAACTCCGAATTAGTTTTTCCGCAAGCAGTGAAGTCGTGCCCTTTCAAAACAGCGTTTCTCATAAAAAATTTCGTAGCTTGTAAGGCCGCGCCGTTTCAAAACAGGTCATGAGCAAGCTTCTAGGATTTCGCCAGGAAGTAAGCTTCAAAGGCCTGGGCCATGGAGGCGCGGTCAATGTATGGCCTTCTGCCTTCGTAGCGGGCAGCCCACAGAATCTGGTTCACAATATCCCGCGGATAGCACTGACGCAACTCCAGTTTCAGCGAGCCGCGGATGAAGTTGATTAGTTCCAACGGAACCCCTTCGTCGTAAGCGACGCGATGCTCGTTGGCAACACCGCGAAAGATTTCGCAGAATTGCTGGTCGGAGACCGTGCCGATCTTGATTTTGGTTTGAATTCTACGCAGGAAGCAGGCATCGACCAGCTCGGCGGGATCCATGTTGGAGGCGAAGACCACGAGCATCTCAAATGGAACTTCAATCTTCTTGCCACCGGAAAGAGTCAGGAAATCAATCTTGCGATCAAGCGGCACAACCCAGCGATTCAGCAGCTCTTCCGGACGAATCCGCTGCCGGCCGAAGTCGTCGATTATCAGGACGCCGTTGTTGGCCTTCATCTGCGCGGGGGCCACATAGAACTTGGTAACCGGATTGTATTGCAGGTCGAGCATTTCGGCAGTCAGTTCGCCGCCAACCAAAACCGCAGGACGCTGGCACAATACCCAGCGGCCGTCCTTGCCCTGGGACTTCGATTCATCGGTGCGCTTGTGAATGGAGGGATCGTAAACGGTAATGATCTGCCCATCCACTTCCACGGCGTATGGTATCCAGACCTTATCCTCAGAAACCACCCGCGACAGAGTTTCAGCGATGGTGGTTTTGCCGGTTCCCGGAGGGCCATAGAGGAAGATGGAACTGTCGGAGTTGAGCGCGGTTCCAAACTGCCGCAACGTGTCATTGCCGATTACCAGGTGCGCGAAGGCTCGTTGCACATCTTCTTCATGGACTTCGCCGCGCTGCGCGCTCTGTTGCCGAATCAGCTCAACGTAACTCGCCAGAGATACCGGCGCGGGCCCCGAGTAATGATTCTGCGCCAGCAGTTCCATGGCGCGCGCTCTGCCCTGGGAGGTGATGCCGATTTGAGGAATGTTGGCGTTCATCCCCGTGACCTGGCAGAAGACTTCTGAGCGCAACAGGTCGGCGAGTTCTTTGGCTACGCCAAAGCTCAGCCTGGTTTTTTCGGCAAGTTCGGTTACAGATAATGAGCCCGACAAATATAGAATTTTTAATGCCAGATCCCCAAGAACCGACTGGCTTACATCAAGCTCCACGATGGACTGCGGCTTATTGCCGGGCCCGTCAGCAGATTCCTTAATAAAAAAATTGTAATCGTGAGCGGCTAACGAGGTTACCATTCTTCCTCCGATAGATTACTTTTGGCCAGGTAACGAAGGGTACCATTTTTTCCCCGCTGTTGCAAGTCTATCTTTTTCCTTCTCGGAGCAAATGAATTCTCAGGATCATGGGAGTACTACCCAGCTTCCCCTATAGGTCATTTATACCAAAAATAATCGTTGGATTTAACAAGGGGATCTGGATTTTCTCAGCAGTTAACAGGGTCAGGTTAATGATCTTTTCGCGGTTATGATTTTGGCGGCAAGAAGGTGAAATTCTCATCAAGCCAATTGACACCTTGCGGTGTTGAAGCACAAGTGAAGGCGGAACAGCGCATTTGCTACACTTCATGAAGGCCGGAGTCTCCGGCTTTTCAGAAATCCGATTGCAAACAGAGCGGCAGGAGAATCCATGCCAGTTGTCGAACTCGCGGGAGTGACCAAGGCCTACGAGAACAAGGTTGCCGTAAGCAACTTGAGCCTATCCATTGAAGCGGGCCAGATGTTCGGCCTATTGGGGCCAAATGGAGCGGGGAAAACCAGTTCCATTCGCATGATGATGGGCATCACCCTGCCGGATTCCGGCAAGGTCAATCTCTTTGATAAGCCCTTTGAGCGCAATAGTCTGGAGCGGGTAGGCTACCTGCCCGAAGAGCGCGGCCTTTACAAGAAGATGAAGGTAATCGACCAGCTTGTTTTCTTTGGCTGCCTGCATGGGCTCAAAGCGGAGGAGGCGCAAAAGCGCGCCGGCGCCTGGGCCGCCCGCATGGAAATTGCCGAGGCGCTGCATAAGAAGACCGAAGAACTCTCAAAGGGGATGCAACAGAAGATTCAGTTCATAGCGACGCTGCTGCACGAGCCGGGGCTGATTGTGATGGATGAGCCATTCTCGGGTCTGGACCCGGTGAACGCCGTGCTGGTGGAGCAGACGCTGCTGGAACTCAAGGCCCAGGGCAAGGCAATTTTGTTTTCCACACACCGCATGGACCAGGTGGAAAAGCTGTGCGATTCGATATGCCTGATCAACAACGGCGAGGCGGTGCTGGCGGGAAATTTAAGACAAATCAAGGCCGGCTACGAGCGCAATCATGTGATTGTGGAATTCGAGGGCGACTCCGCTTTTCTGAACAGCGCGGAGATTGCGGAGGCCAAAAACTTCTCTGGTCACGCGGAGATCAAGCTCAAGCCGCACGGCGACGCACAAAAATTGCTACACGAGGCCGCGGCTATGGCAACCATTTATCGATTTGAATTGGTCGAGCCATCGCTTGAAGAGATATTCATCCAGACCGTGGGAGGCAAGACCAATGCGTAACATAATTCTGATTGCCAAGCGCGAGTATCTGGAGCAGATTCACGGGCGAGCGTTCATCTTTTCCACTGTGCTGGTACCGCTGCTGATTTGTGCGCTGCTGGGCTGGAGTTCCATCACCAACCGCAACGAAACCGAAGGCAAGCACATCGCGATTGCGTCCAGCAGTCCCTCCCTGGCCGAAGCAATTCGCCGAGAGATGCTGGAGGAAAAAGCAGCGCGCTTCACCGTCGAAGTGACAGCCCCCGCTGCGGCGCAGGATCACCTGGCGCTGTTGAAGAAGGTTCAGAGCAAGGCCATCGACGGGGTGCTGACGGTGGATGAGTCCGCGGGGGGCATCACAAAAGCAACCTACACCTCGCTCTCTTCCGGCGAATTTACCGGCGCCAGCCGCATGAAAAGCGCGTTGAATCGAGCTTTGGCCAACGAGCGCCTGATTGCCAAAGGAATGAAGCCGGCCGACGCCGATGCGGCGCTCAAGCCTGTATCCATTGATACTCTTCAACTGGACAAGAACGGCAAGATTGGGGAGAGCAAAGGGGCTTCACCGCTGTACAAAGCCTTATTGATGGCGTTCTTGCTGTCGATGCCCATTATGCTTTATGGGTTGGACATGGCCCGCGCGATCATTGAGGAGAAAACCTCGCGCATCTTTGAGGTGATGCTTGCCGTGGCTCGGGCGGACGATTTGCTGACCGGAAAACTGCTCGGAGTGGGAGCGGTGGGGCTGACCCAGATTGCCATCTGGATGGCCGCGGCGATGTTGTTTCTCGGCTCCGCGTTGGCCGCGTCGGTGCTGAGTGGCGATTTTGCAATTCACTTTACGTGGATGGAGGGGCTGTTCTTTCCCGTCTACTTTGTGCTGGGCTTTGCGCTTTTCAGCGCGATGTTTTCCGGGCTTGCGGCCACTTGCGAAACATCGCAGGATCTGCAGAAGTTTATGCCGCTGGCGATCGTTCCGCTTTATCTCAGTATGGGTTTGCTGCCGGTACTGCTGAGGGATCCCAATTCCATCTGGGCCGTTGCCGCATCGCTTTTTCCGCTTACCTCACCCTACATAGTGCTTCCGCGCATGGGCATGGAGGCGGTGCCACTGTGGCAACTTGCGGTGTCCGTCCTTCTGCTGGTTTTGAGCATCTGGGGGACGCTATGGTTCTCTTCGCGCCTGTATCGCGTGGGAATTCTCATGTACGGCAAGCGGGCCACGCTTCCGGAACTCGTGCGCTGGCTGCGGTACTCTTGAGCAGAGCCGAAGGATCTGCGTCCAGGCTCGTCCCGTTAGAATTGAAGGAGTGACCGCCGAAGCATATCCGAGATTTACATTTTTCCAGCGCCTGGTGCTGGCGGTGGTGCCGCGCGTGGTTTCTGCGCTGGTATGGCTCTGCGGGTTGACGTGGCGATTTGAAGTGATTGCCCCGGAAGGCGTTACTCCGACAGTCTACGGGGAGACATCTCCTTCCAACATCTATTGTTTCTGGCACCAGTGCGTGCTGCCCTGTACCGTCTACTTCCGCAAATCCCATGCGGTGATACTGATCAGCAGGAGTTTTGACGGCGAACTGATTACGCGCATTCTCAAACTCTTCGGCTTTGATGCCGTGCGCGGCTCCAGCAGCCGGGGCGCGCGCGAAGGATTGCTTGGCCTGGCGAATGTGATCGAAACAGGCAGGACGGCCATCTTTACTGCCGATGGACCGCGCGGCCCCATCTACCAAACCAAAATGGGGCCGATCAAACTGGCGCAGATGACGGGCGCGCCGATAGGGGCATTTCACCTTCAGCCGGAACACGCATGGGTTTTCTCATCCGCATGGGATCACTTTCTGGTGCCGATGCCCTTCACTCGCATCTGCGTGAGCTGGGGGCCGTGGACGCACGTTCCTGCGGACCTGGCGGCAGAAGAATTCGAGTCTAAGCGCGAGGAACTGAATGCGGCTATCGAATACGCCCGCCTCCGGTCTTACGAATACTTCAAGAAGGCCAGGGGATGAGCGGCCTGCGCGTTGCCGACTTCGATTTTGATTTGCCTGAGGAGTTGATTGCGCAGCAGCCGCCGGCTATGCGCGGGCAGAGCCGGATGCTGGTGATGGAGCGCGCCAGCGGGGCTTTGCGCGACGCGAAATTTGCGGAGTTTCCTTCGCTGCTCAAGGCTGGAGACCTGTTGGTATTGAATGAAAGCCGGGTGATTCCGGCGCGACTTTATGCACGCAGAACACTGCGCCGCGAACGGGAAAAACCGACCGGGCGCATTGAAGTGATGCTCACCGAACGGGTCGCAGCACAGACATTCCAAACATCTGTCATCCTGAGCGAAGCGCAGCGGAGTCGAAGGACCTGCTGTTGCACTTCAGCAGAAGACGACGAACCTCAATCAGCATCCGGTGAAGATCTCTGGTGCGCCCTGGTCAAGCCGGGAAGAAAGGTTGCAATCGGCGAGATTCTCGAATTCCCCGCGCCATCCGGCGAAATCGCGCTGAAAGCGGAGGTGATAGAACGCGGCGAGTTCGGCGAGCGGTTGCTGCGCTTTGAGCCAATGGGGGATTTCTTCGCCACGCTCGACCGCATCGGGCATATTCCGCTGCCGCCTTATATCCACCGCGACGACGCGGAAGCGGATCGCGAGAGGTATCAGACAGTCTACAGCCGCGAGCGCGGATCGGTGGCTGCGCCGACGGCGGGGTTGCACTTTACGCCGGAGATTCTGGAGGAGCTTGCCGCGCGCGGCATAGAAGTTGCGCGCATCACGCTGCATGTGGGCCTCGGAACCTTTGCGCCGCTGCGCGTTGAGCGAGTGGATGAGGTGAGGCTGCATCGCGAGCGCTACACGCTTTCCACTGAAGCTGCAAACGCAATCAATCGCGCTAGTGCGGAAGGCCGGCGTATTGTCGCTGTGGGAACTACGGTGGTTCGAACGCTGGAACATTGCGCGCTTGTTGCCGCCGGCCAACCGCTTGAGCCGCACTCCGGCGAAACGGAGATTTTTATTTCGCCGGGATTTGAATTCCGGCTTGTCGGAGCGCTGCTGACCAACTTTCATCTACCGCAATCGAGTTTGTTGATGCTGGTGAGCGCTTTTCCTGGCCGGGAAAAAGTGCTGGCTGCCTACGCGCACGCGGTCGAGGAAAGATATCGCTTCTTCAGTTATGGGGATTGCATGTTTATAGCCTGACAAACTGCGCATATACTGTTCCCTGCTCTCGGTCCCTGCTACACTCATCTCGTGCCCGACTCTTCAAAGCCGCCTGTTTTCCTGCTCGATACCATGTCGTTCATCTTCCGCGCCTACCATGCGATGCAGCGCTCGCGGCCCATGTCTACGCGCGGCGGGCTGCCTACCGCGGCCATTTACGTTTTCGTCAATATGATCAAGAAATTGCGGCAGGATTTTCAGCCGCGCTACTTTGCCGCGGTCTTCGACGTGAGCGGCGAGGTCTTCCGCGACGAACGAGCGCGGGCGATGAAGCCGCTGCGCAAGTGGAACGGCAAGACGCAGAGCTTTGAAGATGTGGACTACGAGGGCTACAAGGCAAATCGCGCCGCCATGCCGGAAGATTTGCGCCGCCAGATTCCATACATTCGCCGCGCGCTTGAGGCGCTGCGCATTCCGATTCTGGAGGCGGAGGGTTTTGAAGCCGACGATGTAATCGGAACGCTGGCCCGCGAGGCCGCCGAGCAGCAGCATGAGGTCTTCATCGTCAGCGGCGACAAGGACATGATGCAGCTGGTCACGCCGACCGTGAAGATTCTCAACCCGCAGAAGGACAACCTGATTCTCGATCCGGCCAAGGTGGTCGAGGTGCTGGGTGTGCCGCCGGAAAAAGTTGTGGACGTGATGGCGCTGCGCGGCGATGCGGTGGATAACATACCCGGCGCGCCCGGCATCGGCGACAAGGGCAGCGTGGATTTGATTGTTGAATTCGGATCTCTCGATGCTGTGCTCGACCGGACGAGTGAGGTCAAGCGCAAAAGCTATCGCGAGTCGCTGGAGCAGAACCGGGATGCCGTGCTGCTGTCCAAAGAACTGGTCACGATTGATTCGCATGTTCCGCTTGCGCTGGATTTGGCGGCGATGCAAACACAGCAGCCCGATCTTGAAGCCTGCCGCGAGCTTTTCACCGAGCTTGAATTTACATCGATGCTGCGCGAGTTGGCGCCCTCTGAAACTGCGACGGCGATTGAATTGATTGAACAGCCAACAGAGGAGCAGGCCGCCGCGTTTTATGCTGCCGCGCAAAGTGAAGGTTTCGCCTTCGCGCTCGACACGGCGCCATCCGCTCCAGAGGAGTCAGAAGACGAGCTGCCGCAAAATCTCTCTCTGCTCGACGTGGCCGAGGCAGTCGAGAAGAAGACCCGCTTCAGCGTGGGCCTCTGCGCCAATCCGGCAACAGCGCTGCAACTTGCGTTGACCGCTCAATTGCGCGTTCTGTTTGAAGATGAGGCAGTTCACAAGCAAACTCACGATTTGAAGTGGGCGCTGCACCAACTTGGCGGACAGGGTGTTGTGTTGCGCGGGGCGGCAGACGATACGATGCTGCTTTCTTACGCGCTGAACCCGACTCACTCCACGCAATCGCTCGCGGATGTTGCGGCGCGCAATTCGCAGGCCGCGCCCTCAACGCTGGCCGCCGGAGCGGCGGCGATTCGCGCGCTGGTTCCGGCGCTGAAAGCCGAAGTGGAGAAGGCTGGAGTTGATCGAGCGTACGCGATGGACCTCAAGCTTGCGCCGGTTCTCTTCCGCATGGAGCAGGCTGGAGTGCGGATTGATCTTGGCGTCCTCGACGGACTTTCAAAACGATTTGCAATCGAGTTGGATCGCGTTGGCGAGCGCATCTTTGAACTGGCCGGCCGCCGCTTCAACATCAATTCTCCGAAACAACTTGGCGAGGTGCTGTTCACCGATCTCGGATTGCCAGCGCCCGCGAGTCGTGGCAAGGGCAAGGCTGTTTCCACGGCGCAGGATGTGCTCGAATATCTCGCGGAAAAGCACGATGTTCCGCGGCTGGTTCTTGAATACCGGCATTTATCGAAGTTGAAATCGACATACATTGATGCGCTGCCGCTGCTGGCCGATGGCGATTCGCGCGTGCACACGACGTTTCAAGCGGCGGCGGTGGCAACGGGGCGGCTTTCGTCGGTCAATCCGAATCTGCAGAACATTCCCATACGCACGGAACTGGGCCGCGAGATTCGCGCCGCGTTTACAGCAGCGCCCGGCACGCAACTGCTCTCAGCGGATTACTCGCAGATTGAATTGCGCCTGCTGGCGCACTTCAGCGGCGACCCGCTGTTGTTGCGCGCGTATCAGAACAACGAGGACATTCACACGCTGACCGCCAGCGAGGTTTTCGGCGTGCCTGCTGCGCAGATGGACAAGGAGACGCGCAACCGCGCCAAGGCTGTGAATTTCGGAATTGTCTACGGCATCTCGCCGTTTGGGCTGGCGGCGCAACTGGGTATTCCGCAGCAGGAGGCGCGCGCTTACATCGAACGCTATTTTGCGCGCTACTCCGGAGTGCAGACGTTCATTGAGAAGACTCTCGCCGAGACGCGCAAGACGGGCAGCGTGCGCACGCTCTTTGGCCGGGTTCGGCCAATTCCCGACATAGAAAGCCGCAACCCCAATCAGCGCGGATTTGCCGAACGGACAGCGATCAACACGCCGCTGCAAGGCACAGCGGCGGATTTGATCAAGTTGGCGATGATCTCCATCGATGCAAAACTCGCGGAGCGCAGGCTCAAGACGCGCATGGTGTTGCAGGTTCACGACGAATTGCTCTTCGAGGTTCCGGCGGAGGAGAAGGCCGAGGTTGAATCGCTGGTGCGTACGGAGATGGAAGGCGTGGTGAAGCTCAAAGTGCCGCTTATTGCCGACCTGGCGTTCGGGCCAAACTGGCGGGATTTATAGCGGGAACGCCAAACACAATCCTGTACCAACAGCCTGGCGGTCTCGACAAAGAAGATTTTGTCGGGGCTCAGTTCCACTTGATGACCCGCAAGAGATTCGAGTAATCGTCTGTCCACAGTTGTGTTTCGGGCGGCACATGAACGGGCTTCCAGCGAGGGTCAGAGGCCAGAACTCCCAAATCTTCACGGCTTCGCGCCATCACCAACCACTCCGATGGAAATTTTCCTGCAGCAGCCTGCTCCGGCGTGACGTCAAAATCGTCTTCCATCAGACATATCAGTCCGCTGTCGCTCGCCAGAGCGGCGAGAGTGGGAGATAGTCGCAGGTATAGGTTGCTGATATGAAATGCCACCATACCCCGGGGCGCGAGCTTTCGCAGGTAAAGCGCCAATGCTTCTTTGGTCAAGAGGTGCATGGGAATCATGTCGCCACTGAAGGCGTCGAGGACGATCAGGTCATAGCCGGAGTCCGGCGCGTTGCGGAGTTTGAGCCGCGCATCTCCGAGAACAATCTGAGCCGCGGGGGCACAATCCTGGAGGAAGGTGAAGTACTGAGGATTCCGGGCGAAACGTTCGACGAGGGGGTCAATTTCGAAGTAAGTCAGTGACTCTCCCGGTTGCAGATAGCAGGCCATCGACCCCGCTCCGAGACCAACCACGGCCCATCTTGGTTTTCGCAACTCGCCGGTGCTTCCATAGTATTTTTTGGTCTCCATGGCATTCAGAACGCTGCCTGCGGGACCCGAACGCGTGAAGTAGGTTAGCGGTTCGCGTCTCTGCAAAGGATCGAGGCTCTGCGCGCCGTGGAGGGTTGCGCCGTGGATAAGATATCGCTGTTTGCCATCAGGGCTGTTGGTCACGCGCAGCACACCAAAGAAGTTTCTGCCGGTACTCAGAATCTTTCCTACCTGCGGAGTGTAGAGAGAACCGGCGATCAAAATGGCAGCCAACCCTGCAGCGAAGCGCAATGGCCGCTTGCTGAAGCCGAGGCACCAAACCATTGAATAGCCAAAGATGAGAATGAGGAGCGGATGCCCCAACGTCACCCCGCTATGAGCCAATCCGAGAAGCACAGCAGCCAGGCTCAACCCGAGCGCAATAGGCAGCAGCCAATCGTTGCGTTTTGCCCGCGCGGCTTTGGCCGGAGTGATTGAGACCTGGGCGACGGGGGGCCGCAAGAGAGCTGCGAAGATCAACACCAGCGGAAACTCAATCACGGTTGGAAAGATTACCGGGGCGATCAGGGCATTAAAGATGCCGCCAAGCACACCGCCCAAGGAGATCCAAAGATAGAATTCCGTCAAGCGGCTGATTCTGGGACGGCTGCGAGCCAGTTGGCCGTGACACATCAAAGAAACCGCAAACAGAACCAACAGGTAGAGCAGAATCAGAAAGATTAATGGAAACTTGGTCTTGAAGACCGTAGGAATGAGTGCAATCAAAATGAAAAACGGCATTCTCCGCGCCAACCATTCATGGGAAACAGTCGGTCTACTGGCGAAAACCAGCACGAAGCTTAACAGGTAAAAGGCCAGGGGCAGGACCCAGAAAAGTGGAATGGCGGGAACGTCCGTGGTCAGAGCGGAGGTTACGCCCATCATCAAACTGGAGGGCACAAAGGCCAACGCAATCCAGTGCAGGCGCTGGCGCCAAATAATATTAGATTCAGTGTTACTAACATTTTCCCGGGGTGCAGTTTCGACAGCCGCCTCGCCGGGGTGCGCTCGCCAAACCAGCGCGCCACATGCAACTGTCAGAGCAATAAATAGCGCGTAACCATAACTCCAAAGATGGCTCTGCGCATTAAGGCGCAGCGTGGGCTCGAGCAATAGCGGATACGAGAGCAATCCCACCAGACTACCTGCATTGCTGGCGGCGTAGAGGAAGTACGGGTCATTGGCTTGTATGTGTCCCGACTGAGAGAACCACCGCTGCATGATGGTCGTTGAACTCGACAAGATAAAAAAAGGCAAGCCGACAACAACCGACAACATGCCGAGAATCCAGAAGACAGGACTGCTCTCGACCGGCGGCTCCCAGCCGACTGGAATATGCAACGGCAACACGAGAAGGGGGGTGAAGACGAAAGCGATATGCAGTGTAATCTGAGTCCGGCGTCCCAACCATTTTGTAGCCGCATGGGCGTATAGATAACCAGCCAGCAAGACCGCCTGGAAGAATACAAGGCAGGTGTTCCAAACTGCCGGCGTTCCGCCAAGCATAGGCAAAGCCATCTTGGCCAGCATAGGTTCGACTAGAAACAGCAGTGTTGCGCTGACAAACATGGAAAAGGTAAAGACAATGACCAGCATTGAATTTCCAGCCCCCACTTACATTCTCTTTAAAGCACAAGAAAACAACTTCCGGGAACGCAACCAATTCAACATTCAGCGAAATTGCGATTAGCTTGAGGCTAATACATATTCGGAGGGTATCATCCGAACTTTTTCAACTATTTCTAGCCGACTCCTATCTCCGAGCGAATCGCATCGGCGATTGCGTCGGCGTGATGGCGCATCGCTTCTTCGCTTTCAGCTTCAATCATGACGCGGGCCAGGGCTTCGGTGCCGCTGTAACGGATGACGACGCGGCCGGAATCTTTCAATTCGTTTTCAGCGGCGCGAATGGCGGCGGCTACGGTGGGGATTGATTCCAGCGGGCGCTTCTCGCGCACTTTCACGTTGACGATGACCTGCGGGAAGACCTTCAGGTCGGCAGTCAGCTCGTCGATGGATTTGCCGGTACGGGCGATCAGGTCGAGAACGACGAGCGCAGTCAGCAGGCCGTCGCCGGTGGTGGCCAGATGCGGGAGCAGGATGTGTCCGGATTGCTCGCCACCGAGCGCGGCATTGTGCTTGAGCATCTCTTCGAGGACGTAGCGGTCGCCGACGGGCGCGCGCAGCATCTTGATATTGGAACGCTTGAGCGCGGCTTCGAGGCCCATGTTGGACATGGTGGTGGCAATAACCAAGTCGTGTGTCAGCAGGCCGCGGAGCTTGAGATCGCGCGCGACCACGAGCAGGATTGCGTCGCCATTGATGATGTTGTTTTGCGCGCCGGCCAACATGCAGCGGTCAGCGTCGCCGTCGAAGGTGAGTCCGATGCCGGCGTTGCGTGCCCTGACTTCAGCAGCCACACACTCAGGGTGCAGAGCGCCGCAGTCTGCGTTGATGTTGCGGCCGTCTGGCGCGATGTTGAGCAGGGTAACTCCATCGCCGCCCAGACGCTGGAAAAGCGACGGCGCAACCGCGGCGGCAGCACCGTTGGCGCAGTCGGCAATGATGTGCAGGCCGGTGAGGCGCAAACTGGGAACGCAATCGATGAGGAATTGAATGTAGTCGGCCTGGAGCGTCGAGTTGTCATCGACCGGGGGCAACGCGGCGGGATCGGGAGCGGCGAGCTTGCTGGCATGATGGAGAATTTCGTCTTCCATTGCCAGCTCGACCGCGTCGGCGAGCTTGAAGCCGTCGGCGCCGAAGAGTTTGATGCCGTTATCGCGCCAGGGATTGTGGGAGGCGGAGATGACCACGCCGGCGTGAAATCCGTGCGTGCGAGTGAGGAAGGCAACGGCAGGCGTGGGCACAACTCCGGCGCTTTCGACGCGCACGCCAGTTTCGCGCAGGCCGGCAGCCAGCGTGGCGGCAATCCAAAGGCCGGATTCGCGCGTGTCGCGGCCCAGGATGACTTTGGGTTCGGCCGCAACTTTGCGGAGCGAGTGGCCCAGCGCGAGGCCGCAGGCGTAGATGGTGGTTGCGTCGAGCGGGTACTCGCCTGCCACGGCGCGGATGCCGTCGGTGCCGAAGAGTTTGCGTGCATTGGGTGCAGTCATAGGCTCACTTTTTTATTTTGGATTCAACGCGGCTGGTAAATGCGCCGTCTGCAAGGCGCGTGGTGAGTTGGTCGTCCTTGGCGATTTGTTCCGTTGACCGAATTAGAGAGCCGGCTGCGTCGAGAACGAGTGCATAACCGCGGTCGAGAACGGCAAGAGGGGAGAGCGAGTGAAGCCGGGCGTCGAGAGAACTGAGACGAGCAGCGGAGTTGTATACCAGCCGTTCCAGCGAGCGGTCGAGACGCGTACGGCTTGTGGCGAGGCGTTCGCGGGCAATGCCAAGTTGCTGACGCGGATCGTGGCGGAGGATGGCAGCGGCGAGATCGGCGATGCGCTGCTGGAGCCGGCGAAGGTGGCTGCCAGCGGCTGACTCCTGACGAAAGCTGAGATCGTCCAGATGCTGGGCAAGGCGGTGCAACAGGGTGTTTACGCGCGACTCGGCGCGGCTGACAGGCAGGCGGGTGAGCCGCTGGCGGGCTTGAAGAAGTTGGTAGCGCGCGGCGCGGTCAAGCCGGTGCTCCTGCGTGGCAAGGTGCTCGGCAATCTTGTGCTGCGCCTCGGTGATGAGCTCGGCGGCTGCGGAGGGAGTGGGGGCGCGCAGGTCGGCGACAAAGTCGGCGATGGTGAAATCGGTTTCGTGGCCTACAGCTGAAACCACCGGCAGACGCGAAGATGCAATGGCGCGGGCCACGGGTTCGCTGTTGAAGGCGGCCAGATCTTCGAGCGAGCCGCCACCGCGTGCCACAACGATTACGTCCACTATTCCTGAGTTGTTGAGTTCGGTTAGCGCGGTCACAATTTCGGCGGGAGCGGAGTCGCCCTGCACGCTGGCGGGGCAGAGCAGAACGTTGAGGCCGGAGTGGCGGCGGGCAACAATGTTGAGAAAATCGCGAATCACTGCTCCGGTGGGCGAGGTGACAATGCCCACGGTGCGCGGAAAGGCAGGCAGCGGACGCTTGCGCTCGGCGTCGAAAAGGCCTTCCGCTTTGAGCCGTGCCTTCAACTGCTCAAAGGCGAGTTGCAGCGAGCCAGCACCCACCGGCTCCATGGTTTCGGCAACCAGTTGCATTTGGCCGCGCTGTTCGTAGACGCTGACCCGGCCGCGCACCAGCACGTGCAGGCCGTCTTCGGGACGAAAGCGCAGCAGCATGGCCTGGCGGCGGAAGAGTACGACGGGAAGTTGCGCGTCGGCGTCCTTCAGCGTGAAGTAAAGATGGCCGCTGGGCGCGGGGCGGTAGTTGGAGATTTCGCCTTCGACCCAGACGTCGCCCCACTCCTGCTCGATGAGTTCGCGGACCTGGCCGACCAGTTCGCGCACCGGCCAGATGCGGCGCGTGGCGCGCGGCTCGTCGAACCTGAGTCCCAATTGGGGTCCGTGGCCGAGCTGAGGCGCAAATGGATCGTCCCTGTTCACTGGTAAAAGTGTACCTGCGCGGGGCGGGGACTGAGAAAAGGCGATATAAAGCAAAAGACTATAAAAAGCTGTCAATATGTATACCCACCTTAAGCGCAAAAACAAATACGCGCCGAAGGTGAGGCAGCCGTTTCGGTTATTTGGATGCTGCTGGCAGGCGCGCGGCGACGGCGGAGACGATTTGATCAAAGACTTCGTCGATGGTGAGGTCACCTTCAATCAGCACCACGCGGGCTGGCTCACGGGCGGCGATTTCGTGGTATTTCTTCCAGACGCGGCCAAAAAAAGCCTCCTGCTCCAGCTCAAAGCGGGTTTCGTCTTCGCCGCTTTCTTCGACGGCGCGTTGGTTGCGGCGGCGCGCGCGGGCCAGAGACGGCTCCAGAGAAGGTAACAGCAGCAGCGTCAGGTCGGGCTGCAGGTTGGAGCAGACGAGGCGATGCAGATTGAGAACGATCTCCGAACCCAACTGGCGGCCACCGCCCTGGTAGGCCTCCGTCGAATCGGTAAAACGGTCGCAAAGGACGATTTTGCCGGCCGCCAAAGCGGGCTCGATAACCTCGGCGATGGCCTGGGCTCGGTCGGCAAACATGAGGGCCATTTCGCACATGGGGGCCAGGCCTTTAGATTGCGAGCTGAGCACAAGGGCGCGAATACGGTCGCCGGTCACAGTGCCGCCGGGCTGGCGGGTAATTTGAGCTTCGAGGCCGCGATTTTTCAGCCATGCCGCCAGGCGGTTGATTTGAGTGGTTTTACCGGACCCATCCAGGCCTTCGAAGGAAATAAATAGACCACGAGACATGGGCTGAGTCTACCACTCGAACAAAGTTGCAGACGAGTCTGCTTGCATTGTGTTAAAAGAAAATTACTTCTGAACGTCACCGGAGGCAGGCGACTGCGCTCCACTGGAGTTAAAAACAAGTGAAATATCGCATCAGCCACAAACTTGCCGCTTTCGGTTTCCTCGCGGTCGCTATGTTAGCCACCCGTCAACTCAACGCCCAACATCTAACACTCGAAGGCCAGACCGGCGGGTTTCTGACTCCTACCGCGTACGTCGTCGAATCGGATAATGGACAGAAGTTTTCCCATCCGGCCGTCGGCATTCACTTTATTGACGCCTCCACAATCCTCGGCAAGATTGAGACTTTCAGCATTACCGAGGGTTACAACAACATTGCCGAGTTCGGTTACACGCACAGCAATCACTCGATGGGCAACACGCCAGCCGGCACGGCCACGAATGCCGCGTTTAGCGGTCTTTGGGCCGCCAGCGGCATGAATGTATTCCACGGCAAGATCGTAGCTGTCAAAGACGGGCAATTCAAGCAGCCGTGGATGCCGGGCGTGGCCTTTGGCGCGGTTCTGCGAACCGGTGACAGATTCGTTTCCGGCTTAGCGATCCCGATTTCCGTGGAGGGCTACGATCAATTCTGCATGGAGACGATGGAGTGCGAACCCGTGGCGATTCCACCTTCCAAGGCATACAACAATGGCGACGTTTATGTGGCCGTCACCAAGACCTGGGCCAAGCCACCGGTTCCATTTCTTGTGAACGTTGGCTGGAAGCTCACCAATGCCGCAATTTTCGGCGTCGGCGGCCAGAGCACACGGTTAGGCGGAAGGTTCTTCGGCGGGCTGGGCATTCCGTTGCCCATCTACAAGGGAATCGTGGCAGTGCCCTCGGCTGGGTTTACCCAGGAACCGCGCACGGTTATTGGTCTGGGCCCAGCGACCGGCAACAATATTCCGCTGGTGGCCGGCAAGGCTGACTTGCCCACAACTCTGGACTACGCAGTGCGCGTGACGCAACGCGAGCATCCGCACTTCAGCTTTGATATCGGCATCGGCCAGGTGGCGGGAACGATTGGCAACGCAGTTGTTCCAACTTACCTGCCTTCACCCTACCCTGCATATATCTACCCGCCAGTGAATCTGGAGGCACGCAAGGTTGTGGGCATGGGACTCAGCTACCGCTACTAAGCGGCGGAATCTTCGGGAGAGAGGCGTACTCTCTCCGGAGTTTGCGACTTGAATCCCGAAAGACCACGGGCGTCCTGTGTGAGGACGCTCACAATAAACGAAAGAGGCCCACATTTCAGCGTGGGCCTTTTTGCATTTTCATCAGGGAAACAAAAACCGATTACATTACACAGAAACTTTTTCCGCACTAAGACTATAAATACCGGCCCGCCCCAATAACTTTTCCAGACAAACCGTGTTATGAAGGCTTAGACTATTCGCGCGAACAAGATTTCAAACCGTTCGCCCTGAAAGTACGGAGGATTTTTATGTTTTCTTTGCTATCTGCCCGCCGGCTATTGCTGGCTCTGTCCATCACGCTCATTTCACTCTCAATGTTCGCTGGCGCGCAAATCGTCGTCAGCGTAGCTCCGCCTGCGTTGCAGGTGTACGAACAGCCTCCCTGCCCTGAACCCGGCATGATGTGGACGCCGGGTTATTGGGGCTGGGGCGACGGCGGCTTTTACTGGATTCCCGGCGCATGGGTGCCTGCTCCTTATGAAGGCGCTTTGTGGACGCCTCCCTACTGGGGCTGGTCCGGCGGCCGGTACATTCTCCATGAAGGATACTGGGGACGCCATATCGGCTACTACGGCGGCGTCAATTACGGGTTCGGCTATGGCGGCATCGGCTTTGCCGGCGGCGAGTGGCATGGCCGCGAGTTCCGCTACAACGCAGCGGTTTCAAATGTTGACCGCCATCGCTTCCACCACACCTTTGAAGACCATGAGCGCGTGGAAAGAGGCTTTGTCGCCCGCGACAGCCACGTAGGCTTCAGCGGCGGGCCGGGCGGCATCCATCACGAACCCGGCAACGACGAGCGGCTTGCAGAGCACGACCAGCACGTGGGCAGAACATCGGTCCAGGAGCAGCATGAGAACTCGGCCAAGGGCGACAAAAACTCCTACGCCAATAACGGCGGCCACTTGACACGCGGAAACCAGGGGGCCTCGACGACGGGGGCAGGATCGGGAAGCACTCTCACTCATGGCTCCGGCAACTCTGGAGGCGGAGCCAATCCTCATGGGATATCAGTCGATAACAATCCTGGGGGTCCCGACCTGGGAACCGGGAATTCATCGCATAACACCACTGGATCGGGTGGCAGACTCAATCAGCATGGCACAGGCTCAGGTTCAACAACGGGCACCGGATCGAGCACCGGAACCGGCACGACGACGGGAGCAGGGCTTGGGACTCGGTTGCCCTGCACCTCGTCAACCCCTAAAGGCGTTCCCTGCAAGGAAGGCGCGCTCCCAGGGTCGTCTACCGGTGGCGGCAACAACTCCGGCGGCGGAGCCAATGCCCATGGAATCTCAGTTGATAACAATCAAGGGGCAGGTTCGCAAGGGACAAATTCCAACAAAAATCCCACGTCTATCGATGGCAACGGAACCGGGACCTCGTCGAATACCAACGTGGGAGTAGGGACACACCCCACTCATGGATCGGGCACGTCGACAGGCTCGACAACAAACACCGGCTCAAGCTCAGGCGCGCAGCCAGGCAAGACAGTACCGGGGAAACCGGGAAATTGCACAGGACCAGCGCCCGCTGGCGGCATAGGCTGCACTGTGCCAACCTCATCCGGCGGCAACACATCAGGATCAAAGACCGGAACGGGTATAACCACATCAACGAGCGGCAGTGGAAGCAATAAAGGCACTTCATCGTTTACGAATTCCTCCGGGAACACAAAAGGTGGCACATCGAACACCTCCATCACCTGCCCGCCCGGAGTCGCGAATTGCAGTATCCCGATAGGTTCGAGTTCGGGCAGCGGGAACCGTGGTCTTCCACAACAGGGATGTACCGGCGGGAAGGTTAAAGACGGCGGGGGCAACTGTGTATACCCGGCATGCACGATCTCCGGCACAAGCCGCAACGCGATGGGTCAATGTGTATGTTCGAACGGGCAGCCTGCCGTCCAAGGCAAATGTGGCGGCAAGACTCCAACGAACGGCACCGGTTCCGGCACATCGCCGCATTTAGGGTCGGGGAATTCAACTGGCGGCCAGACGACATTGCCGGTTCCGGGTGGAAACACCGGGTCGCAATCGATGTCAACCAAATCGACCACCCAGACCCAATCCACCACGAGCGCCACGACCGGAACTGGTACATTGACGACTCATGGAACCAGCGGCGGCGTGACCGGTTCGAACACTCACACTCAAACCAACATGAGTGCCACGGGCGCGTCACATAACAATCTCTCACCGGGCACTGGAAGCACTTCGACGGCTTCAGGCTCTTCAGGGAACACAGGGGGCAACATCCCGCCGAACCAGAATGCCAATTGCGTTTCCGGACACACTGGCCATTGCCCACCGGGGACGGGCACAGGGCCGGGCAGCACCTCAACAGGCTCAACGACTAATACTGGTTCTTTGACAACACATTCAACCAGCGGCCTAACCGGATCGACCACCCACACTCAAACCAACATGAGCGTTCAGGCTGCATCGGGCTCGGGAGGCGGCGCGCCAAACAAGCCAGTTCCTTGCACAACCGGGTACGTGAATGGCGTTTGCGGCTCGGGGTCGACGACGGGCGGCAAGAGCGGACCTGGTCTCCCAGGCGGGGCATGTCCGTCCGGGCAGGTACGCGGCCCAAATGGCTGTACTGGCCCAAAGACGGGTACTAGCACAGGCTCTTCCTCCGGCACCGGATCGAGCGGAAGTTCGAGCACACATTCCGGCACCGGCACGACTACGGGATCGAGCGGGACTACGGGATCGAGCAATACCAAGACGCCGGGATCATCGCTTGGCGGCAATACAACCGGAACTGGAAAAGGAACGACCGGTTCGACCACAACGCACGGAACCACTGGCGGCTTGACCGGATCGACCTCTCACACTCAGACCAACATGAGCGTCACGAATAACTCGCATAATGCGGGTACCGGCTCGACAAGTTCAAACACTCGCACTGGGTCAACCTCCGTCATCTTCCATGACGACGCAGGCTCCAGGGTTGGCCGCACAAACGGGTCTACCGGAACCAATACACACACCCAGACCAACATGAGCGTTACATCGACTCATTCCTATGCAAGCTCAGGCGGCGGCGCGCCGAACAAGCCGGCGCCATGTACGACCGGGTACGTGAATGGCGTTTGCGCCGGGGGAACCAAAACAGGCGGCACAGGCTCTGGCGGCCCTATGGGAGGCGTCCCATGTCCCGCTGGAAAGTCTCGAAACGCAAGTGGCGCTTGTATGCCGACAGGCACCAGCAGTGGAAAATCGTCCGGCACTGGCTCGTCCTCGCATTACGGGCCGGGACAAAATAACGGCGGAAGTACGACCCTGCCGGTTCCGGGCCACGGAAACACAGGCGCGCAATCAATGTCCACACGCTCCGGGTCCACGCAGTATTCACACGGGCTGACGACGCAATCCTCGCACTCGCAGGGTACGCAGTTTTCGCACTCTATGAGCACGCAGTCTTCGCATTCGCAGAGCTCGCAGCCTTCGCACTCGTCGGGCGGCGGCGGCAGCTCGAATCACCGGAGATAGCCACCGGGAGCTTGCAACGGATGGGGACAGGGAGGAGAATCGCAACTCCTCCCTTCCCCTCCTACCCCTAATCCAAAAGAGGGATCGCAGCCCCGGGTCGCGCTTGAATCTGATGAGCGAAGAATGCTGCGCTAAGGACGAAATATGTTCAATCAAAATCTTCATGTTGTAATGCTGGCGCTTGCCGGCGGATTTCTCGTTTCACTGCTGCCCGCACAGACCACCGTGCCTCAGTCGTACACCCTCACCGTCCTTTCAGGCGCAGCGCTTGAATCGATGACCACGAACGGGGTGGTTGAGGCAAAGGTTTCACGCTTCGGCCCCAGAGAGTTTGTCGAAGTGACTGCCGCGCCTCAGGCGGGGCAAGCAAAGGCGGTTCACAACCGTCATTGGTTTGACCTGGTGAGCCACAGGTTCTACACGCTCGACGTACTTAAGAACACCTGTTCTTGGATGAGCTACACCGCGCCGGATTTGCCCACCATGTACGATCCATTGGCCAGCCCGGCTCCAACGGCGGAACAACTTGCCGAGTTCAACAAGAACATCGTGCGCCGGGAGATTTTGAACGGCATAGCGACAAAGCTTGTTGAAACCACCAGCGATCAGGGAAAGACGAGCATGTGGATTGCGGTAAATGGCAACTATCCCGTCAAGGCGATGATTACTTTTCCGGGCGCCCCTCCGCTGCTGATGCTGGAGATAAAAGAACTGCATTTTGTGAAGCCGGATATCGCGCTGCTTGCGCCCCCGGCAAATTGCACAACCCAGGCACAGGGCGAGTGGGCAGCTGATGGCATGCACGCTCACTTTGAAGTGAACGTTGAAGCGCAAGGAGAGGGATCGATGGACTTGAAGACGGGCAAGACCACTGGCAATGCAACTGTCAAAACCAACAACAAGCCGCAATGAGCTTTTTCGTTGTTGCGAACTCAGGCCGGATTCAGGTAGATTCAGTCCGTCTCAACAGCAAGAACCAAAAGATTCCGAAGGAGCCATAATGAAACTCAATCTTCGTGCACTGCTTGTAGCGCTCGCCGCCCTCACTGTAATTTCAACCTCCTTCGGCCAGACGGATAGGCCCGGATCGAAGGATTACCCCGGAATTACCCGCATGCCGGACTTCTACATTTACAGTTACCGAGATATTCAATTTGATTCGGCCGTCTTCAAGGTCACCCAGAACGGCAAGAAGACAGACCAGACGATTGAAGGCCGTAAGATTGCGATTGAGTACACACTTAAAAACGGCGCGGCTACAGTTTCCCAACTGCAAATCATACGCAATCTGCAAAACGCTGTGCGCACCGCCGGCGGGCAGGTGATTGACGATTCACCAGGCACCGGTTGGTACAACACCACATTGCGATTTACAAAAGGCAATAAGGAAGTGTGGGTGCTGATCGAAACGGGGCATAACGGCTACAAGCAGACCGTCGTCGAAAGGGAAGTTATGAAGCAGGATGTGACCATGGATGCCGCCGCCATGGCCACAAGCATTGCCGACACCGGCAGCGTAGCAATTTATGGCATCAACTTCGACACGGCAAGCTCCGTCATCAAGCCGGACTCCGAGCCGGCCATCGACGAAATCGTCAAGCTGCTCAGCAACAAACCGACGCTGAAGGTCTTTATCGTCGGGCATACCGACATGGTAGGTGACGCAGCCAATAATGTTAAACTCTCGCAGGCCCGCGCGCAATCGGTCATCACCGCTTTGGTCACGAAGCACAACATCGCTGCCAGCCGGCTGATTCCGTTCGGCGCTGGCCCGTATGCTCCGGTTGCCACCAACCTGACCGACGAGGGCCGGGCGAAGAACCGCCGCGTCGAATTAGTCCAAATCGCCACAAAATAACAAAATTCATCAAGGAGCCTTTATGAAACTCATTTCACGCACTCTGCTTGTGGCGCTCGCCGCGCTCACACTTACCGCAACCGCAATTGCTTTCGGGGAAGACAAGGATGATGCCCGCTGCAAGGATCACCCCGGAATTTCTCGCGTGCCTGGATTCTTCCTTCGCGAAACTGGCGAATGTACGGAAACCGCCTTCGATGCCCATAAATTCTGGGTTACTGCAAACGGCAAGGACACGCAGCAGTCGGTGGAAGGCCATATGTTCTGGTACAGGTACAGACTCAAGGGAGGCCTTCCCGAAAGCAGCCCCTTGCAGGTCCTTCGCAACTATCAAAACGCAGCGCGCGCTGTCGGCGGGAAGATTTTATTCGACAATGGTCGCACCACAACTATCGTCCTCAATAAGGGTGGCAAGGAGTTGTGGCTGGACGTTGCCCCCTATCACGGGACTGAATACGATTTGACCATCATCGAAAAAGAACTGATGAAGCAGGAAGTGGTTCTTGATGCGGCTGGCATGGCTTCGGATATTGCCGACACCGGCAGCGTGGCTATTTACGGAATCAACTTCGATACAGCCAGTTCCGTAATAAAGCCGGATTCTGAGCCGGCCATCAACGAGATTGCAAAGCTGCTGACCAACAAACCCATGCTGAAGGTCGGAATCGTCGGCCACACTGACATGGTTGGCGACGCCACCGCCAATATGAAGCTTTCTCAGGCTCGTGCACAGGCGGTTATTACGGCGCTGGTCAGCAAGCACGGCATCGCTGCTACGCGTCTGGTGGCATTCGGCGCTGGACCCTGGGCTCCTTTGGCCTCGAACAAAACCGACGATGGCCGGGCCAAGAACCGCCGTGTCGAGCTGGTGGAGATCGCCACGAAATAAACATCGCTTGATCTGCATTGTACGAGGATTTATTAGGGTGGGGCTTTTGCCAATGCTCCACCCCTTCTTTAATTCAACTCCGCGCGAAGCTTTTGAAAGGACTGCAGTGATGGCTGGCAAGCGTTTGTACTTGATTTGCGCATTCATTCTCAGCCTGCTCGTGGTTGCGGGCGCGAGGGCGCAAACGCCCTCTGTACCTTCCGACGTTCAGGCCATCGTGGACAAGATGAGGTCCGGTCAATCGCTCACGGATGCTGAGAAAACACGTATGGACGAATGGGGCGACTCCATTGAAAATGCTGCGTCGCCGGGCGCGGGGAAGAACCCTTTCGCCAGTGCAGCCCACACCGTGAAATCGCCATCGCAGAGTTCCACTCCCTGTCCTCCGGCTCACGCCTTGCCGGTGACTGCCGTGGCGCCCACGCGTGCCGAGTACATTGTGCTGGTCAAGTCCCTCGTCGAAACCTACGGCAAGAAGCTGGGAGCGCATCGCGCGGAATTCGATCGCATCTTTGCCAAGCCGGGCGCGGACTCTTCCGCTTCCCAGGCCGGACCCGTACTCTTTATCAGCGGCGCGGCCGGGGCTTCAGTCTACGCCAGCGCCGTAGCTGCCGCGGCCAACCCCGACGACCTGCAGGTGGCCAGTAACCTGGGCGTGGCGCTCGATTCCATTCCCGACAGCAAGGCCGCCACAGCGGTACTGCTCTACGCGCATAAGCTGGCTCCGCAACAAGCGATGCCTGCTCTGAACCTGGCATGGGTATACTTCAACTCAGGCCACGCCACTGAAGCCAAAACTCTATTTCAGAATGCGTCCAGTCTCGATCCCGATCTCTCCGGCGCTCCGGCCGGGCTGGGAATGCTGGCCAGTTGCAGCGGCGACACCGCCACTGCCATGAGCATGTTCCGCAAGTCGCTCAGCAAGAGCTACTCCGGCGTGGTGGCGGCGGGCTATACCCAAGCGCAGCAAACGGAAGAGCAGCAGCAACAGCAACAGAAATCCACCGAACCGCCGCCCGCCTTTCCGCCCAGCGGCAGCGAAGATTCCGGCCCGCTTCCCGATCTGCCCGCCACGGCCGATCCCCAGGAAACGCTTGGCTCCGATCCCGCTTTTCAGCAGGCCAAGACCTACGCCGACAAGGAGACGCAAGCTGCAATAGCGCGCCTGCAGGACGCGCAAGCCCGCGTAATGGCCATCGTCCACCACGCGCAGATCGATCCCGATGGAACCATCAATCTGCCCCGCACCTTCGAAAAGCAGCTCTTCGAGTACCGCCAGATTGCGAAGCTCACCATAGGCGCGCCCTACGGCCTCGATCAAACCGTGCAGCAGGCCATCGGCGTCATTGAACCCGCTACTAGACAGGCTGCGCAACAGATAGTCGCCGAAACGCCGCACGTTGTGGAACTTGAAAAAGAGCTCGAAGCAGCGCGCGCCGCCAATGACCAGGCGAGAGCCGCCGAGCTTCAATACCAGATCGACCAGATAACCTTCCGGTGGTGCAAACTCAATAAGCAAACGCTGGATACCGTTTACGCCCAGCACTTCAAGATATATAAGAAGTACTCTGATTTCTGCCGCCCCGCAGCGCGCGACCTCTATGCCTACTCCCAGCCGATCATCGACCAGATCTGGGTTCCGTCGCTCAACGACCTGGTACAGGCGCAACGAGAGTTGGCCGTGCTCATGCTCTACAAAGAGGATGCCGGCTATGCTGCCGCCCTGGCTGAAGTGGCGCGAGGTTACAAGACTCTCAAATGCGTCGAACCCCAACCGCCCAAGCCGCCCAAGACGGTCAAGGATCCAACGCTCACGAAAAAAGAGCCGGATTGCCCCCTCAAACCCCCGCTTAATTTAAGTCTGGTCGTCGTGAAGATGACGCTGGGATGCGATAAGGTCAAAATCTCCGGCGGCGAGATTCTGCGTGTCGAAGTCGAGCGTACCTTCGGGAAATCCACGGCGTTCTGGGTCGGCGTGGGCGCATCTGCATCCATGCCCGGCTTCGGCGCCAGCGACGAGAGCCTGGGCGACAACGGCAAGAGTTGGTCTCCACCCGGCTCCGTCAGCGCCAGCGCCAGCACCACCGCACAGATCATGGTGGGCGTTCGCATGGGCGATAACGGACAGTTGGATGATGTGATGTTCAAGAGCACGGCTCAGGCAAGTGGCAACATAGGCCCGGTCAGCGGCTCAGTCGGCGTGACCGCCGGCGTCAGCCTGGAGAATGGCCCAAGTGTTACGCCCATCTCCAAGGCGACGTTCGGTCCATAGTGGTTCGACCGTCAGGCCTGCATCGAACGTGCGCCGCGGCAGGCCTTCCAAGCGTTCCATCGCACGTGAAATCCGCCGCGACTCACTGCAAAAGGAAAGGTGAAAAATGAGAGCAATTTTAGTTCTAACTCTGACCGTGGCCCTGGGCGCGTCTGCTTCAGCCGCTATAGGACAGTCCCTGCCGCCACTGCCCAGCGGTTTTCAGGCCGATTCCGGCTATGCACAGATGATGGCCCAGATGCGCGCTCCGGTGTCGCCGATGGCATGCGCGGAACCAAGCTCAACGACAACATGAGCCCCTGCTTCAGCGACCCCAAGATTGAATTCAACTATGGATGGAACCTCAGCCCAGGGGGACAGATGGTCATCGACATGATGCTGAAGGCGCCCCAGGATCCAGCGAAGGCCAGTTCCTTCAGCATGCTCGACGAGCCGGTCAGCAAGCAGGCCTACAAGGGCGGCGTTCTGGAGTGGCGTAAACAGACCTGGCCGGTCATCACCGGCCATCCCTGCAAGGATTCTCAGGTGGTCTTCTACTCCGGCCACTGGGCGGGTACTGCCGGCAATAAGCTGATTGGCATCTCTGTCGACCGCCTGTACAACTCGCAGGGTCAGGGCCAGGCCTGGATCGACGAGTACATCACCAAGGTGACCGGCGCGCTGAACAGTAAGTAGTCAACCGGCCTCCATTTGCTTTCAAACCGTTCCACAAACATTTTCAAGGAGCCCGTATGAAACTCTTCGTTCGCACTCTGCTCGTGGCGCTTGCCGCGCTCACGCTAATTTCACCAACACCAGCATCAGGGCAGCAAGTGGATCGTGCCGGTTACAAGGATTATCCCGGAATCCCCCGCGTCCCCGGCTTTATTCTTCGCGAGTATGGCGATTGCACAGAAACCGCCTTTGATTCCTATGGCTTTTGGGTTAAACAAAATGGCAAGAATGTACAACAGAAAGAGGAAGGCCACAAGTACTTTTACCGGTACCGGCTCAAGGAAGGCCTGACGCCACTCAGCCCCCTGCAGATCCATCGCAACTATCAGAATGCCGCGCGTGCCGCCGGTGGGAAGGTCTTGATGGATGAGAATGGCTATACCACCATACTCCTCAATAAGGGCGGCAAAGAGTTGTGGATGGAGATTCATGCCCGTGTCGGTTATGAATATGATTTGACCATCATCGAAAAGGAGGCAATGAAGCAAGACGTTGCGATCGATGCAGCGGCCATGGCCTCCTCAATCGCCGACACCGGTAGCGTGGCTATCTACGGCATCAATTTCGACACCGCCAGTTCCGTCATTAAGCCGGACTCCGAGCCGGCCATCGGCGAGATCGCCAAGCTCCTCACCAACAACCCCGCGATGAAGGTCTATGTCGTCGGTCACACCGACATGGTTGGCGACGCGGCCTCGAATGTGAAGCTCTCGCAGGCCCGCGCGCAATCGGTCATCACCGCCCTGGTCAGCAAGCACGGCATCGCCGCCAGCCGGTTGATTGCTTTCGGCAATGGACCGTACTCGCCAATTGCCAGCAATAAGACTGACGACGGGCGAGCAAAGAATCGCCGCGTCGAACTGGTGGAGATTGCGACGAAATAATTTGGGGTGAGGGGGGCAACCCCAGGCTGTCAACCCCGCAGAGCACGACAAACCGGTTCTCGGTCCGCCGCGGGCCGGTTTTCTGCCTGAAGCCGCCGAAAATAGCAGTAAAAACGGAAAGAGCCGCCCGGCAACAGGGCAGCTCCTTCCTCAGGGAGAATAGTTCCAACGGAGGCAAAACCATCAGAACTTTCTGGCTGCATAGTAGGGGCGGGGGATGGGAGTGTCAAGGAGAAATCCAGCGCGAAATAAGTGCTTTCGGGTCAATAATTTGATAAAACGATTTCTAGAAATGCACAGAGCGGATTTTCGATGTGTCTTCGCCTAATTAATTCTTTATTTTCCTGTGTTTTCAGGGTGTTTCTTCGGGTTTGGCACCGGTTTTCCTCTAGTTTTGTTTGCCTGTTGACACTTCAGATGCGGGTTGTGGATTCCCGGGGGAAGCTTGGCAATTTCAATCTCTCAGCTTCAGGCTGATGAACTCTTCGTCATAGACCGAAGAAATCGGTTTTCCGCGGGCCATCCGGTACAGAACCCGGAAGCCGCCCAGGAAAAATGCCAGCAAAATTGCCGCGGCGCAGCCGACGAGAACCAGAATGGTAATCCCAATCAGAAGCTTTCCGGTCTTCATCGTCTCGGATTCGGTCGGCTGCGGGACGGACATCAACTCCGACTCGTAGTGAACTGTGTCCAGCAGTTTGTGGCTCTCGTCGGGGATGGCGTCTCCGCTGACCAGTGCCACCAGAGGCCCGCTGCGCTTGACCTCGAGCGAAACCACATCTGAATCGAGCAATGGCTTGGGCCACGCAGGCTGGGCTTTATCGCCGGGCTTGGGCTTGCCGGCGTGTTTGTAGCCGTTAATGTAGTCGCGAATCTTTGTCTCCTGCGCCGCGGCCAACTGCGGCGTGGGATAGTCGATGATGGTCAGCGTGGCCACGCCTGAACGCAACGAGTAGTTGGCGGTGACGGTTTCCGCGCCGAGATCGAAGTTCACCAACGCAGGCGGCAGCACTCCGCCCGAGCCGGCATAACCGGCGGGGCCTAAAGCGTAGTGCGTGGTGCGGCCGTCCAACTGCGATTGCGGCAGATCGGCAAGGATCGGAGGCGTCAACGCCTTGCCGCCTTCGGGCAAAGGCAACTGGCCGGCAAGCTCGCGCAGCTCGGAGCCGGACATGGGACCGATGTGCGAAAAATTCGCGTCGACCACGGTGTTGCCCACCCAGAAGAGGACGCGGTTCTTGTTTGAGGTAGCGCCGGTGCCGATCTCTTCTCTGGGCCAGCCATTCTGGCGGTAATACGTGTACGCGCCGTATGCGCCGCTGGTGTCGCGGAAGCGCAACGCGCGCAGGCTCAGCGTCTCGCCTTCGCGCTTGTAGCTCGCCAGCGCGGCGTCGGTAAAGTCGTACTCTTTGAGGGCTTCGGTGTTGGCGCTATCGGCCAGAGCGGGGTCGGTCAGTTTTTTCGGCGCGCTCGCGGCAACCCATCCGGAAAAGGAGTCCGGCAGCAGAGCCTTGGGCACCGAAGGAAGCACCAGGTGCGCCGGACCCTGCGGCGTTTTGGCCGGCGCGGGATGCGTCTGGGCAATGGCAGAACCCGCCGCCAGCACCGCCGAACAAAGCAAGATAGAACTCCAACGCATCAAAAACACTCCTGCATTCAGGTTACACGCTCAGCGCCCGGCCAACTGCGGCGGCAGTCTCTCTTTAGTTGGACACTGCGGGGGAGGAAAAGGTTCCTGAGAACGGTTCGCGGGCCACCCCTTAAGCATAGGGCGCGTCGGAAACTGCAGTTCGCCAAAACGACTTGACCTCTACCGTCGTGATCGGGTTGGCTGTAAACTAATCTCCGGATTGGCGACGACACGGGCAGAAAGCATAAGATGATGTGTTCTCCAACGCCTCAATCCTTGAATGGGGATGAATTGAATAACTTAGAATAGCAACCATGAAGCGACAAATCTCATTCCCGCCCTTGTGGTTTTGCATGGCCTCGGCGGTGGTCTTTGTGGTTCCCATGAACGCGCAAACGCCAGAGGGCCTTCTTGAAGTGCAATGCGAGGGCACGTTAGGGACAACGCAGGCGGGGATGACCATTGAGTTGAACCAGGAGACGATCACGGGTGGTCACTATTTCATTGCCAAGGACCTTCGGGACATTCCGATCACTGGTGCTATGCACGATGGGCAGATAGTAATCACCGGTGCGGACGGTTCGCGGTTCGACTTACGATTCAAGAGCAACGGCAGCGAACATGGCGAGAGGTTGAGTTTCCACAACACAGTGGGCCTTGTCGGGACCCGCCAGAACAAGGGGAAAGTTGAGGCGGTCAACTTGGGGTTTCTTACAATGGGGCAGCCTACGGAAGGCCGTCGCTATGCTTTCACCACCGATCTGAATGACTTGGAATTTGAGTCGATTGTGCGCGAATGGCGCTTAGCTGTGCTCGCAGGCAACCGCAAGGAAGCAGCCAAGCAAACGCATTTTCCTTTGCGGGTGAATGCGCACCACAGGTACAGGACGATCCGCACGCCCACAGATCTTTTCAACCAGTGGGATCGCATATTCACCCCGGCATATCTGTCGCGAATCAAGAAGGACTTGCCGCATGACATGCTAGGCGAGAACTCCAGTCTGTTGGTGATGTTAGGCCCGGGCGATGTATGGTTCGGGGACAAAGGAATCGAGATATTGAATCTGCCCGACTGAAACCTGCAACGTGCGATCTGATTCCGAGTAGCGCATTGCGAAGCAGGGGTTTCGGCGCTCACCCCCGCCGCTTCGGAAGCAAGAACCATGCGGCGATTGCGGAGAGAATTACCAGCGCTACGGCCAGACCGTAGCCGTGCAGGCCAAAAAACTGGACCGCGACAACGGTTCCGAGGATAAAGCATCCGCCCCAGAGGCAGAAGCAGGCCATGACGCGCACCAGTTGCAAGACCCATGGATACTCGGCAATCCATCGCGCGGAGCTGCGAAGGGACGCCGCGGGGTTCGCATAGAAGTCGCGCGCCATGTAGATGAGGCAGCCGCCGAGGCCGATGCGCAGAGCCATCTCCACCCAGGGGTTGGAAAGTGGTTGAAAGGAAGCAAACATCTATTGCCACATCATGCCACAGATTGATTTTGGACGCTTGCTGCCAGCCAGGCATCGAATGCCGCCAGCGCGCGTTCGCATTGCAGGCGGTGGCGTTCTTTTTTGTCGCGGACTTTCTTGCGCAGTTCTTCTTCCAGCGGCTCCAGCAGATCGAAGGTCATATTTGCTGGCTGGAAGTTTTTGGCGTCGGCGTGGGTGATGTAATGCACCAGCGAACCGAGGGCGCAGGAGCGCGGCGCGGGTGTTGGTTCTTCGTTGCGTGCAAGGGAAGCTGCGTAGATTCCGGCGAGTAACCCGGTGGCTATTGACTCTGTGTATCCCTCTACGCCTGATAACTGACCGGCGAAAAGGATGTATTGCTTTCCCACCCATTCCGCTATAGAACGCGGAATGGATGGGGCACCCGCGCTTTGTTCCTCAGGGGCTAAAGCCCGCTCTTCATGACGAAGCGTTTGCGGCACGACTGAAGTCGTGCCCTGACACTTCGTGCCTTCGATTGGATGCTGCTTCAGCCGCAGCGTTTCGTCAAGCAGGGCAGGCGCGCAGATGTAGGTGTTGCGATGGATTTGGCCGTAGCGCAGGAAGCGGGCGTTTTCGAGGCCGGGAATCAAGCGAAGCACGCGCGCCTGTTCGCCAAACTTCAGGTGGTTTTGAAAGCCGACGAGGTTATAGCTGTCGGCGCGGAGATTTTCCTTGCGCAGTTGCACCACGGCCCAGGGGGTTTTGCCGGTGCGCGGGTCGCGCAGGCCTACGGGCTTCATGGGGCCAAAGCGCAGAGTGTCGCGGCCCCGGCGGGCAAGAACTTCGATAGGCAGGCAGCCTTCGAAGTAGTCGGCCTTCTCCCATTCCTTGGTTTCAGCGGGCTCGGCGGCGAGCAAGGCATCGAGAAAGCGGTCGAACTCGGCGCGGTCCATGGGGCAGTTGATGTAGTCGGCGGTTCCTTTGTCCCAGCGCGCGGCCATGTAGACGCGTTCCATGTCGATGGAGTCGGTTTCAACAATGGGCGAGATGGAATCGTAGAAGGCAAGGCGGCCGGAGCCGGTGATGCGCTCGATTTCCGCGCTCAGGGCATCGGAAGTCAGCGGGCCAGTGGCGAGAATTGTGCACTGCGTGCCGTCCTCGTTTTGGTTGAGGGTCGTAACTTCTTCACGGAAGACGCGGATGCGCGGCTCGGCGGCGATGGCCTCGGCGATGCGGCGGGAAAACTCGACGCGATCGACGGCGAGTGCGTGGCCGGCGGGAACTGCGGTCTCGTCGGCAATACGCATGAGCGCGGAGCCGGCACGGCGCATCTCCTGCTTGAGCAGCCAGGGCGCGGTGTTGGGCGATTCGCTCTTTAACGAATTAGAACAGACCAGTTCGCCGAACTCGGTGGTCTGGTGTGCGGGGGTCAGGCGGGGCTTGCCGTCGATGATGGCGCGCATCTCGTAGAGGTCCACGTCGCAGCCCAGCCGCGCGGCGGTCAATGCCGCTTCAGGGCCGGCCAATCCGCCGCCGATGACTTTAATTCTCATTGTGCGGCCTTTCCGCCCAGCCGATTCAACGCATCGCCGGTGACGCGAACGGTCTTCCACTCGTCAAGGAATTCGGCGCCCATCGCCCGGTAAAAATCGATGGCAGGCGTGTTCCAATCGAGAACCGCCCACTGCAGACGGGGGCAGTTATTTTCCACTGCGATCGCGGCAACTTTTTCGAGCAGTGCTTTGCCGATTCCGAGGCCGCGCAACTCGGGCAAAACGAATAAATCTTCGAGGTAGAGTCCGGGGTGGCCGAGCCATGTGGAGTAATTGAAAAAATATAAGGCAAAGCCGGCTGGCTGGCTGTCATGTTCGGCAATCAGGCAGAAATAAAAGGGGTTGCGGCCAAATCCGTCCCGTTCCAAATCCGCCTCGGTGGCCGTGACCGCATCCGGAGCGCGCTCGTAGGTTGCGAGGGCGCGGATGAAAGTCAGGATTTGCGGAATGTCGTTGCGGGTTGCGGGTCGAATTTTTGTGGCCATGGCTTTATTCTAGGGTGTGATACAGGCCACACCCATAGGTTCGCCAGACGGGCTACCATGGTATGTTGAGCGCGCTGGCCAAGCTGGCGTAGACTCTTTGACGGCAGACCTTTGCAATCTGTGGCTCGATAGAGTAGTTCCGAGCAGTCATGGGTTGGCACAATTTCGATTTTTTTGAGCGCGCGGACTCACTGGATCGCGCCGCTCCCAAGGAGAAGCAGATGAAACGCACGATTTCGCTTTGGATGGGCTTGCTTGCATTCGCCCTTATACCCGCGTTTGCGCAAACGCCTACTGCGCCTACGGGCAAGATTCACGGCCACATTACTGGACCGGAAGGCGCTCCTAGAACCTCTGGATCGGTAAGTCTTTCGACCGACGGCGGCCACACCAACAAGTTTACCTACCAGGTAAACACCAGCGGTGATTATTCAGGCGAGGCCACACCGGGCAGCTATAGCGCGGTCTACCGCGCGGCGGATACGCCGGCGGACAAGTATGTGGACATATACGAAAACGTCAAGATCGTGGTTGGTCAGGATGTGCTTCAAGACATCGATATGTCCCGCAAGGCATTCGTGGACAAGTTGCCGGCGGAACAGCAGAAACAACTGGAAGAGCTCAAGAAGCACAACGCCGAGGCCATGAAGGCTAACGAGACCATCAAGCACCTCAACGACGACCTGAAGCTCGTTGCCCAGGACTTCAAAGATGCAGATGGCGCGCGCCAAACGGCCATACAAACCCTTGGCGCCACGGCAACCAAGGCGGATGTTGAAGCCAAGGAAGCGGAGATCAAGACCGCAAAATATTCCGAAGCTGAAACCATCATGCTCAGGGATACAGGAGCCAAGCCCGACGCTTCCGTTCTTTGGGCAGAGCTGGCCCAGGCGCAGATGGGATTGAAGAAATATGACCTTGCGGAAGTGAACTATAAGAAGGTTCTTGAAGTGGAAACCACGGCGAAAAAGCCCAGCCCTCAAGCACAGGGCGCAGCCTACGCCGGCCTGGGCGAGATCTATGCCCGTACCGGCAAGGTTGATGAGGCAACAGCGGCCTATGACGATGCAGCCAAGGCGTATCCGGCCGATGCGGCAATCTATCTGAAAAATGAAGCCGTGATCTTCTACCAATTACACAACTCAGAGGCCCAGGCAGCGGCGGCTGATAAGGCCATCAAAGCAGATCCTAACTCTGCCATCTCTTACTACCTCAAAGGCAATGGCCTGGTTGCCAACGCCACGGTGGATCCCCAGACACATCTGCCAGTAGCGCCTCCGGGATGTCTTGAGGCCTACCAGAAGTACCTGGAACTTGCTCCGAATGGTCCCTATGCTCCGGAAGTGCAGCAGATTCTCACGGGCTTTGGTCAGAAGATTGACACCAGTTACAAGGCTCCCAAAGGCAAGAAGTAAGGCTTGTATTCTGCTTTATCCGTGAAGGGCGCACCCTGCAGCCGGGCGCGCCCTTCGTGTCTTGGAGCGCGGTTAAGGCCATAAATTGCCGTGCCTACTACAATTCAATTTATGACCGATGAACTGCTGAGCTACGACCAGGCTGCGGCGATAGTGGCATCTTACGCATCATCGCGTGGAGGGCTTCAGCCCTCCACGGAGCAAGTAGAACTTTCCCAGGCTTGCGGCCGCGTCCTCGCCCAACCACTCCTGGCGGACGCCGATCAACCTCCGTTTTCGCGTTCCACGCGGGATGGCTACGCCTGTCGCGCCGCCGAAGCCTCAATCCACGCGCCGTTGCCTGTCGCCGGCGCTACCCGCGCAGGCCAAACCCCTCCCGGCCCGCTGCCGCCCAATGCTGTCTGGGAGATCATGACCGGCGCAGCGGTACCGGCAGGCGCCGACGCCGTTGTGATGCTGGAGCATGTTGAAGTTTCCGGAAACGCGGCGACAGCCAAGGCTCGCTTGCTTCCGTCCCGCACCATCGCGCCCGGTGAAAACATCGTTGCCCAGGGCGCGCAGGCTCGCATGGGAGACGAGATGCTCCCTGCCGGAAGACAAGTTCAATTTGGGCAGATTGCATTGGCCGCCACCTGCGGCTTCACCGCGCTGAAGGTTTTCTTGCGGCCGCGCGTAGCGATTCTCGCCACTGGCGATGAACTTGTTTCCGTGGCCTCCACGCCGGCGCCGGGCCAGATTCGCAACAGCAACTCACTCATGCTGGCTGCTCTGGTAGCGGGAGCAGGGGGAGATCCCTGGATATTGCCCACGGCGGCGGACACACCCCAAGCCATTGACGACGCGCTTGCCCAGGCCATCTCTGCCGACCTGCTGCTTATCTCCGGCGGCGTTTCAGCGGGAAAATTTGATCTTGTCGAGCCGGCTTTGGCTCGTATTGGCGCACGCTTTCACTTTACGGGCATACGCATGCAGCCGGGAAAACCCGCAGTCTTTGGCGAGTTGCCTCGTTCCGGCGGACGAAAGCCGCTTCCGTTTTTCGGTCTGCCCGGCAATCCTGTTTCTTCTGCCGTCACCTTCCTGCTTTTTGCCGCGCCGGTGCTCGCCGCGCTGGAAGGCAGCTGCGAAACCCCTCCGCGATTTGCACTTGCGTGCATGGCACCGCACAGTGACCGCCACGGGAAGCCAGGCCTCACGCGGTTCTTGCCGGCTTTTTGCGACTTCAGCGCGCGGGAGGGCCAGTTGCCGCAAGCGTCATTTGTCCCCTGGCACGGCTCAGGCGACCTGGGCGCCCTGGCTCGCTCGAATTGCTTTCTGGTTGTGCCGGAGGAAGCTCACAGCCTTGAACCCGGCTCGATTGTCCGCATCCTGCTCCGCTGAAAGCCTCCTGGGGCGAAATGTGAGCGCAACAAAGCAACCGGCGCGCCTTTCCTTTATCGCTATTCCGGCACTGGAAGCGTTTTGCTTTCGGGGGACTGATTCTCGCTCGGCGCTGGCGGCGGAGGCGCGTGGTTATGAGCCGGAGCGACAAACGGCTCAGGACCGAGGTGGCCGCGATGGCAGGTGCCGCAGGTGACCGGAACGCCAGAGCTATCGATTTTGCTGACATAGCGCCCGTTGATTTCCTCGGTCATGGTGTACATCTGGCGGGCAACGGCCTTGGCGGGTTTGGTATCATCGGCAAAATTAAGCCGGGGACGGCCGTTGGGCCCAATATTATTGGGATCCGGCACGTGGCAGGCATCGCAGCGAGCGCCGAGTGCGGCCTCCCATCCCTCCATGATCTCGTGCACCTGGTCCCCCGTCAGATTCCTGGGCAGTACCTTGAGGTTGGCCGGGGCAGGCCGCGCATGTTCGTGTTCCGCGGCGGGCGGATTTCCGGCGGCAGGCTGTTGCGATGGCGGCGTTAGCGGAGCCTGGGCAACCGTAACAATAGCAAAGACTGCCACGGTCAGCAGGGCAACCACGGCGACGGGCTTGAACGGAGACGATATCTTCAAGTGCGGATCTTCCTCGCAGTGTGGAATGGTTTATGCCGGTAGACAAGATTCTATCGAAGCCGGGCGCGGCCAAACGCCACCTATGCCATTTTCCCATTTATTGAAGGAAAGCGGCTCGGGCCGTGCCAAAAAACCCGATCCGCCTGCCAGCAAAGGTCAGTTGACCTCCACGGCAAATACAAACGTGGGGCCGAACATATTCGAAAACATGTTCACTCCTCAGTATGCGATAAATTCAACGTCATAATCTCATAGGATTGACGAGAACATTGCATCGAACTTTACTCGACACTATCGTACTCCGCGATGGCCGATGCTTCCTTCTATACGCCAAATTATAAAAATAATTGAGAGGTTGATTTCTCAAACGGCGAGTTTGCGGTTTCTTCCACGCTTGCGCTGGAAAAGACTCGCAGGGATGGGGCACAGAGCTTTAATCTTTGGGACAAATCATTCCTTCCCAAGCACCATCAGCACAGCTTCTTGCGCACTGGCTGCCACGCTCACCAGGCTTCGGTTCTGTGGCCTGACGAATCCTGATGAAACTGTGGTGTCGAGAAACGCCAGAAAGCCGTCCCAGTAGCCGGTGGTGTTGATCAGGATGCAAGGTTTGGCGTGCATGCCCAGCTGCGCCCAGGTGATCACCTCGATCATCTCGTCCATGGTGCCATAGCCTCCCGGCAACACAAGAAATGCATCGGCGAGCTCGACCTGGCGGGCTTTGCGCTGATGCATCGTCTTCACCAGCTCCAGCCGGGTCAGCCTGGGGTGCGCAATCTCCTTTTGCGAGAGCACCGCGGGCAGCACGCCAATCACCTCTGCGCCCGCGGCCAGCGACGCATCGGCGATTGTGCCCATGAGTCCCGCGCTTGCGCCTCCGTAGACAAGGCCCAGCCCGGCGGCGGCAATCGCGGCGCCCAGCGCGCGAGCCTCGGCGGCGAACGCGGGATTGGTTCCGTGGGCTGAACCGCAGAAGACTGCTACGCGGCGAACTGGTTGAGTGGAGGGGGTCATGGGCTTTCAGCCTTTCAAAAAAACGGTGTATTTTGATTTGCGGTCTCCGACCCTTGCGGCAGAAAAAAGTCGCAAGGATGGGGCACCCAGTTGGTTCACTGAAGGACAGGCTAACAGCTAGAAGCTAGTAGCTAGCGGCTGCTTTTCGTCCACTGGTCTACCCAGTCGTTCACCGTCTTGTACCACAGCCGCGCATTCTGCGGCTTCAGAACCCAGTGGCCTTCGTCGGGGAAGTAGAGCATCTTGCTCGGCACGCCAAGCAGTTGCAGCGTGTCGAAGAGCTGAAACCCTTCGCTCACATCGAGCCGGTAATCGAGCTGGCCGTGAACCACAAGCATCGGCGTGTGGAAGTTCTTCGCGGAGAGCGAGGGCGACCATTTGCGGAAGGGATTCTCCGCGTCGGGCTTGCCGTAATAATCCCACGGATGGCCCTTAAACTCCCAGATGTTGAACCAGTCCTCTTCGGTTGTGCCGAAGGCGGACTCGGCATTGAACATGCCGTCGTGCGAGACGATGCACTTGAAGCGGTTGGTGTGGCCCTCCACCCAGTTGGCCATGTAGCCGCCGTAGCTTGCGCCCAGCGCGCACTCGCGGTTTTTGTCGATGAAGGGGAACTTGCGTTCGGCGGCGTCAAGACCCTCCATCAAATCCGTAAATGGCTTGCCGCCCCAGTCGCCGTTCACGCCATCCACGATGGTTTGACCGTAGCCGGTCGAGCCGCGCATGTTGATCATGATGACCACGTAGCCGTTGGCGGCAAAGAGTTCAGGGTTCCAGCGATAGCTCCAGTCATCGCCCCATGCGCCCTGCGGCCCGCCGTGGATCAAGAATTTGACGGGGTATTTTTTCGCCGGATCGAAAGCCGGAGGGCGAATCAGGAAGCCTTGTAGCTTGGTCTTGTCGGCGGTGGTGAACCAGAAGTCTTCGAGCTTGCCTTCGTCGAGTTGCATCCACAATTCTGTGTTCAGGTTTGTGATGTTCTGGATGGTCGCGACGGTTTCGCTCTCAACCACTGCATAGCCGGCGATTCCGGGTACCTTGAACGGCGTCTTCGCGCCCGATGTTGTAACCGGTGCCGAAGTTGAAACCACCTCGCTAGGCAATTGAATGGAGTTTCTGCTGGCGACGACGGTCTTGTTGTCTGGCAGCGGATGCAAATCGCCAAATGTCCCGTTCTCCGAAATGGTTTCCACCTTGCCATCGAGCGTAGCGGCTAGCAACGGATTTTCACCAGTCAAAGTAGTGGTGAAAAAAATCTCTTTTGAGTTTGGCGCCCAGGCGATTTCGTTGACCCAATTATCAAACTTCGGCAGCAAATCCTTGATCGTCTTCGCCGCCCGGTCATAGACCATCAATTTGAAAAGATCGCTCTCATATCCCGCACGCGCCTCCGAGCGCCACGCCAAATACTTTCCATCCGGCGAGTAGGCAGGATTGAAGTTGCCGCCCTTCGAGGTGCTGACCGCGACCGGCTTGGCTTCCGGATTCGTCAGGTCGAGCGTGAAAATCTTCGCGCTGACGCTCGTCGCCTGCACCGGGTCAATGTTGTCGGTGTAAGCCAATTCCTTCGAGTCGGGAGAAATGGCGCAGCCGCAGCCGCCGCCATCAAGCGAGAACGGCGGAACGTCGTGCGGGTTGTTCGGCGTCAGGTCGCGCACCGCTCCTGTCGCGACCGTTGCCAGAAAGAGGTGGCTGCGCTTGGGGCCGGTAAAGTGGTCCCAGTGGCGATACAAAAGCTGGGTGAAGATCTGCGCCTTGACCTTGCGGGCTGCCAGAGCGGCGTCGCGGTCGGCGTTGCATTTGTTTCCTGTTGCAAAATCGGCTGTCGTGATCGCCGGGCAATCCGGGTACACTGCGGAATCAAAAAGAATGGAGTTGCCGTCGGGAGACCAGATGGCGTCGCCGGCATCGGTCGCAATATTCGTCAACTTCTTCGCGTTGCTCGTTGCGCCGGTGGCTGCATCAAAGTCTGCCAGCCACACCTGATGCGAACCGCCTCGACCAGAAATAAAGAGCACGGCGTGCCCGTCGCGGGCAAACTGCACTCCGCTGTCGCCGGGCTGGGTTATGGCCAGCTTCATCGGCTCACCGCCCGCAATCGGCTGGATAAACCACTCGGTCGTTTTTGTGTTCTGGTCCAGGTTGACGGTGGTGGCGGAGTAGGCCAGCCATTTGCCGTCTGCCGAGACAGCAGTTTCGCCCAGGCGCTTCAAGTGCATCATGTCTTCAAAAGTCATGGCGCGCTTGCCCTGAACTAAAGCGGAGCCGGCAGCGGTTTGGGCCGGGCTAAACGGCGCGAGGACGAAAGCGAGTACGAGAAGAAGCGGGAATTTGCGCATAGTGTTTTCCTGTTCGCGCGACCGGAATGAGAATTTCGGCGCGAAGAAGAAGTTTACACCGCGCAGCGCAGTGTCGGGCAGAGGGCTTCGGATGGGCAGGGCAATCGCATGATTATTCCGAGCGCCGGGAAAAGGGCCTTGAAAGGGCACGGCTTCAGTCGTGCCGCAAATGCACCAAAAGATAAAAGCTTTAGCCTCTGAGGAACGGTTCTAAACTGCCCCAAAACATCCCTTGTATCTATAGATCAGCAGCCCCATAAGTGAAAATGCTGCTGTGGGGGAGCCGAGGCATCGGCTCCCCCGCGGGCGGACGGCTCCCGTCATCCCTCCGGTC
>Ga0316217_10000055_pt1 | contig 170564 bp, 164 predicted proteins | sample 1anoAmetaG_FD_203633 | JGI IMG/M metagenome (GOLD analysis project Ga0316217, IMG submission 203633) | Freshwater microbial communities from Trout Bog Lake, Wisconsin, USA - 1anoA | ecosystem: Environmental > Aquatic > Freshwater > Lake > Hypolimnion/Profundal zone | place: USA: Wisconsin... | reverse complement strand
CCATGAATATTAATAAATCAGGGAAATCATATGCAATTTATGGCATCTTTTCGATGAAAAATGCATTTCAAGAAGGAAAAATTAAAAATCTCAAATTATGAGGATTTTTTTCGAGGTGCCCTAAAGCAATTTTGGAAAGTGGAAGATGCCATTATCATACAATCGGAAAAAAGCATCGTATCGTTTATCGCGTTGTCTGGAAGCACTGGGTTAAATATCGTGACAGTTCGATTGAGAAAATTCTCGGTGAAGGTGAGTAACCATGAAGAATCAAAAAATCACCACCATTGTTCTTCCAGAACCTAAATTGAAAAGCATTAAAAGTAAAAACGGTATTTCTCGTGAATATTATTCTATTCGTCTGAAATTTCCAATTGATCCAATTTACGGTACAAAGCGTCCTGATCGTGACGTATACGACGTCGACAAGAAAAAGTGCATCGCAAAAGCCAAAAAGCTCTGGAGTGAGTATGTTCCGCTTGTTCCGGGTTCCAACAGAGCGATGTCCATTGTTACGTTTATTAAGCAGGTTTTCTTGCCTTTCGAAGAAGCTAGAGCTAATCTTGCAAAGAGTAAAAAAGGTATTTCCTGGGCACATTTTGAGGATCGCAAGCAGAGGCTAAATAAATACCTTATTGATCCAGGCTCCACGCTTATTATTGATTGCCCAATCCGAAAAAAAGAGATAGGCCGTATAGCACCATGTGACGTAAGGAATTATTTTGAAGTGCTAGAGCGAGCTGGCGTGAGCCCTTATATTATTCGCTTCTTAAAGGTTGATCTGAGGCAAGCGTTTGGCAAATGTATAGATGATTTATCGTTTCCCCGAGCGCAACTTTTTGATGGCGTTACAATGCCACCATTGCCTACCAAACCTGTTGAACTTCATGACGTAGATCGTTTCTTGGAAATTCTCTGGGATGAGAGTAAACCTTTAATGTCCAGATGCCTGATTTTTTTTGCGCTGACGACTATGTCTAGAAATAGTGAACAGCATGCTCTTCTTTGGTCAGACATCGATTGGGATAAGAAAACAGTACGTATCGATAAAGCAATGCGACGTTCAAAAAATGGGTGTGCTGTCTCACCTGGAACGAAACGAGGCGATAGTAGTAATCGTACCCTCGTTCTCGATGATGATCTCATCAATTTTCTTAAACGCCTTCACGACGAAATGAATCCTCCCCGCCCTTACGTATTTGCCACATCGACCGGTGCTCAATTAAGCCGGAATAATTTCCGCTCGGTTTGGGCGAGAATGAAGCGAGAGTTGGGACTCCCAAAGGACTGTCCTTCCTTTTACAAGTGGAAGCATACCGGAAACTCTTGGTTGCAGGCTTTGGGAGTCTCGAAAGCTGCTATTAAGCAACGCATGGCACACAGTCCTAAATCAATCCTTGCGGAAACTGTCTACCAGGGCGTAACGCCCAAGGAAGAAGCTCAGCTCATGGAAGCATTCCGCTTCAAATTATCACGCACTAAGCAGCAAGCAGCATCACAGAGTCAGGGTAAATCGGTGGTAAACTTTCGGGTTAAATCGGTGAATCGTAAGTTTATGCGAGACAATACATGAGCAAATACGCGGGCTTGACGCTGATAACACCATCAAACCCGCATAATCAAAGGCTTTTAAAAGCAAAGAGCCCGCTTATCAGCAGGCTCTACAAGGAGAGAGCGAGATTCGAACTCGCGAGACGCTCATCACGTCCTCCTGTTTTCAAGACAGGTGCATTCAACCGCTCTGCCATCTCTCCAGTGTGGTTCTTTAACGCTAACGCTTTGCTGCCTCAAGGATCGCTTCCTGGAGGCGACTACTCCGGGATTCGGCACGCCTAAGACGAAACTTCACTCTGATGCGGCATGTGATAGGAGCAGTAGGGTTGAGAGAGCAGGCAACGTGGCAATGACCGATGACGTCGTGCTCTCGCCGTGTATTGACGAGCATACCATCGCTGTGGCGGTAGGTCGACTCGCCAATGAAATTCTGGCCGACCTTCCCGCCGAGCAAGATCTGCTTCTGGTCGTCGTCTTGCACGGAGCACGTCGCTTCGGCGAAGATCTCGCTCAGGCTCTCTGGCGTGCGCCTGCGCGCAAGGGACGAAGAATAGAGTCCACGACTATTCGTGCCTCAAGTTACCGTGGGGGCACGAGCTCGAGTGGACGGGTCGATATTCTCGAGCCGCTCCAAGTATCGTTACGAGCACGCCATGTACTGATCGTCGATGATATTCTCGATCAAGGGCATACGCTTGAGGTGCTTTCAGCCTATCTGAGTTCGCATGAACCGGCCTCACTGCGCCGCTGTGTGCTCCTGGCAAAGCCACCACCGGCGGGCCGGCTACGTATCGAGGCTGAGTACATAGGGATGTCCGTTCCGCCGATCTTTCTCGTAGGCTATGGACTCGACTACCAAGAACGATTCCGTGAGTTACCCTACCTCGCAACTATCGGCGAGGGTCACTGCGTCGCAACGCAAAGAGAGAGTGCGTGAGTAAACACCTTCGGTCGATTCTCATCGCCTGCGTCGTCCTGATCGTCGCACTCCTATTATTCGATCGCTTTTTGGTCCAGGGACCGGTCCCGGATCATCTGTCGTACACCGACTTTTATCGGCGAGTCACGGCGAACCAGGTCGCTCGGGTAACCATCTATGGCCACGAGATCGAAGGAGAGTTCGCTCATGGTGGACATCATTTTGAGTTGAGCATCCCCGACGGGGATAGCTCGCTTCTCGATACACTGCGCAAGCATAACGTCGATGTAAATGTCGACCAGCAAGGCGGTGCTTCGCTCTTCAGCTGGCTCTTGCAGGCGCTCGTCCCGCCGGTTGTCATGGGGCTTTTGCTGCTGTTCTTTCTTAGGCAGGCGCAGGCCGGTGGTAGTCAAGCGATGATGTTCGGTCGCTCTCGGGCGAAAATGTTGAGCGAGAATCGTCCCAAAGTGACTTTTGCCGATGTCGCGGGGATCGAAGAAGCGAAGCAAGAGCTGAGCGAGGTCGTCGAGTTTCTGAAGTATCCCAAAAAATTTCAGTTGCTCGGTGCGCGTATCCCCAAAGGGGTGCTTCTCCTCGGACCGCCGGGTTCGGGTAAAACATTGTTGGCTCGTGCCGTCGCAGGTGAGGCGGGTGTCCCATTCTTTTCGATCTCGGGCTCCGATTTCGTCGAGCTTTATGTCGGTGTCGGTGCCTCACGTGTTCGCGATCTTTTTGAGCAGGCGAAACGTTCTGCGCCTTGCATTATCTTTATCGATGAGATCGACGCCGTCGGACGGCAGCGGGGTGCTGGCTTAGGAGGCGGTCACGATGAGCGTGAGCAGACGTTGAATCAGCTGCTTGTCGAGATGGATGGTTTTGAACCGAACACCGGTGTCATTTTGGTGGCTGCTACCAATAGGCCCGATGTGCTTGATCCTGCGCTGCTGCGACCCGGCCGCTTCGATCGCCAGATTGTGGTTGATAGTCCCGATGTACGTGGCCGCGAACGCATTCTCGCGATTCACTCTGCGAACAAACCCCTCGCACCGGCCGTTTCACTTGAGATTCTTGCGCGTCGTACTCCGGGATTCTCCGGTGCCGATCTTGAGAATCTTCTCAATGAGGCGGCCTTGCTTGCGGCACGTCAAGGTAAAGAGACGATCGACATGCATACCTGCGAGGCTGCCATCGATCGCGTGATCGCTGGACCTGAGCGTCGTTCCCGCATTATTAGTCCGCGAGAACGTGAGATCGTTGCCTATCATGAGTCGGGTCACGCCATCGTTGGAGGGATGCTCGAGCATGCGAGTCCGGTCCATAAGGTGACCATTGTCTCGCGGGGTATGGCACTTGGTCTGACGATGCAATTACCGGTCGAAGATCGCTACCTCATGAGCCGAGTGGAGCTGCTCCATCAGATTATCGGCTTGCTCGGTGGTCGTGCCGCCGAAGAGATTCAATTCAGCGAAGTGACGACTGGGGCGAGTAACGATTTCGAGAAGGCTACCGAACTGGCTCGTCGGATGGTGACGGAGTACGGCATGTCCTCTGCGCTGGGTCCTATCCGCTATGGTCGGGGTCAGCATGCCGTCTTCTTGGGGCGAGATCTCTCCGAGGATCGCAACTACTCCGAAGAAGTCGCGCGACGTATCGACGAAGAGGTCGCACAAATTATTAATAGTTGTTATACCCGTGCACGCGAGCTGCTGCAGGAGCATTGGTCAAAGGTGGAGCGACTCGTTGGACGTCTGCAAGAGGCAGAGACGGTCGATGCCGACGAGGTCCTCGCTATTCTTGGCGATCGTCCCTTTGTGCCGCCACTCTCAGATGATGCTACGGCACCTGCACTGCCTACAGGCGAGAGTTCGACGCAGGATCCGGCATGATCTCCGATCGTCTCCGAGCTCGCCTGCTTGCGACTCTTGGGCTAGCAGCGATCGCTTTGGTGACCGTTGCACTACCGGTCCGCGTTGGGGCAGAGCATGATCCGCTCGCATACGGATTCGGTACCCGGAGTGGTGTCCTCGACTCCGGTATGCATTATGTGTTGCATCCGGTCGGTGAGTTGCCTGTCGTTGCCATGCAACTCTGGTTTCGTGTGCCGTCGACGGGATTCGACGCACCGCCGCAGCCCTCGATCGCCCTCTACGCTGCGCGCTCCGTCGCCGCTGCGACACCTGTCGGGGGAGCGAGTCTTGAAACTGCCGTCGCTGCCGTTGGGGGGAGCTTGCAGATTGATGCCTCTGCCGATGCCGTCAGCGTCGCGGTGACTGCCCCGAGTGCCGAGGCTCCGGCCCTGCTCGCCGCATTGCGTGCCGCTTATGCTGCTCCATTGATCGATGATGCTGGTATGAAGCAAGCCCTTGCGAGTTTGGCACGGCAAGCGCTTTTGCATCAAGTCGATCCGCTGCAGTCAATACAAGACGCGATTTTCAGCCAGCTCTTCGTCAGCGGAGCGGCGCACGAGGCACGCTTCGATCTTCTCTCGTTGAGTCGCGTTACGTCGAAAGCATTGCATCTCTTTGCGCAGCGTGCATTTCGTCCGTCGAACACGATATTGGTCGTGAGTGGTGCAGTCGATCCTACCCTGCTTACGCTACCGACGCATCTGCCGACGACCGAGGCAGATGTACCGGAAAGGGTTATCGACTCCGTCCCACGCGTCTTTGATGGCACCCCGTTTGCTTCGTCCTCGGTACTGCTTCCGTTGTCCACACAACAGATCGATGGCGTGTTGCCGGGTATCGGCTATGGTTGGCTTGGGCCGCCGATTCGCCGCGAGGCGGATGCGACCGCTTTGGATTTTCTCGCCGATTATCTCTTCGATCCGACGACAGGCCTCATTGCTCGTCGCTTCCAAGAACACGGTATCGATGCATGGATGCAAGGTCAGTTTATAACATTGCATGGTGCCGGTGTCTTCACGGTGGGGGTCGTTGGTCTCTCAACCGATCGCCTCATGCCGAGTATCCTTGGTCAAGCGTTGAAAGATCTTGAGCAACCTCTTGATGACGCGACGTTTTCCGAGGCGCGTGCCCTCTTTTGGGCGCATCTTGTGCGACAGATTGCCACGCCTGATGGATATGCTTCAAGTATTGGTTGGTACGCCGCCGAAGATGATCCACTGTATGCCCCCGGCGTCGATGGCGAAACGGGAGAGTATGCGCGGATGGTCGAGGAGTTGACTCCAAGAAGCGTTGCCGCAGTTGTCCGTCGCTACCTCACAAGTGTACATCCGGCCTGTGTCCAGGTGCATACATCACATACGGCAATGACTACGCCGTCATAAGAAGGGGCATGTGTCTATGAAAAGCTCCGCGAGTATCCGGCGTAGCATCGTTGCATGCGGCGCTATGGTGTTGAGTTTCGTCGTCCCTGCCGCCGCCGCTACCACAGAACGTTTCCCGCCGGTGGTTATCGATACGTTATCGATAACCGATGGGCAAATCCTGACCGAACGCGATCCCGGTGCTTTAGTCGGTGCTGCAACCCTGAGCATTCTCGCTGGTCTCGACCGGCAACAGACGACGCAAAGTGGTATCGCAGCCTTGGTCGGCGAGATTCTGCTCCAAACTCCGGTATCGTTTCATCAGCGTATGATGCCACTCGTCGATGCTGTCTCGGCGATCGGTGGCACGATCCACGTGGAGATGGTCGGAGGTGAGCGTCTCAACTTCGTCATTGAGGCGCGTAGTGCCGATCTTGCTCCGGTGTTGCGTCTTGTTGCACAGGTGCTCCTGGCGCCTGCCTTCGATACGACGGCGGTTCAGCAGGCCAAAGATCGTCTGGTGGCACGCTTGCGCACGCAGTCAAACAATGGCGATGCAATTGCAACCGAGGCTTTCCGAGAGGGATATTATCGTTCGTCGAATGCCGGACTGCCGACCTTCGGTACGATTGCACAGCTCAATCGTCTGACGCCGCTCGATGCGCAGGCGTTTTTCTTCTCGGCGTATCGACGTACGGGGACGTTGCTCAGTCTCGTCGGTGACGAGACCGATGCGACGATGCAAGCGGCGAAGATGGTCATTGCGGCTTTGCCTACAGGAGCGAGTCAACCCGCAGTCATCGATCAACGTGCGACATTGTCGCCGAATACAAAAATTATCAGTTATCGTAACAATGCCATGCCGTGGATTGTCGTCGGTTTTCCGGCACCGAATGCAACCTCACAAGATTTTGGTGCGATGTTGCTCTTTTCAACATTTCTTGAAACGGCTTTACTGCCAGATCTTGCATCCTTAACATTGGACCCATCATTGCGCCCGGTCACGGTACGTTATGACTACTATTCGCATCCTGCTACGATGTTCGTCTCGATCGATGGCGGCGGTGCTGAGCCGTTGCTTGCTTTACGCCGTATTACGCTTGTCGTCAATGATTTTGCTCGTCGTGAACTGGACGATCAGAGTTTGCTTGCACTCAAGCAGCTGGCGCTCGGTCGTTTTATCACGGAGAATCTCCACCCTGAGGAACGTGCCTCTGCTATCGCGGTTCTGGCCGGTAGCGGACTCGGCGCCGATGCACGTAATGTTGTCTTGCGACGTATTGAAGCAGTGACGTCCGCAGACTTGCAGCAAGTCGTGCGCCGCTATTGTGCAAAGTATACCTTGTCGATGGTCGTACCGCATCGTGATTCGGGGCCGTAGTACCGCGCATATCCAATCGCGTATTGCTTTGGTGCATGATTATCTCAATCAGCGCGGTGGCGCAGAGCGTGTTTTTTCGCACATAGCGCGTGCATATCCTCAAGCACCGATTTATACCTCACTCATCGATGCAGGGCTTATCGGTGACCTCTTGGATGCGAAGCGCGTTCGTAGTTCGGTCTTACAATATTTGCCCGCTCATCAGCACTATTTCCGCTTTCTTGCGCCAGTATACCCTTGGATCTTTGAGCATTTTGATCTACGGGCATATGATCTTGTCGTTAGCTCAACAACCGCATGGGCTAAAGGAGTTCATGTACGACCTGATGCTATCCATGTTTGTTATATCAATACCGTTAGCCGTTTTACCTTCGCTTACGATCGTTACGTACAACGTTTGTTAGAAATGCCCGGTGGCCGAATACCGCATGCTTTGCAGGCGCTCGCCCGACCGATGATCGATCGACTTGTTGCATGGGATCGCTGTGCTGCACAGCGCCCTACGGCTTTTATTGCGAATTCTCAGAATGTCGCAAAACGAGTCCGTGCATTTTATGGGCGTGAGGCGTATGTCTTACCGTGTCCGGTCGATGTCGATGCGTTTTCACTGGGCACCGGCAAGGGGGGGTATGCTCTTGTCGTCGCGCGACTATTGCCGTATAAATCGATCGACATCGCTATCGATGGATGTGCGCGAGTTGGTGTTCCTTTGATCGTTGTGGGTAGTGGCCCGGCCGAAGCTGCTCTGCGTGCAAGAGCCACCGGTACGGCGACGCGTTTTCTTACACAGGTTAACGATGCCGAGCGTGCGAGACTGATGGCCGATGCGCGAGTGGTGATTCTGCCCGGAGAAGAAGACTTCGGTTTGGTTCCGATCGAAGCCGCCGCCGCTGGGCGACCCACGCTGGCCTTACGTGCGGGTGGTGCCTGCGAAACGATTCGTGAGGGTGAGACCGGTGCATTCTTTGAGCATCCCTGCGCTGAATCATTGGCGGAGAAGTTGGCAGCGTTTGATGAAGAGGCTTTTTCACCGTCAGCACTCCGTGCTTATGCCGAGGGATTCTCTCCAGGCCGCTTTACCATCCGTCTTCGAGCATTGATCGAGAGGATTCGACACGAACGTCAAGAGAGGGACCCTGTATCATGATTGGCCGACTCCTTGAACCACAGCTCGATCGGACTGCGTTGCGTCTGCGCTACGCTGAGAATCGTCGTATCTCTGCGAGCATTTTCGATCTTGTACGAGCGGCGATGACCGAACGTCCATTACCGTTGCGACTGCCATTTCAGTTCTATCTCGGCCATTTACCTGTCTTTTCGTATGTGACCCTCGCACGGCGAGCTTTGGGTTTGCCCGCGATCGATGAGCATTTTGAACGCCTCTTCTGTCGTGGCATCGATCCGAACGATCATGATGAGGCCGAACTCCTTCAGCCGAGCGATTGGCCCGATATTGAAACCGTCTTTGCTTATGGCCGACGGGCAGACGCCGTGATCGATACCCTGCTTGCTGAGGCTCAAATCGTCGATGCCAGTCACCCAATGTTGATCGGTGGCGAAGCGGTCTATACGATTCTTGAGCATGAAGAGATGCATCATGAGACGTTGCTTTATATTGTTAGCTGCCTCGATGATGCCAAGAAAACAACCGACGGGATGGTCCCACACGTCGATAGCGATGTGATGGTCGCTCCGGCACGAGGTATCTCTATCCCCGCCGGTCGTGCAACATTGGGCGCGCAACGTGGCAGCATCCCTTTTGGTTGGGATAACGAATTTGAGGAGCATCGTGTCGATGTTGCGGCTTTTGAAGTCGATTCACGTCCGGTAACCAATAAAGAGTATTTGGCATTTGTCAACGCGGGTGCGACTGCACCCGTTGGTTGGCTTTACCGTGATGGTGCATGGTATCAACGTACGCCGCTCGGTATCGTGCCGCTCCAACTTGCGTGGCCTGTTTCGGTAACGTACGATCAGGCGCAGCAATATGCGGTTACCCACGGTGGACGGATTATGACCGAGTCGGAGTTTCATCGGGCTGCGTATGCGAATCCCGATGGCGATGAGCGTCAGTATCCTTGGGGTGATCAACCACCGAGTCGGTACTACGTTAATGGGGGGATGGAGCGCTATACTCCTGAGCCGGTAGGACAACGACCCTGGGCTGCAAGTGCTTGGGGAGTCGAAGAACTGGTGGGTAATGGTTGGGAATGGACATCGAGTCTGTTCGAACCGTTTCCGGGATTTGAGGTTATGGCATCATATCCGCAATACTCTGCTGATTTTTTTCAAGGAAGGCATCGTGTTTTGAAAGGCGCTTCTTGCTTCACTGCTTTTGCGCACATGCGTCGATCATTCCGTAACTGGTTCTTTGCCGATTATCCCTACGCTTCGACGAAATTTCGGTTGGCTTATGGTGGCGTTGTCGCATCATGAATATTGCTCAAGAACTTGCTTCGGGTATACAACGTTGTTCGTTTGAGTTTTTCCCGCCAAAGAGTGATGAAGGTATCGATCGTCTCATGGAGACGATCGCTCAACTGCAGCATTTACAGCCTTTGTTTGTCTCGGTAACCTATGGCGCGGGAGGATCTTCGCGAGCGCGAACGATGATGCTGGCTAAACGGATTAAGCGTGAGCTCTCGATCGAAGTCCTTGTCCATTTGACCGGTCTTGGTCATACGCGTCAGGCGATTCGCGAGATCGCCGACGACCTTGCCGCAGCAGGTATCGAGAATATTCTTGCCTTACGCGGTGATCCGCCGGAAGGCGATGCCGTCGCCGAAGGAGATTTTCTTCATGCGAATGAGTTGATCACTTTTCTCGCCCAAGAGTATCAATTTTGTCTCGGCGCCGCGTGTTATCCCGAAACTCATCTTGAAGCGGAGTCTCCCGAAGCCGATCTTGAAGCGGCAAAGCGTAAGGTGGAAGCCGGTGCATCGTTTCTGATTACTCAGCTTTTTTTTGTGAATGAGCGTTATCGCATGTTCGTCGATCGTGCTCGTGCCGTTGGTATATCCGTGCCGATTCTTGCCGGAATTATGCCGATTACCGATGCGAAGCAAGTTGTTCGTTTTACGAAATTATGCGGTGCAACGATTCCCCCGCTCTTGCTTCACGCTCTTTATACTTCTGAAATGCGAAGTGGCGAAGTTGCAGATCTTGGAGTCGCTTATGCGACACTGCAAGCCGCTGCATTGCTCGCAGAACAAGCCCCTGGCTTACATCTCTATACTTTGAATCGTTCTCCTGCAACTCAAGCGATTGTTTCGGCGCTAAGAATTACCGGCGCTTTACCGTAGTGCTGATTTTGTTCACATAAACAAAAAATCAGTACCTTGCGCGCCACTTTACCGTCGTTCGCTTGTTTGCAACACAGCTGTGTTTTCTCGATTCTTGCTCTATGAGCGATGTTCACTCCTTTCTCGCTTATCTGAACCCGTAATCTGCTACAGACATCGATCGGTCATGCTCCGTTCATCTCTATCGAAGAGATTGATGGGTAATGAGCGGTTTTATGTCTATCTTGCACGAAAGTCTTGTCGCAACGGCAATATTGTGCTTGCCGATCCTACTCTGCGCCGCATGCGTCGGCAGTTGTGTCGCTGTACTCCAAGCTGTCACCCAAGTACAAGAGCAGAGTCTGACGTTGCTGCCGAAGCTTCTTGTGGTTGGTGCCGTGCTGGTAGTTGCTGCTCCCGCTGCCGTTGCACTGTTGGAACATCTTTTTTCTGATATTATTCTTGCCATACCTGCGATTGTCGATGGTCGTATCGCATGACCGAGAAACTCTGTGTCGCTATTATGCTCGCTTCTCGTGCGCTTGGCTTTTTTAGTAAGATTCCTGGTACTGCACACCCAAGTACTCCAAAAATGCTTCGCATTATACTCAGTCTCGCTTTTGCGAGTGGGGCGAGTACGATGCCACAGATACGAGTACAGCGGTGTCCCCAAGATCTATCTTTGATTCTCGCTTGCATCAGTGAATATGCTCTTGGTTATATGATTGGAGCGACTGTGGCCATACTCTGTGATGGTGCATATGCAGGCGGTCGCCTGATCGATGACTATTTGGGCATTCGTAGTACCATCCCGACGGCGACAGTCGCTAGCGGTGCAGAATTTGGTCGCTTGTGGTCGCTTGCCATGCTCGTCGGCTTTATGATGTGCGGTGGCATTGAACGTGCAATCGTGCTTTTTGTCCATACGCTTTCGTTTTTTCCGCTCACCGTTTCATTAGATTCAAAAGAATTTGTGCATTTTGCTATATATTTGGTACGAGGTATCGTCGTATCGGGACTGCTCGTCGTTGGACCTGCGATCACTCTTGCATTTCTTGTCCAAATTGGTTTAGCTGTACTCAGTCGCTTGCTCCCACGACTATCGACGTTTATGCTTTCTTTTCCCATTGTCTATTCACTGGCTTTAGTGGTAACGATAGCAGACATTTCTAAGTGTATTCCATTCGCTGGACATCTTCCGATAGACATTTTTTTCCATGAGTGAAGAACGCGTTTTTGAGCCAACGCCTCATCGTCTTCAACGGGCACGACGTGACGGAGATACACCCCGTTCATCTGAAGCGATCAGCTTCGGTGCTTTTTTTGCTGCTAGTGTAACGGTACAGTGGAATATGACCACTATCCAAAGTGCTCTTTCGATACTTATAAAAACATTTTTTCAAAAAATTCCATCTTTTATAGCAAAAAAAGACGGCTCTTTAATACATGTATGGAGCAGTATTCAATATCCATGCTTGCTGCTATTGGTATCGATCACTTTGCCCTATATTGCTGCCTTTGGTGCTTCATGTATTGTTGCGGGTTTTCTCCAGAAGACCTTTATCAATCCAATACGATTTCAGTGGTCACGTATTTCTCCTCTTCCGGCAATCAAAAAAATGTGCTCTCGAGAGACGTTTGTCGAGCTATGGAAAACCCTTATTGTCGCAGTATTTTTTGGTGTTTTCTTAGCAAATGGTCTTTATCATTCTTTAGATAACATTTTGGCATGCTCTGATATATCGTCATTTGCTAATGTTGCAATGTTTCATCTGCAGAAAATTATTCGCGTGATGATAACTCTGGGATTGATAGTTGTGGTTTTTGAAGCAAGGATGTCATATCGTCAGTGGCGACGTCGCTTATGGATGACGTTTAATGAAATAAAGCGAGAAATTCGTGAGCAAAACGGTGATCCGTATCTGAAGGGTCATCGCCGCCGCCTCCACCGTCGTGCTAGTCGACGAGGTGTTGCTGTTTTGCGTAAAGCGACGGTCATCATTACTAATCCGCAGCATCTCGCGATTGCCTTGCAGTATGATCCACCGCAAATTGTGGTGCCGATCGTCCTCGCTCGTGGCGCAGATCACTTGGCTACAGTCATCCGATCTCTTGCGAAAGAATTAAACATCCCTCTTGTGGAGAATGTTTCCTTGGCACGATTTATCTATGATAGATGTGGTGAAGGTGATCCTATTCCAGCAGAAAGCTTTGATCTTGTTGCCCCAATCATCGCTGCGATTTTGCGTAGCTCTTCCCGAAAAGATATGGCATGAAGCGGTCTGTCCCGACCTATTTCCTTGCATCTGCTGTGCTCGGCATGATTGCTATGCTTGTGATGCCTCTACCGCCCTTGGTACTCGATACTCTGCTGGCGATTGATCTGCTTTGTGCAGGCATGGTGCTCATTCTCAGTATTGTGATTCACGAACCTTTGCAGTTTGCTGCTTTTGCACCCATTTTGCTTATTTCAACGCTGTTTCGTTTGACGCTCGATGTCTGCGCAACGCGATTAATTTTGACTCATGGGGCCGATTCGCATGGCGTAGGTGACTTGATACCCGCATTCGGCGCCTTTGTCTTGAGCGGACGTCTTGTGGTTGGAATCATTATCTTTGCGATTCTGATTACGATTCAGTTCGTGGTCATCTCGTCGGGAGCCGGAAGAGTCGCCGAGGTCGCGGCTCGCTTCACGCTCGATGCTTTACCGGGAAAGCAAATGGCTATCGATGCTGAATTGCATGCCGGCTCTATCGATGCTAATGTGGCTCGACAGCGTCGTCGTTTACTACAACGTGAGGCCGAATTTTTTGGCGCTATGGATGGTGCCGGTAAGTTTGTCAAAGGTGATGCAATTGCGGCCTTAGTTATTGTCTCTTTGAATCTTATCGGTGGTTTTGTTACCGGCCTACTCGCCGGGATGGATCCTGCAACCGCTATCGCAACCTATGCGATGCTTGCTATTGGCAATGCGCTGTTGACGACTCTTCCATCGTTTCTGCTTTCAACAGCCATGGGACTACTCGTTACGCGAGTCGCTGCCGACGGTTCTCTGGGGGCCGATCTTGCGGCTCAACTCTTCGGGCGTCCTGATGTTCTGCGGGTAGCCGCTGGATTCGCGTTGGTGCTTGCCGCTGTTCCGGCACTTCCGCATCTCCTTTTCTTGATCTTAGCGGTACTTGCATGTCTCGTCGCTGAGATGACGGCACGTCGCAAACGTGGCGAAATTGCAGAGCGTACTCGTGAACGCTATCTCATGGATCGAGCTGCCCGACGCCGACCCGAGGCGGCCATCACTGGGATCGGGGTCGATGCTTTGGCAATCGGATTAGGTCATGCGTTGGTACCGATGCTTATCGAAGAGCACGGCGAGGAGCTGCTCGATCGTCTCGGTGAGGTGCGTCGTGTGCTGGCGAGCGAAATAGGCATACTCTGTCCGGGGGTGCGTCTCCGTCAAGAGCCGACGCTTGCCGCGAGTGATTATGCTATTTTTGTTCGAGGCGAGCGAGTGGCGCGCGGAACGCTTACACCTGATCGTCTTCTCGCCATCGCTTCGCCTGAAATCCTCCTTTCGTTACCGGGTAAGTCGGTCACCGATCCCGTGTATGGGATGCAAGGTATCCTGGTTGAGGAGAGGCAGCGCGATACCGTCTTGCAAGCAGGCGGGTTGTTGTTCGATGCGGTTGCGATTCTTGGATCGCATCTCGCCGAAGTCGTGCGTTTGTATGCTCCACGTCTCATTGGGCGGCAAGAGATACAGACGTTATTCGAATTTCTGCGTCCGCGTGTCCCGGCGTTAATTGCTGAGATAGGTCAAGATCATCTCCCTTTAGCCACCGTTGTGCGTATACTACACGCTCTTCTTGAAGAGCGAATATGGCCTTGTGATTGGATAGCACTTCTTGAAATTTTGCTGGATGCCGCAACACTTGGTTGCGATGAACGAGCGATGCTTGATCGACTTCGTGCTCGATTCGTACCCATACAGTTACGGCGTTTCGAGCAGAATTTTTTACAACCATTGATGATAGACCCGGAAGATGAGGTTCGCTTGCAACAGATCTGGTGTGCTCCGGCAAGCATCTCTACTAGTAATCTGGCCGATACGGTTACTGTACTACGAGAAAGATTGATAAGATATAGTCGTTGTGTGCCAACAAACCATAGCGCAATTCTCTGTACGAGTCGGATCCGTCATGAGTTGGCTGCGTTTACCCGACGTATTCTTCCAATGATTCCTGTCTATGCCTACGGTGAACTCCCATCCGAGATCACTCTGCAGGCCGTTCCATACACTGCACTGATTGACAATGCTCATAAGCGTGAATCTAAAGGGGACCTCGAAACATAGGGAAGCCGGCTTTGATTCGATTCTCCAGCTGGCTTTGTGTCTCCCAAACCCTAAAAATACCCTCCATTTCTGGGGATTTGGACTCCTTGATCCGACGAAAAATCTAAAACAAATCCATCCCCCTCTCTTTTTTGAGGTGCCATAAAATTTTATCTTGTAGAACCATTTGAAGCATGCGTATCTGATGATAATTCAATATCATCAAGCAAGTTGGGTTTTATTGTTCGCAAGACATAATATACATATCCATAGACACTGATGAGTCCAAGAATCACGACAACAAGAATGCCGATCTGTGTTCCGCCATACGGAGATGCGTCAAAGATAGTGAGTCCGGGACTGTTGCTCGAAGAAACGATGAGATACGGATAGATTGTTGTAACTGCCGCAGCAAGCATGGACGCAATTGCAATCGATGATGCTGTGAAAGCGGCAATTATTTTATCGTGAATGAGGAAAAGACCAACCAATACCAGCGCAATCATACCAAAAAATCCAAGCATGCTTGCGAGCATGATCATTGGAGCGCCAAGAGGATGAATAAGATAGGTCCATGCTGTGACGACCAGGTCAAGAACAAGCGTCGTGTACCATAAACCATGTTGTACGATAGCTGAGATCGGTAGTGTCGAGACCCGCACGCGAAGATAGCATAGCCCTTGTTGGGCAAGCACAAAAATGGTAAAAAGGCCTATGACTAGGGCATAGGGGTTCAACAAGAGAGTAAAACTGCCCGTAAAATTTTCGTGCTCGTCAAGCGGGACGCCCCGGATCAGATTGCCTATGGCAATCCCAAAGAGCAGAGCGAGTAAGGTACTCGAGCAGAAAAAGACAACATGCCAAAACGCCGACCATAATTCTTCGTGATAATGATTGCGTAGTTCTATAGCGATACCACGGGCGATGAGAAACCAGAGAATTAGCACGAACGGAAGATAAAAACCGCTCAAGAGAACAGCGTAAGCACGAGGAAAGAATGCAAAGAGTACGCCACCGCCTGCGATGAGCCATACCTCATTGCCGTTCCAGAACGGCTCGATGCTCGCAATCGCTTTCTCACGTTGTTGCGATGAGCCCGTACACAGATAGAGCATGGTACCAACGCCGAGATCATAGCCGTCAAGGATCGCATACGTTATGAGCATGGCCGTGAGTAAGAGTAGGGCCACGAGGTTCATGATGCTTCTCTTTGATTCGGTCCATGAGTGATTTGACGTAACGTTAGTGATAAAAAGGTGAAACCTAAAAAGGCGTATATGCCTGTAAAACCGATCAACGTAAAGAGTGTCTCGCCTGTGCTCACATTGCTTGAGATGCCGTCAGCTGTTCGCATGAGTCCGTAGACGATCCATGGTTGCCGTCCGACTTCGGATACTACCCAGCCGGCTTCATTCGCAATATAGGGGAATGGGATTACCAGCAATAGCAACCACAGGAGCGGCTTTGCGGTATACAATCGTTTGCTAAGAAGCAAGATACTTGCAGTCGAAGCGAGAAAAATAAAGATTCCTCCTAAGCCGATCATGATATGATATGCATAGTATGTTAATTCAACCGGTGGCCGCATCTCGTGCGTATAGGCCGAGAGTCCTGCGACATTGGCGCGCATGTTGCCGTAAGCAAGAAAACTGAGCAGATCAGGAATTTCTACTGGATCGAGTAAGTCGTCGTGTTGCAGATCGGGCATTCCGATGAGTGCGAGTGGGGCATCGCGTGTTGAATGAAAGATCCCTTCCATCGCGGCAAGTTTGATCGGTTGATAATGTGCGACATCGTTGCCATTACGATCCCCGGTTGGATAGATGGTGAGTATAGAGAAGACGAGCGCAACCAGGATGCCATCATGGACAAAGCGCTGCCCGAAGTTCTGATAGCGTCCCAAGAGGAGATAGAGCGCTCCGACACCGGCTACCACGAAGCCTCCGGTCACCCCGGCACCGGTGAGAACGTGGGCGTACTGCCAGAGTGCGAAAGGATTCGTAACGACAAGCCATAGGCTGTTGAGATGTACCGTGCCATTCGGTGCGAGACTATAGCCTACGGGATGTTGCATCCACGCATCGGTGACCACGATAAAGTAGCCGGATATCCAGGCTCCTACTAAGACCATTACTGCCGAGAAGGTATGAACTATGGGTCTCACTCTTTTTTTACCGTACAGAACGATGCCTAAAAAAATCGACTCGAGAAAAAATGCATAGAGTCCCTCCATCGCAAGAGGTTGCCCGACGACGTTACCCGTTTTCTCAGAAAAAGTTGCCCAATTCATGCCGAATTGAAATTCCATGGGAATTCCCGTGACGACTCCGGCGGCAAAATTGAGCGAGAAAATTTTTGTCCAGAGTGTTGCACTCGCTGCGGCTGTCTCATCCTGAGTGTATGCGGCTTTTATGCTATACCAGACGACAAAGGGAGCGAGTCCCATTGTTGTAATTGGAAAAAGATAGTGGAACATGATCGTGAATGCGAATTGCAAACGATCCGCAAGAATAACATCCACCAGCATACTCTCCTCTGTCGACTCCAACGCATCGTCGACAAACGCTCTTGCTGGGCTCTTTCGGTCGCTAGAGGTGACTCCTTGTGCCTATGCTTGAAAAAGGCTCTCTATCCAAAGATCGCATGCTTTTTTCATGAAAGAACGGCACTTCGCATATCGAGTTTGATCTGGCAGGGAGACGACTTCGGGGCGCGCGCAATTCGCGAAGCGATGTATGAGCACGACCCGAAGTCGTCTCCCTGCCAGATCAAACGCCCTCAGGCAATGTTATCGGCGTTTTTGAGATGCCGTCGTCGTATGTTGTAACAACGGTGTTATGATTGCAAGAACGATAACCGTGGAGAAACCCGCCGCAGCTGCGGCTTTGAGTGCGAACGTCGCATTGGGATGCTGTTTTGAGGTGCGGTAGGCACTGTTGAGCGTATCGCGTAAGCCTTGCGTGCAACGTGTACTCGTCGATTGTTCCGGTTTGATGCGAAGAAGGTGTGCATCAAGATGTTCGAGTGCAAGGCGATGGTCTTCAATAAGTTGCCGGAATTGACTTTTTAGGTCTGCATCTCTTGTTGGATCTGTATCGAGGACCTGCTCCGCTTTCGGTTCGAGAGTTTTGAGATGGTCGCCCCATGCTTTGAGCGTGCGTTGCTGCTCCTTGAGCGCCGCGTAGGTCGTCGCTGACGTTTGGGCTGTTGTTAGAACGTGTTCGCTGTGAGGAAGAGCCGTCTTGCCGATATGTATCGTTACCGCAGGTGGATCGCTCTCCGTGCGCTTGACTTGAAACGGGAGCTGATCGGGGTGTGCGAGGATATCTTGCGCCGTGAGTTTATAGATACCGTCATTCGCACTTCGCAGGGCACCGGATTGGTGTAAAAACGTTGCGTCTGTTATGAGGTCGGCACCAGCCATAAGATTCCAAAGAATGTCTCCTGCCATCTTTTGTCATGCCTTCCAATGATCGCTGTAGCGCTTCATTTCGCTCGTATATGCTCTATGTCTCCCGAGCTATCGCGGTCAAGTTGGTTGGGTTGGGAGCGTAGGCCTATCATCGGTGACTAGGTCGACGAAGTCGAGGATTCGTGGTCGGCCTCCGTGTTCGCCGCGTAGTGTCGGGCGTTGCAGTTCACCGAACGTCGTCAGGCGTGCTACTCGGATCGACGGGGGTGATACGCTCGACTCGAGAGCAAGTGCCTCGAGTCGTAGGTGATAGCGATCGAGATAGGCGGCGATCTCGCTCGATTCGTCGATCGGAACGATCAACGTCGTCGCCGGGAGAAGCGGCGGTGGCGATGCGGCATCGACGATAACCGTCGCTCGTCCGACACGACACGACGTCCCGTGGTGCAGTGCGGCGTGAGCGATCGCCGCTTCACGTTGGGCTGCCTGGGTGAGTCGTTGGCCGCGTTCGCGTTCGGCGAAGGGGAGGCGCTCGATGGCCTTATCGAGCGACGTCGCTAGCTCTTCGGCGAGTCTTCCCAGCTCGTCGGCTCGCTCTGCGACGTCTTGAAGCGCCGACTGAACGAAGAGGATGTGTAGCGAGAGACATCCTTCGGCGTCGTAGAGGAGAGCATCGTCGGCGATGCTGCGTAGCGCCGCCTCGCGTCGTATTGCATCCTGAAGCGTCACCGGCGTGAGGAGAGCGGCGCTTACCCGCGGGCCGAAGCCGACGAATCGTGTCGCGCCGGGCAAGGTGTTGCGGATTGCACATAACGCCGCATCTCCGCCGTATGCCACGACGACATCCGCTTTATCGAGGGTTTCATGCCCGCTCGCGCCCTCCCATTGCTGAACGGTGAGAGTCTCGGCGAAACGCTGGTCGCGTTCGAAGAGACTCTCGGCGAATGCGCCGATGAGGCCGTCGGCGCGATCTTTGACGAGAACTCGCGTTTTGGCGATAAGGGCAAAGAGCGTCGCCGGCAAGGCAACGCCGATTGTCGTCTGCGAAGAGATGATCGCAACTCGATCGACTCCACGCGCGTAGAGACTGGGGCGATCGGGGCGTGCGATGAACCCGTCGAGTGCCTCTAGCGCCCCGATCTCACCGATTATGCTTGCCTCGAGTGCCTCTCGTCTGCAACTCTCGAAGAGGCGATCGAGCGCGATCGTGACCACGTTGGGTGCGTATCCTGTGCGTGCGACGAGCGCGGCCTCAGCGGTACGGCGTCGAGCGAACTCTCTCTCGCTCCATGTCGCGACGGTCGAGGCGATATGATCGAAAATCTCGGCGCTCGGTTGCGTACGCATCTCGGCGGCTTATGCAGTGTGTTTGGGCGTGCTGCTTTGCGGCGAGGGAAGGGCGCAGCTCATGCTAGCTGCCTGAGAGAAAGCATCGTGCTCGCCGCTCCATGCCGTGCGCCGTCGCCGTGACGTGATGATGCCCGTATCGATGCCGTTGATCGAGAGGCCACCGTTGATTCGTGCCGTCTCTACTTTCAGGCAGCGATCGACGACCACATCGAGACCTGCTGCATCTGCGAGCGCGACCGCTTCATCGTTGACAACACCGTATTGAAACCAGATGGCCTTGGCTCCCACGGCAATCGCCTCGCGCGTGATCTGAGGTGCCTCGCTCGGCCGGCGAAAGACGTCGACAAGATCGGGGGCACCGTAGCGTTCAGCGTACGCCGCGAGTGTTGGAAAGGCTTCGATGCCGTCGAGTTCGGCGAGACCGGGGTTGATCGGGTGGATCTGTAGTGTGCCGCGCGTGCGTAGGTAGGAGAAGACGAAGTAGCTCGCTCGGGTCGTATTCGCCGAAGCACCGACTAGGGCGATACGCGTGGTACGCTGGAGCAGGCTGCGGATATCGCTCGGAGTCGTCAGAATCATACGGTAAGGCTCATCGCCGCCGTCAACGCTTGTTCAAGATCCCAGATGAGGTCCTCCGGGTCTTCGAGACCGACGGAGAGGCGAACGGTCTCCGGCGTGATCCCCGCAGCCCGGAGTTCTTCGTCGGTGAGCTGACGATGCGTCGTGCTCGCCGGATGGATCACGAGACTCTTCGCGTCGCCGACGTTGGCGAGATGGCTCCAGAGCTCGAGTGCTTCAATGAATGCTCGTCCGGCCGTGACGCCACCGTGGAGCCCAAAGGTGAAGACTGCGCCGACGCCGAGTGGAAGATATCTAGCTGCGAGAGCCTTGCTTCGGGTGTCGGCGAATTCAGGGTGTGCGACCCATGCGACGGCGGGATGTCCTTGGAGGTAGCGAGCGATCGTACGGGCGTTCTCGACATGCCGTGCCATTCGCAGCGGAAGCGTCTCCAGGCCCTGAAGAAGAAGCCACGCACTCATCGGCGAGAGCGAGGCACCGACGCCGCGCATGACTTCGGCACGTGCACGCATGAGGAAGGCGTACTCGCCGAAGGTCTCGGCGAAGGGCAGTCCGTGGTATCCTCGACTCGGCTCGGAGAGTAAGGGGTGGCGACCCGAGCGCCAAGGAAAGCGTCCCGACTCGACGATCGCTCCGGCGATAACGGTGCCATGTCCGGAGATAAACTTTGTCGCTGAATGCACGACGATGTCGGCCCCGTGCTCGAGAGGACGGCAGAGATACGGCGTGGCGAACGTGTTATCGACGACGAGGGGAATGCCATGCTCGTGAGCGAGCTCGGCGAGTGCGCCGATATCGGCGATGACGCCCGACGGATTGCCGATGGTCTCGACGTAGAGTAGACGGGTACGTGGGCCGATCGCTGAAGCAATTGCTTCAAGATCCCCGATCGGCACGAAGCGAGGCGTGATGCCCATTTGATCGACGGTGACTTTGAGTTGGGTAACCGTGCCGCCATAGAGGGAAGAGCTGGCGACGATGTCGTCACCGGCACTTGCAAGCGTGAGAATGACACAGAGCTGTGCCGCCAGACCGCTCGCCGTCGCTACCGCTCCGAGGCCGCCCTCAAGACTCGCCAGGCGTTCTTCGAACGCCGCGACCGTCGGGTTACTTATGCGGCTATAGATATTGCCGTAGCTGCGTAAGGAGAACAGCTCGGCGGCCTCTTCGGTGCTTTCGAAGATAAAGCTTGAAGAGAGGTGGATGGGGAATGCCCGAGCGCCGGTTGTGGGATCTGGCGGGGTGCCGGCATGAAGGGCGCGTGTCGCGAAGCCGAAGCGGTGGTCGCTCTTCCGTTGTTCGTGTAGCGGCGGCACATTCGGTAATGCCGTATCCGATTCGCTCATGTCGCCGAATGAGCGTGCTGGGTATGGTGGTGGTGAGAGCTACGGTGAGCGTTGCCCATGCCGCCTTGGTGCGTTGCGGTGAAGGGCGTATGCTGACTCCCTTGGATGAAGAGGCCGATCATCGTTGCATCGCCTTCGGTTGAACCGCTCAGCGTGAATGGACCGTTGTTGTTGCGGCCGTTGAGAACAAACCGTTCGGCGTCGGTGTGCCCCGTCAGTGGAGTAACGGTGGTGCCGTTGAGCCAACGTGCGGTGATGGTGCCGTCTGCCTGTTCTGCATCGATAAAGATGTGCGAATAGACCGTTGTCTTGCCGGGTTGAAGCTGGAGCTCCCAGGTGCCGGCTCGCGTTGTATAAGGTATAGGACTCGCGGTCGCTTCGGGCGATGGGCTTGGCGAAGCACTCTCATGGTGGTGGTGCGATGCCGCCGATACGGAGAGACGGCACCCAGCGGCAAGAGCAACGACGAGAGCAAACGAGATGGCGGAACGCGAGCAGAGTGTACGCATCTGAGGACTCCTCCGCCCTCCAGCTTCGCTCCATCGGTGAAGAGCCCCCCTATTCCAATCCAGGTGCAAAGGATGCTATGATAGCTCGGCTGTGAAAAAGTTTATCCATCCCAACTGGCACTCCGATGCGAAAGTCGTTTGCGCTTGCGGTAGCACATTTACGACCGGTTCGACGATCCCGCTTATCCGTGTCGAGACGTGCTCCGCCTGTCATCCGTTCTTTACCGGGCAGACGCATAAGTTCGTCGACACCGCCGGGCGCGTTGAGAAGTTCAACCGTCGCGTCGCTGCCGCTGAGCAACGTCAGGCCGAAGCCGAGGAGCGTCGCCGGCTTCGCGGGGCGCCGGTCGTCACTCCGTAAGGATAGCGAACGGCGATGGCGCTCCCACGATTGTTTGAGCGCCTCGAGGCGCTCTCCAAGCGTTTCGACGAGATCGAGGCAACACTCGCGCAGATGACGGGAGCGTTCGATAAAGAACGCTTTACGGCCATTGTGCGTGAGCGTGCCGCGATGGCCGATGCTATTGAAGCTTTTCGTCGATATCGTGCTGTCGAACGCGAGTTCGTGGCGAATGAGGCATTGCTCGCCAATGAGCGAGATCCGGAGATGCGAGCTCTCGCCGAAGAGGAGCTCGATCGACTCCGGGATGCCCGGCAACGAATCGAAGAGGAGCTACAGCTCCTGATGTTACCCAAAGACCCGAACGACGAAAAAGATATCTTCATTGAAATCCGAGCCGGTGCCGGTGGCGATGAGGCGGGCCTTTTTGCTGCCGATTTACTGCGCATGTACCTGCGTTATGCTGAGGCTCTCGGTATGCGGACCGAGATTACGTCGTTGAGCGAGAGCGAGAGCGGTGGCTATAAAGAAGTCGTCGTTGCGGTCAAAGGTCGTAGTCCGTACCACTACTTCAAGCATGAGAGTGGTGTGCATCGTGTGCAGCGTGTGCCGGCGACCGAATCTCAGGGTCGGGTTCATACCAGTACGGCGACCGTCGCTGTCTTGCCGGAGGCCGAAGAGGTTGAGATTGAGGTCAATCCGCGCGATTTGCAGATCGATACCTTCAAGTCGAGCGGTTCAGGCGGTCAGTATGTTAACAAGACGGAGAGCGCAATCCGTATTACCCATCTGCCGACCGGCTTGATCGCGGCGAGTCAGCAAGAGCGGTCGCAATTGCAGAATCGCGAGCGTGCAATGGCGATGCTGCGTAGCTTGCTCCTCGATCGCAAGCGCCGAGAGGCCGAGGCGAGCCTCGGTAATTTGCGTCGGAGCCAAGTCGGTACCGGTGATCGTTCCGAAAAGATTCGGACCTACAATTTTCCACAAGATCGTCTCACCGATCATCGAATCAATCAAAACTTCCAAAATATTCGTATGATTCTCGACGGTGGGATGGATCGTCTCGTCGCCGAGCTTCTGCGTGACGAGCAGGCCCGGGCGCTTGCCGGTGAGACCAGCCCTTCATAAGTGGACGGTAAAGGCGACGATGAGTGAAGATGTCGCTACCACGGCGCTCTTGCATGAAGCGCTCGCTCGTTGGGGAGAGAGCGTGGCGACTCCACGGACCGCTGCCTTGCTTCTCCTCGAAGAGGCGTGGCGTCTAGCCGCACCGACGGCGGTACCACCGACTCGGGCTCAATTGCTCGCCTTCGGCGAGCGGCGACTGGGCGGAGCCGCGTTGCGCTGGTTTCGTGCCGCGATCGATCGACATGCCGCCGGTGAGCCCATCGCCTATCTTCTCGGCGAGGTGGGCTTCTTCGGACGTTCGTTCTCGGTCGATCGCCGCGTCCTGATTCCCCGTCCTGAGAGCGAGCATCTCATCGATGCGGTGCTCGCCGTTGCGCCAACACCGCATCGTGTCCTCGATGTTGGTACCGGGAGCGGCGCTCTCGCCGTGACGATCGCCGCCGAGTCGCCGCTCGTGCGAGTGACTGCGATCGACCGCTCGGCCGATGCACTGCTGGTCGCACGAGGGAATGCCGAACGGCATGGCGTCGCATCGCGTATCGACTTTCTCGAAGGTGACCTGCTCGCTCCGCTCGAGCAATGCGAGCAGGTCACCTTCGACGCGGTGGTGGCGAATTTGCCGTATCTGCCGAGCGCGGATTGCCCCGCCTTCCCTCATCCGACTGCTTTTGAGCCGCGACTCGCCCTCGACGGCGGTATCGATGGACTTGCGCTCTACCGTCGCTTGCTTGCACAACTCGCGCCTTACGTGCATCCCGGCACGGTCGTGCTCTGTGAAGCGGCTCCTCCAACGCTTACTGCGCTGGAGGAGCTCGTCGTGGCGAGCGGACTCGCCGAAAGCTGGGAGGCTCACCGCGACTACGCCGCTCTCGAACGATATCTCTTCTTTCGTATCGGGACGGGGGTACTGCCGCGTTGAGTCCGAAACGTGGTAGACCGTGGCCAAGTACATTTTCTTTACCGGCGGCGTCGTTAGTTCTCTGGGCAAGGGCATCGCAGCGGCATCCCTCGGTCGTCTGCTCAAAAGTCGTGGCGTCAAAGTCGCGATCCAAAAACTCGACCCCTACTTAAACGTCGATGCGGGGACGATGAACCCGTACCAGCACGGCGAGGTCTTCGTGACTGAAGACGGTGCCGAGACCGATCTCGATCTTGGGCATTATGAGCGTTTTATCGATGAGCCGCTCCAACGCGCGAATAATGTGACGACGGGTCAACTCTACGCTTCGGTGATCGAAAAAGAGCGTCGTGGCGAGTACCTCGGTGCGACCGTTCAGGTCATTCCTCATATTACCAATGAGATCAAGGCGCAGATTCAGCGCGTCGCCGAGACGAGTGGCGCCGACGTCTGTATCGTCGAGGTCGGCGGTACCGTCGGTGATATCGAGTCGTTGCCGTTCCTCGAAGCGATTCGTCAGATGCGGAACGATATCGGTGAGGAGCACGTCATGTACGTTCACCTCACGTTGATGCCGCATATCGGTGCCGCTGATGAATTAAAGACAAAGCCGACGCAGCACTCCGTGCGCGAATTACGGGCGATCGGCATCGCACCCGATGCCATTATCGTGCGTACGAACTCCGAACGACCGATCGGCCGTGAACTCAAAGAGAAGATCGCTCTGTTCTGCGATGTCTCGCCCAGCGCCGTGATTCAAAACGGTGATGCCCCGACGATCTATCGTGTTCCGCTTGCGCTCGAAGATGAGGGATTCGCCGACGTCGTCATCCGTCGTCTGCATCTCCAGACGGAGTCGCTCGATCTCACGGAGTGGCGGCGTATCGTCATGCGTACGTTGGAGCCTGAGCGTCGTACTCGTATCGCCCTCGTCGGTAAGTACGTCGAGTTGAAAGACGCCTATATCTCGATCACCGAGGCTCTGAATCACGGTGGGATTGCACACAACGCGGCCGTTCAAATCGATCGGGTCGACTCCGAAGTGATCGAATCGGAGGGGCTCGATGTGCTCCAAGGTGTCGACGGTATTCTCGTCGCGCCGGGTTTTGGTATGCGCGGTGTCAACGGCAAGCTCTGCGCCATTACCTACGCTCGTACGATGGGTATTCCGTTCCTTGGCATCTGCTTCGGGATGCAACTCGCCGTTGTCGAGTTCGCCCGTAGTTGCTGCGACTTGCCCGATGCCATGACGACCGAGGTCGATCCGAAGACGAGCGATCCCGTCGTCGATATTCTGCCCGAGCAGCGCGATATCGCTCAGTTGGGTGGATCGATGCGTTTAGGTTCGTATGCGTGCCGTCTCGTCGCCGGTACGTTGGTCGCCGAGGCGTATGGTCGCCTCGATATTCGTGAGCGTCATCGGCATCGCTACGAAGTGCAGAATGCGTATCTCGATCTCTTCACTGCTCGTGGTCTACGGATCTCGGGCTGGCATGAGCAGGGGACGACTCAGTTGGTGGAAATGATTGAGTTGCCGCGCGAGGTGCATCCCTGGTTTGTTGCGACGCAGGCGCATCCCGAATTTGCTTCACGCCCGACGCTGCCCGCGCCGCTCTACCGTGACTTCATCGGAGCGAGTCTCGTGGCGTGCGTCTCGAAGCGATAACCTTCGTCGTCCTCACGCGTAATGAAGAGCATGCTATCGCACCGATGCTGTCATCGTTGCCTGTCGGTTGCGAACGTCTCGTCGTCGATGCATGCTCGTCGGACCGCACGATTTGGCAGGCCCGACGCGCTGGTGCCCGCGTGATCGTGCGGCCTTGGCGCAACTTTGTCGATGCTCGTAACTTCGCGCTGACGCAGGTACGGACGCCCTGGCTCTTCATGCTCGATGCCGATGAGCGTCTCGATGCGCGACTCGGTGAGGCTTTGAGCGCCCTCAAGCCATATGCCTTAGGGTATCGCTGCTGTCGTCGCAATCGTTTCGTCGGTCGCGTCCTCCATGCCGGCCCTTGGGCCGATGAACAACTCGTTCGTCTCGTCCGTACCGCGGCTGCCCAAGTCGTTGGACGCGACGGAGGGACGTTGCATGAACGTCTCGTCGTGCCGGGTGAGACGCCCGTACTCGATGGCAGTATCGAGCACGATTCGTATCCAACGCTGCGCCGCTATTGGACAAAGTTCGATGCGTATACCTCGATCGAAGCCGCCGAACGTCCGTATCGTCGCCGTGCGTTATGGATCGCTGCGATGCTGCTGCCGTTTCGGGTGCTGTGGTATGTGCTACGGCGTGGTGGCTGGCGTGACGGATGGCGCGGTTTCTTTGTCGCCGCCATGAGTGCGTGCTATCCGGTTGTCGTACAGTGGAAAATATGGCAACGCCGCCGCTGATCGCGCTCGATGCGCGGACGACGCGGCAGATGTCGGTCGGCATGTCGCGCTACGCCGTCGAGATGGCGAAGCGTCTGCCGCGCATTGCTCCCGATCTCGCCTGGTATCTCTGGCGCGAGGGCGAGAATTTCGGCCTCGATGAACAGGTGCGTCTACCCCTTGCTTTTGCTCGTCGTCGACCTGCATTAGTCCATCACCTGTCGTTGTATGCACCTCTCGTGCAGGTTGCTCCCACGATTGTTACCATCCATGATTGCATCCATCTTCGGTATCCGGAGTATTTTCGGCGTCATATCGGTTGGTACTATCGGACAGTCGTTCGACGTTTACTCCGACGCGCAGTCCGCATTATTACCGATGACAGGAGAACGATCGATGACCTGCAGCACTACCTTGACGTCGATCCGAACAAAGTACGGGTGATTCCGTTAGGAGTCGCTGAGACGTTTCTTGCCGCCGATGAAGCCTCGCCTGCGAGGGCACCGTATCTGTTCTATGCCGGTAATCATCGCTCGCACAAAAACCTCGAGATGCTCGTCAATGCTTGGTTTGCGTTACCCGAGGCATGCTCCAGCGATCTTATCTTCACCGGTCTCGATGATCTGCCCGTGACTTGGCCACGGCAACGCGCCAACGGTTCGCGGTTACGCTGTTGCGGCATGCTCGACGATGCGGCATTGATCGCGATGTTACGTGGTGCTACGGCGTTGGTCTATCCTTCACTCTGCGAAGGTTTCGGTCTGCCGATGCTGGAGGCGCTCGCGGTCGGCACTCCGGTCATCGCGAGTGCCGATGCTGTCCCCGAGGTCGTGCGGCAGGCTTGTACGGTGCTGTCCTCGCGCGATACTGCTGCGTGGACGACGGCGATACAGGCGCAGATCGAGCACGACGCCGTATCGCCGTCGGAGCTCTTGCGCGCAGAGCGCCTTGCACGACGTACTCTTGCCGCGCAGTATACGTGGGATCGCTGCGCCTCAGCAACCGCCGATCTCTATCGCGAGGCGATCGAGGATCGTATGCGGAACGTTCGCCGCCAGGTATGATCGTTGCTTTGTTACTTGCCTTGCTCCCGGTGCTATCGACGGTGCCTCCGCCGCGCATGACCGACGGTGTCGTCGTGAATACCGATCTTTTCTCCGTACCAAACAGCCTTTCGTTGCTCACCAATAACCGCGTGACGGTGCTCTCGATCGCACCGACGACAGAGATTGTGCTCGATGACGAAACGACTGCGTTGCATTATCGCGGCGCTTTGGCGATGATTCGTGTCGGTGATGCGGTAACCGTGACTCAGGGCTTCGATGGGGCGCTTCTGCGACTCGAAGATCACTATCGTACCGAGCATGGCACGATAGTCGTCGCGACGCCGACGTGGATCGCTCTCGACTCCGGCACCATGCTACCGCTTGTACGCTCCACAACCGTTACTATCAACGGTGAGGTCGCAACGATCGGCGCGTTGCGACCCGGCGATACGGTTGCAGTACGGGTCAATCCACAGACGAACGAGTCGACGGAAATCGTTGCACGACGATGACGGAGCAGGCGTCGTCGTGTCTCTTCTGTCGCATCGTCGCCGGAGAGATCCCAGCCGATATCGTCGAGCGAGGTGCGACGTGGTGCGTCTTTCGCGATGTCGCACCGCAAGCGCCGGAGCATCTCTTAGTCGTGCCGACGCGTCACGTGCCGAATCTCTCGTCGTATGTCGATAAGGATGAACTCGCCGAGGTATTCACTGCAGCGGCGCGTTTGGGTCGTCGCGTCGGCGGAGAAGAGGGCTATCGACTCGTTACCAACGAGGGCGTAGGCGCAGGGCAGAGCGTCATGCACTTGCATGTCCATGTGCTTGCGGGGCGTCCCCTGCGCTGGCCTCCAGGGTAAAACGATGCATGATGGCGGGCAGGAGCGCCTCTCGGATGAAGGGTTGACGCTCGTCACCGGTGCTACCGCCGGTCTCGGGGTCGGTGTTGCTGAGCGCTTGGCATCTCAAGGCCACCATGTCGTGATCACGCATCGCCCCGGTGGCACATTGCCCGATGCGACCTTAGCACGATTGCATCGGTACGATACGACTGCCGCATCATATCCGCTCGATTTTACCGAAGGCGCGCATATCGCCGCGATCGTTGATCGCATTCGTCGTGAACGCGGCGCGATTACACGGGTTGTGCATTGCGTCGGCCCGATGCAGATCGCGCGTGTCGCGAAGAGCACCCTTGCTATGTATGCGGATATGGTTACGACGAATCTGATGAGTGCCGTCGCACTCACGCTCGCCGTGTTGCCGGATATGCGTGCACACCGCTTCGGACGTTTGCTCTTTTTTGGTATGACCGGTTCGAGCGTGACGCGACCGGCTCGTGGCCTCGCATCGTACGGCGCGGCAAAAGCCGCTCTCGTCGCCTTCGCTCGCACCGTTGCATTGGAAGAAGCCCACCACGGTATTACTGTCAATGTTATCGAGCCGGGCGATATTCGCGAGAAGTCTCGCTCACGTGTCGAGGCCTGGTCGACGGCGGCCGGCAACCCCTCCGGTCATGCGGGCTCCTGGGAGGATGTCGCCGATGCGGTCGCCTTTCTTCTCGACCAACGTGCCGGTTTTATCAATGGCGGTACTCTCGCCGTCGGCGGCGGGTTGATCGACGCGAGTGAGTAGACGTTTCGCGACGCCGCAGGCTCTATGGACGTTGGTCGCTATCGTCGTGTTGCTGCGCGGCATTCTGTGCTGGACGCTGCCGTTGACAGGTGATGAGGCCTACTATTGGGAGTGGGCACGGCGTCCCGCCTTCGGCTACGTCGATCATCCTCCCGGTGTCGCATGGGCGATTATGAGCGGAATGTGGCTCGGCCATACGCCGTTCGCCGTTCGCTTTGGGTGTTGGTTGGGTAGCGTGGTTGCTATCTTCGCTACCGCCGATGCCGCTCGTCGTCTTGCGGCGCGTATCGAGTCCGACGGCGGTATGCGCGCCGCTGCGCTCGCCGCCGCTTCGTTGGCTACCGCTCCGATCGCAACTCTCGCCGGTATTTTGGCGACGCCCGATGGACCGTATCTTGCCGCCTGGGCACTTGTGCTCGATCTCAGCATCGCACTCGACTCCTGCGCCAGCCCGTGGCTCGCCTGCGCGCTCGGTCTCGCTCTCGGCGCGACGGTCTTCGCGCGGATATTCGGTTTCGCCGCTTGGGTCGCCGTGGCATGGATCTTTCGACGTCGTCCTGCTGTGCTCGTACCCATCTTCGGCGTCGCCTTGCTCGTGATTTCACCATTCTTGCTCTGGAACGCTCAGCAACACTGGGTGACGTTGCACTTCGCGCTCGTCGGACGCCACGTCAATGAAGGTCTTTCGTTCGTGCGACCGCTGCTGACCGGGAGTGAGCTGCTCGTTGCGTATGGACCAGGCACCGTGTTGAGTATCGTCGGCGTCCTTTGGCTCTCTCTCCATCGCCCGCAGCGCGTTGCTGCGGCGGAGCGAACATTTACGGTGCCGTTGCTGTGGTTTGCGTTGCCGCTGACCGGTACGTTCTTGCTTCTCTCGCTCGTCGAACGAGTCGAGGTCTATTGGTTTCTCGCTCCGTATGCGACATTGGTGATCGCGTGTGCCGTGCATCGGCACTCCGTACGCCTCTTTCCCTCGGTCCTGCTGTTGGGGCTCGTTGGTATGCTCGCTCTACTACCCTTCTCGGTTTTGCGTGCTCTCGATGCCTGCGGAGTCCATCTGCATCGACCCGGTATCTTCGAAATTTTCACCAGTGCGGCGTTGGCGCACGATGTCCGTCGCCTGACGCTTCACCGACCCGCTCTCGTCATGACGACCGGCTATGGATTCTCGTCGTTGCTCGATTACGAAGCCGGTATCGCTCCGGTAGTGATCGGCTACGATGAGCAGGGTCGTGAGTCATGGCGGTGGTTCGCTGGCGGCGGCTCGGTCACGCGGGCGCTCTTCGTCGATAAAGCCCCATTGAGCGAACGACCCGATCTTGCCCATCGGCTTGCTATGGCATGTTCAGCGGTTCACTCAGGTCCGATCTTGCGCGAACCACTACCATACCTACCGCCACGGCTCTATGCGACGACCTGGTGTGAGGGAATGCATCCCCATGCGATTGGGATTCTTCGCTGGGAGGGCGAACCGTAGGCGGCATGGGCAAACTACGCGCGACGATGTTGCTACTCGTTGGAGTCGCCACGACGGCGCTCTTCGCCGGATGTCAACGGACGTCGGTGGGTGCTGCGCAGATACGCATTCCTATGGCGGCTGCTGTCCCGCTTGTGACGCACCGTCCCGTCCCACCGTGGACGGCGCAACAGCGGAACAATCTCACCCGCCAGCTCGATCATGCCTTTGCCTCACTCATCCATGTGCCGCGCAATGGCTTTGTCGTGCTCTCCCAAGAGGGAGCCCCGCTCTATCTACGTGCCGCAACGCTGCCGCTGGTTCCGGCCTCGACGCTCAAGGTCGTGACCGCGGCGACCGCTTTTGCGCGACTTGGTTCGAGCTATCGCTTCACCACTCGTTTCGTGGCGAGTGCCCCGCTCCACGATCATGAGGTCGCCGGTGACGTTGCCTTGGTCGGTGGCGGCGATCCGGTCTTAACGACCGACGATCTACGTCGCGGGGTCGCCGAACTCGCACGTGCCGGTCTACGGCGTGTTCGAGGGCATGTGATCGTCGACGCCTCGGCCTTTACAAGACCCGAACAGAATCCACTCTGGCCCGCCGATGATCGTAACGAAGACTACGGTGCCGGTACGAGTGCGATCTCACTCGATGAGGATGTCGCGACGTTGCTTGTCACCCCGACCATGTCGGGGAGTCCGGCTCAGGTCCATATGGCCCTGCCGAACCCGCGCGTGCAGATTCATGGGAGTATCCTCACGGTGGGCGGCGGCGGAGCGACCCCGCAGATTGGGCGTCAGTCTGGGCGAAATCTCTTCACGCTCGCCGGCTCGATTCTCACTGGGCCTGAGCAACGATTCTTCGTTCCGATCGGCGATGTCCCGGACTACGTCGCCGGAGTCGTGCTGGCACTCTTCCGTCAGCACGGTATTCTCTGTGACGGTGGCGTCGCTTTGGAGGCGTCGCCGTTCGGTGGAGTGATGTTGTGGCAGCATCGTTCGCCCCCGCTCCGTGAGATCGCCCATACGATGCTGGTCGTCTCCGATAATCATATCGCTGAGCAATTGCTGCGAACGCTCGCTGTCCACGACGGCTCACCGGGCAGCGAACGTGCGGGGATCGCCGTCGAACGCGCATACTTAGCCGAGATCGCTTCGCCCACCACCGGTTTACACTTGTACGACGGGAGCGGTCTCGCACCGGCCGATCGTATCGCACCACTGACCCTCGCCTCGATTCTCGCGGCGGCGACGAACCAACCGGGTATGCCCTTGATCACGGCATTGCCGCGAGTCGGACTTGAAGGGACCGTGCGCGATCATACGCTGACCCTCGCTCGAGGACGGGTTCGAGCGAAGAGTGGACACATCAATGGCGTCGATGCGCTCGCCGGTGTGGTGGCGACGCGTCACCACGGACACGTCGCCTTCGCTTTTGTCGGCAATAATACCGATGATGGGGTGATTGAGGATGCCGATGATCGTGCTTTGGATGCACTCGCCCGCGAGTAAACTCGTGACTGGTTGAAGAAGGGCGAGTCTCTCTGATCGTGTATAGGAGCGTCCCGATGATTCGACATCTCTCCTTTTCAAGTCACGGTGAACAACTCGTCGGGTTGCTCATCACTCCATCCGATCGTCAGGGACCGTTGCCGGGAGTTGTCGTCCTTGGCCCATTCGGCTTTGTGAAAGAGCAAGCTCCCGTACAGTATGCGACCCGATTAGCCAACGCCGGCTATGCCGTATTGATCTTTGATCCGCGGTACAGCGGTGAGAGTACGGGCATGCCTCGACGCCATGAGAATCCGCTGGCGAAGATCGAAGATGCGCGAGCGGCAATCGATGCGCTTCTCGCAGAGCCGTCGGTCGACGCTGAGCGTCTGGCCGTTCTCGGTATCTGTCAAGGCGCTTCGGAGATGATCGCCGTTGCTGCCCAAGATCTACGTGTTCGGGCCTGCGCCTTGATCTCGGGGCAATATCTGTATGCGGAGAACCTCGATCTCTTTTTCGGCGGCGGCGGCCCGACTCGTGAAGAACGCATCGCTCGGGGGCAGGCGGCGAAGCAGGTCTACGAACAACGCGGTGAAGTCCTCTACCAGCCCGTCGTCTCGTTGGATGATCTTCGGGTCGGTTTGCCATGGAAGCCGATTCACGACTGGTACCATCCCTGGACCACCGAAAAATGGGGGGCACCGAGTCGCTGGGAGAATCGTTATACGACGATGAGCGATGCCTCTGTCTGGGCATTCGATGTCAATGAGTATATCCCGCAGGTCAAGGTCCCGACGCTGATCGTCCACGGCGACCAATCCGATGGTGGTCCGCCCGCTGCGCAGCACGTGTTTTCGCATTTGACGACGCCCCAGAAGCATCTGGTTCTCATACCGGAGACATTCCACACCCGCTTTTACGATGATCCGCTCGTGATCGAACCGGCGGTGACCGAGATCGTGAGCTGGTTCGGTGTGCATCTCCGCTGATGCTACCGAGGATCCGACCCGATCTGCATATTACGCCTTCGCCGGATCCCGAGCGTCCCGGCATTTTGATGCAAGACCACTACCGTTACTCCGATGCCTGGCTTATCATCCCGAACGATTTGGTTCCAGCGTTACGGTATTTCGACGGAGCGCACACTGCATTCGATTTGCATACCATGATGCAACAGCTCACCGGAGCAACGGATACTCCGCTCACGCGTCAACTCATTGAGGCGCTCGAAACCTCAGGGTTTCTTGAAAACACGAGGTTTGCGCGGCTCCGAGAGGCGCGTCATCGCGCCTTTGCGGAGAGTGCTCAGCGTATCGCTGCCCATGCCGGTACGGGCTACCCGGATAACGTCGATGCGTTACGAGACGTGATTCAGCGGTACCTCAACGGACCGCTTCCCTCTCCTCAGCGGGGTTTACTCGGCATCGCCGCTCCTCATGTCAGTCCGCCGGGAGGCTGGCAATCCTACGCTGCGGCGTATCGCATGCTGACACCGGAGCTGAGGGATCGAACCTTCGTTGTGCTCGGTACCTCGCATTATGGGCAGCCGAATTGTTTTGGTCTGACACGCAAACCGTTTCTTACGCCGCTCGGTGCAACGCGTACCGACATGGCGTTGCTCGATGAACTCGCGACGCAACCAGCCGTGGTCATGGAAGATTACTGCCATGCCATCGAGCACTCCATCGAGTTTCAGGTCGTTTTTCTCCAGCATATCTACGGCCCCGGTATCACTATCTTGCCCGTGCTCTGTGGTTCGTTCGGTCCCAGTATATTCCATCAGGGGAGGCCCGAAGACGATGACCACGTACGACGCTTTTTTGGAACGCTCGGAGAGATCGCTGCTCGTGATGCCGATCGATTATTTTGGGTGATGGGTGTCGATATGGCGCATGTCGGTCGTCGGTACGGAGATGCGTTCGCCGCCCACGCCGACCAGGAGCAGATGCTGACGGTTCGCGATCGCGATTATGATCGCATCGCAAGCCTCAATGCCGGGGCTCCCCACGATTTCTGGGAGAAGGTGAAAGAGCGGCGCGACGATCTGAAGTGGTGCGGCTCGTCACCGTTCTATACGTTTCTACAGGTTGTCCCCGGTGCACGCGGCACGCTCCATCGTTACGAACAGTGGAACATTGACGATGAGAGCGTCGTCAGTTTTGCGGGGATGTCGTTTACGTCCGCGTGAGATTACGGCGCTTTGCCATCGAGTTGCTGCCAGAGAAAGGCGTACTCATCGGTCAGGAGCCTCTCCCCTTGGCTCCGTGAAGCGGCAAGAAAACCGTGCCCACCGTCGCGGTCGATACGGAGAAGAATCGGTCGTTTGCTACTCGTTGCCCGTTGCAGGCGGGCGGCAAATTTTGCCAACTCCCATGATGGAACGCGCGGATCGTTGATGCCGGTGATGAGCAAGACCGCCGGATATGCGGTATGATCGCGTACTTGTTGATACGCATCGATCGCGAGAAGAGTGCGGAACTCTTGCGCGTTACGAACACTGCCGAATTCCGGCGTATTACCGGGACCATTCGCCGAGAACTCGGAGCGGAGTGCATCGCTGACGCCGACGACGTCGAGCGCCGCTCCGAAGAGCTGTGGTGCGCGGGTAATCGCACCGCCGATGACGATGCCGCCCGCGCTGGTTCCTTCACCGCCGAGATGACGCGGTGAGGTGTAGCCGTGTGCGATGAGGTAGCGTGCGCAGGCGAGGTAGTCTTCGATCGAACGCATCTTTTCGGTACGCATTGCGGCACGGTGCCATCCTTCGCCGTATTCGCCGCCGCCGCGTACGTGGGCGACGGCGTAGATACCGCCACGCTCAAGCCACGCCATGCGAGTCGTTGAGAAATATGGATCGAGCGTCACTCCGTATGCGCCGTAGCCCTCGAGGTAGGTCGGATGCGAGCCGTCGAGAGGCATGCCGCGTTTGAACACGATGGAGAGGGGTATCGATGTCCCATCTGCGCTGCGGGCGAACGTCTCGATTGAGGTGTATGCGCTCGTATCGATCGGTGAACGTCGTTTGAGTCGCGTATCGACGAGCCGATGCCCGTCGGTCTGGTACCAGAGTAATGAGCGTGTCCAACCGGTCAGACCGATCGTCGCTCCGACGACTCGTGGATCGGTGATCGGGCCGAGGAGACTCCCCTCACTCGGTAGGGGGAGAATCCGTGTCGATGCGTCGAGGCTCTCGGCATCGAAGGGAATGCGAGAGAGTCGGCCGATACCGCCATCGAGTAGTCGAGTATACAGCGCATCGGCTGCGACGCCGATCTGCGCCAGCACGGCGTGTCCCGGTCGAATAATCTCGCGTGCCTGAGCAAGATCGGGATGACGAAGGTCGGTAGCGATGAGCCTAAACGTCGAGGCTCCTCGGTGTGAGAGCAGATAGATCGTGGTGTCGCGTACGTCATAAGCCGTAACCGCATCGGCGACGTCGGCGACTTTGACCCATGCCGGATGGTCGGTAGAGAGTGCGGATAACGGCTCTGCGTAAAGCGTCACTTCATTTTTGACGCCGTGGGCAATCGTCGCGATGACGTACGGCGATCCCGCAGTTACTTGGAGCTGTGGGATATCGTCTGGCGCAAACGGTATCCGGCTATCGACTTGCCAACCGAAGACGGCGCGGTCGTTACGCGGATTCTCACCGAGGCGGTGGATGTAGCAGCGCATACGCTGCTCGCGTTCGGTGACCGGCGTCGCCTCGGTCGTTCGAGGGAGGCGGATGTAGAAGAAGCCGCTGCCGTCGGGGAGCCAACCTGTCGCACCAAAACGGGCACGGTCGATCGTTTCGGCGTAGTCTCTACCTTCGGTCGTGACGATGTGGAGGATGCTCGCCTCGGAGCCGCCCGTCGAGATTCCGTAGACGACTCTGCGCCCGTCGAGTGATGGGACGAACCAATCGATCGTGGCGTGCGTACGTCGACCATGCTCCGATCTCGCTACCTGCCTCGTCGGGTCGACCAGTAGGTGCGGTTCGGCGGTGGAAGTCGCATCGCGCATGAAGAGACGGGGAGTCTCATCATGTGGATCCTGACGCTCGTAGAAGTACCGATCGCCTACCCGGACGATACTTCCCACGCTGGTCGATGAACGATCCAGGCTTGCAATGCGTCGGCCGAACGCGGTGCGTAACGGGCCGATCGCTGCGAGCCGTGTCGTTGCATACGTTGCCTGTGCACGGAAAAAAGCGATCGTTCGTGGATCGCGTGCATCTTCGAGATAGCGGTATCGGTCGACGACCGTTACGCCGAAGTGTCGCTCGGTAACCGGCGCGACCGGTGCGAGCGGCACCGTGACGCTCTCTGCCGTTATCGCTGTCGGCAGGGAGAGTATTCCGAGAAGCATGGCTGCAAGAGCCAGGGAGGCGCAACGTCGAAGCATGGAATGGTGAATCTGACATCATCGTCGACTCTCCTTGCCGTCTGCCGTTGGATCGTGACGGGATTACTGACGACGACCGTGCTCGCCGGTTGCTCCGCTCCTCCTCTCTCCCAACGGCATGCCGGCCCAATCTCGGTCGTGACGACCTCTACGGTGTTGGCGGCGATGGCTCGTTCGGTCGGTGGCAGATATGTCACCGTCGAAAGCTTGATCCCGATCGGAGCCTCGCCGGAAAGCTACGAACCGACGCCGGCTTCGGCGATGGCGCTGCACGATGCACGTCTGCTCATCGAGAACGGCCATGGGTACGAGACCTGGCTCGCTCGGTTTCTGCACAGTGCCGATACACCGAACCTTCGCATCGTTGTGGCCTCGCTCGGCATCGAGCCGATCGGCAAAAATCCCCACCTCTGGATGGACCCCGTTCGTGCTCAGGGCTATCTGCGCCGGATACGCGATGGGTTGATCGCCGTCGATCGTGTTCATGCTGCGGCGTACCGCGAGCATGCGGCGCACGAGATCCATATGCTGACACGGTTGCAACACGCGATCACTCGCGCTATCGCGAAGATTCCACGAACCCGTCGGACGATGTTGGTCGTGCACGATGCCTGGATCGCCTACAACCACCGCTTTGGTCTCAAGACGCTTGCCGTCATCGAAGCCGCCCCGGGGCGCGAGCCGAGTGCGCAGCGTCTTGCCCAAATTATCCGCCTTGCACGTCGCCATCATGTACGCACCGTCTTCAGCGAGGCCGACGAGAGTCCACGACTCGCTTTGGCCGTCGCTGCCGCGTTGCCGCATGGTCGAGTCGTACCGCTCTATGTCGACTCGCTTGGTCCGGAGGGGAGACTCGCGACGTATGACGGATTGCTCCGTTACGATACCGCTCGCATCGTTATGGGGCTGCGGTGACCCGTCGTCGTCATGATGGGCCGGCGATTCTCCTCGAAGGGGTCCGACTCGGTTACGGTCGTATCACCGCATTGGCTGAGACCGACCTGACGGTTGCATCGGGTACGGCGCTTGCCTTAGTCGGTGCGAACGGTTCTGGTAAGTCGACATTACTGAAGGCCATCGCCGGTTTGCTGCGACCGATACAGGGCCGACTGACCGTCTACGGTCTGCCGCCGCGCCGTAATCCTGCCGGTACGATCGCCTATGTGCCGCAGCTTGAATTGGTCGATTGGCAGTTCCCCGCAACGGTGCGCGATGTGGTCGCGATGGGACGCTTTCCGTATGTCCCGTTCTATCGTGCCTTCCACCGTGTCGACCATGATCGTGTCGATGCCGCAATCGAGGCACTTGCGCTGACCTCGCTGCGGAATCGTCGGATCGCCGATCTCTCCGGTGGTCAGCAGCAGCGTATGTTTCTTGCTCGTGCCATCGCTCAAGAGCCTGAGATGCTCTTGCTCGACGAGCCCACGACGGGCGTCGATGCTGAGACCGAGGAGATGCTCCGACGCGTCGTTCGCGATACGGTGGCACAAGGCACAACGATGGTCATGAGTACGCATGATCTCGAGGGGCTCGATGCATGGTGCGAGTCGGTCGCCGTGCTCGATCGTCGGGTCCTGGCCGTCGGCAGCGTCGCCGATATCGCCGCGACATCGTATCGTTTTGCACCGGTGCACGGGCATACGCATGTTTGAGCATCTGATGGAGACGCTCAGCTATCCTTTTATGCTCCGTGCCGCGATCGCTGCACTGTTGGTCGGCATGCTCTGTCCGCTCGTCGGAACGTTCGTTGTGCTGCGCCGTCTCTCGTTTATCGGCGACGGTATCGCGCACGCTTCGTTCGCCGGTATCGTCGTCGCTTATCTACGCGGTATCGATTATCTGCTTGGTGCCGCGGTCGTCGCCGTCGCTTCGGCGATCGGGATCGGCTACGTCCATCGGCGCGGGGTTACGCTCGATACGGCGATCGGGGTAATCTTTACCGGCGCTTTTGCGTTGGGTGTCTTCTTGATGAGTCGAACGACCGAGTACAGTATCGACTTACAAGGTCTGCTCTTCGGCAACATTCTGGCGGTCTCGAACGCCGACCTCATTCTCTTGCTGATGCTCGGTCTGCTCGTGACGCTGCTGGTCGCCGTTCTTTATCGCCCGCTCCTCTACACGTCGTTCGATCCGATCGTCGCCGAGGCGAGCGGGGTCGATGCATCGTTGGTCGATACGTTGCTGCTCATCGCACTGGCATTGACGATCGTCGTCTCATTGCAAGCGGTTGGTATTATCCTCGTCGCTGCATTACTTGTGACGCCCGCCGCGACCGCCGGCTTGCTCTGTCGTCGTATTACGCCGATGCTCCTAACTGCGATGGCGATCGGTGTCTGTTGCGGTGTCGGCGGCCTCGCTGCATCGTATCTGCTCGGTGCTGCGAGCGGTGCTACGATCGTTTTGATGGCAACCCTGCTTTTCGCTCTCGTCTTTCTCGTCCGTCGCGTGCTGAGCGGGGCGCTGAGTGGCGTGAGGCGAACGCTTGGCCTCGGTTCACGCTCGAGCTCCGAGGAGGGATAGGCGACTGTCTGGGCATTCGAAATGGCATAATATTCGACTCCGCAAAGGCAAGGCCGATGCCCAGCGTGGCGCGCGGTTTACGAAACTGAGTCGCGAGATTATCCTTGCAGCCAAGGGCGGGTCGGCCGATCCCGAAGCAAACACGCGCCTCAAGCTTGCCGTTGAAAAGGCTCGTGCGGCGAATATGCCGGGCGAAAACATTAAACGTGCGATCAGTCGCGCGCAAGGCACCGCCGACGCAGCACTGGAGGAGATCCGGTACGAAGGATACGGCGTCGAAGGCGTCGCGATCGTCGTCGATGCCGCCACCGACAATCGGAATCGTACGGCAGCCGAGTTGCGCTTCGCGTTTACGCGTCACCAGGGCTCGCTTGCCGAGAGTGGTAGCGTTATGTGGATGTTCGACGTAGCCGGTATCATTCACGTCGATGCTCGGGGGCAGAGCGAAGAGGCGTTGACCGAGCGCGTCTTGATCGACGGGGTTATCGATCTGCGTTACGGTGAGGTATGCGAAGTGATCACTGAGCCGAGTACGCTTGCCGTCGTTCGCGATACGTTGCAACGGGTAGGGCTTACCGTCACCGATGCCTATCTCGGCGTTGTACCGAAGACAACCGTGACTCCTCAAGGCGATGCATTGCGTCAGACGCTTGCTTTGCTCGATGCCCTTGAGGAGCATGAAGATGTCCAACGGGTTTCGACGAATCTTGAGATCGATGATGCGACCCTCGAAACGCTCGCCTCGTAATGTGCATTGATGCGTAGTCGTTCAAATAGTCAAGCTTTTGTTACGATTGGACTCGCTTTCGCTGTCGGTGTCTTCGTGTGGTTTGCTCGTTCATTGCACGACCTCTTTGCACCGACCGGGGCCGATGTGGTTCTGCCGACGTTTGTCGGGCAAAACGAGAGCGATGCGGTGCGTCAGGCGAGTGACCAGCGCTTGCAGGCGATCGTGATTGCTCGACGTCCCAGCGAACGCTATCCCATGGGTATTGTGTTGAGTCAGCAACCCGAGCCGCGCGTCCGTGTTCGTGCCGGACGTCGCGTCGAATTAGTCGTTAGCAGCGGTGAACAGACGGTGACGCTGCCCGATTTGCGATATCGCTCGTTACGAGAGTCATCGTATCTGCTCAGTCGTCTACGGTTGCGTGTCGGCAAAACACGGCGTGTTACGGCCGACGATGTCGATACGGGTCTTGTCGTTGAAGAGAGTCCAGCTCCGTTAACGCGTGTTCGAGAAGGTACACACATCGATCTTGCACTCTCAAGAGGCGTACCGCCCTCACTCGCGGCGCCTGATTTTATCGGTTTGCAAGTCGACGATGCTCGTCGCTTGGCTCAGGCGAGTCGTGTGCGGTTGGGGCAGATCGTCTGGACGCCTTTCGGTGCGAACGGTCCTCCGCGTGGTGTCGTGGTGCGTCAGCGACCCGTCTCGGGCAAGGTGATCGATCCGCGCCAACCGATCTCACTTCAGGCAAGCGCCGGACCTGAGCAGTTCGGCTACCTGGTTCGCGAGGTCCATGTCGCGGTCACGGTCCCACCGACTGAGACAAGCGCACATCTGCGGGTTGTCGCCGATGACGCTTTAGGTGCCCATCCCGTCTACGATGCTTTTGCTCAACCCGGTCAACGTCTGGACCTGACGACGACGACCGTCGGTGTCGCCGAACTCGATACATACCTCAACGACGATCTCATCGATCGGACCGTCGTCGGTCATGAGCCGCCGATCTTCAAGGAGCACACCTACCATGGTTCTCAGTCGCCATCCCAGTGAGGCGTCGCCTGCATTTCATCCGGTACGGATCGCTCCTTCGTTGCTCTCGGCCGATTTCGCCGATATCGCGCGGGGAATTGCTTCGGCTGAGGCCGGCGGCGCAGACCTTTTGCATCTCGATGTTATGGATGGTCGTTTCGTTCCGAATATTACGTGGGGACCAAAGATTATCGGCGATTTGCGTCGCCTGACGCCTTTGCCGTTCGATGTGCATCTGATGATCGTTGAGCCTGAACACTATCTCGAGGCATTCCGAGAAGCGGGCGCCGACGGGATGACGATTCACCTTGAAGCGACGCCGCATGCGCAGCGTATTTTGACACGGATTCGCGAGCTGGGTGCTCGTGCAGGAGTCTCGATCTGCCCCGCTACACCGGTGGCAATGCTTGAGGATATCGTCGCGGATGCCGACCTGGTCTTGTTGATGAGCGTCAATCCCGGTTTCGGTGGCCAGCGCTTCTTGCCGCGTAGTCTTCGCCGCCTCAGTCAGGCACGCGAGTTGATCGCTCGTGTCAATCCGGCCTGTGTACTCGAGGTTGACGGTGGTATTACTGTCGAGAATGTTGCCGAGGTTGTTGCCGCCGGAGCCGATACCTTGGTCGCTGGTTCGAGTATTTTCGCTCAACCCAATCCTACCGATGCGGTACGACAGTTGCGTGAACGTGCCGAGATGGGCCGTCGATCGCTGGCATGATGACTGCATCGACCCTTGAGGAGACCGGCGAATCACGCCTTCTTCGACGTATCACCGCGCTCGCGGCGAAGACATTGACTCCGCGCATCATCAACGGTATCGGCGACGATGCGGCCGTCTGGCAACCGTCGCGCTCGCATCGGAGTCTTATTACCACCGATACGCTGGTCGAGGGCGTCCATTTCCCCTCGGAGGGATTGACTCCGGTACAGTTGGGGCATCGCGCTCTTGCGGTCAATTTGAGTGATCTCGCGGCCAAAGGTGCACGACCGGTTTTGGTGACCGTTGCCTTAGGTCTGCGCCTACCGGTCGATGATGCTTGGATCATAGGATTCTACGAAGGGTTGACGGCGCTGGCGTGTGATACCGGCACCGCCGTTGTCGGTGGAGACCTCGTCCGCAGCGCCGTAACGACCATTACCTTGACGGTGATTGGCGAAGCGAGTCCGCAGCGGATTCCTTTACGTAGCGGTGCGCGTCCATCCGATATTCTTGCCGTGACGGGCTCACTCGGTGCGAGTCGTGCCGGTCTCGCCGCGCTAGAGGCCGACTTGTTGCATGAGCCGGATGCGCGTGCGGCATTCGCGGCTTTTGCGACACCGCAACCGCGTCTGCGCGAAGGTCGTCTGTTGGCCGCATCGCGTTCGGTGCATGCGATGCTCGATATCTCCGATGGTCTGGCGATCGATGTCCATCGACTGATCGCGGCTTCGCAGTGTGCTGCGGTGCTCGATACGCCGCTCCCCATTGCCGCGACGACGACTGCCGTCGCTCAAGCCTGTGGGGCCGACCCTGAGGCGTGGGCATTAAGCGGTGGCGAGGAGTATGAATTACTGGTCGCCGTCGCACCGCGTTCCTTACGGTTGCTTTCGCAGCGACTCTTCCACCGTTGTGGTCGTGCACTCATTCCCATCGGTCGCTGTGTCGCCGGTACGGGGTTGCGTATCCGTCGTCACGAGCGTGAAGAAGAGCTCGCCGTGCTCGGTTGGGATCATTTCAGTGCGTCGTAGCACGTAAACACTCGACGATCGCAACCGCGAGAGCTACATGAGCGTGCTACTCTTCCTCGTCTTGGGGTTCGGTGTCGCTATCATCGGTACGCTTGTCGGTGTCGGTGGTGGCTTTCTGCTTGTGCCTGTGCTTACGGTTGCTGAATCGCACTGGTCACCGCAAGTAGTCACGGCATTCTCCCTCGCCGTGATCACCGCGAATGCCCTAAGCGGCACCTTGGCGTACTGGCGTCAGGGCAGGATCGATGGTTGGACGCTTCGTCGATTCGCGCTCGTCGCGGCTCCAGGTGCTATCGTAGGCGTCTTTCTCGGCGATCGACTCGCACACGGACTCTTTATCCATCTCTTCGCGGTATTGTTGCTCATCATGGCCGGGTTGCTGCTCGTCACAAAACGTCGCTTCGGCCGTGGAGTGGGCTCGACGCAGCGTCGACTCGTCGATGCCCAGGGACGGTCGTATCAGTGGGCGTTTGATCTGCGCATTGCGCTTCTCGGAGTCTTTGCCGTCGGTATCGCCTCTGCGCTTTTCGGTATCGGCGGCGGCCCGATTATGGTGCCGTTTCTGATCGCGATACTCTCCTTTCCCGAGCATCTCGCCACCGCAAGCTCGCATGGCGTTCTCTTGATTACGTCGTTGTTGGCTGTGCTGATACATCTCGTGCAAGGTGACTACGCTCACGATACCGTGCCGCTTGCTGCGACGATGCTCGGGGCGTTACTCGGAGCACCGATCGGCGCGCGTCTATCGCAGCGAGTCTCTGGATCGCTTTTGCTCCGTATCCTGGCTATGTTGCTGGCAATCGTCGGGGTAGAGATGTGGTTGCGTTAAAGAGTTTTTCTCGTGTCGTGAATCGCAAAGAGGATCTGCTCTAACGCGCATGTGCTTGAGGCTCAAAGCTAATCCGTTAAGGAATGTCCCAATGTCTTACACGGCACCGATATCTTGAGGGGGAATGTGCTCTGGCGGGGGACCGGCGAGGCGGACGTAGACGACGGGGACGAGGACGAGCGTCAGCAGCAGGGAACTGGTCAGACCGCCGATGACGACAATCCCTAACGAACTCGCTGCGGCCGCTCCTGGATCGAGTGTGCAGGCGAGGGGCAGCATGCCGGCGATCATCGCGAGCGTCGTCATTGCGATGGGGCGGAGTCGTTCGCGAGCGGCGGCACGAATCGCTTCGTCTCGACTCATCCCGGCTCGTTCGCGCATCGCGGCAAAGTCGACTAAAAGAATGCCGTTTTTTGCGACGAGCCCTACCAGCAATACGGTACCGATGAGCGAGAAGAGATTAATCGTCTGGTGGGTAATCGCGAGTGCGCCCAACGCACCGACGGCAGCAACCGGTACCGAAAACATAATGATAAACGGTTTACGGTAGTCATTGTAAAGTGCGACCATCAATAAGTAGACCAGAAACGTTGACAAAAGTAGCGTGATGCCCATGGCATGAAGTGTATCACTGAGTTCGGTTTGATCGCCGCCAAGCGCCGGCGTGACCAGAATGTTCTTCGAAAGATTGAGAGCACGAATAGATGTATTCGCATCATGCTGTACCGCTGAAAGAAAGGTGCCCGGTGCAATATTGGCACCGACGGCGATGGTATCGCGTCGATCGATCCGTAGGAGCAATGGTGGTGCTGGATCGGGGACGAGTGACGCAATGTCAGCGAGATGAATAATCGATCCGCTACTCGTTCGCAGAGGAATGGCAAGCAGACTCGCGACGGAATTCTGGGCCGCTAACGGATACGTGACGATCACGTCTTTGAGACCATCCGGGCCGGTGAACTGAGTTGCGATGGTACCACCGAACGCGGCCGCAACCGCCGATGCGCCGGTGCCGATCGTCGCCGATAGCGCCCGTGCTCGTTCACGATCGAACGTGACCGAGAGTTGCGGACTCAGCGCCGATGCGCTGCTGGTGACATTGACGGCCCCGCGAGTATGCATGAGCGCCGTCGTGACGCGGGCTGCCGCCGCACTCGCATCGCCTTGCAGGGCGGTCACGCTGTACGAAAGCGGTTGCTCTAAGCCGCCGTCCATACTCGTTGCCGGAATTGCGGCAACGAGCGTATGTGGTAGAGCCTGCTCGATCTGGTGCTGCAGGCGTTGAGCGACGGTCGTCGTCGATGTATGGCGATCCGTTCGCAGAAAGACGTCGATCTGGGCAACCGCCGCATCGGTCAGAAAGCCGCTGATCGCACCACGGTACGCTCCGGCGGTGGTTGCCTCTGCGGCGAGATCCGGCTCGCGATCGACGATAGCCTCCGCCCTACGAGCCATGACAACGCTGGATGTGATCGGTTCTCCGCTTTGGTCGCGTAGTGTAAGGGTAATCTCTCCCCGATCGACGGGTGGCAGATACTCGTATCCGACGAGTCCTAGTGGCAAGAGCAGCAGAGCACCGAGCAAAAGCAGGGCCGATCCAAGTACGACAACGTGACCTCGTCGGAGTGCTGGGTTGAGCAGATGAGCAAGATAGAATCTGCGTACGCGTTCGAAACCATCGGTGAACGCGATGATGATCGGCCACGGTCGCCAGGTTGAGCGCAATGACCAATGCGCCGCCAGGGTCGGCGTCACGGTAAAAGATATCGCGAGTGACGTAAGCGTCGCGACGCTCACGACCAAACCAAATTCGCGTAAGAAGAGGCCTACCGTGCCCGGCAAGAACGAGATGGGCAAAAAGACGACGACGTCGACAAGCGTAATCACGATGGCGGCGAGACCGATCTCGCTGCGTCCACGGATCGCCGCATCGATCGGTGATTCGCCTTGACCGAGATGACGCTCGATGTTCTCTAAGACAACGATGGAGTCGTCGACGAGAATCCCGATAATCAACGTCATGGCCAGCAATGAGACCGTATCCAAGGTAAAGTTCATGACGCGCATCGCACCGAGTGTCACGAGCAGCGAGGTTGGAATGGCAATCGCAACGACGAGTGCGTTGCGCCACGAGTGGAGGAAGAAGAGCATGACGACACCGGTAAGGATGATCGCCTCGATGAGCGTGCGAACGACGCCGAGCAGCTCGTCTTGTGTCGCCTTTGATTCAACATTGAGGACTTCGAAGGTGATGTCGGGGTATGAGCGTTTGAGTGCTGGCAGTGCCGCTAGAACAGCGTTGGAAGTATCGACTTCGCTGAATCCCGCGCTCTTCTGAATATCGAGCGTAATACACGGCTGTCCGTGGGAAAAAGCGAAGACGCGTTGTGGTGACGATCCGTCAATGACCGTCGCCACATCGTTGATACGAAGCAGATGTGCCGCAGTCTGCCACGGATCGGTCGTTGTGGGCGTCGTAGCGCTGCTGCCGGTGATGACGAGTTGCCCGACGCTTGCAACGTTCGTAATATCGCCGCGAACGTCGAGGTTGGTCTCTCGATTCGGGGTGGTCAGAATGCCGCCCGGTGAACGAATGTTGTTATTTGTTACCGTCGAGATAAGATCACTGAACGTTGTTCCGCTCGCGGCGAGGCGTGCGGGATCGACGTTTACCGAAATCGCTGGTGTCACATCGCCGTTTGGCTGTACCGCTGAGACGCCCGGAATTTGCTCAAGCGCAGGGAGTACACGATTGATTGCAAGGGATGAGAGCTCGCTTGGTGCGAGTGAATGGGTGAGAAGCGCAAGAGAGACGACGATCGATTCGTCGGGATTGGCGACGGCAATCTGCGGCGCCGGAATATCGTTCGGCAGTGAGCGTTGTGCATTCTGGAGTCGACCTTGAATTTGGATGAGATCGTCGTTGGAATCTGAGCCTAAGGTAAAGAGTGCGACGAGTCGTGCCGTTCCGGGCTCGATGGTCGTGGTCAGATGCTCGAGATTCGGTGTGCCGGCGAGTTGATCTTCGACGGGTCGTGCAATGGCATCGCGCATCTCGCTTGTAGAGGCACCGGGATAGGTGAGCGTGATTTCCACTGAGGGAGTCACGACGCTGGGAAACCGTTGCTTGACAAGGGAGAAACTCGCAACGGTTCCGGCAAGGAGAATAAGGGCAAGCATGACCGAGACGAGCGTTGGACGACGAACAAATGCGCTAGTCAGCCACATGCGGCGCTGCCTCCGATGGTCGATAAGGTGGTACACGATGTCGGATACGCTCGACGAAGAGCGTGACGATCGGTACGATTACCAGGGTGAGAAGAAGTGAACTGGTGAGTCCGCCGATGACGACGGTACCGAGCGAACGTCGTGCGGTCGAGCCCGGATCTACGGCAAGTGCAAGCGGAAGCATCCCAGCGATCATTGAGACGGTCGTCATGATGATCGGTCTAAAACGTTCGCGTGTGGCGGCAAGCACCGCTTGATGCGCCGGAATCCCTTCGGCGATATGCTGTTGGGTGAAGTCGACCAGTAAAATACCATTTTTACTGACCAGTCCTAGAAGCATCAGAAGACCGATCATCGAGAAGAGATTGAGACTCTGACCCGTCAAGGCAAGGGCACCCAGCGCGCCGATTGCGGCAAAAGGAATAGCGGTCATGATAATGAGGGGAGTGATGTATGAATCGTACAAGGCCAGCATCAAGAGATAGACCAAAAACGATGAGAGGAGCAGTGAGACGCCGATCCCCTTGGTGGTCTGATCGAGATTGCGTTCACTTCCGCTGGTACCCGTTCCGACGAGGACGGAGTGGGGCAGATGCAGGGTAGCGAGTCGCTGTTGAAAACTCCGTTGAATACCGGAGAGACTCGCTCCCGGTGCAAGGTTCGCTCCGACATGAATGACGGTTGTTCGGTTGGTGCGAGAGATTAAGGGTGTGACCGGGTCGGCGACAAGCTGCGCAACGTCTCCGAGATGAATCACACGTCCGTTTTTGGTCCGTATCGGGATAGCAAGCAATGTTGCCGTGCTTCGCTGATCGTGAGCAGGATAGAGGACTTGTATAACCTTGGTACCGTTGCTGGTATCAAACTGCGTCGCGGTGGTCCCACCGAAGGCAGCCCGCACGGCTTGTGATGCGAGTCCGATATCGACATTGAGCACTCGGGCACGTTCTCGATCGAAGAGAATATCGAGCTGTGGTGAGAGTTGCAGAGCCGAGCTATTGACGTTGCGCGTACCGGGTATCTGCTGGAGAAGTTGGACGATCTGCGTCGCCGGTGCTTGAGCGTCGCCTCGCGTCGTCGAGACGGTAATGTCGATTGGTTGAGCATTGCCGCCTCGTGTTCCAGTCGCTGGGATCGCCACGATTTTGCCGAAAGGGACGAGTTCTGTTCCGAGCTTTGTGAGGAGTTGCGCGACTCGATCGGTGGTTTGACGATGATCGGGGCGGAGAAATACCCGGAGTTGCCCGGTCGAAGCGAGATTGACGCCGCCTCCAAAGCCGGATTGTGCCGTTCCCGTTGTCCCGATAATGCGTTGGATATCATGGATGCGAAGAAAACGATTCGTGATGCTCCGTATAGCGGCATCCGTCGTGGCGATCGGTGTGCCGGTCGGAAAGGCGACGCGAACAAAGATCTGCCCGCGATCGACGGCTGGAATAAACTCGAACCCGATGACGCCGAGCGGGACGAGGGCTATCGCTCCGACGGTACAGAGAACGGCAAAGCCGACCAGCTTCAGCGGATTGCGTAAAGCTCGCGGTAAGAGCCAGTCGGTATACCAGGTACGTACCCGACTCAGTCCACGGCCAAAGGCCTCGATGAGGCGCCACTTCATGCGAGGTGCAACGAGTGCCCAACGACCGAGCAGCGCCGGTGTAATCGTAAAGGAGACCATCAGTGACGTCAGGGTCGCAATTGTCACGACGACCCCGAATTCACCGAGATATCTACCCGTCTGCCCGGGCAAAAAGACGATTGGCAGAAAGACGACCACATCGACTAAGGTGATGGTTACCGCCGCCGCCGCGATCTCGGCTCGTCCGCGAATTGCCGCCATCGCCGGTGCGACGCCTAGCGCTGCGATACGTTCACTGTTCTCGACGACGACAATCGCGTCGTCGACGAGGATGCCGATGATAAGGGTCATCGCAAGTAGCGAGACGGTATCGAGCGTAAAGTTAGCGAGCCGCATGACAAAGATGGTGACCGCTAATGATGCCGGAATAGCGATGAGTACGATCAGTGCATTTCGCCATGAGCCAAGAAAAAACAGCATGACGATTCCGGTAAAGGCGATGCCTTCGAGCAGACTCTGCACGACGCCGATGAGCTGTGCCCACGTCTCATCGGCCTGGACGTTGATCGTCTCAAAACGTACCTGCGGGTACTCGGCGGTAATCTGCGGCAACGCTGCGAGAACGGCCTGTGAGGCGGTCACTTCGCTTGCCCCGGCCTCTTTTTGTACGTTGAGCGTGATTGCGGCGCGGCCGCCGAGATATGAGAAGACTCGCCGTGGCTCGTAGCTATCTTCGGTCGTTGCGATGTCGCCGATGCGTAGTTGCTGTGGAAGAAGGGCGCCTGTGTTTGATAATTGGAGTGCCTGATTCGTCGAGCCGCTTTGTTGACTATATTTGATGTTGGCTGCACCTGAAGTCGAGGTCGCACCACTCAGGACGGATGTCGTCGCCAAGATCGGTGTCGCGTCTACGGCGCTCGGCGTGGTCAAGTCGCCGCGTACATCGAGATTCGTCTCGTAGCCCGTCTGCGTGATGATGCCGCCCGGTAGGCGGGCGTTATTCGCTTGGATCGCTGCAACGACATCGGTAGGGCTGAGCTGCGCGCCGGTTAAGCGGAATGGATTGAGCAGCACCTCAAGAGCCGGCGTCACGACGCCGTTCGCCGTAACATTCGCGACACCGGGGATCTGCTCAAGTCGCGGTACAAGGGTATTCGTTACCCAGCCTGAGAGATCGGCGAGCGAAAGTGCCGAAGACGTGACCGCGAGCGTGACGATCGTCGCCTGAGATGGATCGAAGCTTCGTACAGTCGGTGCCGGAAGATCTTGCGGTAGTGCCGCTTTGACGGCTTGAATGCGATCCTGAATCTCGGTAAGATCGGTTGCTTTGCTCGTCGATAAGGCGAATGTTGCCGAGATGGTCGCCTGATTCTGTTGGATCGAACTGGTCAACGATTCAAGCCCCGCGGCACCGGCAATCGCGTCTTCGAGCGGTCGCACAACCGAATCACGTAATTCGGAGGGAGCGGCACCGGGGTATGTCGCACTGACTGTGACCGTCGGTGAATCAACGTTAGGAAACTCTTGCTGCACGATCGTTACGGCGCCGAAGATGCCTGCGAGTACGATAAGCGCGAGTAGGACAAAAACGAGCGGCGGCCGTTCGACAAAGAGTGCCGGGATGCGATTCACTCGCCTTGACCGGCTTGCACGTCGAGCTGGCCATTCGCTACGATCGTCGATCCTGCAGCGAGGCCCGTGATAATCGAGTCGGTTCCGTTCGATGCGATTTCACGAACCCCAGTCTTGGTGAAGCGTCGTTGGGCTCCGTCGCCGCTCATACGCATGACGTTGCGGTGAGTTTCATCGAGAAATGCCGTGGTTGGGATCTCAATGCCGCGTACCGTCGGCAACGTAATCGTCGCCGTTGCCGGTAGGCCCGATTGAAGGTGCCCATCGGGATTTGCGATGAGCCCCTGGACCGTGAAATTGGTCGAGCCCGGTGTGACTTGTCCGAGAATCGCAACGACGCGACCTGTATAGTCATGAGATGCGCCGGAGACGTCGAGGTGAATCGGTGCGCCTTTGGTGAGTCCAAAGATATCGCTACTCGATGCATTGAGATCGACGTAGACTTGATCGAGTCGCTGCACAGTAAAGAGCGTTCGTCCCGATGGATACTCACCTGGATTGAGATTGCGGTTGACGACGATACCGTTGACCGGTGAGAGAATCTGTGTATGAGCGATCTGTGCCTGTAGTTGGTCTATTTGACCACGTATGCTTGCGATGTTCGCATGTGCGGCCTGAGCCTCGGCGATCGCTGAGGCTAACGTCGATTGTTGGAGGCCGCTCTGTGACGTGCCGTTCACGGTGACGGTTGTCTTCGCCGTAGCAACGGCTGCTTCGGCGGAACGGACTGCGGCTGCATCATTGTTGACGAGTGTCGCCTGCTGATCGAGTGTCTGTTGCGGAATGTAGCCTGAGACCGAGAGTTGCCGATCGCGGACGAGATTGTTCTGATCATTGACGAGTGTTTGGCGTGCCTGCGCAAGCGCAGCGTTGGCAGCGTTGAGTTGATTTCCGCCGGTGTCACGGTTCAGATGGGCGGTATACCTGGCTTGAGCGACCTTCGCGTCATCGTCGGCCGCCGTTGCGATCGCTGCTTGGAGGCTCCCTTGTAAAGCGGCGAGTTGCCCGTCGAGGTCGGTATGCTCGAGGAGCGCGAGTCGTTGCCCCACGACGACCCGATCACCCTGAAGGACATCGACTTCGGTCGCGGGCTCGGAGAGCGTGTTGGAAATCGACACATTGAGCAGAGGAGCGATATACCCCGCGATCTGAAGTCGCTGCTGGACACTTCCTTGGCGTGCGCTGACCGTCGGCAGCGGCGGCGGTGTCGCCGTCGCGCTATCGGCTCCCCCGTGTCGATGATGGTGCCCGCTCGATCCGGCGCAGCCATTGAGAAGAAGGATGAGGCCGCATGCGAGCGGAGTCAAGGAATAACGTTGACGGCGCATGCGGAAAATGGTCTCCTCCAATAACGAGTTGCGATGATCTCCTGGGAAGAACGTCTCTTCCGCTGAAAAGGTTCCGTTTTCCGCAGTGAGGGATTGATGAGGCGCCCTTAAGCACGAGCGGTGAGGCGATGCAATTTGGCGATATTCGTCTGCCCGGCTCCAACCGGCATGCCGGTGGTGATCACGACCGTGTCTCCGGTCGTTGCGAGCTTGAGATCGCGAACTAAGTCTTCGGCGATCTCGATCAGTGTTTCAATATAGCGATACGGACGCACGACAAATGCCTCGACTCCCCAAATGAGCGCGAGTCGTCGGGCAACATGATCGTATGCCGTCAACGCGATAATGCGCGCACGTGGACGAAATGAGGCGATATGACGAGCGGTGTTGCCGGTTGTCGTGCCGGTTAGAATGACGTCGAGGGCGAGATGGTCGGCCATATTCGCCGCCGATTCGGCGATCGCGACCCCGATCGAACGATGAGCATCGGTGATACGTCGTGTCGCGAGTTCATGATGGGGATACCGTAGCTCGATCTCGTGGGCTATTGTCGCCATCGTCCGTACTGCTTCAACGGGATAGAGTCCGCGCGCCGTCTCGCCCGAGAGCATCACGGCATCGGTGCCATCGAGGATCGCGTTGGCGACGTCTGCGGCTTCGGCGCGTGTCGGCCGTGGATTGGCTATCATCGACTCGAGCATTTGCGTCGCGGTAATGACCGGTTTCGAGGCGCGATTCGCCAGCATGATCAAGGTCTTCTGCCACATGGGGACTTCTTCGAGCGGGATCTCGACGCCGAGATCGCCGCGCGCTACCATGATGCCGTCGGCTGCCGCAAGAATCTCTTGAATGGCATCCAGTGCCTCGTGCTTTTCGATTTTTGCAATGATCGCGATCTCTTCACCACGAGCACGAGCAAACTCGCGAACCCGTTCGATATCTCGTGCCGATTTCACGAACGATATGGCGATCCAATCGACGCCGTGCTCGAGTCCGAAGGCAAGATGCTCGAGATCGCGATCGGTAACTGCATCGATCGCGAGAGTCCCATCGGGATAGTTGATCCCTTGGCGCGAGCGTAACTCACCGCCGACCTCGACGCGCGTGGAAATCGTCGTCTCATCGGTATCGAGAATGCGAAGAGCGATCGAACCGTCGGCGATATAGAGAATCTTGCCGCTACTGACGTCCCGGGCCAATCCCGTATACTGCACCGAAATACAATGCCGCGTACTTGGCTGCTGGAGCGTCGTTAGCGTGAGCTCTTCGCCAATCTCAAGGGTGATACTCTCGATGCCCGCTGCAAAGTCACCGGTACGGACCTTGGGACCGGGTAGATCTTGAAGAATGGCGACGGTGACGTTTCGCTCACGAGCGACGCGACGAATATCTGCGATGCGAGTTGCATGCTCGGCGTGAGTGCCGTGTGAGAAATTGAGACGGAAAACATTGGCGCCGGCATCGATGAGGGCGCCGAGACGCTCCGGCGTCGATGAGGAAGGGCCGACCGTTGCCACAATCTTCGTTTGTTTCATATGTGTTCGTAACGGTGCGCGTCGGGGCTACTCCGCTCCTTGACCGAAGTACGGCAGATTTGGTAGGGTAAGGCACACCCTTGGCACTCAGGGTATACGAGTGCCAACGCCTCCAACGCGCGAGGTCGCTATGTCGCATGAAGCTTCTCCTGTCGGTGAAGGATCCGTCTCCCTGAGCCAGAGGCGAGCGTTGCTCTTGGCGACGGTCGTCTATGAATATATTCAGAGCGCCGAGCCGGTTGGCTCTCATACGCTCGCACAGAAGTATCGTCTCGGCGTCAGTTCGGCGACGATTCGCCACGAGATGGCCGAGTTAGAGGCTGCCGGATATCTGATTCAACCGCATACATCTTCGGGTCGTATTCCTTCGGATGTCGGTTATCGCACCTATGTCGATCGCCTGATGGAGCCGGTAACGCTCGATGTCGATGAGCAGCGTCGAATTCGTGAGGAGCTGCTCTCGACGAGCCGTGAGTTGGATGATCTGGTCGCTGCGGCGACCCGGCTGCTTGGACGACTCACGCATAGCTTCGCTTTTACGGTGGCACCGGCGCGTGAAGCGGCTATCTTTCGCCACGTGCAGCTGATCTGGTTCTCGGCTCAGACGGGTCTCGCGATCGTCGTCACTACTCTCGGGGTCGCCGCACAGCATCCCTTCGAGGTGACGAGTCCGCTCGATGCCGATGTACTGACGCAGCTCTCCAATCGTCTCAATGCTGCGTTCAGCGGACAGCGTTTGGGTGCGATTTCAACTGCATCGGTCTCGAGCGTGGTCGCCGCTTGTGAACTCGGAGAGCCTCTACGCCGTGAGCTTGAAGTCATTATCTGTGCGGCTCTCAACGCCGCTCGTGATGAAGAGCGTCTTGTGACCTCGGCGGGTGCGCAGAATCTGCTCGATCAGCCCGAATTCCAGGACTTACGGCGACTACGAACGATTTTAGAGCTTGCCGAAGAACAGAAGGCGCTCTACGAGCTCGTCACCGGTGTGCTCTCGGGTGACGGCGAAGAGCCCCTCGTGCGGATCGGTCAGGAGCTTGGCGAAGGCGAGATGAGTCTCTGTAGTCTCATCGCGGTTCGCTATCGAACGCCCGATAACGCCGTTGGAACACTCGCTTTGCTCGGGCCGCGTAGGATGCCGTACCCGCGTCTCTTAGCCCTCGTCGCAGGCACTGCGGCATCGTTGACGGGTCGCCTGGCCGAGCAGAGCGGTTCCGAGTCTCACTGAGGAGAATCCACGAATCTGATGCCGAGCGATTACTATGATATTCTTGGGGTTAGCCGTACCGCGACCGAAAGCGATATTAAGCAAGCCTACCGTCGTCTTGCACGCACCTACCATCCCGATGTCGCGGAAGATAAGGTGCAAGCGGAGGCACGTTTTAAAGAGATCAACGAAGCGTATGCCGTGCTATCGGATCCGCAGCAACGCGAGACGTATGACCGCTTCGGTCACGCCGGTATGCCGGGAGCGGGCGGCGGCGGCGCGGGTTTCGCGCCTGAGGGATTCGGCGATATCTTCGAGATGTTCTTCGGCGGAATGCGTGCCGGCGCCGGCGGTGCGCGGCGTGGCACGAATGCCGCTCCTCGTGGTGCCGATCTCCGTTACGATCTTGAACTCACGCTCGAAGAGGCCTATCTCGGCGTGGAGCGCGAGATCTCGTTTCAGCATCTGGCCGCCTGCGATACATGTCGCGGAAGCGGAGCGAAGGCCGGCACCCAGGTTGTTCCCTGTATCCTGTGCCATGGCAGTGGCCTGACTCAGAGTGTTCGTACGACACCCCTCGGTCGTTTTGTCACTCAAGCTCCCTGTGGTCGTTGCAACGGTGAGGGGCATGTCATCCCAACGCCTTGTGAGACTTGCCGCGGTCAGGGCCGGATTGAGCGTCGCCGTGTGATGAGTGTGACCATCCCGCCGGGTGTCGATGACGGAAGTCGTATCCGTATCGCCAATAACGGCGAAGCCGCTCCGCGCGGTGGCGCTCCCGGCGATCTGTACGTCTATCTCACGATGAGACCGCACGACATTTTTACCCGTGACGGAGCCGATCTCTCGATGCGTATGCCGATATCGTTTCCGCAGGCTGCCTTGGGGGCACAGGTCGAGGTGCGCAGTCTCTCCGACGAACCGCTGACCCTCGATGTGCATCCCGGTACGCAGAGCGGCACGCGATATCGGCTGCGCGGGCATGGTATGCCGACGTTACGTGGCGGGCATGGCGACCTCTACGTCACCGTGCAGGTTGAAGTGCCGACCCGACTGGCGAAACGTGAACGCGAATTGCTCGAGGAGCTCTCGACGCTGCGCGGCGATATGGTCGATGAACGCTCATTTTTCGAGCGCGTGAAAGATGCATTTCGTCCCGAATAGTCGATGAAGATATGATGTCGCACGAAGAGTCGCGCGAGCGTTACGCTCGTTTCTTTCTCTCGTGTTTCGGTGCCGTCGATGATGAGGTGGTCATCGACGGTGAGGATGCGCATCGTATTGTCCGGGTGCTCCGGATGTCGGTCGGTGAGCGGCTTGTGCTCTGTGATGCCGCCGGGGTTCCGTTTGTCGCGGAGATTCTCGACGTTGGTCGTTCCGTGCGGCTTCGTCTGCTCGAACGACATCGCTCCATGATCTCTGCTCCCGTCGAGCGACTCGATATTACGTTGGCACAGGCTCTGCCAAAGGGTGCAAAGATGGATTTCGTCGTCGAGAAGGCGACGGAATTGGGGGTGCGACGTATCCTTCCGATGCTGACTGAGCGGGTCATCGGGCAGCGTGAAGGCGATGCGCGTGTCGAGCGGTGGCGCCGGATCGCCCGTGAAGCGGCCGGGCAGAGTCGCGCTCGGCGCATCCCCGAGATCGCCGCACCCTGTGCGTGGCATCAGGTGATCGCCGGACTCTCCGATTACCAACATGCGTTGCTGCCTTGGGAGTTAGCACCATATGAGCCGCAGAGTTTTCGTCGCCTCGCCGTCGGGGGATCGCTGCTGCTGCTCATCGGGCCCGAAGGTGGCTTTTCGCATCGTGAAGTCGAGGAGGCCGTCGTCCAGGGCGCGTCGACGCTCTCGCTCGGTTCGCGCATCTTACGAACCGAGACTGCCGGTATGGTCGCGATCGCTCTCGCTCGTTATGCCGCCGGCGAAATGTAGTGGAGGCTCCCACGTCGTACTTGGGCGCGTTGTGAGGGAGAGGTCTGGGTGTCTGCTGTGAAGTTCTCGATCGTCATCCCTACGTATAATGAGATCGGTGGGATTGAGCGGCTTCTAACCGCCCTCTCCGAGCTTTTTGTGCGTGAGGGGCTCGATGGTGAGATTATCGTCGTCGATGATAATTCGCCGGACGGCACGGGTGCGGTCGTCGATCGACTCGCTGCGCGCCTGCCGGTTCGCTGTCTGCATCGTGCCGGAAAATTGGGATTGGCGAGCGGCGTGATCGAAGGCTGGCAGTTTGCTCGACCCGAATCCGTCGCTGTCGGTGTCATGGATGCCGACTTTAGTCACGATATCGCAATTCTCCCGACAATGGTTCGTGCATTGCTCGATGGTGCCGATTTGGCGATCGGCAGTCGCTACGTGCCGGGAGGTGGTATCGAAGATTGGCCTTGGAAGCGGAAGTTCACTTCACAGGTCGCGATTCTCTTAGCGCAGCCCCTTACGGCGGTCCGTGATATTACCAGCGGCTACTTTCTCGTGCGTCGCTCAGCGCTTGAGGGCGTCGAACTCGATCCCATCGGTTTTAAGATCGGACTTGAGGTCATGACCAAGGCGCGATACCAGCGCTTTGTCGAAGTCCCTTATGTCTTCACCGATCGTGTTGCGGGTGAGTCGAAACTGAATGGCAGAGAGATTGTGAATTATCTTCGGCAGTTAGGGCGTATCTATCTGCGACGTGCGAGGTCATACCGTGCCCATCGTTGATTGGGTGCGTTCGCGCCTCGGTAGTGAAGCATCGCGCGAAGCCTCACCGTGGCTCCGTTGTCCATCTTGCGGTGAAGTCATACATCGTCGTGATGTCGAGGCGAATCTCTCGCTCTGCACCCGCTGCAGCCATGCCTTTCGCATGCGTGCCGCCGATCGCATCGCGATGTTGATAGATGGCCCTTTCGAAGAGTGGGCCGGCGATGTCGTCGGCGGCGATCCGCTGCAATGGATCGATAAGCGTGCATACCCGGCGAAACTCGCCGCCGATCGCGCGAAGTCAGGTTTGAGCGAGGCAATTGTCACTGGTTTCGGTTGCTTGGCCGGGTTTCCCATCGCTTTGGGCGTGATGGACTTCGCCTTTCGCGGTGGCACGATGGGGACCGTCGTCGGTGAACGTATTGCACGATTGCTCGGCGAGTCGCAGCGACGTTCTCTTCCTGCGATTCTCTGTACGGCGAGCGGCGGAGCGCGGATGGAAGAAGGCATGCTTGCCTTAATGCAAATGGCTAAGACGAGTGTGGCGGTACGTCGCTTCGTCGATGCCGGCAATCTCTTGATTACCGTGCTGACCGATCCGACGACTGGCGGCGTCTCCGCCTCCTTCGCTTTTCAGGCCGATCTGATCGTCGCTGAAGCGGGGGCATCGATCGGTTTTGCCGGTCGTCGTGTGATCGAACAGACGATTCGTCAACGACTCCCCGACCGATTCCAAACCGCCGAGTTTCTCCTTGAAAAAGGGCAGGTCGATGCTGTCGTCTCACGTCGTGACCTGAAGGCGACGCTGGCACGCTTTCTCGATTATGCCGGAGCGAATGAGCCGCGAACCTCGTTCGCCGGAGCCGGTGATACGGTGAGTTGCTTATGAACGTGATCGTTGAACGTGAGAAAGGCTTGTTGGAGCTGGAGTCACGGATCGGTGCTCTCCGAGCCTTGGCGATCGCCCAAGGAGTCGATCTCTCCGCCGAGATCGCGGTTCTCGAAGAGAAAGCGGCGCAGATTGCGCGAGAAGTCTTCGGCGAGCTCGCTCCATGGCAGCGAGTCAACATGGCGCGGCATCCCCGTCGTCCGTTGGCCGATATCTATCTTGCGGCGCTCGATCGTTTCGATGCGTTACATGGAGATCGCCACTTTGGCGACGATGGAGCGCTTGTCGGCGGGTTCGCCTTGCTCGGTGAGCGGCGTATCATGGTTCTAGCACAGCAGAAGGGGCGCGATACCAAAGAGAATATTGCTCACAATTTTGGCATGACATCGCCACACGGATATCGCAAAGCAAAGCGACTCATGGAACTTGCCGATCGCCGCCGCCTCCCTATAGTGACGTTGATCGATACCCCGGGAGCCGATCCTGGCGTCGCTTCAGAGGAGCATGGCCAATCCGAGGCGATTGCCGCTTGCCTTTCGACCTTGGTCGGCGTCGGTGTCCCCGTTGTCGCTACCGTGATCGGCGAAGGGGGTAGTGGTGGTGCTCTGGCGCTCGGCCTCGCCGATCATGTGATCATGCTTGAACATAGCGTCTACTCGGTTGCCTCGCCGGAGGGATGCGCCGCTATTCTTTGGGGCGATGCGAGCAAAGCCGACGATGCAGCTGCACGACTCCGTTTGACTAGCGCCGATCTGCAAGAGTTCGGTATCGTCGACGAAGTCGTTCCTGAGCCGCTGGGCGGGGCGCATCGTGATCCCAAATACGTCGTTCATGCCGTCTGGCGTGCTATCGGGTCGGCGCTTGATCGTCTCGCACCTCTCAGCTCCGAGCAACGCCGTGAGCAACGTGCGGCACGGTATTTGAGATGAAGCGTGGGATCGTGTTGCCGTATCGACGCCGTAAAGGTCGTCCGCGTCCTGCCTGGGGACGTATCAGCGGACGCTTTGTCCAGGTGACCGGTGTTGTACTCCTCGTGCTCCTTCTCGTGGTACAGTATGCTCGGATCCTCGAGCGGAACTTTGTCGTTGCACACGACGTTGCGATGGAGGAGAAGGCCATTGCTCTGTTACGCGGAGAGCGCGACCGTGAGCATTTCCAGATTCTGCGACTCGAGCAGCCGAGTGGAGCCGTGCCTGAGATTCATGATCGTCTGCACCTCGTCGGCCCCCATGAAGTGATCGTTTACCTCCGCCATCCCAATGATGGCTCAAATGCAGCCCCGTAGAGCCCCTTCTACCTGATAAAAAGGAGCAAAGCACGATGAGCGAATCGCGCATCGAACCAGTGAAAGTCCCTGGGTGCTTTGTCCGTATTCAGGGGACATACTCCTCACTGCGTAGTGCGGAGCAGCGTGTTGCCGACTACATTCTCAGTCATGCCGAAGATCTGATTTACTTGACCGTTACCGAACTCGCAGAGCAGACGCAAACAAGTGAGTCCACGGTTGTACGGCTCTGCCAGAAGATCGGGTATAAGGGATATCAAGAGTTTAAGATCATGCTTGCTCGTGATCTTGTCGGCCCTACCGAGAAGGTCTACGAACAGATTGAGGCCGGCGACTCGATTGCCACGATCAAGGCAAAGGTCTTTCAGGCGAATGCTCAGGCTCTCCATGATACCATGGAGGTACTCTCGGATATTGAGCTTGAGAGTGCGATACGTACGCTTCGCCAGGCGAGAAAAGTTGAGATCTACGGTATCGGTGGGAGTGCGCCGTTGGCATTCGATGCCTTTCATAAGTTCATGAAACTCGGTATCGTGGCGATTGCCCTCTCCGATAGCGATCTGATGGCGATGTCCTCGCGTCTTTTGACTCCAAATGATGTCGCTTTAGGGATCAGTCATACCGGTACGACGCGCGATGTCTGCGATGCGATGGAGAATGCAAAAGTTGCCGGTGCTAAGACGATCTGCATCACGCATTCTGCAACATCACCGATTACCAAAGTCTCCGATCTACGTCTCTTTACTGCGGCGAAAGAGACGGCTTTTGGTAGCGATGCCACGTCGAGCCGTATCGTACAATTAACGATTATCGATACGTTATATGCAGGTATTGCATTGCTTGATTACGATACGTCGCTTGAACGTATTCAAAAGACAAGAGAAGCATCCGCAGCAAAGCGTTACTGAAATCAGGTAGATGCATCGCTTGACATCGTTCAGTTATGAGGACTCTTAACAACGATGATGCCTAATTCTGGCGTGCCGACTACACCATATCCAAGGTGGTTTGTAGAATCAAGACGGCGAGATGATTTAAGGTCTCATCGCGATCGCGAACCATCTGTTGTCTCACCCTTGCACGAAGATGCCGTTTCGCAACATGCGTTACTTTTGAAAAACTCCAACACGCCTCATCCATATGCTGGCCAACAAGAACGTGTACTGAGAGCAATCGAGAATGCAGATCCTAGTAACCAAACGCAATGTTTTGAGGCCTACCTTACTGCTGCTTCTGTCATTGGGTTGCCTGAGCGCCCGATGTATCGCGCATTAGCATGCGAGTATGTCGATCATCGTAATCCCGTTCAATTGGCTTCTTTACATAAGGCTGCTGCAACGATACCAAGCTCTTTAGCAAGAATTTTTTCTGTTGCTCCGCGAAGCAATGCTCAGCGCTTTCATTCCCATTGCTCTGCTCTCTTTGAGCCTGGTATTAATCCACATACGCATTTTTGTCATGTCGAGAACGCTTTCCGATTCGCTTCTGACAAACAGCAACGTCTTCAGGTGATGCTAGAAGCGCAGAATCACACGAGTGATTCTATGGCTAAGGAGTGGTATGTTTATCAAGGATTGCGTCACAAGGACTCTTATTCGTTTCCTCCTCTTGGGGTGAGGTCGTATTCTGCAGAGGATATCGAATATGATATACGGCAAGCAAATGATAGTCATCAATTTTTTCAGATTATGTTGCAAGCAGCTAAAGAGACCATCGATGTGGGCGCCAGGCAGATGTATACGTCTCGAGCGTTACATTATGCCAAATCTCCAGACGAACGATATTCTGCTAATTTGCTTGCCAATCACGTCTTTCAAGAAGCGAAAAGCGCCGGCTACTTATATGTTGCCTTTCAGTGCGCTCCCGATTATTTACAGCGCCACCTTCTCTCGTTGCTACATATAGAAAATGGTGCATCGGGTATATACGACAGGTTTTTTGCTATGGTGCTACGACACTCCCGTCATCGACGTTATCTGGATGATTCGCAAGAATCTGCATCCCAGGTCGCAGTCCCGACCCGCTGACTTCAATACTGCTATTCGTTTGTAATCCAGTTCGTACAAGGATACGGCGTGCTACCGTCGTTTTATCTTGTCGAACAACACGATAGATCGTCGCGCCCTCAGATTCTTGAGTAACGGCAGACCGAGGTACAACAAAGACATGGCGGTGCTGCGCTGTCATAATAGCGACTGTTACCAGCATGCCGCCGCGCAAATGTCCATCATGGTTTGCAACGATGAGCCGGGTATGATACATGAGAGTGCCACTCTGCGGTACTGCATCGATACTTGCTATAGGAACGGTATATCGTCGATCATGTATAGCGGGGACCGTAAAAAAGACCGGAGTCCCAGGGTGAAGAATCGCAAGGTCAGTATCGTGAACGCTAAAATCAACGTAGACAGGGTCGATTTGTGCAAGTGTGAAAATAGGCTGATTTTGACTTGCATATGCTCCAGGATCGAGCAGACGCTGAGTGATCCAGCCGTCGAACGGTGCCTGTAGCGTCGTTTGGCTAATCTGGGTCTTCAGCAATTGTTCCTGCCCAATGCTACTTTGGACGCTGCCTTGATTCTCAGCAATGACTTGTCGTTGAAGAGCAATATTTGCAATGTTCTGTTGGGCAATGTGTAGTGCTGCTTCTGCTTGAGCTACTTTGCCTTGGTCGATCGAAAGCATTTGTCGATCGGCGACATACGCGGCTTGTGCTTGGCGAAAGATCGATTCGGAGACGTATCCTTGATTGAAGAGTCGTTGATCTGCTGTATACGTTAAGGATGTTTGTGCTACGGCTGCTTCATCGCTTGCGAGTTGTTGTTTGCTTTGCTGTAATGCCGTTTTCGCCTGTTCCAATGCGCCTTGTGAGCTAGTGATGGTAATGGGCTCTTCGATAACCGATTGTGCAAGATGCGCCTGTGCTTGCACATTGCTGCCGTGAGCTTGAACAAGTTGTGCTTGTAGGGGGCGATCGTCTAATTTCGCCAGGGGTTCTCCACGAAAAACTCGATCGCCCTCGTTTGCATACACGGCGATGACACTGCCTGCTTGTTCGGTCGCAATATTGGCTTGGAGATACGGAGAGATATGACCATCTAATTGCTCATATGTGGTAATGTCGCCCCTATGCAACCATGTGGTTTGAATTGGAATCGGAGTAATGTGCGGTTTTTTTTGTTGGTGTGCGCAACCAACAAAGAGCGTGATAATAGATGCACCGAGCACGCAAGCTCCCCACTGCACAGAACGCACTTTAGAGTCTCCCTTCGCCCGTAGGCGTATGACGTGGCTGAGAATGGTGTTTATCGAAACGTACCATGACGACATACAACGCCGGAATAATGGCAAGATTGAGGAGTGTCGAAACAAGCATGCCTCCGAAGATCGCGGTCCCCAGTGAATGACGACTCGCTGCGCCTGCTCCGGTGGCGAATACCAACGGCAGAATGCCGAGAATAAACGCAAAAGACGTCATGAGAATCGGTCTTAGGCGTGTTTCGGCGGCCTCGGCGACCGCGCGTATCGGATCGAGTCCTTGCTCGCGGAGTTGATTGGCAAATTCGACGATGAGGATCGCATTCTTCGCAGCTAATCCAATGAGCATAACGTAGCCGACTTGTGCATATACGTCGCTTGCAAGTCCACGAAAATCCATGGCAATAATCGCACCTAGCAGGGCAAGAGGTGTCGCGAGTAAGATGATAAAGGGTTCAATTAAACTTTCATATTGTGCTGCTAAGACGAAGAAGACGAAGAGTAAACCTAATGCGAAGATTTGTGCCGATGCACCTCCGCTTGTGATTTGCTCAAGTGATATTCCTGACCATTCATGGTGATATCTTGATGGCAGTCGTTTCGATAGCTGCTCCATCTCGTCGAGTGACTGTGAAGAACCTATGCCTGGAGGTGTAGCTCCGGTAATTTCGATGTTTCGAAAGAGATTGTAGTGGGTGATAGATGGAGGAACTGTCGTTTGAGACATCGTGAAAAAATCACTGATAGGCATTGAAACCCCGGTATTCGAGGTGACGAAAATTTTTTGGAGATCGTCGAAACTTGATCGATACGGCGCATCCGCTTGGATAAAGACATGGTACGCATGATTATTATAGGTAAAGTCATTGATATAAAGTGATCCAAGATTCGCTTGAATCGCTGAAAAAATTGCGGCGATGCTCACCCCTGCTGCCGCTGCTCGCTCTCGGTCGACCGTCAGGTTAATTTGTGGAGCGATACTACTAAAAACGGTATCTGCTCGTGTGATAAATCCCGATCTGTTCGCTGCCGTCACGAGATGCTGTGCTGTCATTCCGAGTTGTTGCATCGAACCGCTCGTCGGATCTTCCAACTCATATTGAAAACCGCCGACTGAGCCGATTCCTTGTACTGCCGGTGGACTAAAGGCGATAACTTTCGCCGCTTTGATCCGAGCAAGTTGAGGGTTAAGCGTCTGTAGAAGAGCGGTAAGCTGCGTCTTTGGTGAGGTTCTTTGACTCCATGGTTGTAGTCGTAGCACGAGAAAGCCCGTATTCGACCCATTGCCGCTGCTTCCTAAGCCGCGTCCGCTGACATCAAAAGTAAGAGCTAGTCCTGGTAAGCGCTTCGTTATTGCCTCTACCTGTTGCGCGATACGCTCTTCTTGGGCGAGGGAGGTACCCTGGGGTGCCTGTATCGTGATATAGATAATGCCTAAGTCTTCATCTGGTAGAAAGGCGCTGGGTGTGCGTGAGAAGAGCAGCAACGTTATCGCTAGCGATAGAATGAAGCCGATGGTTACAAGCACTCGATGCGGGAGAATCCATGTTTCAAGGAGACGTTTGTAGCTCGAGCGCATTCCGTCGATTATTCGATTGATCGGCCGAAAGAAACGATGCGTATTTTGTTCGTGTTCTTTCACCAGTCGTACGGAGAGAGCCGGTGTAAGGGTGAGTGCGATGATGAGTGATATGGAGATTGAACAGGCTATTGTAAGCGCGAATTGCTTGTAGAGCTCACCGGTCACGCCGGGGAAAAATCCGACGGGCACAAAGACTGCCAGTAAGACAAGAGATGCGGCTACAACCGCACCGGTAATCTCACGCATCGCAAACGATGCGGCATCGATGCGTTCACCGTGTTGGCGTGTTTGGATGATGCGTGCAATATTCTCAATAACGACGATAGCATCATCAACGACTAGGCCTGTGGCGAGCGTCATGCCGAAAAGCGTGAGTGTATTGATAGAAAAACCTAATGCTTGTATAACACCGAACGTGCCGACCAACGAGACCGGAATGGTAATCGCCGGAATGAGTGTCGTTCGCCAATCTTGGAGGAAGATGTAGATAACGAGAATGACGAGTACAATAGCAAAGATAAGCGTAACGACGACTTCTTTGATCGACTCTCGGACAAAGTCTGTGGAGTCGTAATTGAGCCCCCAGTGTACGCCTGGAGGTAGCGAGCGTCCAAGAATCTCCATTTCATGGAGGACGCCGGTCGATACGGCGAGAGCGTTGGCTCCCGGGGCGAGTTGAATGCCGAGTCCAACGTTCAGCTTGCCGTTGCGTCGTGCCTCATTGGCGTAATTCTCGGCACCTAACTCTACTCGACCGACATCACGTAGTCGAAGATACCCGCCGCCTGTGAGGGGCTTAAGGACGATGTTTGCAAAATCTTCGGGGCTCTGTAACTGTCCATTGACATTGACGCTGATGGAGAAGGGTTGCCCGACCGGGGCGGGGGCTGCTCCCAGAGAGCCGGCAGGGACAAGGACATTCTGCGCGCTGAGAGCGCTCTGAATATCACCGACCGTGAGATTATTATCGGCGAGCCGTTTTGGATCTAACCAGATGCGCATCGCATAGGTGCGTTGGCCGAAAACACCGATATCGCCGACTCCGCTTACTCGCTTGAGAGGGTCAACGATCTGTAAACTGAGGTAGTTTGAAAGGAATGTTACATCGTAACGCGGGTTGTCTGAGTAGAGTGAGATGCTGAGCAGATTCGAGCCTAAGACTTTTTTGACGGTGATTCCTTCGGTCTTGACGACCGCCGGTAAAGAGCCGTTCGCTTGCTGTACGGCCAGCAAGACATCGGTCGCCGCCTTGTCGATATCACGAGAGAGGTTGAACGTTGCGGTAATTGAGGCCGTGCCGTCGTTGCCGCTCGTTGAGGTGATATATCGCAGTCCCGGCGCTCCGTTAATCGCCTCTTCCAAAGGCGTCGTGACCGAGGACTCCACCTGTTCGGCGTTTGCGCCGGGATAGGTTGCATTGATCGCAATCGTCGGCGGGGCAATCTGTGGGAATTGCGAGATCGGTAGTGAAGGGATCGCCGCGAAACCGATAGTGAACAGAATCGCTGCCAGCACTGCGGCAAAGATAGGACGCGTAAGAAAAAAGCGCGACATCGCAAGCTGCTTCGCGAGCTTCTCAAGAAACCATAGCTTATCTCTCTCGCCGACCAAACTTTCATCTTGCTTTAGTGCGCATATGCGCCCAAGATGCCGATTGATCCTGAAAGTCGGAAGGTGCTCGCTGATGAGGTGCGAACCCGCGACCGCACTGGGATGATGGTGGAATCGGTAGACACAGCGGACTTCCACAATCGGAGCCAACGGTACGGAAACCGCCGTTGGGATGCGCTCAAATTCGGCGAACTCTCTCCGCGCGGGATGTGGCCCAAACAATGCGCGTTGACAACGCCGAGCGAAGCATGGCCGCAAGGTCATGAACGTGTAGAGACTGGACGGGCGCGGCCTACCTTACTTCGGCCTCGGGCGAGGTGACACGGTCAAGGCACAGTCCAGCCCATCAAACACCATCCAGCGTGATGGTGGCCGCGAAAGCGGTCGTGGGACGAAAATCCGTTGCCCGCGAGGGCGTCCGAGTTCAAGTCTCGGTCATCCCAAACTTCAACCACGGCTAGTCCGTCACCGCACAAAAAGGGGCCTCTGTTGATATCTCCTTCACGCATTGCTCGGATACTGTTGCCTGCGCTGATGCTCTCTGGTGCCTTCGCCGTGGTTGCGACACCGGCTCAAGCACGGCACCATGATGCCGTTGCGGCTTCATCCGCTCCCTCGACGACGCCGACTGATGAATCGCCTAGCCTCGCTATTCCTCGCCTGGAGAAGGCGATGGTAAGTCAGCCGAATGATCCGGTGCTCGGTGCTCAGCTTGCCGAGGCGTATCGGCAGGCAAAACACCCCGACCAAGCGTTGCAGCTCGCCGAGCGCTTGATACGTTCGGGACAGCGTACCGCGCAACTGTTTTATGTCGATGGGCTCGCCAATCGTGACCTCGGACGCAACGACCAAGCGTTAAGCGCTCTCCAGCAAGCCGAAGGTTTCGATCCGACGAGTCTCGCGGTCAGTGCTGCATTGACGAATCTATATCTCGAGACAAGTCGTCTGCCCGATGCACTTCGTGAATCACATCGTGCGACGGTGCTCCATCCACAAGAAGAACAAGCTTTTTTGAATGATGCGATCACACTCGCCGTCGCACGTCAACCGGAGGCCGCTCGTCAGCGCCTTAGTGTCGCCGAACACCTTGCGCCTCAGGACCCTCAACCGCATCTGATCGCGGCACGGATCGAGTTGTCTCTCAACAATCCCGCCGGCGCGGTGATGCATTTCGACGATGCCTTGGCTCGCGACCCGCAGAATCTGGATGCGTTGAGTGGCAAGGCGAGTGCTCTTGCCGCCCAGCACCGCGTCGGTGATGCGATTGCCGCCTTCGAGCGACTCTATGCGGCGGTCGGTGAGCCCGGCGCGAAGGCTCAGGTCTTGACGCAAGAGGCTCAACTCTATGTCGATGAGCATCAGATGGATCAGGCCGAGGCGGTTTTACAACGGGAGATCTCTGCATTCCCCATGCTCGAACAACCGCATGTCGCGTACGGCGATCTCTTCGCACTTGAGGGGCACCGTGATCAAGCCGTCGCGCAGTGGACGATTGCCGCCGGTACCGATCAGACCGGACGGATCGGCATCTCTCGCTTAGGAGATCTCGCACTTCGTGAAAACCGTCCCGACGAAGCCGTCGCTCGCTTTAGCAGAATCACGACTCTTGCTCCCAGTGATGATTTTGCATGGCTCCGACTCGGTGATGCTGCGCTCGCTGTGCGCAACGTTACTCTGGCCTTGAAAGCGTATCAACACTCTTTCGATCTGCGTCCCTCTCCCGCAGGGCTTGCCGGCGTCGCGATTTGTTCATTCGCTAGCGGCAACGAGCGTGAGGCGCTCCGACTCTTCGATATCCTTCATGATCGTGCCTCAGCATACGTCAACGCTCAACCTCGCGTTCTCTACGTCATGGGACGTACGTACGATGTCGCGCATCAAGTGAGCAAAGCACGTGATGCATATACCCGCTTACTCTCGTACGTCAAGCATGGTTCGCATGAAGAGAATCGGGTCAAGTCGTTGTTGCTCGCTTTGAATCATGTCCCCGCATCGGCACCACGCCGTCGCTCGAGCAATACAGCAACGAACCATGCGACAGAGGCTTCTCCTCATCATTAAGAGCGTGACGGTGAGGGTGACGATCCTTGGATGGGTTGTCCTCTCGCTTCGCTTCGCTCTCGGGGCACTCTTGATCGTTGCAGGCTTGATGAAGGTTGGTTCGATTCCTTCGCTTGCGGCAACGATCACGGCCTTCCGCCTGCTCCCATCTTTTTTTATCGCTCCCGTGGCGGTGATCTTGCCCTTTGGAGAGATCGTGCTCGGTGGTTACTTGCTGCTCGGGCTTCTGACGCGTATCGTCGCGACCATCGTGCTTGGGGAGTTTCTCCTTTTTTCCGCTGCTATCGCCTCGGTCGTAGCGCGTGGGATAACGATTCCATGTGGCTGCTTTGGTCCGCTCGATATACAACCCGCATCTTGGTTTGATGTCTGGCGTGACCTTGGCCTCGCTGTCGCAACCCTGCCCATCCTTCTCGCTGCACCTGGTCATTACGCGCTTGATACTTTGCTGCAAAGGAGAGCCCTCGATGCATCGTCGTCTGATCCTGTTCGGTAGTCTCGCCGTTGTGCTCATCGGGGTCTTGGTCGCGGTCGCCCTCTCCTCGCGGGTCGTGCCTCCTACCGCGACAACCGCGTTGCCTGTCGCTCATATCGAGCCGGGACAAATGGCTCCCCCTTTTCAGATCTCTTCGACCGCAGGGCCCTTCGATATACGAACGCTCCATCGTCCGCTGTTGCTTGAGCTCTTTGCGTCATGGTGTCCGCATTGCCGCCGCGAAGTCACGGTACTCAATCGTATCTACCATGACGATGCTGCACGACTCGCTATGCTCGCCGTCAGTGCCAGTCCGTACGCCGCCGATGGTCTCTCTCCTGAGACCCAAGCCGATGTCGTGTTGTTCGCCGAGCAGCTCGGTGTGACGTATCCTATCGCGTACGATCCGAATCTCGATGTCGCACATGCCTATCTCTCCGGCGGTTATCCCACGATTATTCTCATTGATCGACATGGTCGTATCGTAAGTACGCATCACGGTGAAGAGAGTGAGGCCGAGCTGCGTCGTCGTATCGAAGCAGCCGTCGCCCGCAAGTAACGCGACTGCAACTCCTTCAGGAGCCCAACCGGCTCTTAGGCGAAGCGCTGAAGTGCCGCTGCCATCTCATCGATGTACTGTTGCGGTGAATGTCTCTTCGCTTGCGCGATGGCACTCTGCCGAAGGCTGTGTCGTAGCGGTTCATTGTTGACGACTTCGCGCAGTGTCTCGCTCCATAGTCCCCAATCGTCGGGCGGTAGTATCAGTCCGCTCTCGCCCATACTCTCGGGAAGACTCGTTACGTCGCCGGCTAGGACGATCCCGCCGCATGCCGTTGCCTCGGATACAACCCAGCTGTGATGACTCTCTGAGGCAAGAATAAGAATCGCAGATGCATGTCGGTAGAGTTCGCGTAACTCCGTATCGCTCGGTTGGAGGGCCAGATGATGTGGCAGACTCGTGAAGAGGCTATCCTGATACGTTGAGCCACTGAGAATGAGGCGGACCTCTTCGCGATGGAACGCTCGTCGAAAGGTGCGTACTCCCTCGGCGAGTCGATGATGCGATCGCCAGCCGCCGACGATCAGCACATACGGCATCTCAGCGAGAAGCGTATTGCTCAGAGGCTCGTGTACGGGATTCCACATACTCGTGGGCACTGGCGTAACAACGGCAATATCGCGTTCGGCGATGTCGAGAGCTTCAGAGATGCGATGCTTCGACCATGAGGTGTGTGCAAGAAGAAGATCTGCCTGGCGTGCAACACGCTGCAAACCGATGCGTGTACGCCACGGCGTCAAGAACGTATGGGGTACGGCACTATCCGTGCCTATGCCGCGTTCCGCATGAGTGAGAGCTTCGAAGTGATGCAGTGTGACCGCGCGTGGCGACGGTGTTGGGAAGGTGATGCGTCCCCATGGATACCAGACGATATCGAAAGTATCGGTTCGTGCCGCTCGTGCGGTATCGACGTCAATCCCAAGGTGACCGTAGCGTTGCTGGAATTCTTCGAGTCGATCTTCATCCGTGATGAGGGTCAGTTCGAGATTGGCAAAGCGTGCGAGACCTGGTATCAGGGTCCGTACGGCACGTCCTGCGCCTCGCTTCTCGGTGAGCAGTCCTCCGGCGTCAATGGCGACGCGCACGTGCTTTACACCGCGACATGCAGCGCAAAAAGCGCAACGAAGCTAATGCTATTGAATAAGGCGTGCGCCGTAATATTGCTCCAGAGACAGCCGGTACGATGATATAGTCCAGCGAGAACGATGCCGCATACTGTCAACGGCAAGGCAACGCCGAGATCAAAGTGTGCGAGTCCAAAGAGAAGACTGCTGCCGACGAGAGAGAGCGGTAGAGAAAGCCATGAAGAGAGTGCATTAAACAGAAAGGCACGGAAGATCAATTCTTCAACAAATGGAGCAATCACGATCCCGGTGATCGCAGCGATACCCGCTTCGCTTCCATGTAAGTGTTGAAAGAGAAGAAGCGTTCGCTGAGTTACATGACGATGGGTGACGAACGTCATAAGATTCGCGGTTATGGTGACGCCGATAAAGGCAAGCCCCGCCCCCCAGATGCCTGCGCGTAACTCGGGCCAGTTTGGTCTTCGTAGGCCAAGTTCGGTCAAACTGCATTGAGCTAATCGAGGTAACGTGGCAAAAAGAAAGAGAACGATCGGAATGTAACCGATGTTTTGAATAAGTAGCAAACTGCCTATAGAGAGTGCGTGGCGTGGCGGTAGCACTCGGTGATACGTCACAAGGCTGAAAACAGCGAGTGTGAAAAGCATGGCAAACATCGATATCACAATGATGCCGATTCCTACGGCGATACTCCAGCCTATAGGAAAACGACGCGCCGTTTTTATCACCTACTCGTTTCCTCTCATTTCCACGGATCACTGTTCGTGATCATCGGTCTTTGCTCCCGGAATGATACTTTTGAGGATATCGGCGAGTCTCAAGATGCTGTCTATCCGCAGATGCTCGGCACGAACATCTGCGGATAGACCAGCCTGCACCAAAGCCTCGGCGACGCTCTCCCGTGGCATGCCTAGTGCGAGATGAACGCTATTTGCGAAAGTTTTTCGACGATAGGCGAAGCCGGCTCGTGCCAAACGACGAGTAATGCCAAGTAGCGGCTCGTTTGCAAGTGGTATCTCACGTCGCTCAAGGAAGACGACGCTCGAGTCAACCTGAGGTTGTGGATAGAAGGCCGCTGGCCGCAGTGTGAAGGCACGTCGCCGATGCATGACCAGCTCGGTCGTGATGCTGAGGCTGCCGTAGGCAGGTGTCCCCGGAACGGCGACTAGACGATCGACGACATCTCGCTGGAGCATGACGACAATCCGTTCGGGCGGTCGCTTCGCTTCGACCCAACGGAGGAGCAACGGAGTGCCGATGTTATACGGCAGATTCCCGGTCGCTACCCATGCTCCGCGCTCGTATGCTTCGGTGCCGATCACTGCCGAAAGCATACCCTCGTCGTACGACAAAGCGTCTGCATGCTCGAAATTGGCCTTGCGTAGCGTGGCATCATCGCGCAGGAGCGCGATAAGATCGCCATCGATCTCAATCGCTGTAACCTTTGCCCCGGCTGCAAGGAGTGCGCGGGTTAAGGCGCCCGTCCCCGGTCCAATCTCGACGATAGGCAGAGTCGGTGCATCGACTGGAACGGCGAGAGTCGCAATCCGCATCGCGGCTCGGGGATCGGTAAGAAAATTTTGCCCCCAGCGGCGCTTGGGCTGGAGGCCTCGTTCGCGAAGTTGTGTACGCGGATGCACTACAGATTCACGAATTTACCGATGTCCGTCGGTCGCGGCCAAAACGTAGACGGTGACCGGACGTCGACCGAAGTCGACCGCCTCACGGAGGGTGTTGAAAGCGAGATCGATCCGTTGTCCGATGATCGCGCCTCCCGTATCCCCGGCGATAGCGGGGCCGTAACCGGGAATAAAAAGATGCGTACCAAGTGGAATGACGTGCGGATCGACCGCGACGACTCCGTGCGTGACCCGCATTCCGCTTGCACCGATCCCGGTGCCGGAGCACGTATCACAAAAGGGGATATACGCCGTTGCAACCATACGGAAGACGCTACGTGCTGCGCCGATGGCCTCTTGAAATGCCCCGCGTGCAAAGCCGAGAAAGAGCGGATGGGATAGGAGTTGCGGTGAGGCTTGCGGCACGCGCGTACCGACTGCGATGATGCGCGGTCGCTCACGTTCAATAATCCGCGTCTCTTCATGTTTCTCGGCTATCGTGTCGCCGAAGAAAATCGTTCTTATGGTTGTTTCACGACGTCCTTGATGCCCGCTTGCAATGACTTTCTGTTGTCCTTTGAGGAGCCAATGCGCACTACGGTGCAGGGTCGAGGGCTCGATGAATTGGCAGACGTGTTGGATGAGTTGGCGTCGGTGAGCGATGCGTATAAGTCCGTCGATCGGTAACGGGGCATCGGCACTCGGCGTCAGTCGGTCGCTGTTGCTCCAGCCTATGTGTTCATAACGGAGCAACTCCGCAATCGTTCGTGCATTCGAGCGAACGATATGTTGCCGATGATCGACGTCGACAACGAAAGGCATCATCGGCCTGTATGAAATGTGCAAGCCGTTGCTAAGACGGGTTGTCAGGCTCGGTGTAACGGCCTCGGGTGCCGTAATGCGAATACCTTGCTCTGAGAGCAGATCGGCGACCGTCGAGACGCGGGTTGCAAGATCTCGTGATCCCGTCGTTGTTTCAAGCGTAACGTGCAGCAGTTCTGGCGTGACTGTTGGCGTCGGCGAAGCGACAGGGGTCGCTATGGTCGCCGGTGGCAGTGCCGTCGCTGCGGTGCTTGTAAGGGGCAAAGAGGCGGTGCCAATGAGGAAGAGGCTGATGCTTTTAAGCAATCGAGATGGCGCACGAAACGTCGTCCATGTACCCAAATAGTCTCACAATCATCGCGGGTTACGCCTATAATCCGGACGCTCTCGGTGGGTGGGGAAAAGAAGAAACACATGAGCCCCCACAGCTCGCGGCACTATAGCACGCACAAGAGAGTATCGTCAAATTCATGAAATTCTTAAGATTATCGTTGGTAGCAGGTTTCTCTTGGGTAGTTGTCGACGTTGTCGCGCTGTGAGAATTGGGCTTTTCGCTGAATGCGCGCCGCCTTCGATCAACGGTATCGTCGTCGCGCTTGAGGCTCTGCGCGCCGGACTGCGTGCATACGGGCACGAAGTCCTTATGGTCGCTCCGTCCGGTCGTGTCGATGCTCGCTTGCCATCGTGTCCGCTGCCGACAACGCGCGATTATCGTCTTGTTTTGCCGTGGGTCTTTCCGTCGGTCTTGCGCGCAATGGGCTCGCTTGACATCATCCATAGTCATTCTATGTTCGGTGTCGGTGACGTCGCGTATCGCATCGCGCGGATGCAAGGCATTCCGTACGTGCAAACGTATCACACGCGTCTCGAGTCGTATCTCCACTACGTTCCACTCCCGCGCGCCGTCTTGCGTGGGTATCTTCATGCGCGGATTCGTCACTGTTTCCGGCGAGCCGATTCTGTGCTTGTGCCGACGCAAGCAATCGCCGATCAACTTCGTGACGCTGCGGCGACAACGCCTCTTGTCGTTGCGCCGAACGGTATCATGCTTGAGACTTTTTTCGCCGTTGCAGATCGTGGAGCGATACGTACACGGTACGGCATCGGCGTGACGGAGCGCATCGCCTTATGCGTATCACGGTTGGGTCGCGAGAAGAGCCTCGAGCAGATCATTCGGGCATTTGCGCAAGCACCCACCGATATGCGGCTTGTGCTTGTCGGCGATGGGCCGGAGCGCCTTGCATTGGAGGCTCTCGCGGAGCAAGAAGGGATTGCTTCACGCATCCTCTTTCTCGGACGTATTGCTCCGTCGCAGATCGCCGAGGTCTATACGGCCGCCGATCTCTTTCTCTTCGCCAGTCGGAGCGAGACGCAAGGACTCGTCTTGGTCGAGGCGCTCGCCGCCGGCTTGCCTATCCTTGCCGTCGATACTTCTGTCACGCGGGAAGTCTTACAGGGGAGCGACGCTCAATTCGTCACCGATGGCGTCGCGGCGTTGGGTAACGCGTTGCGTGCCTGCTCGTTCGTTCGAGATCCCTCGACCATCGCCGCACGGCGTCGTATCGCCCAGCGACTTGACTATCGCGTGACGAGTCGCCACTGCCTCTCTTTGTACGACGCCTTGCTCGGAGGTCGGCGGGTCGATGGCGAATAGGGGCGAGATGAATGAATCCTTCGTCCAGCCGATGCGACTACAACGCTACTTGTCGCTGGCCGGGATTGCCTCGCGTCGCCATGCCGAACAGTTGATTCGTGAGGGGCGTCTTCGTATCGACGGGCGGGTTGTGCGGGAGATGGGGGCCCTGGTGCAGCCGGGTGCTGAGGTCGTCTATGACGGGCGTCCCGTTCATCTCGCCCAGCAGCGAACGACGCTGGTCGCGCATAAGCCGGTCGGTATGATTACGACGCTGCAGGATCCCGAGGGAAGGCCTAGCGTCGCTCAGTTGGTGCCGCGTGGCATGCGTCTCTATCCGATAGGGCGTCTCGATTACGCGACTTCAGGGGTTCTACTGCTGACCGACGACGGAGCACTGGCTCAGATATTGACGCATCCACGCCATGGTGTAGAGAAGACGTATCGTGTGCTTGTACGTGGGCGCATCGCTCGCGATGCTGCGGCGTTGAGGCACCTGCGCTCTGGGGTCCAACTCGAAGACGGTCCGGCACAGCCTGTCACGCTACGTATCGTCGGCTACGAAAACCATGCGACGATTCTTACCATGACGGTAACCGAGGGGCGGAATCGACTCGTTCGCCGACTCTGCGGCGCGGTTGGGCATGAGGTGCTGCAACTTGAGCGTCTTCGGTTTGGACCTGTTCAATTAGGAACTCTGCGACCTGGAGCGACGCGTCCCCTCAGCGTCGAGGAGCGTCGTGCCTGCGAGCGGATCGTCGCCCTCGCTCGCGAAGGAGGGAGATGATGTCAGGGGGGAATGAGCAGCGTCCGACGATGGTGCGCGGGGTCCGTGGTGCGACGACGGTCGCGAGCAACGAGGCTGAGGCGATTCTGGAGGCGACCGCCGAATTGCTGACGAGCATTCTCGCCGCGAATACCTTCACACTCGAGGATATCGCTTCGGCGCTTTTTACGGTCACGCCGGATTTAACGGCGGCCTTCCCCGCCATGGCCGCTCGTCGTCTCGGTTGGCAATGGGTCCCGCTCCTGAACTTTACGGAGATCGACGTTGTTGGTGGACTCGCACGCTGTATTCGGGTACTCTTGCACGTTAATACACCCTGCAGTCAACGTGAGATGGCCCATATCTACTTACACGGAGCGCGTAGCCTCCGCCCCGATCTTCCGCAGATCGACTCCTCACACTCACCGGCACCATACGTGACCAAGGAGAGAACCCAATCGTGATCATTGTGCTCAAACCCCGCGTAACCGATACGGAGATTCAAGCGGTACTCGATGCGACGACCGCCTTGCGATTGACGGCGCATCTGAGTAAAGGGGTTGAACGTACCGTTATCGGCATTCTCGGCGTCAGCGATGACAAAGAGCAAGTGATGGCGCATCTCTCGCAACTCGACCCCGTCGAGAGCGTCGTTCCGATCTCTCGTTCGTATAAACTGGTGAGTCGTGAAGCGAGTAAAGAGCCGACGATCGTGCGACTCGCCAACGGCGTCGAGTTTGGCGGTAACGTTCTCGCCATCGCCGCCGGACCGTGCAGTGTCGAATCGCGTGAGCAAGTGATGCAAACGGCGGAGTCGGTCGCTGCGAATGGAGCGAATATCTTGCGTGGCGGTGCTTTTAAGCCGCGCACCTCACCATACGCTTTCCAGGGTATGAAAGAAGAAGGACTCAAGCTGCTCCGCGAAGCCGCCGATCGTTTCGGTCTCGCGGTTGTCAGCGAAGTTCTCGATGTTCGTGACGTTGAGTTGGTTGCGAGTTACGCCGATCTGCTGCAGATCGGTGCGCGCAACATGCAAAACTTTTCGCTTTTGCGCGAAATCGGCGGTCTTCATAAACCTGTTTTACTCAAGCGTGGTCTAACGGCGACTGTCGAAGAGTGGCTGATGGCCGCCGAGTACATCGTCGCATCGGGCAATCACGAGGTCGTACTCTGCGAGCGCGGCATTCGCTCCTTTGATCCTATGACCCGTAACGTGCTTGACCTAGCCGTTGTCCCGTTGGTGAGAGAATTGACGCATTTACCGATCGTTGTCGATCCTTCACACAGCACGGGTCTTCGGCACCTCGTTACACCGATGGCACTCGCCGGGGTCGCGGCCGGTGCCGACGGACTCCTCATCGAGGTCCACCCCAATCCGGCGGTCGCGCTCTCCGATGGTCCGCAGTCGTTGACTCTGCCGCTCTTCGAGTCGTTGATGAAACGGCTTGCTCCTATCGCCACAGCGGTTGGTCGGTCGTTGCCGCAGAGCATCTCTGCCGTCGAAACGAGTACGTCGCACGCGTGATCTTGCGCCTCGGCGTTCTCGGTCTCGGTGTTCTCGGCGGCTCGGTGGCGCTGCGTGCGCGATCGGTCGGATACTCGGTGATCGGTGCCGACCGAGAGCCGCAGGTCCTTGCCGAGGCCTGGCGGCTCGGGTTGGTCGACGAGCTGCTCGCCGCCGGTGATGATCGTGCGTTGTTGACGGGATTGCTCGCCTCGTGCGATGCCCTAGTTATCGCGACTCCGGTCGAAGTCGTACTCGAGCAAGTAGCGCTTCTCACGGATCTTCTCAAGACAGCGGTTCGCTCGCCGCGATGGATTGTCGACCTCGCCTCGGTAAAGGCGTGCGTCGTCGATGCCGCCGTGGGCATTCCGCAGTTTGTCGGCACGCATCCGATCGCCGGCTCCGAACGTCGCGGCCCCTCTGCCGCCGACGCCGAACTCTTTCTGGGGCGACCATGGGTACTCACGCCCGCGCCTGTCTCGACGAGCCTGTTCACCGAGGTCACGGCTTTTGTCGAAGCACTCGGTGGAACGCCTCTTGTGGTCGATGCGCATGAGCACGATGCGATCGTTGCACAGAGCTCTCATTTACCCCAGAGTCTGGCAACCGTGCTCGCCGCGACGATCGATCCGTCGGCGCTTCAGGGTATCCATGGCTCGGGACTCGCCTCGATGCTGCGCCTGGCCGGATCATCCTGGAGTATGTGGCGCGGGATCTATCGTGAGAATGCATCGGAGATTTTGACGTCACTCCGACAATTGCGGGGCCGCTTGAATCGCTTTATCGATGATCTTGAGCAAGAGGAGTGGGGTGCGTTGGAGACGACGTTTCATCGCGCCGCTGGGCACGCTGTCGCACTGGGCGCAACTCCCGCCGACGATGTCGGCACTGCTCATCAGCCGCGTTGAGAGAGGCGGGGGTGATAGGTATCTTGGCGAATGCGAGGCTGGTCGTGATATTGCAGAGGGAGAGGTCTTAATGGAGATGTTTGCTGGGGGAGTCGCTTTTCTTCGCCAGGGCGGGCCGGCGATGTTCGCGTTGCTCCTCTGTTCAATTATCGTTGTCACGATCGTTCTTGAACGTTTAATCTTTTTCGCTTCGCAGCACGGCGATTCGCGTGGCTTATTACGTGAAATCGGCGAGCGCATCGCTCAAGATGATTATGCCGGTGCAACGGCCGTATGTCGGCGATATCGCGGGATGCTGCCTCGTGTCCTCGCTTTCGGCTTGCTCCGTGGCCGCCACACGCGTGATGATATTCGTGATTCTCTCGATGTCAGTCTTCTCGAGCAGACGTATGCGTTGGAGCGGAATCTCGGCGTGATCGGCACGATCGCAGTGATCGCACCGTTTGTCGGTCTCTTCGGTACGGTGCTCGGCATCATTACCGCGTTTCAAGATATTGCCCTGAAAGGCAATCCCTCGCCCGCAGTCGTTGCCGCAGGTGTCTCCGAAGCCTTGATTACGACGGCCGCCGGTCTCTTTGTTGCGGTGATCGCCGTCGTCTTTTTCAACTACTTTAAAATTCGCATCAAGGCATATAACGAAGAGATGACCGTGACGGCGAATCTCCTCGCCGAGATGTTGCATCTGCATAACATCGGCTCTCCGTTGATTCTTCCTGAGTAGGCTCGCAGGGAGGTTTTGAACGTGGCACGGAGACGGCCTCTGCGAGGTCATCGTGGCGATGCCGTGATGGCCGAAATCAATATCACCCCGTTTACCGATGTGCTACTGGTCTTATTGATCATCTTCATGTTGCTCGCGACCTTGACGACGCCGCCCGGTTTCGAGAAGCGTCTTCCGCGACGGGGGCCGACCAAGATTACATCGCAGGATCTGCACGAAAAGACGATAGAGGTGCAGGTAGCGGCAAACGGATCCGTACGGATCGATCGACGAGCGAGCAGCCTTGTCCATCTGTACCGTGACCTTGCACGCGCCGCCGGAGCTCGCCATGGTCATATACACGTCGCTATTCTCGCCGATATGCGGTCTCCATACGGCGTGATCATTCGTATCCTCGATGCAGCGAAAATCGCGCGGCTCGACGATGTGGGGTTTGTCGCTACCGAGTAGTGAGGAAAAGAAAGGTTTGCAGCGATGGCCTTGGCACAGAGTAACGAAGATGATGGGGTGATGGCGGGGATCAATATCACGCCTTTTACCGATGTTTTGCTCGTTTTACTTATCATCTTTATGATTTTGACCTCGGTGACGCATGAGCAACCGTTACCGCCTGCAAAGAATACTCAGGCTCTCCAGCGTTCACAGATCGTTGTGAGCATCGATGCCCAGAATCATATAGCGATCGGTGCGCGCAGCGTCTCGTTGCTTGAGCTTCCTGCGGCTTTTCGTCGCTTGGCGGAGGCGACTGAGCATCAGGCAAGCAGTGTCATTATTAAGGCCGATCCCCATGCTCGATACGGCAGCTTAATCGCGGTCATGGATGCGGCACGGCGTGCAAATATGACGACGTTCGGTCTAGCGAACCGTGTCGAGGGATCGCCATAACGATGACGGATCCTTCTCGGTCTCGCTCGCCCGAACGCGACGCTCCGTTTCGTCCGTTGATCGTGGCTCTACTCGTTTCGATCCTGCTCCATCTTGCGTTTGCACTTGTATTGGTGCGATACCATCCTCCTCATGCGGAGATAGCGCCGGAGCATATCGAGCGCGTGACGGTTATGACGCTGGTAAGGCCACCGAAGCCGCCTCTTCCCCCGCCGCCGCGTTCCACCCCGCCGCCGATCGTTCATCCTGCGGTGCCCAAGCTCGCGTCGCCGCCTCATGCCGCACGACTGCCGATCGTGCATATCGCCCCCGTGCCTCATCCCGTTTCGGCGTCGCATCTCTCACTCTCGCCTCCTCACGTCGAGCGACCGAGCGAGGTCGCTTCATCTGCTCCTCTACATGCTCCGGCCGGTTCGAGTGGGACGACTGCTTCGAGCGATACCCACTCCGGTGGTGCTGCGGGTAACGGAGCTTCGTCGCTCGGCGGTACGTCGACCGGTGGCACCGGAGTTGGAGCGAGTGGGAGTGCTCCGGCGGGGCCGAATTGCGCGCATCCCGATCAACCGGCGACGATCGTGGGAGATCCACCTCAGCCGAATGAGCCTGAAGATGCGAACGGTGCGACCGGGATGGCCAAGATACGCGTCGATCTCGCCGCAAGCGGAGCCGTCCTCGATGTCGCCGTGGTTGTATCGAGCGGTAGTCCTGCCCTCGATCAAGAGGCGTTACGGGTTGCAAAGATCGCGCAGTACGCTCCGGAGCATCGAGGCTGCCTAGCTGTTGCGGGGTCGTACCTTTTCCGTGCCGAGTTTCAAGGTCAATAAGCCGAAGGCGCGCTGATTGCCGGAGGGGTCTCCGGAGAAGATGAGTAACTGCGCTCCGATGTCGTTTCTCCAAGCGATGGCGATCGCGGTCCTCCAAGGCGTCAGCGAATTGTTCCCTGTCAGTAGCCTCGGACACGCCGTCATCGTTCCAGCGTTTCTCCACTGGTCGATCGATCGCTCCGATCCCACGTATCTCGCCTTTCTCGTTGTGCTCCATCTCGGGACGGTGCTTGCGCTGCTGCTCTTCTATCGCGAGACTTGGCTCGCGATAGCGCGGGCCTGGTGGGCGAGTATCGTGCGTGGGCGACTCTCCGACGATCCTCATGAACGTATGGGTTGGCTGGTCGTTCTTGCAACGCTGCCCGTCGGTCTGTTGGGAGCCTCGCTCGAGGCGCCGGTACGGCAGCTCTTTTCATCAACGATCGCTGTTGGTTGTTTCCTCATCATCAATGCCTTCATGATGTGGGGAGGTGAGGTATTGCGTCGTCATCGTGCCGGCGATCGTCCGTTGGATGCACTGACATGGCGCGACGCTGTGTTGATAGGCTTCGCTCAAGCCTTCGCTTTGCTCCCCGGAATCTCGCGTTCTGGCTCGGCGATTACCGCCGGACTCTTGCTGCGATTGAACCATGAGGATGCGGCGCGATACGCTTTTCTGCTCGCTACACCGGTCATACTCGCCGCCTCTCTGCTTGAGATTCCCCGCTTGGTCGCACCCGAGGTACACCTCGCTCTCACCGAATCGCTCTGCGGCGGTTTTCTGGCGGCGGTCACGGCGTACGTCTCTTTGCGTTTCTTAACGCGTTACTTACGCGACCACGATCTTCGACCGTTCGCCGTCTATTGTGCGCTTTTGGGAGTCGCAACAGTCGGTATGAGCGTGTTCTCTCACCTGCGATAGAAAGGTTTGTCATGCGTACATCCACACTGATCGATCTCGGTTTACAGGGCATCGCCTTTATCTTTCTCCTCCTTGCCGTGGTCGCGTTTGTGGGATATGTCCCCGGCGGCGGAGCGCACCATCCGCATATCAAACACGCCGTTCTCTTCTTTGCGTGCGCTTTGTTGACGGTGATAGGCTTGCGTTTTCGCCGCAACGCTACGTAATATATGAGTTTTACGGCGGCGACGAGTTATCTCTTGGGAACCATTAATGAGACGATCTCTCGCCGTCACCTTGGCGGTCTCGAACGTATGGAGATGCTCTTGCGTGAGATCGGTGATCCGCATCGTGCCTATCCGACATTGCATGTAGGCGGCACGAGCGGCAAAGGGTCGACGGCAACGATGCTCGCTGCGACATTGACTGCGGCGGGTCATCGTTGTGGCCTCCACGTCAAGCCGCATCTCGCGAGTATGACCGAACGCATTCGTCTCGATGGCATTCCGATCGCCGAGTCGAATTTTGCTACGCTCCTTGAAGAGATTCGTCCGGCGCTCGATCGGGTCGCCACTGAATACGGTCGTCCCACCTACTATGAGACGCTCCTTGCCCTGGCATTTCTGGCCTTCGCTCGCGCCGAAGTCGATTGTGCCGTCATTGAGGTCGGTCTCGGAGGACGACTCGACGGCACGAACTTGATTCTCCCTGAAGTCAGTATCATCACCAACGTCGGACGAGATCATACCGAGATTCTCGGTGAAACACCAGCAGAAATAGCGACGGAAAAAGCCGGTATCATCAAAGCCTCGGTTCCGATTATCACCGATGCCGTCGGTGCGGCACGTGAGGTTATCGCTCAACGGGCCCAGGCGCTTGCCGCACCGCTTTTTATCGTCGATCAATGGACGGAGGTGACTGAAGAGGCTGAGGATGTTCGTGGCCAGCGATTTCGCGTTGCAACGAAGACAGCCACCTACGCGATCGTAACCCGCGCGATCGGTGCGTTCCAACGTCGTAATGCGGCGACCGCGATCTTGGCGCTCGAACAGATATCGCCTCGCTTACGTCCCGATGTCAATGCGGTCGAACAGGGATTCGCCGATCTTGTGCTACCGGGACGTATGGAGTATCTCTCCGCTCATCCGCCTCTTTTGATCGATGTTGCGCACAATCCTGAGAAAATGGCGGCGTTAGTCGGTTCGGTGCGCCGTCTCTTCCCGGAGCGACGGGTGCACGCTGTCGTCGCGATCAGCGAGAGCAAAGAGGTTGAGGCGATGCTTGCCTCTCTCGCCGAACTGCCCGGCAGTTTTATGGCGACCGAATTCGCCGTACCCGGTCGTCGTTCGATCCGTGCCGATCGACTCGCCTTGTTCTACCCGGCGAAAGAGCGCCGTATTCGGGTCGTCGCCGATCCTCTTGAAGCCGTCTCCGTCGCCCGGCGGACGGCGACGAGTACCGATCTCATTCTCGTCACCGGTTCAACGGTGATCGTCGGTCTCGTTCGTGAATGGTGGCGTACGACGATGCAGGCAGGAAGCAGCCTGTGACAAAAGCGCCGCGACGTACCCAGATCATGGCAATTCTCAACGTCACCGATGATTCATTCTCGCACGATGGCCTGCTCGATCCGGCAGCGCTCGTCACGCGAGCGAGGGAGGCTATCGCCGCCGGTGCCGACGTACTCGATATCGGCGCTGAGTCGACCCGTCCTGGAGCACGCTCTCTCTCGCTCGATGAAGAGTTGAGCCGTTTGATTCCTGCGCTCACAGCGGTGCGTCGGGCGCTGCCCGAGGCGCGTATCTCCATCGATACGACAAAGCCCGATGTCTTCGCCGCGACGTTACCGTATCGGCCGGCCTATCTCAACTCGGTTGCGGGTCTCTCGACTCCTCTCCGAGAGGTGGTACTGCGCAGCGAGGCCGAGGTCATCATCACCGATCCCGGTCATTTGCCCCAAGAGAGTATCACCACGCTTGGCGAGGCCTTGCTCGCAGTCGCTCGGGAGGTCGAGCGACATGGTCTCGCTCGTGAGCGTATCTGGCTCGACCCCGGTTTTGGGTTCGGGAAAACGCCGGAGATGAACATTGCCATCCTCGCCGATCTCGCCTATCTTGTCACGCTTGGATATCCGATTCTGTTGGGGGCATCTCGTAAATCGACATTGGGGCGTATCACCGGCAATCCGGTCGAGCATCGACGCTTTGCGACGGCGGCGACGACGACGTTGGCGGCTTCCGCCGGTGTCGCTATGGTACGTGTGCACGACGTTGCCGATGCCCGCGAAACACTCGCCGTTGCCGATGCGGTCGCCTCAGGTTGGCGACCTTCGACATGGGATGGGTCGATGTGAGTCACACTCGTCTTGCAGAATCCTGGGATGATGCGATTGTGCTCGATGGGGTCGAACTCGATGCCCACATCGGCGTCCCTACCATGGAGCGTCGCCTCCGACAGCGCCTCCTGTGCCGTATCGAGATCGCGGTCGATATCAGTGCGGCGCGTCGCAACGATGACCTCGCCGCCACGCTCGATTACGATACGCTCCTCCAACGGCTGCGTCGCTGTGCCGCGACGCGTTGCGATGCGTTGCTCGAAAGACTCGGCGATGCACTTCTCGCCGTCATCCTCGCCGAGCCAACGGTACGTCGCGCCTCGGTCACGCTGGCGAAACCGGGGATTCTCGCCGGCGCGACGCCTTCGGTAACCGTCGTCGGTTGTCCGCCGCGACGTGTCGCTATCGGTCTCGGTGGTAACCTGGAGGAGCCGATCGCACGCCTTGCCCGTGCCGTCGATGCACTCGATTGCTTGGGGCAGATCGAGGCGGTATCCTCGCTCTACGAGACCGAGCCGTGGGGCGTACGTGAGCAGCCGGTCTTTTTCAACGCAGCCGCTCTGGTGCGGACCTCTCTCCTGCCCCAAGCGATCCTCGTTGCCTTGAAGCGTATCGAGAGGCAGCTCGGCCGTCGTCCCGGTCTTCGATGGGGTCCGCGAGCGATCGATCTCGATCTGCTTGACGATGAAGCGGGTGGGGTAACCGAGTCGGAGCTGATCGTTCCGCACCCGCGTCTCTTCGAGCGCGCCTTTGCGCTTGTGCCGCTCGCCGAAATCGCTCCGCTCTATCGTCCCGCTCTTGCGCGTCTTTCGCCGGAGGAGTCGACTGGCGTCGTTCGTCGAGCGGAATGGCCTGCATGGGGCGCGAACCTCGAGCCCTCATGACTTCACCAGACCATGCCGCTTCGCGTTTTGCACGCGTAGCAGCCATCGCCGAGGCCTTCGTCGGCACCGATGCCGTAGAGGTGCGGCTTACCGATGGAGCGTTCTCCTGTGAGTTAACGCGCCGTTCGCCGTCACCGACTGCGGTGAGCGCCCCGCACGTTGTCACGCCGACGCTGCCCGAGTCTCCCGAGGATGCTCCGCCTCTTCGTCGGGTCGTCGCCCCGTTGGTCGGAGTACTCCGCTTCGTCGAACCGTGGCCGTTGGTCGGTGCGCGCCTCGCCGAAGAGCGTGAAATCGCCGTTATCGAGGCTCTCGGTGTACGAACACCCGTGCTCTCCGGAGGAGCCGGGCGCATCCATGAGGTCTCCGTTGTCGATGGTCAGCCCGTCGAGTACGGTCAGCAGCTCTTCGTCATAGTAGCGGAGTAACGGGTGTTGAAGAAGATCCTTATCGCGAATCGCGGTGAGATTGCGCTGCGAGTTGTGCGTGCGGCCCGAGATCTGGGGATCGCTACGGTCGCGGTCTTCTCTGAGGCCGATCGCGACGCGGCGCATGTGCGCGCCGCCGATGAGGCCGTCTGTATCGGGCCGCCGATGGTCGCTCGGTCGTACTTACATCTTCCCAATATTATCTCGGCTGCCGTCTTGACCGGTGCCGATGCTATTCATCCCGGATACGGCTTCCTCGCCGAGAACGCACGCTTCGCCGAAATCTGCGCCGAGCACGACATTACCTTTATCGGCCCAAAGCCGGCGGTGATCGCCGCGATGGGCGATAAATCGAGTGCTCGCCGTCTGATGGACGAAGCCGGTGTCCCGACGACTCCGGGGAGCGGTCTCCTCGAGTCGTTCGACGCCGCCTATGAAGCCGCCGCACGTATCGGCTACCCTGTCCTCCTCAAGGCGACCGCGGGCGGGGGCGGTAAGGGTATGCGAGCGGTCATGCACCCCGGCGAGCTCGAGACTGCCTTTGCGACGGCTCAGGCCGAGGCCGAGGCGAGTTTCCGCGATGGACGTCTCTACCTCGAGCGTTTGATCGCGCATCCCCGGCATATTGAGGTTCAGGTTTTCGGCGATAGTCACGGCCGCGTCGTACACCTCGGCGAGCGCGACTGCTCGGTGCAGAAGCCGTCTCATCAGAAACTGATCGAAGAGGCTCCCGCTCCCTTACTCGCGCCGAGCGTCCGCGAGCGTTTGCATCGAATGGCTGTAACCGCAGCAGAGGCCGTCGGTTACACCAACGCCGGGACGATCGAATTTCTCGTCAGCGGCGATGAGGTGTTCTTTATGGAGATGAACACCCGGATCCAAGTCGAGCATCCTGTGACTGAGTTGGTATACGATATCGATCTGGTCGCCGAGCAGATTCGCGTAGCGGCAGGTGAGCCGTTGACGTGGAACGAGCGCGATGTACAGCCGAAGGCGCATGCTATCGAGGTTCGTATCAATGCGGAGGATCCGACGCGGGGCTTCGCACCGGCTGCCGGTCTGTTGACGCAGGTGCGTCTACCGGGTGGCCCGGGCGTCCGCGTCGATACGCATATCGGTGGCGGCGATCTTGTCCCGCCGTACTACGACTCGATGCTTGCGAAGATCTTGACCGTCGGCGCAACGCGCGGTGAAGCGTTGCAACGTATGCGACGAGCCCTGCGTGAGACGGTGATCGAAGGGATTCCGACGACGCGCGAGATCTTGCTGGAGATTCTCGACGATCCGGCCTTTATCGCGGGAGCCGTACCGATCGATTACCTGCCGCAGCATCAGACATTGCTCGCTTCGGTCGCCTCGTAACGATATGGCGAGTCGTCGCCAGGCACGTGAGATAGCGATGCAGGCACTCTTTTCGATCGAAGTCGGCAAACAGGAGCCCGCTGCGGCGATCGCTGAAGTCGTCGACGGCGCGCTTGCCGAGGAGCCATCGAGCGAAGCGACCGATAGCGTCAATCGGCGTTTTATCAATGAACTCGTCTTCGGCAGCATCGAGCACCAGGAGGCGAGTGATGCGATCATTACGCCGCTCCTGCGGAATTGGAGTATCGATCGACTCGCCGTCGTCGATCTCATCGTTTTGCGTATGGCCGTCTGTGAACTTCGTACGATGCCTCAGACGCCAAGGGCCGTCGTTATCAACGAGGCGATCGAGTTGATCCGGCGCTTCTCGGCCGAGGAGTCGGTGCCGTTTGTCAACGGTGTGCTCGCTCAAGTGGAGGTGGCGTGAGACTAGTCGCGAGACTCTTCCGAACACTCTTCGCGCTGCTCTTGCTCGCTCTCTTATTCTCTGCCGGCATTCTCGCCGGTATCGTCGCGGCGTATTCGCGTAACCTGCCCGATATCACCCGAATGGCCGATCTCGAACCGTCGCGGACAACCGAGATCACCTCGCGCGACGGGCAAATTCTCGCGCGGCTCTATCGACAGAATCGCACCTGGGTCTCGATCGATCGTATCCCACCGATGGTGCGTAATGCCTTCATCGCGACCGAGGATCGGAACTTTTACCATCATCACGGTATCGATCCCGTCGGTATCGCTCGTGCAGCGATCGCCGATTATCGGCATCAACCGCTTCAAGGTGCTTCGACGATTACGCAGCAGGTCGCGCGTGCGCTTTTTCTTTCTAACGAAGTTTCGTTCTCACGGAAGGTTCAAGAGGCGCTGCTGGCTATCGAGATCGAGCGCTCGTATACCAAGAACGAAATTCTCGAACGCTACCTCAATTTGATTTATTTCGGTGCGGGTGCCTACGGCATCCAAGCCGCCTCTCACGTCTACTTTGGCCGTGACGTCTCAACGGTGAGTCTCGCTCAGGCCGCGATGCTGGCCGGACTACCTGCGGCTCCCTCCGATTACTCCCCGTATGTCGATCTGCACCGAGCGAAGCAACGTCAAGCACATGTCCTCGAACGCATGGTCGCCGCCGGCTACATTACGCCGAGTATGGCCCGTGCGGCACGTTCAGCCTCTCTCGAACTCGTCGGCTACCATGGTGCCGGACTCGAATCGTATATCGCTCCCTATTTTACGACGTATGCGATTCACGCTCTCGAAGAGCAATTCGGCACCGATGCGCTCTATGAAGATGGCCTGCAGGTGGTAACGACGCTTGATTTGCGGTTGCAGCGACTCGCAGCCGATGCGGTCGCTCAAGGCATGGCCGAAGCGCGGGCAGAGGGTATCGGTGCGAGCGAATCGGCGTTGGTCGCGCTTCGGCCCAGTAGCGGAGAGATTCTCGCAATGGTCGGCGGCGGCGAGCCGTTCTCGTTGATGCACCAGTTCAATCGTGCGTGGCAGGCTCGGCGTCAGCCGGGTTCATCGTTTAAAACGTTCGTCTACACTGCCGCGATCGACCAAGGCGAGACGCCGATCACGGTGATCGATGATTCGCCGGTCTCGTATCCCGTCGGCGACGGCACCTTGTGGAGTCCGCAAAACGACGATCATCGCTTCTTCGGTCCGGTGACATTGCGTGTCGCGCTTGCTCAGTCGCGTAATGTGGTTGCGGTAAAACTGTTGCAGCGTATCGGTGTCGATCGTGTGATCGAATATGCCAAACGTATGGGAATTCAAGAACCGCTCGGCTCCGATCTCTCGCTCGCGCTCGGTACCTCGACGGTAACGCCGCTCGATATGGCGTCGGGGTACGCTACTTTGGCGAACGCCGGCATCCACGTCAAACCGACACCGTTGCGTACCGTCCGCGATGCCGCCGGTGCAACCTTGATCGACGGGACCTACCCCGATGAACAAGAAGTGGTCGGCGCCGGTACCGCATATGTGGTGACCTCGATGCTGGAGAGCGTGATTACGTCGGGCACCGGTTATCCCAATGCTCAGATCGGTCGGCCGGCCGCCGGTAAGACGGGCACGACAAGCGACTTTCGCGATGCGTGGTTTGTCGGTTATACGCCTGATCTCGTCGCTGCGGTGTGGATCGGTAACGATGACAATCGCCCGATGCGTGAGTCATACGGTGGTAACGTCCCTGCGCGTATTTGGGCGCGCTTCATGCGTACCGCGCTTGCCAATGTCCCACCGCATCCCTTTGCCTTACCGGCCGGCGAAGTAAAGTCGGTGACCCTCTGCGACGGCAGTGGACGGCGTGAGGTCTTTGTTGCAGGGAGCGAGCCCGCCGAGGATTGTACCCCTCGTCTTCGTAGCACGCCGCCTGCGACCGTCGCTCCCATGCTCCAATCTACCGAGCCTTCCGCCGCGCCGATCGATCAAGCTACCCCCGAGTCGACCGATGAACCCGTCGTCGAATCGACATAATCCGAAAACCGAGCCAGGCGGCACGATGCGTGTCGTCAGCGTCGGCCGTTTGACGCAGTACTTGAAGACGCTGCTTGCCGCCGATCCGCATCTCGCCGACCTCGCGGTGCAAGGTGAGGTCTCCAATCTGCGTCGCTCGAGCGCCGGCGGCGGTGCGCTCTATTTTACGCTCAAGGACGATGCGGCGATGCTCAGTTGCGTCGCGTGGCCGTCGACGCTCGCGCGTCTACCGGAGATCCGGGAGGGGCGGCAAGTGATCGTTGTCGGCGGCATAGGTCTCTACCCCGCGCGCGGCACCTATCAGCTCGTCGTTCGGCAGATACGACTCGCCGGGATCGGTGATCTCTTCGCCGCTCTCGAAGAGCTGCGCATACGTCTTCAGGCCGAGGGACTCTTTGCAATCGAACGCAAACGTCCGTTGCCTCGGTATCCCTTTCGTGTCGCGCTCGTCTCTTCGTCGGCGGCGCAGGGCGCGCTCGATTTTCGGAGTGTGGTTGCCCGCCGCTCGCCGCACGTCGCGATTCATCACTGCGAGACGGCGGTACAAGGTGAGGCGGCGATCGACCAGATCGTCGCCGCGATCGCTCAGGCCGGTCGCCTCTCCGTCGATCTCATCGCCGTGGTACGGGGCGGCGGCGCTCCCGAGGATCTGCTCGCGTTCAGCGCAGAGGCGGTCGTACGCGCGATCGCCGCGGCGCCGCTGCCGGTCGTTACCGGTATCGGGCATGAGAGCGATTCGTCGCTCGCCGATTTCGTCGCCGATCATCGTGCGATGACCCCGACCGACGCAGCCGGTTCTCTGCCCGCAGTCGCCGATATACGCGAGACGATCTCAGGGCTCCGGCGTCATTTGGAGCATGCGGTGACGCAGCGTACGATGCGTTCTCGGCAGCGTTTCTCCGCCTTGCATGCGCGTCTGCTCGCCGTGAGTCCGGCGAGCCGTCTCGCCGAACGGCGTCGGCGTTTGCAGACGTGCATCGTTCGTTGCGACCGGAGCGTCGAGCGTTTGCTCGAACGCCGACGCGCAGCGTTCGCTGCCTGCGGTGAACGTTTGGTTCGTGGAATCACTGCCCGCAGTGACCTGGCACGTCATCGCCTTGCCTTGGCTACGGCTCGACTCGACGGACGGAATCCGGAGGCTATTCTCGGACTCGGCTATGCGATCGTGCGGAGAGCCGGTCGTGTTGTCCGCGATACGCGCGAGCTTCGATCGGGCGATCTCCTCGAAGCACGCCTGGCCTACGGGACGGTCGCGGCGCGTGTCGAATCCGTCGCGCAACATGAGTGAGCAGGCCGAACGTTTCGAGCAATCGTTGCTCCGCCTCGAAGAGATCGTCAAAAAGCTCGAGTCTGGTGACGTGGGCCTCGACGCCTCGGTCGAATTGTATCGCGAGGGTCGACGTCTCGCCGGTACCTGTGAGACGCTCCTGAGCGAGGCCGAGCAGGCCATCGCCCGTGCGATCGAAGGCGATGTCTCTGTTGGATGAGGAGAGCCCTGACGTGCTACGGACTCCGTTCCCGACCGGTGAGAGCGGTGCGGCCGTTGGGATAACGGTCGATCTCCATCGCGGCGTGGCGCGCTCGACCGCGCTCGAACTCATCGAGGTCATTCGGACATTCGGCTACTCCATGTATCTTGCACCGCAGGAGGCCGAGGCACTCGATGTCGAGGTCGATGCCGTCGCCCTGCAGGACCTTGCCTTGATGGTGACCGTCGGCGGCGACGGCACTCTTTTGCGAGCGGCGCGGCGTGTGGCTCCGTACGGTATTCCGCTCTTCGGTATCAATGCCGGACGCCTCGGTTTTCTCACCGAGACCGATGTGGCGACGGGTTTTCGTGAGCTGACGGCGCTGCTACGGTATGGCTTTTTCGAAGAGCGTCGTAGTGCGCTTGAGGTCTGTTTCGAAGAACGTCGTTTCATCGCGCTCAACGACGTCGTCGTACGGAAGCACGATGCCTCGCGTGTCGTCTTGTTCAGTCTCGTACTCGATGCCGAGCCTGCGGCGCGTATCCCCTGCGATGGAATCGTCGTGACGACGCCGACCGGTTCAACCGCCTACTTCCTCTCCGCCGGTGGTCCCATCGTCGCCCCCGATGTCGATGCCTTCGGTATCGCTCCGTTGTTGCCGCATACGCTCTTCTCGCGTCCTTTGATCGTCTCGGCTTCGCGCCGTATCGCTATTTCGGCCGATCCGAGCGGCGGCCCGACGCTCCTGGAGACGGACGGAAATCGTGTCGTTGAGCTCCCGCCGGGAGCGGCGGTGACGATCGAACGGTACGTGCGTCCGATTCGTTTTGCTCGGGTACATCCGTTGCATTTCTTCACGCGTTTAGAGACGAAGTTCAGTTGGGGCAAATCGTTTCTCGAGACGGCGCAGTGAGAGCGGCGCGTCTCGAGCGACTCACGATCGAAGACGTGGGCCTGATCGAGAGCGCCGATATCGACCTCGCACCCGGTTTGACGGTGGTGACCGGAGAGACGGGTTCGGGCAAGACGATGCTCCTCGGGGCGCTGGCGTTAGCACTCGGCGAGCGGCTCGTCGGTTCACCCGTGCGCCAGGGGGCGAGCAGAGCGCGAGTCACGCTGACGCTTCGTGGCGATGCCGCACTTGAGAGCCAGCTTGAGGAGATCGGTGCTCCGATCGATCCGGGCGAGGATATCGTGCTCCTCCGTGACATCTCGGCGCAGGGACGCTCGAATGCGCGCATCAACGCCTGCGCTGTTCCGGCGGGACACCTCCGCGATCTCGCCGCCCAGGTGATTGAGCGCGTCGGGCAACACGATCAGCAACGTCTCCTCGACCCTGCAGCCCATCGCGAACTCCTCGATCGTTTCGGTGGTGTCTCGCTCGCTGCGGCGCTTACGGCGCTGCGAGGCGCCGTAAGCGAACGCGACAGCATCGAAGAACGCGCTCGCCGATGGGAAGAGGAGCATCACCGACGCGAAACCACGTTACGTGAGGCCGAGGCACTGCTCGAGGAGATTCGGCTGGTCGATCCGCAGCCCGATGAAGATCGGACTCTCCGTGAGCAGCGTGAGCGCATCATCCACGCCGAGCGCATTCTCGCCGGTTTGCGGCTTGCTCATGATGCTCTGATCGACGAAGAGGGCTCGGCGCTCCATCATCTCGGACGCGCGCTTACTGCGCTGCGACAGGTGGAGTCGTACGGTACCGACTTCGCCGAACTCGGCGAGCGCCTCTTGGCGACACAGGTTGAACTCTCCGACCAGGCGGCGACGATCGCTCGTCTCGTCGAGAGTCTCCCCGAGGCCTCGATTGAGGAGCAGGATCGTATCGGAGACCGTCTTGCACGGATCGAGCGTCTCAAGCGTCGTGTCGGCGGCGATCTCACCGCAGTGCGTCTCGCCGAAGAAGAGGCGCGTCTCCTGTTGGAGCAGACCGGCGACGAGAATGAACGCCGTCAAGCCTTCCGCCGCGATCTCGCACGGCTTGAAGAGGAGATCGATCGGCACCACCGTCTCCTGCAGGCCGAGCGTCGTCGGGCCGCCGAGCGGCTCGAACGGAGCGTCGCCGCCGAACTCACCGGACTCGCGATGCCTGCGGCACGGATCGTGGTCTGTTTCGAACGACTCGATCGGATCGGTGCCGATGGTGGCGAGCGTGTCACTTTTGCTTTATCTGTTGGTCATGGGCAGGCGCCCGTACCCTTGACGCGCGGTGCCTCGGGCGGCGAACTCTCGCGGATTCTTTTGGCGTTGGTCGTCACGCTCGCCGGCGAACTCGGTGTCGGTTGCTATCTCTTCGACGAGATCGATAGCGGCATCGGTGGCGCTACCGCGACGGCGGTCGGCGAGCGCCTGGCGCGTCTCACGGCTAGCGGCGCTCAAGTGATTGCGGTGACCCACCTCGCGCAGATCGCCGCCTATGCCGACGCGCAGATCGTCGTGTCGAAAGAGGCCGGGCAGGTTCGTGTGCGAGCCCTGACGACTCCCGCCGAGCGTCTCGCCGAGGTTGCCCGCATGCTCTCCGGCAGCGAGGCGAACGTCGCTCGTGAGCATGCCGCCCACTTGCTTGACGAAGCCGCCGCGCGTCTCACCCGGTCGAGATAAAACTCGGCGAAGGTAGTACCGTCGCTCCCGGTGTGCCCCCTTGCTGCTGCAGACTCTGGAGAAGGCCCTGCTGTTGCTGTTGCTGTTGGCTTTGTTCGAGGTTCGAGGCGTTCTGAGTCGCGAGTTGCGCTGCGGTGAGCGCCGTCTGCTTGGCATCGAGACGGGCCGCCTGTGCCTGCGCCTGCGGTGTGCTAATGGGAATGGGGCCGAACAGGGTCCAGAAAGTATTGCCGTTTGAAGAGCTGTTATCGCCGATGACATTGCCGATAACATCACCATGTTTTGCAAGTGTCCGAGCGAGTTGTTGGTGGACGATCTTCCGACGCTCGTTGTACTTGCCGAAGTAGTAGATGCCGGTATCAAAAAGTCCTGAAATGCTGCCCATGACCGCGAGTCGGAGAAGAATCCCCGGATCGGTAACGGTACGCCGGAGCTTCTCGATGGTTGTCGCTCGCTCGCAGCATATGCGTGAAACGGTGCCCTGCATCGGTACGATCTCGCCGATGATCCGTTGCTCACTGTCGCGACGGAATCGTCCGTTGTCGTCGTAGCTGGGTTTGAGGGCTTGTCCTTTTTGTTGCAGATCGGCGAAGACCAGATTCTGCGCTTCGTCGGCGGCGTAGTAGAATCGGCCGTCGATGTATGCCGATGAGTGGAGCTTCTTCGGGTTGGTGCTCGTCGATGACTCGAGTGGATAGAGGGGAATGTGTTCTTCACGGTAGGCGACCGGTGAGTAGCGGATCGTATCGCCGTCGCTTCGACCCGGCATAGCAAACGTGGTCTTCCGTGCACAAAGTCTGACATGGGGCCCGCTTGTGTCGCGTTGGACGCCGTAGTAGTTGATAAGCGACGCGGACTCTCCATGGACCACATGGCCAAGAGCTTCGAAGAACGGCGCACTCCCGAAGGTCCCCAAGCGCGACTCCTTACGTCGGGACCCCGTCTGCTTCGGGTTCCTGCCCCTCTCCCATGTCACTGCTTGTCCTACCGGCAAGGATGAGTCGCGTAAAAAGGGGCTTCGGGCTCATGGAGGCGATGCTGCTCTCGCGCTTGGTGTTCCGACTTGGTAAAACGGTCGTGCTTGATCGTAGCTATGACCGATGATGATACTAGGTCTTTCTCCGAACAGCATCTCCACCGGGGACATGTCGAGGACACTCCCCGAGGGAGATGTTTGTTCGAATTGGGCCATAGTGACCAGTCTTCTTCCGTGAGAGCCTCCGCCGGTGTGGGTATCTCATCGAGAGATACGTCTTGTCGTTGCGGGACGATCGTCGATGTCGAGGAGCGAAGATGGGCGGAGATGGCGGTTTGGGATCTCTCGGGGAGCTGGGGAAAGATCTCGCCAGCTTTGTCGGTGCCGGTAACGACCCACGGTATCAAACCGTCGTTCAGCAGTTGCAGACCGACGAAGATCTCCTCGATAGTGTCTCGCCGAGTTCGACCGACTATGCCGTCTATCAAAATAGAGTGGAGTCCGATATCGCACAGTTGATGTCGTTGGCCGAGACGAGTAAAGATCCGTCGATGACGAATTCGCTCATGTCGTTTTTCCAGGCACATCCTGGCGACGCGAGCCTCTTACAGCAACTTGAGCAAGGCGATTCGTTCGCAAGCGATTTTACCGTCCCATCCGCGTTCGGTAGTGTCGGTGACGCGCTCGCCTATATCAATCAAATGCTTTCCAATGCCCCGAATTCGTGACCATGCCGTTTTCTCGAAAAATGAAAGGGCCATGATAACACCGCGCGAACGATGACGATCGCTCTATGGCTTTGCAGGTTGCAGGGGGACGTCACCTTGATGCTGTCGCCGCGGCGAATCATTACCGCAGTTGCTGTTTTGGCATCTCTTTTGTTCGGAATACTCTCTTGCACTGTGCCGCTTCCCGCTGGCGCGGCGTCGCTCTCATCGGTCTGCGTCCAAAACGATCTTCTATCGATCGCCGATAGGGGAACGGCGGGTACCAATCCCTGCAGCGTCGCCAAGCATGCTCTTTTGCTCGAAACCGGCTACTATCAGAATGCCTCCGCATTAGGCGGCACACAGCAAGCGGCGTACCCTTTAGCCGACCTGCGCTACGGCCTCTCCAACCGCACCGAAATCTTTCTCGACCCCGCGGCTCGTATCGCCAAGTCCGGCTTGAACGGCTTGGGCATCTATACCTGGAGCCGGAGCGGCGGGGGCATCAAACACGAATTGATCGTCCGACGGAACACCGTTCTCGCCGTTCACGCCGAGTATACCCCCCAGAGCGATGAGACGGCTTCACTCTCGACGCGCGAGCGGTACGATATGGGCCTCAACGATCGCTGGAGCCTGACACCGACGTTCTCGATCAGTGCCAGCGTGGGTGATATCGCGTATACTCAACAAACGCTGAAAAAGAATCAACAGTCATCGCTCTACCTGCGAACGGCTCTCCGTGAGAGACTCTCTCCGGCATTTGCCGCTACGGTACTGATCGGGCGCGATAGTAAAATCGCACTCGATGCGAGGCCTCAAACATCGATCGGTTTGAGCCTCAGTGATCGTTTATCACCGAACTGCTTGGGTGATGCCGATATCGGCACGGCTCTGAATGGAACCGGGAATACCAAAGCACATTACATCGGATTCGGGATCGCTGTTTTGCACTAGGAGTCTGCAGGGCTTTGTGGCAGATTGGGGGGTCGGGTAAGGGAGGGTCTTGCATGGATCGACGAATAGGGATTCTGGGTCTTGGCACGATGGGGGCCGCGATCGCTCGTGGCCTCGTCGGCTCCCTCCCCGCCGGTTCGATCGCCGCGACGCGACGAGCCGGTGAGTCGACGCCGCCCGACGGCGATCCGCCCGGAGTTCAGCTCGTCGCCGACAATCGTGCGTTGGTTGAACGCAGCGATGTGATCGTGCTCGCCGTCAAACCGCATCAAGTGCAGCAGATCCTCGAAGATCTCGCCCCCAATTTGGCCGGCAAGGTGCTTGTCTCGATTTGTGCCGCCATCTCGACCGACGATCTCCAACGTTGGGCGGGGTCCAAGACCGTCGTCGTACGGACGATGCCGAACACGCCCTGCCTTATTGGGCGCGGCATGACCGTGATCGCGCGTACGACGCAGACGCAGCCGGAGCAGCTTGCGCTCGCCGAGAGCCTCTTTGCGCCTTTAGGTCGTACGGCCGTTCTCGACGAGTCGCTTCTCGATGCGGTGACCGGCCTCTCCGGTTGTGGGCCAGCGTATGTTTTTCTCATTATCGAAGCGTTGAGTGAGGCCGGCGTCAAACTCGGCATCGATCGACGGACTGCGACGTTGCTCGCCGCTCAAACCTTGCTCGGCGGTGCCGAGATGGTATTGCAGCGTGGCGAGCACCCGGCCCAACTCAAAGATGAGGTAACGACGCCCGCCGGTTGTACCGTCGATGCTCTGATGGTGCTCGAAGATGGGCGGCTACGCAGCACCTTGATCCGTGGCGTCGTTGCCGCCGCTGAACGAAGTCGTGAATTACGGAGACTTCCGTAGCGGTAATTCCTGCCGGACGGCCGAACATCACGACTACGATGATGAGCTCCGACGCACGGGCCGGTCACGAGACTGCCGCCGCACTGATCGCCGCCGAAATGACCTTTGGAGCGCGTAATTATCACCCGCTACCGCTCGTTGCGCGGCATGCCCAAGGGGTGTGGATCACCGATGTGCACGGCGATCGGTACCTCGACTGTGTCAGTGCTTACTCCGCAGTGAACCAGGGGCATGCTCATCCGCGTATCGTCGCCGCCCTTACGGAGCAGGCGGGGAGGCTCGCTCTTACCTCGCGTGCGATGCACAACGATGTCTTGCCACGCTTTCTCCAACGATTGACCGAGGTCTGCGAGTACGAGGTTGCGTTGCCGGTCAATACCGGTGTTGAGGCGAGCGAGACCGCAGTGAAGTTGCTGCGTCGGTACGGCTATCGTGTGAAGGGGATCCCCGCCGATCAGGCCGAGGTGATCGTCTGTCATCATGCGTTCCACGGTCGTACCACAACGGCGATCTCGATGTCGAGCGACGAAGAGTATCGCGTCGATTTCGGTCCGTTGACGCCGGGTTTTGTCCATGTGCCGTACGGCGATCTCGCCGCGCTCGAAGCGGCGATCGGGCCACGGACCGCCGGCTTCATCGTGGAGCCGATCCAGGGTGAAGGTGGGGTCAACGTTCCACCTATTGGCTACTTGCGCGCCGCTGCAGATCTCTGCCGACAACACCGGGTACTCTTCGTCGCCGACGAGATTCAGACGGGCTTCGGTCGTACCGGCGCGCTGTTCGCCTCGCGGGAAGAAGGCGTGCAGGCCGATGTGCTCATCGTCGGCAAGGCGCTTGGCGGAGGGGTCTATCCTGTCTCGGCGGTGCTTGCTTCGCGCGATTTGATGGGGCTCTTCGAACCGGGCAGCCACGGCAGCACCTTCGGCGGCAACCCGCTCGGCAGCGCCGTCGCGCTAGCCGCGATCGATGTGTTGCTCGATGAGCGACTCGTTGACTGCGCTCGTGAGCGCGGCGAAGAATTGTTGGCCAGTCTACGTGCCATTGAGTCGCCGGCGATTCGCGAAGTGCGTGGTCGTGGACTTCTGATCGGCGTAGAGCTGACGATCCCCGCACGTGCCGTCGCCGAGGCACTGCTGACCGAGCGCATCATTGCGAAAGATACGCATAGCACCGTGCTTCGTCTCGCGCCGCCGCTCGTGATTACCGCCGAGCAGACGGCAACCATCGCCCCGGCACTCGAGCGCGTACTTGCACGCCTATAGCGACCTTATTCGATGCTGTTGAGTTGCTCGAGGGTCTCGTGGCTGATCTCACGCGTGAGATCAGCGGGGCGCGCATACGAGAGACAGAGGATCTCTCGGTGCGCCCCTCCGCGTATCGGTGTGACTCGATGGAGCGTGGTATCGGTGCGCAGCAAGTAGACGGTGCCGGCCTTCGGATGGCGCAGACGGATCGGCCCTTGGCGTATGTGGTGTGCGGTCTCGGGGGCCGCTTTATTCCATGCGACGTTGGGGACGTACTCGAGACTGCCGCCGTCGGCGACCTCGTTCGGCGCGTCGAGCACCCAAATGAGCGCGTAGCCGTAGTCGTCCCAGTGCCAACCGTGGGTGTCGCCCGGCCGTTCATAGCGGGTAGCGATAAACTCTTCGGGCTCATACGGCACGGGAGCGAGCGACTCGCCGGTGAGTCGTGCGAGGAAGGCGAGCAGACCTTGCGAGCGATAGAGCGCCGGTATGAGACGGCTGTGCTCGGCGAGGCCGCTGCGACCGAGGAGGCGGTAACGCCGTGGCGTCGCGCCGGTCGCAGCGATATGGAGATCGCGCCGTTTGCCGGCGAGATGCATCGCACGGTGGACCTCGCGCCGCACGTCATCGACGAGACCGGCGGGGAGATAGGAGGTGACGTCGAGGTATGGTTCGTCGGCGACAATCCGTGGTGCCGTGAGCCGTGGCCCGAACCAATCGCGCAAGGGGTCGTCCATGCGCTCTTCTTCGCGTCGTCTCACCTCAGCGGCCTTCGATCCATGATCCACATGGCCGGTTGACACTCGCCTCCGTGCGCGACATAAGACCGAGCAGAGCTGCGCCACTGTTCAAGAGCGGGAGATAGATTCTATGCCTGGGTTTTCATCAGTCGATCGATCTCTCTTTCAAAAGATTTATGACATGCATCCGCTTGGTGGTTCTCTAGAGAAGATTAAAGGAGCGAAGTTCTCACAGGTACCCCAAAGTGATTTTGATTCGTTTGTAACGCACGTGGCGACGCCATTTCGAGAGTTCTTAAACAAGGCATACAATGAAGGCGAGACTGCGGGTAAGAGTGCTGAGCAGACCAGCGCCGGGAAGAAATGGCCGTGGGTGCTTGGGGCCTCGGTAGTGACTGCGCTGCTCGTTGCGTTGTTGATGCATGTCTACGATCACTCCAAAGAACGGAAGCACCTCCAGGCCGCGCTCGCTGCGGCGAATTCTTCGAATGGGAACGGCGGCGGTTCGTCCCAGTAAGTCAGGAAGACGGATGTTTTTGCGTTGTGCACAGGCGTCATCGGACCGACATTCGAAGAGGCCCGCGTGAGTATCACGACCACACCTCAACATCGTGTCTTACTGAGTGCCGACCAGATTGAGCGTATGATCGCTCGTCTCGCTCACGAGATTCTCGAGCCCGACGATGCCCAGAGCGGTCTCGTTCTGCTCGGTATTCGCCGCGGCGGCGAGGCGCTCGTCAGGCGGATCGCCGCTCGCATCGCCGAGATTGCCGGTACGGCTCCGGCGATCGGTATGCTCAACGTCAATCTCTATCGCGATGATGATGTCACTCGACCGCTGCCCGACTCCGAGATTCATGAGCCGCTGACCGATCGGATCGTCGTGCTCGTCGACGACGTGCTCTATACCGGTCGTACGATTCGCGCCGCGCTCGATGCGGTGACCGACCTCGGTCGCCCCCGTGCAATCCGTCTCGCGGTCTTGGTCGATCGTGGCCTTAGAGAGTTGCCGGTTCAGGCCGATTATGTCGGCCGGGCGATTCCGACTAGTCGTCGCGAGCGCGTCGACGTCTGCTTGGCGAAGCATCCCGATGCGAGCGATGAAGTAACGATCCTCACCCTCGAGGGAGAGTAGACGACGCGACATCTCCTCGACCTCAACGACCTGACGCCTCTCGAACTCCTCGCACTGCTTGCGCGAGCCGAGAGCTTCGCCGATGCCTTCGATGCCGGCGATACGTTGCCGGAGTTGCGGAGTCGTCTCGCCGGCGTACCGGTGCTCAATCTCTTCTTTGAGCCGAGCACGCGTACTTCGACCTCGTTTCTGCTGGCCGAGCAGCGCGTCGGTGCCGATGCGCTCGTCTTGCCGCCCGGTGAGTCGAGTCTCGGTAAGGGAGAGACGATCGCCGATACCGTTCTGACGCTCGCGGCGATGGGCGTCCGTATTCTCGTCACGCGTCATCAGGCGTCGGGCTTTCCTGCTCGACTCGCTGAGGCGTTCTCAGGGCACGTCATCAATGCAGGCGATGGACAACACGCGCATCCGACGCAGGCGCTACTCGATCTGCTGACTTTACGTCGTGAGTTCGGTCGTATCGCCGATCTCCACGTCGGAATCGTCGGCGATATTCTTCATAGTCGCGTAGCTCGATCGAATATCGTCGGCCTCCGCATGCTAGGTGCTCGCGTTACGCTTATCGGCCCGCCGACATTGTTGCCCGAGACGATGGCCGGCGATGGCGTCGCGGTCGAGCGACGTCTCGACGCCGTCCTGCCGCATCTCGATGCGCTCATGCTGCTCCGGGTTCAGCGGGAGCGTATCGCCGGTGCTTCGTTGCCGAGTCTCGATGACTATGCCCGTGGCTACCGACTCGACGCGCATCGTCTGGCGTTGCTCGCGCCGCATGCGATCGTGATGCACCCGGGGCCGTACAATCGTGGCGTCGAGCTGACGGAGGCCCTCTTCCCATCGCCGGCGTGGCGGTATGCGCATCAAGTTCGGTACGGTGTGCCGGTCCGTATGGCCGTGCTCGAGGCGTTGATTCACGGTATCCCCGGAGAGGTCGTTCAGTGACGCTATTCCCGAAGGTCGACGCTCCGCTCGGGACGATCTTGATCCGTGGCGGTCGCGTGATCGATCCGAGTCAGGGGCTCGATGCTCGTCGTGATCTCCTCCTGCGTGGTGGTGAGATCGTGGCGATCGCCGAGCCGGGCACCATTCAACTCCCCGGCGCCGAGTCGGTGACGATCGGCTCGCTCGCCGCCGTCGATGCGGCGCAGCGTGCAGGCCGTGATCTCGTGCTCGATGTCGCCGGCGCCGTCGTTGCGCCGGGTTTCATCGATATGCACGTACATCTCCGTGAGCCGGGACAGACCGAGAAGGAGAGTATCGCCACCGGTCTCGCCGCCGCCGTCGCCGGAGGGTTTACCGCAGTTGCCTGCATGCCGAATACCGAACCGGCGCTCGATACGCCCGAGCTGATCGCCGAGGTACGGCGGCGCGCCGAGCGGGTCGCCCTCGCTCGCGTCTACCCGATCGCGGCGATTACCCGTGGGCGCGCCGGTAGAGAGTTGGCTCCGGCTTGGTCGCTCTCCGATGCGGGCGCGGTCGCCTTCAGTGACGATGGGGCGACGGTCGCCGACCCGCGCGTGCTCCGTCAGGCGGCACTCTATGCACGCGACGTGCCGGGGCCGTTTATCTCGCACTGTGAGGATGCTTCGCTTAAGGGCGATGCCGTGATGAATGAGTCGGCGACCTCGGCGGCGCTCGGGCTCTGCGGTGCTCCGGCCCTCGCCGAGTCGATTATCGTGGCGCGTGATTTGCTCATCGCCGGCGATGTCGGTCGACCGTGGCACATCGCTCACCTCTCGACAACCCGGTCGTTGGCCTTGATGCGGTTCGCCCGTGCCGAAGAGATTGCGGCGACGTGTGAGGTGACGCCGCACCATCTCTTGCTCGACGATCGTGCCTTTACCGGCTTTACCGCCGAGGCCAAAGTGAATCCGCCGCTGCGCGATGTCACCGATGCCCGTGCCTTGCGCGATGCCGTACGTGCCGGTGAGATCGATGTCTTCGCGACCGATCATGCACCGCATCGTCTCGAAGAGAAGGCGCGTCTGCTCGCCGAGGCCCCGGTCGGTTTCAGCGGACTCGAACTCGCCGTCGGCGCGTACGCCGAGGCGATCCCCGATCTGCCGCTCGATCGCTTCGTGGCGTTGCTTTCGACAAACCCGGCTCGAGTTCTCGGTATACCGGGTGGGACGCTGGCCGTCGGTAGTCCGGCCGACTGTACGATCTTTCTCGATCGTCCCTGGCGCGTCGACGTTCGTCGATTCTTCTCGCGCGGGAAGAACACACCGCTCGATGGACGACTCTTGCCGCGTCGACCGCTTGCGACACTGGTCGCTGGACGGTTGGTAATGTACGAAGGGCGTGTCACGACGCCCGACGCCCCGTTCGCCGTTGCTTGGGAAGGAGACTCCGCATGACCGCCGCCGTATTGCTACTCGCCGACGGTACCCGTTACGAAGGCGAGGCGCTTGGGGAGAGTGGCTTCGCGCTCGGCGAGGCGGTCTTCATGACCGGAATGACCGGTTATGAAGAGGCGTTGACCGATCCGTCGTACGCCGGTCAGATTCTGACTTTTACCTATCCGATGATCGGCAATTACGGCATCTCCGGTGAAGCGGCGCAACATCCTCGCGCCTGCGTTGCCGGGGTGGTCATGAAGCGACTCGCCGCCCATCCGTCGCATTGGGCGATGAAGAGCGATCTGGGGAGTTGGTTAATCGAACAAGGCGTGCCGACAATCGTCGGAGTCGATACGCGTGCCTTAACCTTGCGTCTTCGCGAGCATGGGACGATTCATGCCGCCATCGCGATCGGTGCTGCGGCGATCGATGATGCCGAGCGACGTCTCGCCCTTGCCGTGCGCGAGGCGACGACGCGTGGTCTCGTCGCCAGCGTCACGCCGGAGGAGCCTCGCCGCCTCGGTGCGGGGAGCGGGCCGCACGTTGTGTTGCTCGATTGCGGTGTCAAGCGGGCGATTCTGCGCGATCTGACGGCGTTGGGGATGCGTCTCACGGTTCTACCCTACCATGCCTCTCGCGAGACGATCCTCGCCGCTGCGCCCGACGCGTTATTTATCTCACCCGGTCCTGGCGATCCGACCGACTTGCCGGAGACGATCGCTACCCTCCGTAGTTTGGTGGGAGAACTCCCGATCTTCGGTGTCTGCCTCGGGCACCAGCTGTTGGCGCTTGCGCTCGGCGCGCGGTGCTATAAGCTGCCCTACGGTCATCGCGGCGGGAACCACCCCGTTCGTGATGTGCTCCATGATCGCATCCTGGTTACCGCGCATAACCACGGGTATGCGGTCGATGGCGCAACCTTACCGACCGAACTCGAGGCGACGATGATCAATCTCAACGACGGCACCAATGAAGGCTTTCGCCATCGGCATTTGCCGATCGCTGCGGTCCAGTTTCATCCCGAGGCTTCGCCGGGGCCTTACGATGCCCGTGCGATCTTTGCCGAGTGGTTGCAGGCCTTGAACGCGTCTGTCGCGTAGTCTGTTCTGACGCGGGTCTCGGCCCGCTTTTGTATCTCTAGAAGGCGATAATGGCGAAGAAAGAGCACCGGGTCATGATTGTCATGGCCTGCCAAGAGTGTAAACGACGCAACTACATGACGCAGAAGAATCGACAGCATACGAGTGAACGGCTCGAGCTGAAAAAGTTCTGTCGGCACTGTCGTATAACGCGTCCTCATCGCGAAACGAAGTAGCGACGGACTCCCCGCTACGGAGCAGAGGGCGGTAGCTCAATTGGTAGAGTAGCGGTCTCCAAAACCGTTGGTTGCAGGTTCGATTCCTGTCCGCCCTGCCAACTCCCAGGGTAATGTCTGTACAAATTCGATCATGAAGAGAGGCTAGGGTCATGGCAGCAGGGCAATCGGCCGGTCGTACCGCTCGCGGCGCGAGTACAACGACTGCGCGTCAGCTCCAGGCTCAAGGCTTTATCCGTGGACTTACTTCGGAGTTTCGGCGTATCACCTGGCCGACGAGGCGTGAGTGGGTCTCAGCGACGATATTGACCTTGATCTTGGTCGTCGGGGTAGGCTTCTTTACCTATGGGGTCGACCGACTCTGTGATATCCTTTTTGGCCTTATCCATCGTCAATAGCCTGCTCCTGTTTTGAACGAGGGTTCACCGATGACCGATACCCACGAAGAGACCGCGACACTCTCACCCGAAGAGCGTGTCGTCGCGCACGACGGAGGGTCGAAACGGCCTCGTGAATGGTATGTCGTTCATACCTATGCCGGCTACGAAAATAAGGTCAAGGCGAATCTCGAGCGCCGCATCCATTCGATGAATATGCAGGAGAAGATCTTCCGCATTCTCGTCCCGATGGAGGATGAGGTCGAGTTTAAAGACGGCAAGCGCAAGATCACGCCGAAGAAAGTCTTCCCGAGCTACGTTCTCGTTGAGATGATCATGGACGACGACTCGTGGTTCGTCGTTCGTAACACCTCGGGGGTGACCGGTTTCGTCGGCGGCTCATCGAGTGGCGATAAGCCGCTCCCTCTTTTAGAGAAAGAGGTCAAGACGATTCTCAAACGGATGGGTCTTGAGACGACCGAATTGAAACTCGACTTCAAGAAGGGCGACCACATCAAAGTCATCCTCGGGCCTTTTCTTGATTTTACCGGTATCGTCGACGAGATCTATCCCGAAAAAGAGAAGGTCCGTGTCCTCATCGCGATCTTCGGACGCGAAGCGCCGGTCGAACTCGACTGCCATCAGATTGAACCGATCTCGTAAACGGTCGCTCCCTCGAGGGAGAAGATAGGCGCGCGCCTAAAGAAAGACGCCGCCCCTTCCTACCCCAGAAGTGGCTGCGATCGCTTCGGTGATGGCAATGATTGGGGGAGATGCACACGTTCACGAGTGCATCGTTACGAAAGGATTGTATGGCGAAGAAACTCATTGCAATCGTCGGATTGCAATTGCCCGCCGGCAAGGCGACGCCGGCGCCACCAGTCGGCCCTGCTCTTGGACCGTACTCGCTCAACATCATGGGCTTCTGCAAAGAGTACAACGATAAAACCTCGACGCAGATCGGTCAGATTATCCCGGTTAAGATCAAAGTTTACGACGATCGTTCCTTTGAGATCGAGCTCAAAACCCCACCGGCTTCGTTTCTTTTAAAGAAAGCCGCTGGAATTGAGTCTGGTTCAAAAGAACCGCATCGGGTCAAAGTCGGCACCGTGACCGCCGCTCAGCTACGCGAGATCGCCGAGTTAAAGCAGCCCGATCTCAACGCCAACGACGTTGAGGCGGCGATGAAGATCATCGCAGGTACGGCACGCTCCGCCGGTATCGTGGTGGCCAACTGATGGCGAAGAAGAAATTGAGTAAACGTTTCCGCGCGGCCGCTGAATTCGTCGACGCGACTCGTCTCTACACACCCGCTGAGGCGACCGAGATCGTTAAGTCGACAGCTCGTGCCAAATTTGACGAGACGATCGAAGTGCATATTCGTCTCGGAGTCGATCCAAAGAAGAGCGACCAAAATGTTCGCGGTACGGTCCAACTTCCGCATGGAACCGGCCGTACCGTCCGTGTTATCGCCTTTGCGAAGGGTGATAAGGCGCGTGACGCCGAGGCCGCTGGCGCCGATATCGTCGGCGATCAAGACCTTATCGATCGCATCAAAGAAGGCTTTACTGATTTCGATGTGGCCGTCGCTACCCCTGATATGATGGGTGCCGTCGGTTCGAGTCTCGGTCGTATTCTCGCACAGAAGATGCCGAATCCGAAGTCAGGTACCGTTACACCCAATATCGGCAACGCTATTCGGGAGATCAAAGCCGGTAAGGTTGAGTATCGTCTCGATAAGACGGCGATCATTCATACCATTCTTGGTCGTGCAAGCTTTACCGCTGCCAGCCTTACTGAGAACCTTGCGACGCTCGTCGACGCGGTTCTTCGTGCGAAGCCTTCGGCGGCGAAGGGTACGTACCTGAGAAGCATCACGCTTGCCAGTACGATGGGGCCCGCCGTCAAAGTCGATCCGACACGGGTACGCGCTACCGCGTAGCGCTCTCAATATGTAAGCGTCGATGGCTCACTTCATCGAGGGGCCCGCGATCGAGGAAGTCGCCTTCGGCGCTTGCAAGCACGATCCCAGTCGTATCGGAGAGGGTCGCTCGTAGCCGTATGAGTGTGCCGCGTCTCTCGAGCACTTCGCCGAAGAGGTGAATGTGCCGATCGAGCGGCGTCGGCCGTCGAAAGCGTACGTTTATTCGGGCGGTGACCGCGCACCGTCCGCTTCGTGCAGCGGCGTGGGCCATGGCTTCATCCAGCAGCATGCAGACGATACCGCCGTGAGCGACGCCGACCCATCCCTGGAAGTGTTCGGCTAGGCACGTCTGAGCCGTGACGCTTGTAGATGTCTGTGCTGTGAAGTGTAGGCGAAGACCGATCTCGCTCCGTGGGCCACAGGCGAAGCAGCGCTCGTTATCGACCGGTATGTCCATCATCGTAATAGGTGGGCAGCCGCTCTTGCGATATCCTGCGACAGCGACCTATTGCTCCGAGTACAGGTACGGCCGGGTCGTCGTCGAATCATGAGGTGCTCTGATGACCGTAGGCCCACCCTCGGGTGGTTAATGCGCTTGCGCCTACCGAGGATGGGGATACTTACTTGAGGGCCACGTGTCGTGGTTCTTCTGTGCTCCGCCCTCGTGCCGTCGTGGAGTCTCCCCATTCTCTTGGAGAAACCTGTGCCAACACAGAAAAAGGCCGATGCTGTCGCGTCGCTTCAGAAGCGTATCGAAGCATCATCGAGTCTCTTCCTGACCAGTTACAGCGCCTTGACGGTCTCTGAAACGACGCGGTTGCGCAAAAGCCTTCGTCATGAAGGCGCAAGCTACGCGGTCGTCAAGAACACCCTCTTCGCTCGTGCGCTTGGCGATGAACTCGCCGAACGACTCTCTCCCTATCTGACCGGCTCAACGTCGGTCACTTTCGGTCAACTCGAGCCGGTCGCTCTTGCAAAGACGTTGCGAGACTTTGCCGATGAGACAAAGCTGCTGAAGATCAAGGCGGCCTATATCGACGGTCAAGTCGTCGACGCCGCCCAAGTCGAAGTGCTCGCTGCGTTGCCGCCCAAGACCGAGCTTCTTGCTCGCCTTGTCGGTTCGTTGGCTAGCCCAATGCGTGGCTTGCTGACGGTTCTCTCCGGCAATCAGAGTGGACTCGTTCGCGTGCTCGACGCGATCCGCCAACAACGCACCGAGGCGTAATCGCTACTTTTTTCACTCATCGATCCTAAAAGGGAACGTACATCATGGCTGTCGCCGAAATCATTGAAACCATCGATAAGCTGACCGTCCTTGAACTCGCCGATCTGGTCAAACAGCTCGAAGAACGCTACGGCGTCTCCGCCGCTGCCCCGGTCGCCGTCGCTGCCGCCGGTGGAGCCGCTGCTCCTGCCGCCGCCGCTGAGAAAACCGAGTTCGACGTCATTCTGACGAGCGCCGGCGGAGAGAAGATCAAAGTCATCAAGGTTGTTCGTGAGCTTACCAGCCTCGGACTGACCGAAGCAAAAGCCTTTGTCGAGAGTGCCCCGAAGGCGATCAAAGAGGGTGTCACTCGTGAAGAGGCCGAGAGCATGAAAGCGAAGCTCGTCGAGGTCGGCGCAACCGTCGATATCAAGTAACGCTTCGTCGCGAGATAAGGAGCTGAAGAGCCTGGTGGTGCACACCAGGCTCTATCTCTTTCCCCACTTGGAGAACTTCTTGCTCTGAAAAGGGACCAGTAGGCCCTAAAGATTGGCCTCTTTGCGTCGATTGAGGAAGATGATGAGGAGGTCTCTCCGCCCTCTTCGGAAGAGACCACAGCATGCGTTCTCCCATGAAAGCAGGGCACTCGGTGACATTGGCGCAGGAACGGCGATACTCGATCGGTGGCTTCGAACTTACACGCGAAGAGATTGTGCATAAGTTTCTTCACTTAGTGAAGTACGTCGCGGGTCGTGTTTCTTCTAACCTCCCGCCAAACGTTGAGATGAACGATCTCATCAATGACGGGATTCTCGGGTTAATTGATGCTATCGAGAAATACGATGATTCACGCGGCGTCAAATTCGAGACATACGCTATTACGCGTATCAATGGGGCGATTCTCGATGCGCTCCGTGCGCTCGATTGGGTTCCGCGAGCACTCCGTCAGCGGGCGCGTGAGCTTGATCGTACGACGCAAGAACTCGAGGTAAAACTTGGACGTCCGGCAACCCCCGATGAAATTGCCGAACGGATGAGCGTGAGTGTTAAAGAGTTAGATCGTTTAATGCAAAAAATTCGCACGACGGCGATGCTTTCGCTCGAAGAACATGTGCCGAATGAACGTGGATACGATCTCTCGTTGCTTGAGACGCTGCGTGATGCACACGGCGATGTCGCTCGCACCGTCGAATCGCAAGAAATTTCGCAAGCACTGCAGCTCGCTGTCGCCGCATTATCCTATCAAGAACGTACGGTGATTACGCTCTACTATTTTGAGGGTATGACGCTCAAAGAGATTAAAGGCGTGCTCAATGTCTCCGAATCGCGTGTCTCTCAGATTCATGCTCACGCCGTCATCCATCTGCGTCAGCGTCTGCGTGAACTCAGTCAAGATCTCGGGTATCGCGAAGGCGATCCTACGGTGAAGCGCAAGTATCTCCGTCGCAATACGACCGGTCGTCGTATGAACACGGTTAGTTCGGGTTGAACGAAAATGTGGCCGGTCAATCCGCTGCCGAGAGTCGACTCACCGAGCGATTACGCCGCCGATGAGGTTGCTGCGTCTCGTCGCCGGGCCGCTGTGACGGCGTTGCAGCCGAGTGAGGCGGTGACGCCGCTCGGTGGAGAAGAAGACGAAGAGGCGGAGCAGGGGCGGCAGCATTGGCGTGAACCGGCCCACGACGATGACGACGAGCCGGGGGAGTCACATCTCATCGATGTCGCCGTCTAAAAGCTCCTCCTTACCAGAGCCCAGATCGCCGCGTTATGCGTCGCAGATCCTACGCCTTGCGCTCGATACGCAGAGCCTGCCGGCGAGTCTCGACGGTTTGCAGGCCGGTCATTTGGTCGTTGCCGAGGTCTTGGCGCGAGATGCTGCGGGTGCAACGTTAATCTACGTGCTCGGTCGGCGTCTATTGGCGCAGGTTCCGCCGGAGATTCCAATCGGCGCTACGCTGCAATTGCAGGTGCTCGAACGGGAGGCCGGCGATCTCTTGCTCGGCGTCGTTCATGCCACCGACGCGGCTCGTAGCGGAACGCCCTTTCGTCGTTTTGCCACTGCAGCCGTCGAACGTCTCTTCGGTCCATCCCCTGCGGAAGAGCCACCGATCGTACGGCAAGCTGAGACGCTGTCGATCGATGAGTTGCTCGCGGTTGCGGTGCGGGGCGAGCGTCCGGTACGGCGTCTCATCGATCTCGATCCGCAGGTTGTGGCGCGGAGTAGCGCACTCTCACAGGCAAACGCCGAGTCGTTACTTGCCGCACAAGCCGCGCTTGAGCGACTCGATGTCCCGGCGACCGAACAGACGATCGCCGCCGCACTGCCCCAGGCGAATGCTCCCGCTCGTCTCTCGGCGGTGTTGCTCAACGTGAGTCGACTCTTCGATCAGCTCTCGCCTGAGGGGCGTATCGTCACCTTGCGTACACTGGCCGAGTTCCTTGCTCGTGTCGATCCGCAAAGCGCTTTGCTCGAATCACAGATCGCGAGCTTCGTCGATCATATTGTAACCGGCGGAGATCGGAAGTTGGTGACGCTTTTGCAGGCGTTGCAGGTTCGTCAAGAGTCGACGAACGATGAACATGCGCATTTACTCGCAACCGCCCATGCAACTGAACGTGCAACCGCTTTGACGCATGATCTCAAGACGCTCTTACTCGACGCATTGTCTCGACAGAGCACACCGGTGGCGGCGACAACGCTCCTTACTGAGGCCCTCGAAGCGTTAACGGCGACGCAGATGACGGCTCTGCATGCGGCAAAATTGCAGCCACGGGCCTGGTCTTTTCTGCTCCCGATCGCCTTCGGTACGAGGCATTTGTCCGCACAGATTACCGTGCAGCGCGATGCCCCGCCCGATGCTCTTCGACCGCTCGACGCCGCCAATTTTCATGCGACTCTGACGTTGGAGACACGTAGTCTCGGCCAGATACGTATCGAGCTGGAGGCTATCGATCGTGTGGTGCAGCTCTCCATCGAGGCGCCGAATCAGACGGCGACGGAGTATCTCCAAAGTCGTCTCGAACATCTCGTGACACGTATCCGTCGACGGGCGTATACGGTCGGCGAAGCGACGGTCATGCAACGCATCTTGCCGGCGACGGTTGAAGCGTCGCGGCGGCAGCGGCGTACGGCTCCGGAGCGTATCTCCCAGTTCGATACCGTGGCGTAACGACGCATGTCGAGAGAGAAGCAGAGCATGCACGACACCCCGACTCCATCGAATGCGCTTTCTTCTGAGCACGCGAAGATGGTGCAAACGGCGAAAAAGTACCGCATTCCACTCCATGAAGAGTACGGAGTCATCGATGCGTTGGCGCGGCTCGATACGAGCGAACGGATCCCGACGGAGCTGTACGGCCTCTTCGCCGAGGTCATTAGCTTCGTCTACCAGCACGACGCCGTGACGAGCCTGCCGCCGCGCGACGGCAAAGCAAGCGAGGAGTTCGATCAACTGCGCTGAACCGGCCTCAGGTGGGGTGGTTCACAAAAATTCGCGAGGGATTGGGGCGTGCTCGCGAGGCACTAGCGCCGCTCCTCGGTCTGGGTGCCGCTAAACGTCCGCTCGATGATGACTTTTGGAACGAGTTCGAAGAGCGTCTCTTGAACGCCGATTTCGGTGTCCCGACGACGATGAAGATTCTCGCCGCGCTTCATGAGGCCGCCAAACGCGAATTATGGACGACGAGCGATCAAGCGATCGAGCGCTTCCGTCACGACGTTACCCGTTTCATGACGCTCCCTCAAGCCGATCTGCAACATGTCGGCTCGCCTCCTCGGGTCGTACTGGTCGTCGGGGTCAATGGGACCGGTAAGACGACGAGCGTCGGTAAGCTCGCTTATCGCTTGCGCCGCGATCGGCAGAGCGTGATGGTTGTTGCAGCCGATACCTTTCGCGCCGCCGCCGCTGAACAACTCGCCGTCTGGGCCGAGCGCAGTGACGCTGCCTTCATCCGGGGTGCCGATGGGAGCGATCCCGCCTCGGTCGTCTACGATGCCGTCACGTCGGCCAGGGCTCGCGGCATTGAGACCGTGATCGTCGATACGGCGGGTCGTCTCCACACAAAAAAGAATCTCATGGAGGAGTTGAAGAAGATTCGTAAGGTCATCGAACGCGAGTTGGGTCGCCCACCCGATGAGACGCTTCTTGTGCTCGACGCGACCACCGGTCAGAATGCTATTACTCAAGCACGTCTTTTTCATGAAGCGACGCCGCTCACAGGACTGATTCTGACCAAACTCGATTCAACGGCGAAGGGCGGTGTCGTCGTCGCCGTCGTCGATACGGTCGAGATTCCGATTAAATTCGTCGGTCTCGGCGAGGCTCTCGATGCCTTTGCCCTTTTCGATCCAACTGCTTTTGTCGCCGCACTCTTTGAGCCTGTCGTCTCTCCCTCTCCGTAAGAAAGCGAGTTTTTCATGGCCGATGAACGCCAACATGCCGAGCGAGCCGTTGCTCTAAGCAATGCGCTTGCACAGATCGAACGCCAGTTCGGCAAGGGTTCGATCATGAAGATGGGAGAGTTCTCCGAGAAGCTCTCACTCGAGGTGATCTCAACCGGTTCACTCTCACTCGATGTCGCCCTCGGCGTCGGTGGCGTACCGCGTGGACGCATAGTGGAGATTTATGGGCCGGAGTCGAGTGGTAAAACGACACTCGCCTTGCATATCATCGCCGAAGCACAGCGTGGCGGCGGCAATGCCGCATTCGTCGACGTCGAACATGCGCTCGATCCTGTCTATGCCGCCGCGCTCGGTGTCGACTTGGATAATCTCTTGATCTCGCAACCCGATGCCGGTGAGCAGGCGTTGGAGATCGCTGAGATGCTCGTTCGCTCGAATGCCGTCGATGTGGTGGTGGTCGACTCGGTCGCTGCGCTTGTGACCCGCGCCGAACTTGAGGGTGATATGGGTGATGCTCATGTCGGTATGCAGGCACGTCTGATGTCTCAAGCCTTGCGTAAATTGACGTCGGCAATCTCACGCTCTCACTGTGTGATGATCTTCATCAATCAATTACGTGAAAAAGTCGGCGTCATGTTTGGTAATCCGGAGACAACCTCCGGTGGTCGCGCCTTGAAATTTTATGCTTCGGTACGTCTCGATGTACGTAAACTCGAGCAGATCAAAGTTGGCAATGATGTCGTCGGATCACGGACTCGCGTCAAAGTGGTCAAAAATAAAGTTTCACCGCCGTTCAGGCAAGCCGAGTTCGATATCATGTACGGTAAGGGTATCTCGCGGGTCGGTTCGATCCTCGACATTGCGTTAGAGCGTCAGATCGTTGCCAAGAGTGGTTCTTGGTATACCTATGGAGATGTCCGTATCGGTCAAGGCCGTGAGAATGCAAAGGCGTATCTCGAAGAGCACATGGCGATCACCGATGAGATCGCGGCCCGTGTACGCGATTTGATCAAGACCTCGACGGGTTCGGCGACGGTGCCTACCATCGTCTCGAGCGAAGATCGCGAAGAGCAGGTGCCGGTCCTGGCAGGATCCCATACTCGCGAACGGTAGAGGTGCGCTCGGCTTGGAGCGTTCATCGCGGAGTTGGCCTGCGGCGTTGCGTCTGCTCGCCATGCGTCGCCTTACCGCCCATCAACTGCGTCAACGCCTCCAACGTCGGGGGTATACCAACGAAGAGATCGAGCAGACGATTGAACGTGCTACCTTCGAACGTTTGCTCGACGATCGACTCTACGCCCAACTCAGCGTCGGGTATCGTACCAAGCCGCTTGGCGATCGTCGCCTGATCGGTGATCTGCTCACCAAAGGGATCGATCCGGTGCTTGCACGTGAGACTGTTGCGATGATGGAGCAGTCGGAGTCGGAACGACTTGCAAGTGCCTATGAGACGTTACTGCGTCGTCGCCCGGGTCTTACACCGCCGACGATTGCACGGGCTTTGGCACGACAGGGATTCACCACGCCCGCGATCTATCGACTGCTGCGCGAGCGTTCTGTCTCGTTTTTTCAAGGAGAAGAGTGTCGCCTGAATGAGGAGTAAGCTACGGGTCGCCGTCACCGCTGTAGCGATGTTGCTGCTTGTCGTCATCGGCATACGCCCGTCTTCTGCGGTCGAGCTCGAGGCGATCGCTCATGCCGCCTCATTCTTTCAGGCGCATGACCCTCATGTGACGGCGATGTACCGCGCCGCGTTACTCAATACGGCTCGCCAAGCGACCTTCGCTCGAGACGGAACGGCTTATGTTAAGACCGGCGATATCCCGGCAGAGTGGCTACGCGATGCAAGTGCGCAAGTGCGACCGTATCTCTTCTTTGCGAAGAAAGATATGGCCGTCTCTCGTCTCTTACGTGGCATTATCGCTCGTGAAGCACGGTATCTTGAGATTGACCCGTATGCCAATGCTTTTACTCTCGATTACCGTGTTTGGGAGCGCAAGTTTGAACTCGATTCACTGAATTATCCTATTGAGCTTGCCTGGACCTATTGGACGGTGACCGGCGATGCCTCGATCTTCGACGCCGATCTGGGACGCGGTTTCGATCGTGCGCTTGAGACCATGGAGCGAGAACAAGATCATCCCCATCATTCGCATTATTGGCATCATGAACTCGCCGAACGTGGAGCCGGTCGACCCGTCGGCTACACCGGGATGATTTGGACAGGCTTTCGTCCCTCGGATGATGCCTGCCAGTACAACTACTTGATCCCAGCCGAGATGATGGCCGTCGTTGCGCTCGGTGAGCTTGAGGCGATTGAGCGCGACGTCTACCATGATCTGCTGAGGGCTCATCGTGCCCGTAGTCTGCGTGAGGAGGTCCAGAATGGAATTCAAACCTTCGGGATTATTTTCACGCCGAACTACGGTTATGTCTATGCCTACGAAGTTGACGGTCTCGGTAATGCCAACTTGATGGACGATGCAAATATCCCCAGTCTTCTCTCGGCACCGTATTTAGGGTATACGCGAGTCGGTAGCCCTGTCTACCAAAACACTCGCCGCTTTCTCCTCTCGCGTGATAATCCGTACTATTACGTCGGTCGTGTCGCACGTGGTATCGGTAGTGCGCATACAAACGATGGATGGATTTGGCCGCTCTCGCTGTTGATGGAAGGCTTTACATCGAGTGGCGCCGATGAGCGGGCACGGGTGCTACGCGAACTGCTTGCGAGTGATCCTGGAGATCATCTCTTGCATGAATCGTTCGATCCGAATTCACCGCTACGTTTCAGTCGTCGTGATTTTGGTTGGCCCAATGCTTTATTAGCTGAGTACCTTTTAACGACCGTCGGTGGGATGACGCCGCTGCCGGTCGGGAGCACGAGTGATCTTGAGTTTCGAGGAGAGTAGAGTCATGGGTACGGGATCTGTCGATATTATTTTAGGTGTTCAATGGGGCGATGAAGGGAAGGGACGTGTCGTCGATGCGTACGCGGCCTCCGGATACGATGTTGTTGCTCGTTTCGGTGGGGGCAACAATGCAGGCCACTCGATACACGTCGGAGATCGGCACCTCGCGCTGCATTTGATTCCATCTGGTGTCTTGATCGACGGAGTCGATCTTTTCATCGGCGGGGGCACCGTCATTGATCTCGCCGGTCTCGTGCGGGAGCTGGACGCGCTTGAAGCCATTGGATTCGACGCTCGTCGTTTGAAGATCGCCGATACGGCGCATCTGGTCTTACCGTACCATCGTCTTGTCGATCGCATCACTGAGCGCGCTCGCGGCGATCGTGCGATCGGCACGACTGGGCGCGGGATCGGCCCTGCGTACATCGATCGTGTCGCTCGTTGTGGGGTCCCGATAGGTCTCATCCGTGACGTGCCGCGTTTTACCGCTGCAGTCACGATGGCATACGCTCGCTACGAGAGTCTGTTGCACGACGAAGAAGATGAAGCAAGCTGTCAAGCGATGATCGATGAGGTTCTCGCTCTTCGGGAGCGCTTCGTACCACTGATCGTCGACGGGGTTTCCTACATTCATCGACGCCTCGAAGAAGGTGCCCGTTTGCTCGTCGAGGGCGCACAGGGTACGTTGCTCGATATCGGCTATGGGACGTATCCCTACGTTACGAGTTCGGTAACTATCGCAGGGGGAGCCTGTGCCGGCCTTGGGATCGGGCCGCGTGTGATCGATCGCGTCTTGGGGGTTGCCAAAGCGTACTGTACTCGCGTCGGTGCCGGACCTTTTCCTTCAGAGCTGCTCGATGAGCGCGGCGAAGATCTGCGTACACGCGGCAAAGAGTTTGGGGTTACCACCGGCCGAGCGCGCCGTTGCGGATGGTTCGATGCAGTCGCTGGTCGTTACGCCGTTCGTCTCAATGGTTTGACAGGGTTGATTCTGACGAAGCTGGACGTTTTGTCGGGGCTTGAGCGTATCGGCGTCGTGACGGGTTATCGTTTGAACGGTCAAGACGTCGGCTTTGAGGCAATCGAACACCCAGCATTGGAGAGTGTCGTTACGTGGTTCGAGGGGTGGCATGAGCCAATCGGCAAAGTGCGACGTATTGTCGACTTGCCCCGTGCCGCTCGTACGTACCTCGAGTATCTCAGCCAAACCTTGCATGTGCCTATCGTTGAGGTCTCGGTCGGACCCGAGCGGAGTGAAAGCGCTCGTTAGACTCTCCTAGCCCTAAAATCTTCTGCTTCGATGCCGATAGCCGAGTTGGTACGGAGTGTTGAGCACGGAAGTTCTACGGAAGAAGAGAGCGAGGCTCTCGAGGGGACGGAAGTTTGGATCGCATGGTTGCGGTATCGCTCGAGTCATTGACTCGTTTGCGAACCCTTTGGATGGCTCAGCAACGACAGACACGCATGGCAGTGGTTGGTATCGTTGCCGCAGTTGCCGTTGCAGTGGCTATCTCCGGTCTGTTATACGCAATTCGACGTACCGATTACAGTACGTTGTTTTCGAACCTTTCTGCGGATGATGCGGCATCGATTATTCAACGTTTAAAAGACGAAAAAGTGCCTTATGCACTCGCTGATAACGGTACAACGATTCGTATTCCGACAGATATGGTCTCTGAGGAGCGTATCACGCTTGCCGGAGCCGGAGTAGTGCATAATAACGGAACCGGCTATGAACTCTTTGACCGTATGAATTTTGGTATGACCGAATTCGAAGAGCATCTTGATAAGACCCGAGCTATTGAGGGCGAACTACAGCGAACCATCTCTGGGTTGACGCCTGTCTCGGCCGCGCGTGTGCATATTGCTCAATCAGATCCTTCGATTTATACCGATCAACAGCAACCGGTTACCGCTTCGATTGCCGTAACGACTCGGCCGGGTATGGGACTCGATCCGAGTGAAGTGCGCGGGATCGTTCAACTTGTTGCTGGTGCCGTTCAAGGTCTCAAACCGGATCAAGTAACGATCGTGAATCAAGATGGTGTGATGCTTCTTCCTGATCAAAGCGTTGCCGGCGATCAGGCTTCGACGGCTTTACGTCTGACGCAAGATCAGCTTATTGCCAAACAACGTTATGAGTCACACCTCCAGCAAAACATTCAGTCTTTACTCGATTCAACGGTCGGTCCAAAACGCGTAGCTGTACGCGTAGCGACAGATATGAACTTTGATTCTGAAACGACTAAAACCGATGAATACGCCAAAGACCCAGTAACCCGCTCTGAACAAATTGAAAAAGAAAAATATAGCGGATCGGGTAAACATGGTGCCGGCGGTGCGGTTGGTACAGCGAGTAATATCGGAACGTATCAAGCAAGTCAGAGCGGATCAGGCGGAGACTATACGCGTAGTAAAATTACTCGTAACAATGAAATTAGCGTTGTACATCGAGAGCATATAGATGCACCTGGAAAAATTAATCATACAAGTGTCGCGGTCTTAGTGAATACTGCTGCAAATGTCCCGGTTACTCCAGGTAAACCAGCAACAGATACGTATGTTCTGAGTCAGTCAAACGTTGCCCAAATTCGTAATATTGTTGTCGCTGCTGCCGGCTTGAATCTCTCTGCGGGCGATCAAGTCTCTGTCGAAGCGATTCCTTTCGACCCAGCAGTATTAGCTGATGCACAACCACCAAGTGATATGCGATTCCTGGGAATACCATTTTGGGGATTAATACTTACTGGTGGTGTTTTAGTCGTACTTGTGATTATGGGCTTACTGTTGGTGATTCGTCAGCGTAATCGTGAAGAACCGCACAGCGAGTCACCGGCACCCTCATTCCAAGAAGTAAGTAGTGCCCCGGCACTTCCGGTATTACATGAGGATCATACGCCCTTAGCATTGACCGGACCCATACGAACTGCAGACGAAATTAGTCGAGAGCAGATGACCCAGTACGTTCTCGCCGTTGCTCATGAATCTCCTGAGAACGTTGCAAAATTGATGAAAATCTGGATTTCGGAGTAGGATGATCATGGCTGAAGTACCATTAGAATCTCTTGAATCACATCTCAATGATAATCCTAATCCTAATGATTTACGGATAAGTCAACCATTTGATCGTCTCAGTGTTTTTGCACAGCATTTTGATATGAGCGGTGTAGAAAAAGCCGCCATTCTTGTTGTGACGTTAGGCTTAGATAACTCAGCCGAGGTATTTAAGCATCTTAAAGAAGAAGATATTGAGAAAATTATCCGAGAAGTTGCAAAAATAACAACGGTTCCGATTGGGAAAAGAGATCTCGTCGTTAGCGAGGCTTATCAAAGAACAGTCGCCCTGAAGTATATTCATGAGGGTGGTGTCGAATACGCTCGTGAAATTTTAGAGCGAACTTTTGGTTCTGATAGAGCCGATGATCTTACAGGGAGATTATTTAGTGATGGGAAAACCCATACTCCTTTTGAGACTGTTAAGAATATTGAGCCGGAAAAATTAGCTGCGTTTGTGGTAAATGAGCAGCCACAGACATTGGCTCTTATTGTCTTATATATGGATCCAGAGCAAGGTGGACAAATGCTGAATCTTTTTCCAAAAGAGATTCAAGCCGAGGTCGCCGCTAGAATTGCACTTATTCAGCAGGCCTCTCCGGAGGTTCTTGATCAAATTGAGAACATGATTGGGAGTCGCCTAACATCTTCTAGTGATAGTCTGACACGTGAAGGTGGCGCCAAAGCACTTGCTCGCCTTTTAGGATTCGTTGATCGTGCTACAGAGAAAACCATTCTTGATGGATTAAGTGTTAGTAATCCAGAGATCGCTTCTGAGGTGAAGAGCATGATCTTTGTCTTTGAAGACTTCATGATTCTTGATGACAAGACAATTCAGCGTATTTTGCGCGAAGTTAACGGAAAAGACTTATCCCTTGCTCTGAAAGGTGCGAGTGAAGAGCTTTCTGCACAAATTATGAAAAATATGTCAGCTCGATCTGCAGAAACCTTGAAAGAAGATATCGAAGCCCTTGGGCAGGTCCGTTCTAGTGATGTTGGTAAAGCACAGACAGCAATTGTGCAAGTTGTTCGGGCTCTCGAAGAGAATGGTGACATCGTTATTATTCGTGACAACTCTGACGAACAAATTTCCTAAAAGATATTTGATGATATGGGAAGAGTCTTACGTTCTTTATCAAATACAAAAGAACAATATCATATTGTTCCGCCAACAATTTTCTCATACGGAGAAGAGAGTGAAATTCTTTTTGACTCTTCTCTTGCCCTTTCCGATCAAGAAATTGTCGATAGAGCTCATTCGCGAATTGAACGTCTTGTCGATCAAGCTAGTGAAGATGCTAGGCATCTTATTAATAATGCGATTGAACGTAGCGAAGCTATTATTCGTAAAGCAGATGAACAAGCTGTGCAGCGCAGCGAAGAAGGATACCGTGATGGTTTTGAGCGTGGAAGAGTAGAATTCCAAGAAAGTGCTCAACAAGATGTTCTTGCTTTGAAAATAATGATTAAAGATATTCTTGATGGAGCTCGTCAAGAGAGAATTCATTATGTTCAAGAGAGTGAACAAGAAATTCTGAGATTATCTTGTGAGATAGCAAGAAAGATCATTCACGATACGGTAGATCTTAGTCTAGAAAATTCTTCACGCGTTGTGACTGACGCTGTTCAAAAAATTACAAATTATGAACGTGTTGTTGTGAAAATTAATCCTCAAGATTTTGAATTTTTGCAAGCACACTGTGATAACATTGACCGCTTGAATCCTCATCAAGAATTACGCTTTGTTGCTGATAATCGTATCGACCGTGGAGGCGTCCTCTTTGAAACAGATGCAGGAACCATCGACGGTCGTATCACGACGCAATTAGACCAAGTAGAGAAAGTCTTAGGTATTGCTGCGCCGGAGTCCGAAGGATGAGTACTGCGACTGCGTTCTCTGCTGATCCATATATTGAGCGTCTTCTTGAAAACGAGTTTATGCCTCATTATGGTAAGGTTCGACAAATCATTGGTACTATTGTCGAAAGTTTGGGTCCAGCAATGGCCGTAGGCGAAACCTGCGCTATTCGATATCGTCGGCAGATGCCTCCAGTCCTAGCCGAAGTCGTCGGTTTTCGAGAGAGCAAGGTTTTGATGATGCCTCTAGGAGACCTCGATGGTATCGGTATCGGTGCTGAAGTGGAGAGTCTTGGAAAACCGCTAGAAGTCGATCTTTCCTCCGATCTACTCGGTAGAGTCCTCGATGGACTCGGTCGACCTATCGATGATGGGCCGCCGATACGTACACATGTGAGGCGTCCGATTACCGCATCGCCTCCGGATCCTTTGCGTCGGTCGCGTATTACGGAAATTCTGCCTCTTGGTATTCGTGCGATTGACGGTTTTCTTACGTGCGGCAAAGGGCAACGTGTTGGTGTCTTCGCTGGAAGCGGAGTTGGAAAGTCGACTGTCCTTGGCATGATTGCTCGAGACTCGGAGGCTGATATTAACGTTATTGCGCTAGTCGGAGAGCGTGGGAAAGAAGTTCTTGATTTTCTTGAACGAGATTTGGGATCTGAAGGATTACGTCGTAGTGTCGTTATCGTTGCAACAAGTGACCAGTCTGCTCTTGTGCGCATTAAGTCTGCTTTTGTTGCGACGACTATAGCCGAGTATTTTCGTGATCAGGGAAAAAACGTTCTTCTCATGATGGATAGCGTTACGCGTTTTGCAATGGCACAGCGCGAAGTTGGTTTGGCTATTGGTGAGCCAACCACGACACGAGGATATACTCCGTCTGTCTTTGCTACTCTCCCTAAGTTACTTGAGAGAACCGGGAGATCTGTTAAGGGATCGATTACAGGACTATACACGGTTCTCGTTGACGGAGATGACATGAATGAACCGGTCGCCGATGCAGTACGATCGATTCTTGATGGCCATATTGTCTTGTCGCGAGCTCTTGCAGCAGCAAATCATTATCCTGCAATCGATATTTTGCAAAGCGTGAGTCGGGTTATGCCTGATATCGCTGAAAACGAGCACGTACATTCGGCGGGTGTATTAAGAGATTTACTTGCAGTCTATCACGATAACCAAGATCTAATCAATATCGGTGCATATGTATCAGGATCAAATGCTAAAATCGATAGATCAATTTTAAAGTACGAAACAATCAAAAAATTTCTTCGACAAGGAATTCATGAAAGAACACCTTATAGCGATGGCGTTTCCCTTATGAAAGCTATCGCATCATGAAAAAGTTTTATTTTAATTTGGAATCTGTTCTGCGTTATCGTATTGATAAGGAACGAAAACAACAAATTGTTGTCCGTCGTGTACAGCAACGGCTTTTTGATGCGCAAAAAACACATCAAGATATTCAACGTAGTCTTCAAAATCTTATTAAAAAAATGAGCAGTGAGTATACGGAGATGGCTGCACATGAGCTTCATGCAGGATCTGTAAGATTAGAATACTTAACAAAAATACTTGAAGAGAGTAAGCAGAAGATACAGAGTATTGAACAAGAGATACAAGAAGCAAAAAAAATACTGCATACCATATGGAAAGAACGCGAGAGTGTGCATCGTCTCAAGGAGCGATCTGCGAGAAAACATCTCCAAGAGTCTTTGATTTATGATCAAAAGATTAGTGATGAACTAAATCTGCGACGTCATTCTTACATGATGGCTTTATCGAGTGCCATGACACATAAGGAGAAATAATCATGGGGAAAAAAAATAATAAGAAGAAAGGGGTTCCTTTTTTTGTATTTGGTATCATTTTTATACTGCCGATAGGTGTGTATTTTTCCGTAAGTCAAGTAACAGTGCAACATTTTCTAACACAAGGTTCTCTGAGTGTCGTGGGTAAGCCGATTGTTGCTATGCAGCAGCATATTCAGGGTATGATTATACCGTCAAAAACTGTTGCCGCTAATAATTCATCGAAAGATGAAAATAGTCAAGATACAATTCTAAAACAGCAAAATGAAATAGCTGAATTAAAAAAGCAATTGGATCAGCAAAAATCTCATCAATCAGATACTCCACTAGCGAATGACCCATCTCTTGCTTCTCATACTCCATTGAATCTTGCACGTAGTGCTATGGTTTCGTCAAGTGTACCGGAGGCAAGTCCATCGCCGAGTCCGCACGATCAACAAACCGCAATATATTGGTCGAATATGGATGCAGCAAATGTTGCTCAAATTGTCGAAAAACTTGATCCGCATGAAGTTGCGCGGATTTTTCTAGCAATGAAATCTGATCAAGTTGCTGAGATACTAGATGCCTTGCCGACATCTTACAATTTAAAGCTGCAAGAGTTGCGATAAATGTTTCTGAAGGAAATATCGCAATAAAGATGTCCTTGACTCAAATCAAGGAAGCGAAAAAAAACTAGGCATGCAAACGCATGCCCAATGAGATTTCATCTCGATCATATATCGCTTTTTCCCGTATTCGGAATCGCCTAAGATCTGAAAATACACGCTGCATTTTTGCGGATTTTGGGATATGTTTCCTTGGCACAAAACTATAATTTGATCTTATGAAACTTTATGCAGTATCAACCCTAAAGCTTTGTCAGCTATCAAGCAACGAAGATCCGACACAGATTCTGAAATTTGTAATCTACTCTACATAAAAATGGCCTTAAGAAATTAAATAAAAAAACCGAATCACGGAAGAGTCGCTTGAAATGCTAGGAGTTGCTATGCCAGTTATTGCTCAGGTTGTGTCTACTGCTCAATCGACTTCAACGACGTCAAGCGCTGAGCATACTGCCGCTAATCAAGGAAGCTCTTTCGAAGAAGTTCTTGCAAATACGAATTCAGGTAGTAATACAACTGATACTTCGGGTTCAGACAATGCTGGAAATGCTCAAAATTCTACAAATATTGGTAGCACGAATAATAAAAATAATGGGGTTTCTCAATCCTCTTCGGACTCCGGTCAATCAAGTCAAGTCTCTACTATTACGGCAACCGGTTCACAAGATATCCAAAACATCAATGTTATGATTGATAATTTGATTAATATCCTTTCTGGTATTAAAAATAATTTATCAGAGAGCGATAAAAAAAATATTGCAGAAATCAAAAATACAATTATTCAGCTTCACTCACAAGGATTGAGCTTACCACAGATAGCAAATATTATCGCGAAAGCAATGGCGGAAATGGTGCAGAAAAAAAATAACCAGAATTCTTCTGTCAATGATACTAATTCTTCAGCAGATGATGTCGCTTTAGAAAAAACTGAAAAAACATCAAAAAATATCACCCTTGAAATTTCTGGCAATGCGTCTTCAAGTACTTCTATGGATTCCATAATTTCATCCATCGCTCAAGGATTACTTGTTAATGTTAATTCCACTAATGAGCAAAATTCTCCGCGACCTGTTTCTGAGAAGAAAAACATAGAAAATGTTCCACAAAATTCTGTTGAACAATTATCTGAAGGGTCTATCAGTCAATCATTAAGTACATTAGATGTTCAAAAAGTAGGTTTTTCATCGAGTTCAAAATCAACGAACTTATCGGAAAATAGTGCGTCGCCCAATGCCTCGACGTTTTTATCAACTACAGCAGTTAGTTCAACTGTCTCAACTGCCCAGAATCATGACTCATCATCTATGCACCTTGTCGCGAACTCGATTTCGAGTCCTACGATAGCAACTGCACAAAATTCAACACTTTTGCTACGTACTCTTACTAGAGCTATTACTAGTGGAAACCAGTCTGTTTCACAGATATCCATCTCGGAATTGCTTGGTTTACTCAAAGAGAATATTGCAAAAATAACAACAAAAAATGATACTCAGGGATCACAGGGTAATACCAGTTTTAATGCGTCTCTGATAGGCGCTACCGGCGCGATGAGTTTGAGTAATGTGGGATTATCCTCATCCAAATTTGTACAAACTTCACTTGCTGGTGATGATGTTAATGGCATGATTGAGCAAATCGTTCAAGCGGTTTCTGTGAAAAATGTTAATACGAACCCCGTTATCCGTATTGTACTAAACCCACCTCATTTAGGTGAGTTGACGGTCAAGATGACGGTTGGTCCTAATCAAAATGTTTCGGCTACTATGAGCACGGGATCCGAAGCCGTTCGAGCGACATTACTGGCAAATACAGGTCAATTAATGAGATCTTTTTCCGATGTTGGAGTAAAACTTATTGGTTTGACGGTTGATTTGTCGGGTCAGCGGCAGTCGCAAGATTCTCGACAACAGCAAGATCAAGCAGTCGAAATGAAAAAAGTAAAGCAACCAAGTAATGAAACAAGTAAGACTACGAATGATTCATCAGTAAATTCACCTATTCTCCAAGGAAGTAATTTGCAGCTACTCAATCAACTGGTATAGCATGTGATCAATAAAAAATACTAAAAAGCTGAGAAACATTTTCAAAAAGAGGTTAAGTAAAGGGCATTTTTTTATTGAGATCAGAGAGTAAAAAGCGTTTGTTATGCCTATTCCGACTTGCTTCATCGCTGACTATGCTCTATGAATGAAGTTTGACATATGCTCTCATGTCGCTTCTGCATGTATTCAGGGCGTTTCAGTAGCGGACTATGGTTTAGAGGTAAGCAAACAAGCAAAAAGTTTCTGGTTGCAATTTTTCACTTCTTGAGTCGACACAACATTCGCTTGATATAAAAAGCATCTCAAAAAATAGGAAGCACCGGCTTTGATTCGGTTTTTCCGTCGATTCTGCGTCTCGCAAAGCCTAGGGTCTGTTCCTGAAAAAATGATAGTCCTAAAAATACTTTGTATTTCTGGGTTTTTGGGATCCTTGATCTGCCAAAAACTCTAAAATAAATCCATCACTCCCTATTTTGTGAGATCTCCTAAAATCACAATCTGCTCTCTACGTCTTTCCAAGTCGCTGTATTTCAGCGACTTGGACTCCTTATCTATGCATCAGGTATCACTTGATCGTCGCGATACATCCTTGATGATACGCTGTAGTCGTTCAGCTACATATTTTTTGATTTTGGTCGAAAGTATCGGTACATTGAATCTTCAAACGCATCATGTTCTAGAAAGAGTATAGGTACATATCATGTCTGGAGTGAGCGCCGTCAATACTTCTGTTTCTGGGGGCACTAACAGCGCTGCAGCCTCGACACAAGCTTTAATGGGACAGCTTGGTCCTCAAGCTTTCTTGCAATTACTGACGACACAATTGGCAAATCAAGATCCCCTCAATCCAATGGATGATACGCAGTCGGTAGCTCAGTTGGCGCAATTCGCTCAACTGCAAGCTTCAACAAACTTAGAGTCTTCTTTTACGAGTTTTCAGCAAAACTTGGGTATTACGCAATCGGCTGCGCTACTTGGGCATCAAGTAACTGCTTCCGCCGGATCCACGACATTAGCCTCTGGAGCAACGACTGTCACGGGAACGATCTCCACAATTAATGTGCAGAATGGTCTTCCCTCGTTTACAATGGTCGATTCATCGGGTAATCCGATTGTTGATACGAGCGGAACAACAGTCGAATTTCCGGCCTCACAAATTCTTACTCTGCAATAGATCTGGTATACATTGACGAAATAGTTAGATGCCTTTTTCTACTTGCTTACTTTATTCTGGGGAGTTTGTTTTTTATGTCGAATGATTCTCTTTCCATATCTTCCGGTGCTTTGAATGCATATCAAGATGAAATTAATTTGGTATCAAACAACTTGGCTAATGCCGGAACGATTGGTTTCAAAGATCAAAACATGACTTTTGAAGATCAATATAACCAAATTTTGGCGAATCCAACTGGACTCTCACAGAGTCGTGGTGGTACTAATCCTGATGAAATCGGTAGTGGGGTTCGTGTAGCCAGTACGTCGACCGATTTTTCTCAAGGTAGTCTTGAATCAACCGGCGTAAATACTGATTTAGCAATTAATGGTAATGGATTTTTTATTCTTGGTACATTAAATAATAGCTCTTCACCGCTGTTTACCCGAAATGGATCTTTTAATCTTAATCAAGCAGGTACGCTCATTGATCCTACCTCTGGTCTTGCGGTGCTTGGTTATGCAGCTAATAGCCTTGGTCAATTGCCAAGCGCAGGATATGGTGTTGCGCCTTCTGCCATTAATTTGCCGGTAGGTCTTTCAACCTCTGCTGTCGGTACCGGCTTTGGTACCAAGATCGGACCATCAAGCAATGATCAGGTCTTTGATCTTACCCAAGGTGGTAATTTAAACGCCACTTCTTGGCAAAATGTTGCCAACGGTTCGACGGCCGTAACTCAAACAACGACAACGACGATCTATGACTCACTAGGTAACGGCCATCAGTTAACACTGGTGTATACACCAGTCTCACCGGTCGCCGGATTGCCTACGAGCGTAGATACTGCTGCCGGAGTTGCGGAAATACCTTCGACTGCCTGGCAAGTCAGTGCTTATTTCGGCGATGGCACTAAAGTCAATAATGCAGCCGCAACTTCATCCTCGCCAGCTTCTATTGGGTATGTCTACTTTGATCAAAATGGGCAGTATATTAATAGCTCAAGTGGTGATACTACGGCGACAGTTACGGCTAGTACGGTTCATACTGCAGGAGATCCGCCGAGTGCTGCAACTGGCAACTTGTTAAACGTTACAGCTTGGGGATCCGGTGACAATGCGCTGCCTACCTCTGCCGCATCTATCGCTGCTATAGGAATTGGATATAATAACTTGAGTTCGCTTGCTGGTACGGGGCAACCCTTATCAACAATTACCCAAAATGGATACGCTCAAGGAACGATGACCGGTTTTACTGTGGGAGCAGATGGCACTATTACTGGTAATTTTAGTAATGGTCAACAAAAAACACTGGCGCAGGTTGCCATTGCAACATTTGAAAATGAACAAGGTTTAGAACAAGCCGGAAATAGTAAGTATGTCCAGACAGTGGCATCAGGTCTTCCTCAAATCGGCACTCCTAGTTCTGGTACCTTCGGTTCGATTGTCGGCGATTCCTTAGAGCAATCAAATGTCTCAATCGCTACTGAATTTACCAAATTGATTGTTGCACAAAATGCGTATCTTTCTAATAGCAAAGCCATTACTATAGCTAATCAAGATCTGCAGGCAGTTGATCAGTTAATTGCCTAGAAATAAGCCAACTCATCAAAGAGATTCTTCGATGAGTTGGCCTTTCACGGTTATCTCTGGTCGCGACCGACACGATTACCTTCCAATGACCTATCGATGTTGATTACTTTGGAGCGATGCATAGCATAAAATAAAGCATCATCATTGTTGCGATTTTTTAGCGAGAAAATAGAAAAAATGCGCCATGACTTTTTAGTGTTTAATCGAAGTTGACTAAAGAATATTTCAAAAAATGCCTTTATAGTATCTTAAAAAATTGGAAGCGACAGTTTTTGATTCATTTTTATGCTGGATCTGTATCTTGTAAAACCTGAAAAGTTTTCTGCATTTCTATGGTTTTCCAATTTTTGATCCGACAAAAAATCCACGGTAAATCTATCACATCCAATTTTTGAGATTCTATTATTATAAATATAAAAGAAAGAGCGTATACAATGATTGAACTGCATAGACTTGACGGAGAAGTTCTTTTTGTGAATATGGATCTTATCGAATTTATTGAAGAGACTCCTGATACGGTCGTGACGTTAACCTCTGCCAATAAGTTCATCGTTCGTGAACGTGCACATGAAATTCAGCAGCTTGTTATGAAAAATCGTCAAGAAATTTTTCGCAATTCATCTATGCTTGAGTAGTCAATTATTATATTTTGATATTTATCAACTAAAGCATAAAATTGTCTCAGTAGTAAAAATAATAATTTTTGCATCCATATTTTTTTATGTATCATGGATAAGATAATCGTTTTTGTGTCGTTTAAAAATAGAGAAATATTTTTACTGAGATCATGAAATACACTTCAAATATAATTCACTCTATATCTATAGGGCACCTCAAAAAATAGGTGGCGCTGTTTTGATCCAGATTTTCCGCCGACGCTGCGTCTCCCAAAGCCTAAAATGCTCTGTATTTCTGCGCCTTTGGGCTCCTTGATCCGACGAAAAATCCAAACCAAATCCATCATTCCCTATTTTCGAGATACCCTATATACATGATTTTCATAATTCTTCGAAGATGAGTGTTTCTCTGTGTGTAGTGTAGTACGAAATTTTCGTCAAAAGCCGATAGTGTCGTTGACCGTTCAGAGAGAAGGTATAGCGTGGATCTTGCATCATTGATTGGAGTTCTCCTAGGATTTGGGGTGGTCGTCGGATCTGCCATTTTTATGGGAGTCAATGGCGCTATGTTTATGGATATGGGAGCGATCGTTCTCATATTCGGTGGAACTATTGCTGCAACGATGATCTCTTTTACTCTTCCTGACTTTCTTTCAGGATGTATAAATGGTGGAAAAAACGTTTTCCTCAATGCAAAAATTCAAGAAGAGGAAATTGTTGCAACGCTTGTTTCATTTGCAGAAAAAGCACGACGTGAAGGTCTGTTGGCTTTAGAATCTCAAATTACCGAAATCGATGATGCGTTTCTGCGCAAGGGTCTACAGCTCGTGGTCGATGGCCGAGATACCGAAGTTATCCGGAAAATTCTTGAGACCGAAGTGAGCTTCGCTGCAGAGGCTTCCCAAAAAGAAGAACATGTTTTCTCTACAATGGGGGGATATTCACCTACCATGGGTATCATTGGAACTGTTCTGGGTCTTATTTCAATGTTGAGCAAATTAGGAGCTATCGGTCAGAGTGGTGATGTCGCAGGTAAGTTAGGTGAAGCAACCGCTTCGGCATTTATTGCTACCTTCTATGGCATTCTTTCTGCTAATTTATTATGGTTGCCTTTTGGTAGCAAGATTAAAGAGCGTAACGCTGAGAAAATGTTGATGAGAGAGATTCAAATAGAGGGTATTCTCGCGATTCAGGCTGGAGACAATCCTCGTTTACTTGAAGAAAAGTTATTCGCTTATCTTGATCCCAATCGACGTAGCGATGAAGTTGGTGAGACCGGAAAGAGTGCTAAATCCTCAAATACTGGAAAGCAAGCTAAAGCCGCCGCTGCGGTTGGTGCGTAAGCGTGCCTCCCATCAAGAAAGTAACCCAAAATCCTCAGACTAAAACGGTGGTTCGTGTTCATGAATCACGGCTACGCAAAAAAAAAGGCGGCGGCGATGGCGGTGGCGGCGGTCATGATGGTGGAGGGGCTTTACGTTGGTTACTGACCTACGCCGACATGATAACGCTGCTTTTAGCGCTCTTTATTATTCTTTTTTCCATTTCTATTCCTAATAAAGTAAAATATCTCGCTCTCGCTGCAGAGATGTCGGGTGGTTTTGGGGGTAGAAGTGTTTTTAATACTCCTGTGGTTGGTCCCGAGCCCGGAGCCTCTCGACCGAAAAAACTCGACCAGAAGACGACTTCATCGACTTCATCGAATCCTTCCAATGCCTCGGCGGGGGCACAAGCTGCTGACAAGTCTACCTCTTCAGCGGCATCAAAGAAATCTGCTCAATCTTTGAAGGTCCTTGAAAAGCAAGTCAAAGCACTTGTCGCAAAATTTCATGCTGAACGCCAAGTTGTTGTCCGGCACCAAACGCGAGGTTTGGTCATAAGCTTGCTTACTGATAAGACAACCTTTGCCAGTGGTAGTGCTCAGTTACAGTCTGCGACCCTGACCCTGCTCAATGCGCTTGTTCCTTTTCTAACGCATCTCCAAAATGAAATTCGGATAGAAGGCAATACTGATAATGTTCCGATAGCAACTGCCGAATACCCTAGTAACTGGGAGCTGTCAGCAGCACGGGCGATCGGTGTCACTCGATTTTTTATTGAGCGAGGTAATATCGATCCCCGACGTATATCAGCGGCCGGTTATGGCGAGTATAATCCACAGGTTCGTAACGATACCGAGGAGCATCGCCGCTTAAATAGACGTGTAGATATCGTGATTATCAACACCTCGGTGCGACCCTAAAGACAATGATCATGAAAAGAGTTGAGTTATGTCCGCACGTTCCCCTGAAGCAGCCCTAGCATCATCGCGTATACGTCTCCTTGACTTTAGATCGACAAAAAATCAGGAAAAATTTGGCTCTGATCAACTCCAAAGTTTGGGAAGTTTGCATGAAACGGCTGCTCGTCTGTTAGGAAGTTCACTATCGGCAAACCTCCGTCTTCGTTCAGAGTTTGCCGTTCGCGGAATCGAGCAGGTTGTCTATCAAGAAGTTCTTCGAAACGAGACCGATTCTGCACTGACCATTCTTTTTTCGATGGAGCCATTGCCGGGGAGCGCTATTCTTCGTATCGATCTTCCTTGTGCTTTTGCTGTGCTCGATCGTCTTCTCGGCGGTGAGGGACATAGCAGTCCCGTACAACGTCCTTTTACTGAGATTGAAAAAGGATTGATCTCTAGATTTTTCCAAAGAGTTTTAGCGAGCTATCGTGAGTCCTGGACTTACGTTGTAACTCCAACTTGTGCAATTGAACAAATTGTTGAAAACTTTGAAGATTTGAATACAGCGATTCTTCCGGAAGAGTATACTGCTTGTATACGCGGAGAATTACGTTTTGGGAAAGTCGAAGGACGTTGTACATTCTTCTTGCCCCGTTCATTGTTTCATGAGGTAAATCTTCAAAGCGCCGATGCTTCGTATTTGAAGAATGCTTCAAAAATGGGATCAACAGAAGAATATGTTTTTGAAATTAACCAACATTTAGAGCAAGCCTTGGTAGACATTGAGGTTGAGTTAGGAACAACAAATGTTTTGTTGCAAGATCTCTTAGAATTACAACCTGGTCATGTTATTGTTTTTGATAAAGAACCCAATCAGGCCTTGAAAATGCAGGTTAATGGCCAGGATATGTTTTCCGTATACCCTGGTTTTTATCGTGATCATTATGCTGTTAAAGTTGTTAAAGTTATCGAGGAGAAAGCGTGACTATTCTTGCGGAGAAAAATCAAGAAATTGCCGTAGTCCTTTCATCTGCAACGTCCCGTGTCATATCTTCGCTTTTGGGCAGAGATGTGGAGTCTTCAAAAAAGAGCATTCTTTTCTCTGAAGATCCATTGCGCCTTGATACGGAATGGGTTCTCTCTGTAGTGTATCTCATCGCGTCAGAGCCTTTTTGTGTTGTTCGCTATCATTCTGAAGAATTGGTCAATATGCTGAAAGAGATGGCTGGAGAAAGTCAGGCGCCTGTTGACACCGCTCTTATTGCTGAAGTCTCAAATCAAATATCCACTATTGTTGGAGAAGCACTTGCAGATGAGTTGAAAATCCCTCATGAAAATCTGCAGACAATTGTTTGTGATGATGCAAAAATCGTGCCAAATCCTCCTTTTGTCAGCATAGCTATGGATGTTGATCTCAAAGATCAAAAGACGTTGCAGTTGGCAGTCGATCTGCCTCAAGAAATTGCTCAAAAAGCCGGACTTCTCGAAGAAAATACGACCCCCCCTGTAGAAAATGTATCCTCTAGTCAGTCGCAAGAGAAAAATCAAGAAACTACCACGCGTCCCGCTGCGTTTACCCCTATGAATCCTACGAATTTTGCAGTGGGATCTTCATCTTTTGAGATCGTTCATCATGTCCCTATGCATATTCGAGCAGTATTGGGAAGAGCTTCCTTGCCTCTACGTGATGTTGTTGGTATGCAAGTCGGTACGGTGTTTGAGCTGGAGAAAGTCTTGAATGAACCTATTGATTTATATGTCAACAATGTACTGATTGCTTCGGGTGATGTCGTTGTCGTTGAAGATAAGTATGCGGTAAAGATTCGCATTGTACATACTAGCAGTACTTCACATAGTTAGTTGCGAATTACATCGCCATGGAAATGGATACTTTCGGTCACGCATTTCAGGCATTGGCTATTATTGGCCTGCTTCTTGGCGTATCTTGGTGGCTTGCTCAATGGTTTAAGCGTAAGCGATTGACGAGAATCGGTTCAAATCGTCTCGTGACCGTTCTCGAATCAACAATGCTTTCACCTCAGGTCGCGCTTCACGTCGTAAAAATTGCTAGCCGTTGCTGGTTGGTCGGTTCTTCTACAACTATGGTATCGGCGATTACTGAGCTGCCGACAAATGAGATCGATGCCTGGCTCGAGGAGCAGCGCCGACAGGTTACGCAGCCCCACGTTGTTGTTTCTACTCTTTTTCAGCGTTTACGAGGACCTTCATGAGTCTCGATCCTCTCATTTCGTTTATTTCACCTACATTTACCATCCCTAAAGTAAGTCTTGGTGTTGACGCAACGAGCAAACCACAAGACTTGGCACTCACTCTGCAGATTATGATTTTTATGACGGTGCTCTCGTTGGCACCGGCTTTACTAGTGCTTACAACATCATTCACGCGTATTGTGATTGTTTTTTCTTTTGTAAGAACGGCTCTTGGGACTCAACAGGTTCCACCAACCCAAGTATTGAGTGGACTTGCCCTACTGTTGACGTTTTTTATTATGAAGCCGACTATCGATCATATTAATACGAGCGCCATACAACCATATATGCACCAAGAAATATCACAGAGTGTGGCGTTCGAGAGGGCTCAGGATCCGTTGCGTACGTTTATGCTTAAGCAGACCCGCGAGAAAGATCTTGCATTATTCTATTCTCTTTCGAAATCAGCGCGACCTACATCACCGAAAGATGTGCAACTCTATATATTGATTCCGGCCTTTGTTATATCAGAGTTGAAGACGGCTTTCCAAATTGGTTTTGTTATTTATATACCCTTTATCGTCATCGATATGGTCGTTGCGAGTATTCTACTCTCCATGGGTATGATGATGATTCCGCCTGCGACAATATCTCTTCCGTTTAAGATTCTTGTTTTTCTCCTTGTTGACGGATGGAATCTCACGGTCAACACGCTTTTTATGAGTTTTACATGACTCCTGAAATGGCCATCGATCTTGGGCGACAGGGTATTTTTGTCGCAATGGTTGTTTGTGCCCCTGTACTATTACTCGGGTTGTTGACGGGTTTGCTGGTTTCGTTTTTGCAGGCGATTACCCAGATACAAGAACCAACGTTGGCTTTTATTCCTAAAATGGCCGTTATCGCCGTCACTCTTTTGATCTGCTCTCCATATATGATTACTATGTTGGTTGATTTTTTACGTCATATCTTTCTTTTTGCACAGCATCTCAATAAGTAATGAATATGAACCCGGCATCATTGAATGGAAGTGAGAGTCAGCTTATTACTTTGTTGCTCATCTTTCTCCGATGCAGCACTCTATTAGCGATTGCTCCCATTTTCTCTGCTCGTCAAATGCCGATGCTGTTACGTTTTGCCTTCGGTCTTTTGTTGTCGGTTGTCATCGCTCCGCTTGTTCCGTCGGTGACGCTGCATGGCGGTGTGGCAGAGCTTGCGACGGCGACTATAGCACAGATCAGTATCGGTGCGATCATGGGATTTTGGGTGGGTCTTATTTTTGCCGGTATTGAATTTGCGGGCGAGATTCTCGATACGCAAGTAGGTTTTGGAGTCGTAAACATCATTAATCCATTGACCGATACGAATGTTTCGGTATTAGGACAACTGGAAGTTGCTTTAACAACTCTCCTGTTTTTGAGTACTGATGCCCATCATCTTGTCCTTCATGGATTAGTGCAATCTTTTGATATTGCACCATTGCCATTTTGGAATGTTCAAACAGCACTTTTACATGGGACAATGCATTTTTTTGCTCTTACTTTAGGAGTGGTTTTTACCATCGCCGCACCTGTTTCTCTCGCTTTACTGATGACGACTATCGCGCTTGCTCTCTTGGCTCGCGTTGCACCGCAAATGAATGTCTTTGTTTTAGGCTTGCCCGCCCAATTAGGCATTGGTCTCTTTCTCTTTGGAGTGACTATGCCGTTACTCGTTTATCAGCTTCCCAAGCTTTTCATGCAAATGCCACGATATTTGCCCTTGCTTGGCCTCTTGCATAGTGTGCATTAAATGGCACGTCCTGAACAAACCGAGCAAGCAACCCCAAAACGACGGAGCGAAGCACGACGCAAAGGTCAGGTTGCACGCAGCACGGACTTAACGGGTGCCGCCACCTTTTTAGTCGGCATTACCATTCTGCATATGGTCTTTTTCTCGCTTTTGAAAACCGTGGCAATCGGTATGCGCTCCAATCTTGAGCATGCTTTTACCACAAATATCATTACGATACATGTTCTTTCGTTGCTTGTATTTCGCTGGGGAAGTACTATTGTTCTCCCCGTATCGATTCTCTTATGTTGTATTATGGTGGTCGGCATTGGGATGACTATTGCCCAAATAGGACTGGTTTTTTCCTTTCATGTTATTGAGCCAAATATCACGAAAATTAATCCTTTAGCTGGAATCAAGCGTCTTTTTTCGATGCAGACAACGATCTTGTTCTTGAAGCAACTCCTGAAGTTGAGTATGGTTTTTCTCTTGATTGGTCAAGCAATGCAGCACCATATTCAAGATTTTGTTGCACTTGCCGATGCATCTCCGCTAACAATGATTAGCATCATGGAGTCGCTATGTTATGAAATAGGTTTTCGTTTTGGACTGCTATTATTAGCGATTGGCGGCTTCGATTATTTCTGGGAGCGACGGCGTCTCTCCGAAAGCCTTAAGATGACTAAGCAAGAAGTGCGAGATGAACATCGTCAGCAAGAGGGTAGTCGCGAGGCCAAGGGTGTCTTTCGCCGTCGTCAGCGTGAATTGGCGCGTCGTCGGATGATGGCTGCGGTGCCAACGGCAACGGTGGTCGTGACGAATCCAACGCACTATGCGGTTGCTCTTCGCTGGATTGAGAGCGAGATGGAGGCGCCGATCGTGGTGGCAAAAGGTGCCGATTTGATGGCTCAGCGCATTCGTGAGCTTGCTCGGAAGCATGAAGTCCCTCTTGTCGAAAATCCACCGCTTGCTCGCTCCATGTATGCGACGATTCCGATCGACACGCCCGTCTCGCCAACCATGTACGCCGCCGTTGCGCGCGTTATCGCCTTTGTCTATGCCCTCCAAGCTCGACCAACGGGGCGTACGTCTCGTGCAGTAGCTCATTGATGAAAGAGTCTCAAAGCCTTAGAGGTCGCCTTAACTTTTCTGCTTCTTGGTCGATGCTTGCTCAGAGGAGGGAGCGTCGACGGAAGCCGTCGAGATGGCTCTCTCATGGAGCGATAAGATGTCGGTGAACGCAGTGGCAGCCCCTGGAAAATCTCCTACCTTGCTCGATCGTATCGGGGCGGCCTCTCATCTGTGGGTGGCGACGGCCTCGGTCGTGCTTGTTTTGCTGATGATCTGCCCGATTACGCCATGGCTCTTAGACCTGCTTCTGACACTGAATATTACCCTTGCGCTTGTGATCATGCTTGTCAGTCTCTACACCGAGAATGCACTTTCATTCAGTGTCTTCCCTACGCTTTTGCTGATTATTACGCTCTTTCGCTTATCGCTTAATATCACCGGAACGCGTCTGATCCTTTTGCATGGCTACGCCGGTCAAGTCATTGAAGTCTTTGGAAATGTCGTTGTTGGCGGTAATTATGCCGTCGGTGTCGTCGTCTTTGCTATTCTCGTCATTATTCAGTTTGTCGTTATCACCAATGGTGCCGGACGTGTCGCCGAAGTCGCTGCCCGTTTTACCTTGGATGCTATGCCCGGTAAGCAATTGGCGATCGACGCCGACTTAAACGCCGGTTTGATCACTGAGGCGCAGGCCCGGCAACGTCGTCGAGATATCCAACGATCTGCCGACTTTTACGGTGCGATGGACGGTGCCAGTAAGTTTGTTCGAGGCGACGCCATTGCCGCCATTATTATTACGAGTATCAATATCGTCGGCGGTTTTATCGTCGGTATCGCGCAGATGCACATGTCGCCCGGAGATGCGGCAAAGAATTTTACCTTGTTGACCGTCGGTGAAGGTATTGTTACGCAGATTCCGGCGTTGTTAATCTCGACTGCGACCGGTATCGTTGTCACTCGTGCCGCTGCCGAAGGCGACTTCGGCAGCGATCTGACGCGTCAATTGGTCCAACAGCCTCGAGCATTGGCGATTACTGCAGCCTTACTCTTCGTCTTTGCCTGCGCCGGTTTGGCGCCTATGGTCACGATTCCGATCGCCATCGGCGTCTTTGCCCTCTTTCTCCGTAGTCGTACCTTGGAGCGTGAGGGACGTCTTCGCCCAACATCGGCCAACGTACCCGAAGGGAGTCCTGCGGCTCTCGCTCCTGCGAACGGCGATGCCTCGCTCAAGCCCGCTGAATCGGCGATTCCTTTGGTCTCTTACGATCCGATGGAGTTGGAGATTGGCTTCGGTCTTATCCCCCTCGTCGATACGCGTCAGGGAGGTGACTTGCTCGAGCGGATCACGACGATTCGACGTCACGCTGCTCGTGATCTTGGGATTGTTGTGCCGCCGATTCGGGTACGCGACAATTTACAGTTGAAGCCTAATGCCTATGTGATCAAGGTTTATGGACTCGAGGTCGCCCAAGCCGAGTTGATGCTCAGTCGACTCTTAGCGATGAAGCCTGGCGGTGAGTATAGCGGTATTGAGGGTATTGCTACGGTTGAACCCGCTTTCCAGTTGCCCGCTTTATGGATTACCGAAGCGACTCGGGCCGAGGCGGAGATGGCCGGTTATACCATTATCGAGCCTGCGAGCGTGATTGCCACCCACCTCACCGAAACGATCAAAGCCCAGGCCCCCGAGTTGCTCGGTCGTCAGGAGACCTCGGCGTTGCTGGATAGCGTGAAGCAGCAATACCCTGTTGTCGTTGAAGAGTTGATTCCCAATTTGCTCACCGTCGGTGAAGTCCAGCGCGTGTTACAGAATCTCTTGCGAGAGCGTATCCCCGTGCGCAATCTCTTGTTGATTTTGGAGAATCTGGCCGACGGTGCGCGAACGAGCAAAGATATCGAGGCCCTGACCGAGCGTGTCCGTGCCGCGCTAGGGCGTCATATTACCTCGGAATTTATTGAAGACGGCGTCTTGGCGGTGATGACGGTCGATCCGCGTGTTGAAACCCAGATCGCCGAAGCGGTGCGACGCGGCGAAGATCCCTATGCGATTCTCGACTCGGCGAGTATCTCGCAAATCTACGCCTCTTTGGGACAGCAGATCGAAGTGGCCCAGACGAAGGGTGTCCATCCGGTCTTGCTTTGCTCACCGTTTGTGCGTTTAGCGGTAAAACGTTTGACCGAGCGGACCGCTCCGCAGCTTGTGGTCCTTTCGTATGCCGAGATCCCGCCCGGTGTCAGAATCGAATCGATCGGTCAGATCAGCATGAACGATCACGTCGCGCTGGTATAGTCGCTTGCTTGCGGAGCATCTGCGAGCGGAATTGCTCGGGGTCTGCTGAAAAGGAGCAGTATGTCAGAACACGGATCCGATCGTCTTCGCGTTGGTCTTTTTGTTGTCGGGGGAGTCGTTGCCGTATCGATGCTTGCCGCTGTGGTAGCGGTTCGTATGACGACTGGTCGTCGTGTCGCCGATCCCGCCGGCGATCGTGTACAGGCACTGCTCGACGAGACCAATCGTTTGCTTAAAAATCTGGAGAATCGGCAGCACGAGCTTCCGCGGCATCAGGAAGGGTGAAGCGCTCGGCACCATCGCCTCTCCTCGATCAGCTCCTCGAACTGACCGTCACGGATATGCTCGCCGACGGTCAGGGCGTCGGTCGTACTCCCGAGGGCCAAGTCGTCTTTGTTCACGGTGCATTGCCCGACGAGCGAGTTCGGGTACGGATCACCGGCGCGAAGGCGCGTCATCTCGTCGCCGAGCTCATCGAAATTCTCGAACCCTCGCGCGATCGCATAACGCCTCGTTGCCCGGTCTTTGGGAGATGCGGTGGCTGCCAGACGCAGCACATGGATTACCATGCCCAACTCGCGTGGAAGCATCGAGTCGTCGTCGAGGCCTTGCGTCGTATCGGGAGTCTCCGCGCCGTCTCGGTCGCTCCGACGATCGGTGCCGACGACCCGTGGGCGTATCGCAATAAAATGGCGTTGGTCGCCCGTGCCCAATCGGAGCGCATCGACCTCGGTTTCTATCGAGCCCGATCGCACGAACTCGTGCCGATTCACACCTGTGCCGTTCTTTTGCCGCAACTCCAAGCCGACCTGACCGCATTGCGAGCCGTTGCCGAAGAGCCTAGCACCGTGCAGGCCGCCGCTCACGTGCGACATGTCGTCGTCCGTCGGACGCAGGCCGGTGATCAAGGCGTGCTTGCTTTGACGACTCTTCAGCGTGAGCCCGATCTCGAACCGCTCGCGCACGAGATTCAGCGACGCCTAGCCGGTACGGTCGGAGTGAGTAACTCCTACGCGCCGAGCGGTGAGAATACGATTCTCGGTCGTTATCGTGAGATGCTTGCCGGTGAAGAGGTAATCGAAGAGCGCATCGCGGGCGTGCGTTATCGCCTCTCGGTGCAGTCGTTCTTCCAGGTGCATGCGGCGATGCTCGAACGGGTACTGCTCACGCTACGCCCGCGATTGATGCATCGTCCTCGGATTCTCGATCTCTACTGTGGGGTCGGTACGTTTGCGGTCTTTTTCGCGACACTCGGTTGCCCCGTTGTCGGGTTCGAAGAGAATGCCGGTGCGATAGAAGAAGCCCAAGCGAACGCGGCGCTCAACGGTGTCGCTGAGCGGACGCGCTTTGCGGTCGGTGCCGTCGAACGACTCGTGCTGCAGCCGCTGGGTAAGCGTATCCTTTCTGAGGCGGAGGCGATCTTTCTCGATCCGCCGCGTAAAGGCAGCGATGAAGTGACGCTCACCGCTATCGCGGCGAGCACGGCTCGCGAGGTCTATTATCTGTCCTGTAATCCGGCGACGTTGGCTCGTGATGCGGCGCAGTTGGTCGCTGCGGGGTTCCGCGTCGCCGAGGTCCAACCGTTCGACATGTTTCCGCAGACGGGGCACATCGAGGTGCTTCTTACCCTCACGCGTGGAGATGCTGCATCATGAATACCTCAGAGTCGAAAATCGATGTCGTACACATCGCGCGTTTGGCGCGTATCGCTGTCGATCCGGCCGAGTTGCCCGCTTACGAACGCGATCTCGCGGCTATTTTTGCTCACTTTGGCGAGCTCGCCGCGCTGCCGACCGAGAATGTCTCGGCGACGGCTCGCGTTATTCCCTCGACTAACGTCGAGCGTGAGGATGTTGTGACGCCTGGGTTCGAACGCGAAGCCTTTCTCGCCGGTGCTCCTGCGGTGCTTCAGGGGATGGTCCGTGTGCCCCGTATTCTCGCCGAAGAAGAGGCGTCGTAATGTCGGAGCAGACTGCGGAGATTGCCACGATCGTCGATGACGTCCAAGCACGTCGACGTTCGGCGCGTGAGATCGCCGATGAGAGCCTCAGGCGGATTGCGCAGAGCGAGAGTCGCATCGGTGCCTTTCTCTCGCTCGATGAGACCTTGGTGCGGCGCAGCGCCGATCGTGTCGATGCGCAGATCGCCGCCGGTGAGCGTCTCCCTCTCGCCGGTGTTCCGATTGCGATTAAGGATAATCTCGTCATGACGGGCACGCCGACAACGTGTGCTTCGAAGATGCTGGCGTCGTGGGTTGCGCCGTATACCGCGACGGTCGTCGAACGCTTGATCGCCGCCGGTGCGGTCCCGGTCGGCAAGACGAATCTCGACGAGTTCGCGATGGGTAGTTCATGCGAGAATAGCGCGCTCGGCGTGACGCGCAATCCCTGGCATCTCGATCGCGTACCCGGCGGTAGCTCCGGTGGAAGTGCGGCGGCGGTGGCGGCCGGCTTTGTGCCGGTCGCGCTCGGCAGCGATACCGGTGGGTCGATTCGTGAACCGGCCGCCTTCTGCGGTGTTGTTGGCTTCAAGCCGACCTACGGTCGCGTCTCGCGTTACGGCCTTATCGCCTTCGCCTCGAGTCTCGATCAAGTCGGGCCTTTTGCTCGTAGCGTCGACGACGCCGCGCGTATCTATGCGGTTATCGCCGGTAGCGATCGACGCGATGCGACCACCGTCCAGCGCCCTGTCGAGCGAGTCGCTGTGGGTGAGCGGCGTGATCTGCGCGGCGTGCGTGTCGGCGTTGTGCGTGAGTTTGCGCTCGATGTCTTGGAGAGCCCGGTGCGTGCCGTCTATGAACGGGCATACCGTGAGTTGACCGATCTCGGTGCGCAGATCGTCGATGTGGAATTGCCGACGGCACGCTACGCACTTGCAACCTATTATGTGATCGCTCCCGCCGAAGCTTCGTCGAATTTGGCGCGCTTCGACGGTATTCGCTACGGTCTCCGTGCCGAAGCCGATGATGTCGGCGCGCTCTACGAACGGACGCGTGCCGCCGGTCTTGGACCCGAAGTGAAACGACGGATGTTAATCGGTACCCATGCGCTGTCGAGTGGCTACTACGATGCATATTACGTCAAGGCACAGAAGGCGCGTACGCTCATCGCCGACGATTTTGCGCGAGCGTTCACGCGCTGTGACCTCATCGTCTCGCCGGCTGCGTCGACGACGGCGTTTCCCTTCGCCGCAAAGGCCGATCCGTTGAGTATGTACTTAATGGATTACTATACGATTCCGGTTTCGTTGGCCGGACTGCCTTCGCTCTCTCTACCGTGTGGCTACGCCCCCGATCCGCTCGACGGGGTCGATATGCCGTTGGGCTTGCAAATGATCGCGCCGCTCTTCGCCGACGCGGCCTTGCTGGAAGCGGCGGCCGTTTATGAGGCCGCGACGCCGCATCATCGTCATCCGTTGGAGGTTGCCCGCTAGATGCAGACGCTCTCTCAGGATCTTCGTCAACGCTACCAAGCGGTCATCGGTATCGAGTGCCACGTTGAGTTGAAGACGGCGAGCAAGATGTTTTGCGGTTGTCCCAACATCTTCGGAGGCGAGCCGAATACGCGCATCTGCCCGGTCTGTACCGCCTTGCCCGGCGCCTTGCCGGTGCCGAATCGTGTCGCTATTCGACACCTCGTTCTCGCCGCTCTCGCCGTCGGTGGCTCCGTTGCGCGCTACTCCAAGTTCGATCGTAAAAGTTACTTCTATCCCGATATGCCGAAAAATTATCAGATTTCGCAATTCGATACGCCGCTCTGTGACGGTGGCGTCGTTGAGTATTGGCTCGCCGATGGTGAGCGGCGTCGATGCCGCTTGAATCGGATTCACCTCGAAGAGGATACCGGCAAACTGCTGCATCTCGGCAGCGGCGATGGCCGTCTGGCGGGGAGCGCGGCCTCTGCCGTTGACTTTAATCGTGCGGGAGTTCCTTTGATGGAGTGTGTCTCCGAGCCAGAGATTCACTCGGCTGAGGAGGCGGTTGGCTATCTCGAAGCCCTCAAGCGTCTCTTTCAGCGACTCGGTATTAGCGATGTCAAAATGGAAGAAGGCTCGTTACGGTGCGATGCCAACGTCTCGATTCGTCCTCACGGTAGTCTTGAGCTTGGTACGAAGACCGAGATCAAGAACATGAACTCGTTCCGTAGCGTTTATCGTGCGATTGAAAGCGAGATTGTCCGTCAGATCGAACTCGTTGAGCGCGGTGAACGCATCGTCCAAGAGACGCGTGGTTGGAATGAGAGCAGTGGGGTGACGCACAGCATGCGCAGCAAAGAGCAGGCGCATGATTATCGGTACTTCCCCGATCCCGATCTCGTACCGATTCTGCTCGAAGAGCAAGAGATTGCACTGTTGCAGGCGTCGCTTCCCGAGATGCCGTGGGTGCTGTTCGATCGTTTTGTCGGTACCGATGAGATGAGTCCGGCTATTGCGACGCAGCTGATCGATACGCCCGGCTTCGCCTCGTACGTGACCGAGGTGCATCGTCACGGTGTCTCGGTCCAGAGTGCGGCAAACTTTGTCTTAGGAGATCTTGCTCGTCTGAGTAATGAGACGGGCATTCCGCTCGCCGACGCTCCGTTGACACCGGCCGCCCTCGCCGAATTGATCGGCCTCGTCGAGGCGCAACGCATCACGTCGAAGGTCGCCAAAGAACTGATTCTCCGTCTCTGGCGCGACGGCGGGTTGCCGACAGCGATCGTCGAGCGTGAAGGATTGGCGCAGGTCGCCGACCCGGCCGCCCTCGCCGAATTCGTTGACGCCGCGCTCGCCGCGCATCCGCAGTCGGTGAGCGATTGGCGTGCCGGTAAAGAGAATGCGCTGAAGTTCTTACTCGGCCAAGTCATGAAAGCGAGTCGTGGGCGCGCGAATCCCGTGCTCGCCGAACAGTTGCTCCATGAAAGATTGGTCCAAAAGTCCTAATTCTGCCTCTGCTTTCATCGTAGCTTAGAGAAGAGGCAAGCGATAGATTGGTTGGGATGTTTCCTTCTGACTCTCATCTGCTGCCGTTCTACAATACTGTTCTCAAAGCTGCGAAAGTTGCGCATCAGGATCAGCGCCCTGCCGTTGTCGCTGCCGCCACTCAGTTTGGGACTATATCGCAAGGTGCCGTAAAAGCTCCGGATCAGGTGCACCTCTCATCCGCGACTACATCGCCGAACTTGGTAGCACAGTATCGTGACTTCGTCTTGCACGGCACTCATTCGGCATAAGCAGTCCTTCACGACTATCGCGACGCTTGCACGGAGCAGTCGTATTTTTAGCATGTTGCGCCCGGTCAAGAACGGCGCTTTTAGAGAGGTGTGTCTATGAGTTTCGACGAGCCATCTGCTACTCTGCAACCAAGACAGCTTGTAACGTCTTACCCTTCGGACTATGCCGACAAACAATTACCTCCTACACCACCTTCCTCACCTACACGTACACGAGAAGCTGATACATTGTCTCGTGATGCATCTCGGTATATAAGTATACAGCAATCTCTTAATAATCATGCTGATCCTACTACAACAAGTAGTAAATCAATAAGTCCAACAGAGAAAGCTTTTCGTAACGGGCAATTAAAAGGAATTGCAGTATCATCGGAGCATATTTCTGCTCTCGTATCTAGTCCGCCATTATCACCTCTATCAGGTGTATCACCAAACGCAAATGCTACCTTCTCTAAGCTTGCCCAAGAACTTAAACCATTAGTAATCTCTCGCCCCAATAACTCGGCAACGCTACCTACAGGACAACTTACACCAGGATCCCCTGCAAACTCTGAATTGATGTTTCCTTTGTCAGTAGGACCGACTCCCCCGTCTTCGCAAGCGTCGTCGCGTCAGGCTTCACCATCAGCTCCCTCGCGCTCTTTGCCAGGTTCGGCTTGGCGCGATGCTTTCAAATCCGCCGGTCGCTAATCTCTTCCTCCGACTGATCGCTTGAGGAAGAGGGCGGAGGATTCGCTTCGATCGAAGCCTTAGAGCAGGTGCGGCGTTGAGAGTATCTCGCGCTGTCGTACGTCGAAAAGGATGGAGCCTTGCTCGAGGGATTGATCGAAGGGTTTGAGGCGATCGAGCGATTGCCCGAGTTGGAGCGGCGGTTGGCGATTGGCAGACCGTTGCGAGTGAAATTGGGACTCGATCCGACGAGTCCCGATCTGCATTTAGGACACGCCGTTTTGCTGCATCGTCTCCAGCGTTTTGTCGAGGCGGGGCATCACGTACTGCTGGTTATCGGCGACTTTACCGCCCGGATCGGTGATCCGTCGGGCCGTAACGAAGCGCGTCCACCGCTCTCCGACGATGCGATCGCGGCGAATATGGCGACTTACACCGATCAGGCCTCGAAGGTGCTCGATCTCGAGCGGATCGAGATCCGCTACAATCGATCTTGGCTCGAAGGGCTCGGCGTCGTCGGTTTGCTCCGTCTGCTCTCTCAGGTCACCGTCGCCCAGATGCTCAAACGCGATGATTTTGCACAACGCTACGCCGACGGTCGACCGATTGCGCTCCATGAGTTTCTCTATCCCATCGCTCAGGCGTACGATAGCGTCGAGTTACAAGCCGACGTCGAGCTTGGTGGTACCGATCAACGTTTCAATCTCTTGATGGGACGGCATTATCAAGAGCTGCATGGTCAAGCGCCGCAAGTCTGCATGATGACGCCGTTACTCGAAGGGATCGACGGCGTGAAGAAGATGTCGAAGAGTACCGGTAACGGTATCGGCTTGACCGAAGCCGCCGAGCAGCAATTCGGCAAGACCATGCGTATCCCCGATGAGTTGATCGTACGCTGGGAGCATCTCGTGCTCGGTACGTCGAGCGGAGAGCTGCGCGCGCTCGAGGCGGCGCTTCGGGCCGGTCGACTCCATCCCATGGAAGAGAAGAAGCGTATCGCCGCTGCGATTGTTCGACGTTACCATGGTGATGCGGCTGCGCAGCGTGCCCGTGAGCATTTTGAGCGTACGGTGCAGCAGCATCAAGCGCCGACAGAGATCTCTACTTACGAGACAACGCCAGGGCGTCGACTCGTCGATTTGCTTGTGGAGGTGGGATTCGCCGAGAGCAAGCGTGCGGCACAGCGCGAGTTGCAGGGCGGAGGGGTACGCATCGACGGTGTCCCCGTTCGTGAGATGACCGCTTGTTGGGGTACGGAGACCGGGGTACTATCGCTTGGTAGCCGTCGTTTTCTCCGCATTATGCCGACGCTGCCGAATACGGAGAGATCATGACTCCGTTTCAGCATCTCCCTACGCCGACCGATGCAAGCGTTCTGGTCATCCACGGTCCGAATCTGCACTTGCTTGGTCTTCGCGAGCCGGGTGTGTATGGGACGGAGCGCCTCGTCGATCTCGACCGAGCGATCGTGGCGTACGGTGAGACCTTAGGCTTGCGCGTGTCGATCGAGCAGCACAACGATGAGGGCGCGATCATCGATGCACTGACGCGTGCACAGGAGCAGGTGCAACTTGTTGTGCTCAATGCCGGTGCATACACGCATTACTCTTACGCCGTACGAGATGCGATAGCCGCGATACGACTACCGGTGATCGAGGTGCATCTCAGCAATATTGCCGCGCGGGAGGCCTTTCGGGCGACGAGCGTGATTGCACCGGTCTGTTGTGGATCGATTTCTGGGTTTGGTCGCGACTCGTACCTGCTCGCACTCAATGCCGCGCGACGTTTGATCACCGGCTAGAGCGGATTGCGGGTTCGGGTAGACGAGTAAGGCGCATCAAGACTCGGTTTTTCGTCAAGCAAACTGCAGGAGCGCCGTATCTCCTTGCGTATAGTGCTGTCCAAGCTACGTTCATGTAGCGATGCCGTCCGTCTTTTGCTTGTTGAGGGACCTACTTTGACGAAAGCCGATTTGATCGACTCACTCGCCACGGAGCGTGAGCTCTCCAAACGTGAGGCGGGAGAGATCGTTGACCACATCCTTACCATGATCGCTACCTCGCTGCAGCAAGGCGAGAAAGTTCAGTTGATCCCGTATTGGAGCTTCGATGTACGCGAGCGGAAAAAGCGTGAAGGGCGCAATCCACAGACGGGCGAGAAGATCATGATCCCGGCCCGCCGTGTTGTGGCCTTCACTGCAGGTAAGGCCCTGCGTGACGCGCTCGCCGGTGGAAAACGGAAGCGCAAACGCGCGACGAAGTAGCTCCACCCCACCCCATATTTTCTCAAAAGACCCGGTAGCACGGGTCTTTTTTATACGCTGCTTGTATCCAGTTTGACGCGTGCCCCACAGGCACGCGCGGCGATGATACCTGAGAGCGAGACGCCGACCGTACTCTGACCAGGGAAGACCGTATCACCACAGAGGGCGAGGCCAGCGATGCCGCTTCGATGGCTGAAGGCGGTGAGGTGGGCCTGCCACGGTCGCTGCGGATAGCCGCCGACTGCGCCGTCGGTGTGCCCGGTATACCGAGCGAAGGTATGCGGCGTCGCAAACTCGATGAGATCGGCGCATGCACGACTACCCGGTAGGATGCGCTCGAGACCGGCGAGCAATCGTTCGCCTAAGGCCGCGCGTTCGGTCTCGTACGTCCCATCGGCATAGGCTCGCTGCCAGCGTCTCGGATCGGTATGCGTCGAAATGGTGACCGCGCGTCCGCCGTTTCGTGCGCGTCTCTGCTCATGCATCGCCGAAAACGAGAGAAAGAGCGATCGCCCTTCACCGAGCGGACCTTCGATATCGTCGATGATTTGGTGATGCAAGGGGAAGTCGTCGGGTACCGTCCCTGCCGGTAGGCCGACGTATGCGGTGAAGGCGCCCCATCCGCTTTGTCGTTGGGCGACTCGTCGGCGCAGAGTGAGGTTCGTCGATGCCGGTAGGCATGCGAGTGTCTCGCGAATCGGTAGTGCGGAGATGATCTGTCGGGCTTCGTATCGCGTGCCGTCATGGAGCACGACGCCATTCGCATGCTCTCTTTGATCGAGGGTGATCGCAACGACTTCGCTGCGATAGCGAATCTTGCCGCCGCGATGCTGCACGGCTCGTGCGAGTGTCGTCGCGATCGTAGCGATACCGTCGGGCAGATGAAAGACTCCCTCACGCGCAAGGTCGAGAGCCGTCGCGCCGTAGACGAGATCTGTTGCGGCGGCGCTCGCTTGCGCCGTGATCAAAAGCTGCGCATCGATAAAACGACGCAAAAGGCGATCAGTCGGAACGATGCTTGCGAGCGAACGCCCAAGGCAGCGCAGGAGCAGCGGTATATCGCGTACGCTCACGGCCTGCAAGGTCGTTCGTATGCCGAGGAGATCATGAGGTACCGCCGGTGTATGTAAGGCGAGTCGCCAGGCTGCATCGGCGATGCGCTCCTGCTGCTGCCAGAAGGGCTCGCTCTCTACTCCGAAGTGCCGCCGCCGTTCGGCGATCCAACGTTCATCGCCCCACCGAACGATGGTCGTGCCGGGTAGGTGAACATGCATCGCCGGCTCGAGTCGAGTCGCGGGCAGAGAGGTGCCGAGGTGGGCGAAGAGTCGGCGATGAATGCCGCGTGCCCCGAAGCCGCCGGCGACGGTGGCTCCGACATCGAAGCGATACCCCTGCCGCTGGAAAAACGAGGCGCATCCGCCGACGAGGGTATGCCGCTCGAGGACGAGCACGCGAGCGCCTTCTGCGGCGAGTAAGGCCGCACTGGTGAGCCCTGCGACACCGGCACCGATAACGATGACATCCCAGGCATGTTCCATACCCTTTTGTCCTTCGCGAGGGAGGTGCTTGCGCCTTGAGCCGATAGAAGAGCCCTTCGTCCGCCCCGATGATCGATGCCGTGAAGGAGGTTGAGAAGATGTTGACCTGGAGCTGGCCACTCTTTTGGATCGGATGGCTCGGTGCTCTTGCACCGGAGATTGTCCGGTTATACGCGATCCGTATGCGACCAGAGCGCTTTGCCTGGTCATGGTTTTACGTTATCGTCTCGCTCGGTTTCGCCACACTGGGGGGAGTGATCGCGAGTATGTTGCCGGCGGCGAATGGGCCGAGTGCTTTCTATGCCGGACTGTCGACGCCAACATTCATCTCGACACTTTTAAAGCGTGCCCAAAGTGGAGGCACAGATAGCGACTCCGATACGTCATCGGCCGCACCGATCAAAGGAATCGTCGATGCATCGGGTACGCAGCCGTTGCCGACGCTCCATCCCCGACCGTCGTTCGCCCGTTTTCTCCATGCATTATGATTCTGCTCGTCTGTCGGCCGACGCAACTCCGTGAAGCGGCGGCCGTTCTCGCCTGTGCGCCGGCGGGATCACCGTTGCCCTTGCTTGTCCTCGAGCCTCCGCCGACCGACGAAGGAACGTATCGCCGACTTCATGGTGCATACCGTGAATTGCGTGATCGGCGTGATGCCGTTCTCGGCGCTGCGCTCGGGCAAGCCGCCTTTCGCGCCGGAGCCTCGCCCGCACTGCCATCGAATGAAGATATCGATCGTGCCCTCTCGATGCTTACGCCGTATCGATCCTGGGTACGGCACTATGAGGCGCTCCGACGGAGTTTCGCAGAGTATCGTTTCACGCAGATGATTCTGCTCTTTGAAGCAAGCGATGCAGAACGTACTTCACTCGACCCTACGCCGATCGATCGTATGACCGATGAACGTCGTGCCTTGCTCCCCGACGCAGAGAGGCGCGTCTTGCTGCTCGCCGATCCCAACGATCCTGCCGCTTTTACGGAGCAAGCTTGGCGTCTCTTCTTATCCGATCGCTTTCCTGCCGAGAAGGCTCTTGTCGTTGCCGACCCATCTGCGCCTACCCATCTCTCAACCCTTGCGCGTGCTCGCGCAGCACGGGTGCCGTTGATTCCGTGTTTGCGCGCCGCCGACGAGACGATATCGTTTCGCGAGCCGTGTATCGTCGATGCTCTGCTCCCGCAGGCGACTACTGCGGCGCACGAGTCGGAGGCGGTGATCATCGAGACCGATGCGATCGGGCACGCCGAGATGCTCCTCGCTGTGGCGTACGTCGAGCGACAGCAGGCTCGACTGATTCTTACTCCGATTCCCGATACCGCTCCGATCGAGCGTGCCCGTCTGCAGATTGAGGCATTGCGTCAAACCCGCAGCAAAGGGGTCCTCGAAAACCTCAAAAATTTTTTCAACGCCGATGATGCCCAATTTGTACTTCGTCAGCTCGAGCGTGCGGTGACCGATGCCGTACCGCAGACGGTTATCGATGCGGTCGGTGATCGAGCACTGACGGCGATGACCATAGGCGTACCCTACAGTTTTGTGCGATCTGCCAGTCATGATTGGTCGCGTAAGCCCATCGGGCATCTGGCCGCCGATCCTGCCGTCATTCTGACGAGCGATCTTTTCGCCTTACCAACTCTTGCGCAACGACTCGATGTCGGCTTCTCGTTGCTGTTCGATCCCGGTTTCTTCCAGACCGATGAAGGGCAACGCGTCTTAACGGAGCTGCAAGGACGTGTTTCGCTCCCGGTCGCGCTCACTGGTGCTGCGAGTGCGAGTTTCTCGCTACAGCATTTGGCAACGCAATTACCGATTGAGATCTTGTTCTTTAATACCCATGGATCGGATCGAGCGATTCTCTTCAGTGATCTGCTGCTCACCGGCGAGAAGCTGCTCCAACGTGTTCGCTTTGCGAGTACACCGATCGTTTTTAATAATTCGTGTGAATCATGGATCGGTGTCGGTCAAGCATTCGTGCGTGCGGGTGCAGGCGGCTATATTGGCACCTTATGGAGCATCGATGCTCAGCAAGCTGCGGTGTTTGCACAAGCAACGATGCGTAGTCTGATCCATGACGACCGGACAACCGTCGCGGCCGCATTACATACGTCGCAGATCGATCCATTAACACAACGCGCATATCTTTTCGTCGGCACCGCCTCGATGCGTCTCTCACCACCGAACGAAGTGAGCGATGCGACAAAGTCTCAACGCTTGCTTGTCGCTTCACAGATTCTCTTGCAGGCTCTCGGCACGTGGTATGAACAGATGGGTGAGAACGCTCTGCCGGTAACGGATGCACTCGCTCAGCAGCTTTTTACCGTGGTGCTGGCGACGCTCGCAACATACGATGCACAGAGTATTCCGTTATGTAATGAGCGTCTTGAGGTGTTGCTCTCGCAGTTACAGATTCTCGTCACGGCCGTCTTACGTCGACGAGCTGCGCCAAGTACTGTACTGACACTCGCTACTCAAGGCATGCAGATGGTCAATGAGCTTGCCTCTCCTCCGGTCGATGCCGATATCACGATCAAACGGTACTGTGCACGCCTGTTCCTCCGTCTCGGTCCCGTTCATCAGGCGGTAACATTGCTGAACGAGTCGATCGCTCTCGCCGCCGAACGGCAGCTTTTTGCAGGTCCGCAACAGCTTGAACTCAGCGATGCCTTAAAGGCACTTGGTAATTTTTCCGGGGCTCGATCCGCAGCCGAGCGGGCTTATGCGGCGTACAGTGAGTTGCCCGTCACTGCTCCCGCAACGTCGAAATCTCAGAGCATCTCCTCGTGGCTGCGTATTATGCAACCTATGGAGTCTCTGGTTACAGACGATGAAATCGTTCATGTGCGCCAAGATGAGAGAGAGCGCCATCGCGGTATGCAACTCGCTCTTGGACGACTTGCCCAGGCCTGCATGCGTACCGGTGCATACGAGGATGCCTTGAAATATGCGGAGGAGGGTATGCGAGCGAGTATCGCGTCGCATGATCTTGTCGAGCAGGCAATCTTCTCCGGTGATAGGACGCGTGCGTTGCTCAAACTCGACCGAGTCGAGGATGCGGTCCGCTCGGCGCATGCGACGCTGTTGCATGCTCGTCGGGCTCACGACGATCATCTCGAACTCAGTGCGCACGGAATGGTCGTACAGGCCAGTATGCGCAGCGGAGATCTCGATGCTGCATTCAAGGATGCCGAGATCGGTTTGGCTCAGGCGAAGCGCATGGGCATTCTCTCTGAAGTCGGGGATTTTTGGAACGATATCGCGAGCATTCATCTTGCCCGCAACGAACAGGTGCCCGCTCTTCTCGCATTGCGTGAAGCGGGTTGTGCTTTTGCTCAATCCGGCCGACCGAACGATCTTGCCATCACTCTGCGTAAAGCCTACCAAACCGCCAAGATCGACGATACCTGGGAGATGGCTCGCGAGATGGTCGCTTTCGAAGATACCGTGATTGATTCAATGGCAGCGAACGTGCGGCGCGATCTTCTCGACGATGCGATCACGCGGCTCGTGCGTGCCGTCACCAGCGATTGCTACGGCACTGCGGCAGCGATTGAACAACTCGAGAGCATCGTGACGATACCTGAAGATACACAACGCTCTCCTGAAGGGGAGATATTGCGTCGTGTCTTGCGACTGCTGCGCCTTTGGTCGTCAGGGTCATCCTCGGAGTGGGAAAAGGAGGCGACCGATATCGATCAGTTGCTGGGTCAGCGATATCATTTGCGAGAAATATTGCGGGGAGGTCCAAGCCGGCATCGAGCCTAACTTGAGCGTGTTGAGTGGCAAAGGCTCAGCTATTTTGAGCACATCGGGCAGTGGCGCAGCTTGGTAGCGCACAAGTCTGGGGGACTTGGGGTCGCAGGTTCAAATCCTGTCTGCCCGACCATACACCCCGCGTCCTACGCGGGCTCTTACCCTGCGAGCGCGAGTAGTTCGCCGACGCTATGGTGAGATTCGAGAGGATGCCGGAGTTGGACGCCGGGGTTGACGCGATACGCGTTGCGGCGGCCGATTCGTAGGCGCTCGATGACCTGACCAGCCTCGAGGTCGGCGAGGATATGTTGTACCGCGCGCTCGGTAATCCCGACGATCTCGGCGAGATCGCGTACCCGGGTCGATGAGTCGCGCGCCAAGGCAATCAGTACGTGTGCATGATTCGTCAAGAACGTCCAGTTGCTGCGGCCGATCGAGGAGGCGACTTCACGGTTGACACTCATGCCAGATTTGTGCTATCAAATACAGGAATCATGATATATGACTTTTCATTCGTGTTTTTTGGTTCCTCCTTTTCGAGTCGAGTCGATCTCGTCGTAGGGATTCTCTTGCTCTTGCCCATCGCTTGCATGCTCATGCTCGTCGGTCCCACCGTATGTCATCGCAGCTACCCCCGGTGCGCGACGATCGCGATGCTGTTGAATATGGTGCTGAGTCTTGGACTCCTCTGGACAAGTGCGAGACATATACCGATCTACGATAGTTGGTTTTCTTTCGATCGCCTTACGGCCGTGATGCTTGTACTTGTAACGGGCGTCTCGGGTATCGTTCATGCTTTTTCTCTGCGATATATAGATGTCGATCGTCGATATACAACGTTTTTTCGGTCTCTCAATTTTCTGACTGTAGCGGTGCTGACCGTTGTTTGTACCAATAATATCGTCGCATTAGTCCTTGGATGGAGTGCCGTCAGCATTGGTCTCTATCTCTTGCAACGTCATTATCGTGAACGGCCGCAAGCTACCTTAGCTGCTAACCGTATGTATCGAGTCCATTTCCTCGGAGATCTTTCTCTCGGCGTTGCTGCGTTCTTGCTCGTTGCAGCCAACGGGACCACACATCTCAGCGCTCTCTTGCGTCATGGAGAACATCTGCATGCTATCGAACTGACGCTGATTGCCTCTCTTATCGGCATCGCTGTCTGCACGAAATCGGCTCAAGTGCCTTTTCATGCCTGGCTCCCTGAGACAATGGAGGCGCCTACGCCCGTCTCTGCATTGATGCATGCCGGCGTTGTGAATGCCGGCGGCTTTCTTTTAGCCCGCACGGCGGGTATTCTGACACACGCACCGAGCGTTGCGACGATACTCTTTTCTCTCGGAGCGACCTCGGCATTGTGGGGTACCGCATGTATGTTGGTGCGAAGTGAGGTAAAACGAAAGCTGGCGTATTCGACGATGGGGCAAATGGGATATATGGTGATGCAATGCGGGCTCGGCGCATTCCCGGCGGCGATCTTGCATCTCTGCGCTCATGGTCTGCTGAAGGCCAGCTTGTTTCTTGGATCCGGCTCTCATATTCGTCGGCAGCGTGAGAGTATCTCCCGCCTGACGACGGTCGATACGACGGGAGGCACACAATGGGCAAGGAGCGGAAGTGTTCTGTTCGCAGCGCTCTTTGGCGTTGGCACCGCATACGTCGTCCAGCAGATCTTCTCTGAGCCCTATCTTTGGGTGCTCATCCTGTTTGCAACGATGACGCTGATGCAAATGTGTCACACGCTGGTACAAAAGGGTTCGATGCAAGAGCATGTGCTCGCGATGGTTATGACAATGATTCTCTTACCAACGTATGCAATCGTGGTTCATCTCTTTGATCGTTTTCTGCAGCCAAGCATGGTTGCCTCAGGTCTGTTGGTCCCTGCATCGTATCTTGTCGTCGTCATAGGCATCTTTTTCTGCGCTATGTTGGCCATGTGGAGGGTGATACGCATACCGTTCACCTGGCGCGATCGGATCTATATGTGGTTGTTACAAAGCTCAATGTTTTTCGGAGTATCTCGATGACGCATTCTGCAGAGATGCGAGCCCGTGTACGAGGAGCCGTGACCTTGGCCTTCGATGCGATTGCCCCCGTTTGGCCTTTAGGTGGTTTCGTCGCGACGAATCCTCTGAGCGGTTTTGAGTATCTGCCGTTTCAAGAAGCGATACGCCGTATGCATCAGCAGACAGGCGCACGTGGCTTTCTCCCGGAGAACACCTACCGGGCATGGTATCGTGAGGGACGTATCTCGCTCGATGCACTCGAGCAAGCACTCGATCGTGTCTCTCCTCGGGATCAGTCTCGTAGACTCCTTGGTCACGACATCGATCGGCGCTCCCTGCTGCGGTATTCCCTCCTCACGGATCCGGCGAACTGCGAGATCGATCAAACGATCGATCTCGCAGTAGTTGAGAGACTGCTCAGGTTTGTTCTACCTGCTTCGATAGCACGACATGAGACAGCGCCGGTACCGACGCTTGCTCATCTCGTCGATCAACGTCATGGTACCGATCTTCGTCGTCTCATCGATGAACGCATGACGTTTTGGTGTGCCGCTTTTCTGGATGAAGGTGAAGCCGTTTGGTCGATGCCTTATCGCGATCGTGGTTTTTATCGGTCATGGCGTCGCCTCGCTGCTTATGAGCGACATCCCTCTATGCATGTTGTGCGTGCAGAGTGTGATGCCATGCTTTCTCATGCTCTGCCTGAAGATGCTCTTATCGCGCTGTTAAACGCAATGGGTGTTGAACAGTCTGCATGGAAAGAATACTTTGCAGCCCATGTCCTGCAGCTTCCTGGTTGGGCTGGGTTCGTCAAGTGGCGTGCTTCGCATGCCGATGATGTGGTACAACGCGAGAGTCCTATCGATCCGGTTCAGTATCTTGCGGTACGACTGTTTTATGAATGGAATGTCGTCTCAGCGCTTTCAGTGAAGCGAGACGATACCTATACCTATAATACTCTTCTTCAAAAGGTGCATCTTACGGTGCCGACGGAAGAAGAACAACGTCAGATTTGTGCAACGTTTTCTCAAATTGCTACGTATCTGCACATGAGTCAACGTGATATTCTTTCACTGAACGATGAGGATATCGCATGGATTCTGCAGTCGGTACTTTGGGGTGACGTTGAACAACGCAGTGCCCTCTGGTTGCATGCACATGAAATTCATCTTCGTGATGCAACGCTTACGGCACTCCACCATGTACAGCATTCTTTCCCGGCCAATATGGTTCGTCAAAACCTGCCGAATGCCGATGTCGTCTTTTGTATAGATGTACGCTGCGAAAGTATACGAAGAAATCTTGAGAGTCTCGGCAATTATCGCACTCGTGGTTTTGCCGGTTTTTATGGATTACCCATATCATTACAATTTTTCGAATCCGATTCACAGCAGCCGTCGGCACCGGTTTTGCTGAAACCGAAACATCACCTTATCGAGCAAGCGCTTGGAAATCCGGAGCAAATCTCAAGATACTCTTGGCGAACGCATTGTATGAAAAAAGCAAAAAATCTTTTTGCAAAAGTCAAAGAGCATATCGCATCGCCTTTTACGTTTTTTGAGACAGTCGGTCTTTTTTTCTCAATTGTGCTTGTTGGGCGTACACTGCTCCCCTACTCGTTCTTCCGTCTTTATGAACGTGTCATGGGTTTTCTGTTGCCGAGCATAAAAACGACATTCCCGCTCGAAAGTCGGCGAGAGCACGATATGATCACGGGATTTACCCATGATGAACGAGTCTTCTTTGCGGAATCTGCTCTGACGTTAATGGGTATGCGTCGTGACTTCTCGCCCCTCGTTGTCTTTATGGGGCATGGTAGTACGAGTGAGAATAATCCCTTTGCGGCTTCGCTGGATTGTGGCGCTTGTGCCGGATATCGTGGCGGACCGAATGCACGTATTCTTGCAAGCTTGCTCAATCGCTCCGATGTGCGCGAGGCTCTTGTGGGGCGAGGGATCCATATCCCCACGGAGACGCTTTTTATCGGTGCCGAACACGATACGACCTCGGATCGAGTCACGTTTTTTGATACCGATACCTCTACTGCTGTGCAAAAGAGTGCGCTACGATCTTTTGAGGAAGATCTGCGAACCGCTCTCCTGGGATCGTCTCGTGAGCGTCAAAAGGCTTTAACGCGATCGAACCAAGCCGTCTCCCCCTCTCCTCTCGAAGGCCGAGCATACGATTGGGCGCAAATTCGCCCAGAGTGGGGTCTTGCAAGAAATGCAATGTGTATTATTGCTCCCCGTACGTTCTCCAAATCGGTCGATCTCGAATCTCGTGCTTTTCTCCACGAGTACCATCCTGAGGATGATCGTGACGGAACGGTGCTGGAGATTATTATGACCGCGCCGTTGATCGTTGCTCAATGGATCAATGCGCACTACTATTTTGCCGCTGTCGATAACGATCGATACGGTAGCGGCACCAAAGTGCTTCATCAAATCGTGGGCCGTATCGGTGTTCTTGAGGGAAATCAAGGCGATTTGCGAGTAGGTCTTCCCCTCCAATCATTGGCCGATGGCGTAGGTCTTTACCACGAACCGCTGAGAATGTTGACGATCATTACGAGTCCACGGGAACGGATTTCGGCAATTATTGCGCGTAATAGCGTGCTGCAACATCTGTTCCATAACGAATGGATCTCGTTGGTTGCATGGGATAGTGAGTCTCAGTGCTTTTGGCTCTATCGTCCCGATGCATCGTGGGAGCCTTATTCCACCGCCGAAACTGCGCTAGAGGGGAGTCTTCGATGACGATACAGTTAACGCCGATGAAAATGCTCCAAGTGGTTGTCCCCGGTGAACGGGTCGAGGCGGTTAAGGAGCTGCTGACGCTCGCAAGGGTCAGCGGGTATACGTTAATCCCTCATGTCTCGGGGATGGGGCATGACGGCTATCATGAAGGACGCCTGCTTTTCAACGAGATGAATAGTCAGGTGATGGTTCTCTCCGTCGTGACCGATGAGCAGGTCGATGTGTTGGTCAGTGGTCTTGAGGAGCTTTTTGCAGAAAGCTCGGGGGTTGTCTTCGTCTCGGAGTGCAGTGTTCGGCGATACGGGTACTTTGTGCCTCATGAGTCGAATCAGTCTTAGGGCCCCTCGAAGCCTTGGTGACGACGCTCTCTCCGCCACGGGTTATCGCACACCTGATCGTCGGTGCACGACCTGAGCCTTTTCTGCCTGCATTACTGGCGAGTCTCGATGGCGTCGTTCATGGGGCGATCGTCGATGAAAACTCGGGTCTTGAGCACTCGGAGAATCGCGCTCTCCTCGAGCAGAGTGCGCTCTTTCAGCGGGGAGAGATGCAGATTCTACGGAGCAGCTTTACCGATTTCTCAACGGCCAGGAATCGCTGTCTCGCCGCTCACGCCGCGCAGAGTCGTGCCGATTGGGTCGCTTTCGTCGATGCCGATGAGGTCCATACTCCGCTTGCACGATGCATCGCCAAGAATCTTGACCGAGTGCCTGCTCATATCAATTTTCTTGACGGATATACCTATCATTTTTTCCAGTCATTTGATTGGTATATGTCTATTGAACGACGCATGTCATTCCATCGTTTTTCGCCAAACTTACGTTGGGTTGGAGCCGTTCACGAGCACCTTGAAGGTCTGCCCGAGACTCGCATCGCGCTCCCCTATCTCTACATGCATTACGGGCACGTGCTTGCTTTGCGTCGTCTGGCCGAAAAAGCACGGCAATACTCCGGTCTCGGTGCCGACGGTGATGTGGTGCCGGAGTCGCGCCTTGATGCGATCGATCGAGAGAGTCACTTCGCGGAATATTGGCCGAAATTGCTCCCCTTTTCAGGCTCGCACCCCCAGGTTGCGACATCCGTGATCGCTGGACTCCGATCGGTGTTGCATGAACAGTATGCGGATACCGATCGATACGTTGCCCGACACCATCAAGGAGTCTTCGGTGCCCTCTCTCGCCGGTTCTGGCAATACAATTACCATCTTCGCTGGTCTTCACGTCGTTTCTCACCGATCGCTCGTCGTCTCTGTGCCCCGTAGACTCTTATCGGTGAATGATCCCGTGACGCGGACACGGAGAGGTCGCCGCCGTCTCGCGAAAAAGCGCGAGAGTTGCATCGGCGGTTTTCTGCCAGGAGAATGCTGCGGCTCGCAATCGTCCGCGTGTCATCAATGTGGCACGTAGATCCGTGTCATGATGGATGCGGCGTAGCGCATCGATCCAAGCCTCTCGACTCTCCGGTCGATCGACGAAGAGCGCCGCATCGCCGGCAATTTCCGGCAACGCACAGACGCTATTGGCCACCACGGGCGTACCGATACTCATCGCCTCGACGACCGGTAGACCGAACGACTCCGACAGCGAGGGGACGACGAGAGCCAAAGCCTTTCGGTAAAGCGTGCCGAGACGCTCTCGATTGCTATCGCGTGGTAAGGCGATCGCTTTGGGATAGGCTTCCTGCTCGATACCCGTTGCCAGAAGAGCGACGTCGCCCGTCGGAAACGCCTCTTGCCAGGCTTCATACAACAGCGAGAAATTCTTGACGCGATCCATCGATGAGATGCAGAGAAGATACGGTCGCCCTGCAAGGCGTGTCGTCTCGGGCACTGCCGATGAAATCGGGAGCGCCGACGATACGATCGTCGCTGTCTCATCACAAAACTCTACCGCCGGAGCGAGGTGCGTGATGTGAATGACATCACGTGGAATCGCCAAGACGTTGACGATGCACTCCGCCGCATAGGCCGATACCGTGAGTACGCGACACGCCTTGCGTGCCGAGGTAAGAAACGGTTCCTGTTGAGAGCGGCGCTTGATTGGATCGCTTTCAGGTATATCAAACGGGTGAGTATCGTGAATGGTGACGACATTGGTTTTATTGCTCTGAAAGAATGTGCCATTCCAAGGGTGCCAGACGAGATCGCACCTCTGCGGAACCGCGTTTCGTAGGGTATAGGCGATGCCGGGTACGATGCGTTGCATCCGTCGCTTGAGCAGAGCGGGTAGCAGACTGCGCACTAAGAGCGTTAGCTCAAGCTCTTGTTCCTCGGCGAAACGCTTGAGAATCTCGCGCACATAGCGACCGATGCCACGCTGGTCGGTGAGCAGATTATGACCGTCGATAGCGAGATGCAGCGGTCGCTTCGGCATCGTTCTCGGCCTCTTCAGTGTGTCGCATAAAGGAGAGAGTAGCGAAAAAGCCTTGATTCCTCAAGGCTTTTTACATGGCTCCCGAAGTTGGACTCGAACCAACGACCCGCTGATTAACAGTCAGCTGCTCTACCAACTGAGCTATTCGGGACCACCGATCGGCCCGATTCGCGCTCTGGGGATCAATGCCTGCCCTAGGACTCGACGATCTCGGGACGCTGCCAATGCCAATCGTCGGGGATAGCGGCACCGCCCCGCTGCGTCATCTCGTAGACGATTTCGGTCATGGCATCGGTGACATCGGGATCGAATTGGGTCTTGCGATGACGACGTAGCTCCTCGATCGCCGCACTTGGCGTGAGCGGAACGCGATACGGACGCCTGCCGATCATCGCATTGAAGCAGTCGGCAACGGTGACGATACGTGTCGCGAGAGGGATCTCGTCACGTATCAAGCCATCGGGGTATCCACCGCCGAGATAGCGTTCGTGGTGATTACGCACGATCGAGCTGAAGCTGCCGAGGGCGGGCACTGCCCCGATCATTTCGTAGCCCGCGATAACGTGATTCTGCATGATACGCCACTCGTCTTCGGTGAGTCGTCGAGGGGCCGTCAGAACTTCGAGCGGCGTCGTGGTTTTGCCGAGATCGTGCACGAGACCACCGCGCTTGACCTTGATCAGCATCGCCTCTGAGAGACCGAGTTTACGGGCCAGACGGGTGCACCAGGCGGAGACGGCGCGTGAATGCTCGCCGGTGGAGGAGTCTTTTTCTTCAAGACTCGAGATGACGTGATCGACGGCGACATCGACGGGGTCATGCATTCGTGCCTCGCGTTCACGCCATGATATGCGATCCGAAGCACGGATAATCGTAAGCAGTCGCTGTAGATTGAGACGTACTTCACCGAGGAGCGCGGCGTATGCCGGTAGGCCTGCTTCGAGTTCGTGATTGAAGGTATCGATGACGATAAGCAATACCTGCTGCGCTACGTGTTCGTTAATCGTAAAGCTACGTGCATCGAGCCAGTCACAGAGATCGTCCCATGAGCCTCGCTCGACTGAGGCGATGAGTCGATCATTCATTTCATCGACGAGCAGACGAAGGCCAAGCATGCGACGTTGCTCGGGGGTAATACGCGCAAGTGCGCGTTGTTGAAACAGCGCACGATACCGTGTCAAATGGGCGACGACATACGTTCGCTGTTCCGGAAACGACGGAGCATCCATCCCAATAAGGTACATACATGTAGCGTATACCTCAGAGGCTGAGTGAGCAACATCGGTACAGAAACGTAGCATTTCTTACGCTCGATTTTTATGTTATTGCATAAAAAAGTTCAGGCTCATACGCTGTTTCGGTAAATTCTCTGCATCGTTCTTGAAGAAAAGAGACTCGATCAAGGGTCGATGGAAAAGCAGGCGAGAGCGCTATCGAGTTCAACCTGCTGTCGCTGTCGTAGGGATTCGTCTTTCATGCTACGGTGATTGATCGCCACGTTCTCCGCCGCCGCATAGGCGCATGCTCGTGCAAAATGGTCGGCACAGCGCAAATCACTGGCGAGGTAGCGATTCCCTAATGCTGCTCCTCGTGAGATTGCGCGGTGTAATTCTGCGGCGAGTTCGGCGATACGAATGGGAGCGGCGGCGGCGGCGGCGATACTCTCCGGCGTTGAGGCGGCTCGCAAGGCTGCGTATGCCTCTTCATCGGCGGCTCCGGCTGCGAGAAAGCGTCGGCGGAGGGTATCTGCCTCCTCGATAAGGCGTTCGGCTTGCTCCTGTACCGCTGCATGTCGCGGAGCCGCATAGGTGATACGGGCGACCATCGCGACCAAGGCCGCACCGGTCGCGCCGACGAGTCCGGCGGCGCTCCCGCCGCCCGGTGTCGGTGCGCTTGAGGCTAAGGCGTCGAGGTAATCATCGATGCTGGTACTCATGGTCATACCCGTTCCCAAGCAGAGGCAAAGCATCCTCGGCGAGGGGCGGAGTTCGTCATTGACCGCCGAATGCAAGGCCTCGCGCTGAGGCTCGCTCAGTCGCTTCATAGTGAGAGAAGGAGAGTCTATGGACGTGGCCGATCAAGTGCGCGGCGAAGTGCGCGATGCGTCGCTTACCGAACTTGGGGTATCTCGGATCGCCTGGGCAGGATCGTTCATGCCTGTGTTGGTGCAGATCCGCGAGCGTTTTGCCGCGACGAAGCCACTCGCTGGCATGCGGATTGGAGCTTGTCTGCACGTCACGACAGAGACGGCGAATCTCATGCTGGCTTTGCAGGCTGGCGGCGCCGAAATCGCGTTGTGTGCCTCGAATCCTCTCTCCACGCAAGACGATGTTGCGGCTGCACTCACCCATCATTTCGGGATCCCGACGTATGCGATCAAGGGCGAGGATCATGCGACGTATTACCGACATATCGAGGCCGTGGTTGCCACCAAGCCACATATTTCGATGGATGACGGCTGCGATTTAGTCACCACGATCTCGACGAAGTATCCTGAGCAGTTGGCCGAGATGATCGGCGGTTGCGAAGAGACGACGACGGGTGTGGTGCGCCTTCGTGCGATGCAGCGTGACGGCGTGTTACCCTTCCCGGTTATCTCGGTCAACGATGCGTTGACGAAGCACATGTTCGATAACCGGTACGGTACCGGACAGTCGACGATCGACGGCATCCTCCGTGCAACGAACATTCTGCTCGCCGGCCATACGGTCGTCGTCGTGGGATACGGTTGGTGTGGGCGCGGCATCGCCTCGCGCGCGAAGGGACACGGCGCTCACGTGATCGTGACCGAGATCGACCCACGGAAAGCGCTCGAAGCGGCTATGGATGGCTACGAAGTGCTGCCGATGCGCGATGCCGCCGAGCGCGGCGACCTCTTCGTGACGGTTACGGGTAACTATCACGTGATCGCTCGCGAGCATTTCCAACGAATGAAGAACGGCGCAATCGTCTGTAACTCCGGTCATTTCAACGACGAGCTCGATCTCGAGGCACTCGATGAATTGGCCGAGGGCCGTCGTACGACGCCGCGTCCCTTCGTCGAACGCTTCGAAATTGCTCCGAATCAGGCGATCTGTGTCCTCGCCGAAGGGCGTTTAATCAACCTCGCCGCCGGTGAGGGGCATCCGGCCGCAGTGATGGATATGTCGTTTGCCAATCAAGCGCTCTCGACGTCATATCTGGTCGCTCAACATGCGCGTCTCGAGCGTCGCGTCTATCCGGTGCCTGAAGAGATCGACCAAGAAGTCGCTCAATTGAAGCTCGCTGCGATGAAGATTCATATCGATACTCCTACCGACGAGCAACGTTCTTATATGACGTCATGGTCGGAGGGAACGTAGCGTGACCTATCGTCGTCTCTTTACATCGGAGTCCGTTACCGAGGGCCACCCCGATAAGATTGCCGATCAAATCTCCGACGCCGTCCTCGATGCGATCTTAACCGATGATCCGCAGGGCCGTGTCGCCGTTGAGACCTTTGCGATTACCGGCCAGATCCATATCGCCGGTGAAATATCGACAAAGACCTACGTCGATATTCCGAAGATCGTTCGTCAGACGATCTCCGATATCGGGTATACGAAATCGCGCATCGGTTTCGACGCCGATACGTGCGGGGTCTCGGTCTCGATTGACGAGCAATCGCCCGATATCGCGCTCGGTGTCGATCGTTCGTTCGAGGTGCGTGATCAGCACGCTGCCGCCGATCCTTTCGCGCTGACCGGTGCGGGCGATCAAGGGATGATGTTCGGTTACGCCTGCCGCGAAACGCCCGAACTGATGCCGCTGCCGATTATGTTGGCGCATCGTCTCACGCGTGCACTCGCCGACGCGCGTAAGAGCGGGACGTTACCGTATCTTCGACCAGATGGGAAGTCACAGGTGACGGTCGAGTATCACGGTGCACAACCGGCTCGTGTCGATGCCGTCGTCATCTCGACGCAGCACGATCCTGAGGTGACGCTCGAGAGCATTCGTGAAGATGTGGCGCGACAGATTATCGACCAGGTGTTACCCGCTTCGATCCGTGACGCGCAGACGCGACTGTTCATCAATCCAACCGGTCGTTTCGTGATCGGCGGACCGAAGGGCGATGCCGGTCTTACCGGTCGGAAGATTATCGCCGATACCTACGGCGGTATGGCTCGTCACGGAGGCGGAGCCTTCTCGGGTAAGGATCCGACCAAAGTCGATCGATCGGCGGCCTACGCCGCTCGATACGTTGCTAAGAATATTGTCGCGGCCGGGCTTGCCGATCGCTGCGAAGTGCAGATTGCGTATGCGATCGGCGTCGCTGCGCCGGTTAGCGTCCTCGTGGAAACCTTCGGAACGGCACAGTTACCCGAAGAACGGATCGCCGAGTTGGTTCAGCGGCATTTCGATCTACGTCCGGCGGCGATTATCCATCATCTCGATCTCCGACGCCCCATCTATCGGCAAACAGCTTCGTACGGCCACTTTGGTCGTGCCGATCTCGACCTGCCGTGGGAGCGTCTCGATCGTGTCGAGGCGTTGCAACGTGCCGCCGAATCGGTGCCTGCAACACCATAGCGCGGCCGGTCCTTGCGGTTGCTTATCGCAGCCGTAATGGTTTCGTCGCAGACTCTGAACGGCTTTCGGGGACGCTATTTCTTGATTCCCTCGTAGAACCTGTCATGATGATACGGAGATGAGTCGCGTATCGGTAACGGGGGATATGAGTCGATGGTGAAGAGTAGCGTCCACGTAAGCGGTGTCTGTTCTTTACGTGGCAAATGGTTCGCCGGTCTCTTTGGTATCATAGTCGGAGTGCTGCCGCTGCTTACGCAGGCTCATTCGACGTCGGCTCCCGCCGATGAGTATTTTGGTCGGTATCATATGAGCGTACTTGGGATTCGTAATACACTTACCGATCTGACCAAGCGTGCCGAGCACGATGTGAATGCCGCGCCTGCTCTCCTCGGTAGCGCTCGTCTCACCGAAGAGGCGATGCGTGATTGGGGGAATCAGTATCCCAACGATCCATGGCTGCCAAAGATGATCTTGAGCCTTGAGCGGTTGTACTTAGATATTGATACGGCCGAGAGTGAGGCGGCGGCTCGATCGGCGGTCGTTTGGTTGCAGACGGAGTATCCTCAGAGTGAGGTGATCGACGCTGCCAATGCGGCCTTCGCCGACGCACGACGTGAGCGGATCGCCGCTACCGATGCGAGTGCCGCCGATATCGACCCTTCACCGACGGCCGATCGAGCAGCGGTTACCGATGACGGGAGCGCGGTTCAGGACGATACGCCGCAGGCCCTCGGTGCCTTACCTCAAGTCATTACTTCGACGTCGGATGCCGATCGTGGAAGCGAGCAAAATACCTATACGAACGCGGTCGAAGATGAACAACAGATGCCTTCAGTCGATCGTGACAACGACTATCATGGGCCGGATCAGGAAGACCCTTTCTGATCTCTCTGCCTCATCGCTCTCGTTATCCAGAACGATGGTGATGAAATTCGACATAGGCGCGATGGAGTGTGTCAAAGTATCGTGTATACGCGATCATGACTTGCGGCGAGTCGAGGCGCAGCAGACTCTCATCGCGTCGTTCGGGATGAGGCCCGAAATTGCTACTGCCGATAAGCGTCAGGCCATTGATCAGAAAGACTTTATGGGTACAACCGTTGCTCTCGCCCCAATGATGAAACGCTTGCGAGGGAGCGGCGACGAAACGACTGTCGCGTAGAAACCAGAGACGTGGGTCGTCGACGGAGCCGAGGAGTTCGATGGTATTGCGAATACCGTGCGTATCGTAGATGCCGCGAAAGTCGATCGCTTGCGTTCGAAAGGGAAGAAGCGCCTCAAGAAGTTCGACGTCACCGATCGAGTGAAGCAAGAGTCGGAGTCGACGGATCCCTGGTTCGCGTAACTCTCGCAGCAGCGCATCGCGAACCTCTGAACCGAAGAATGCGGTGAGCTTGCCGCCACGGCCGACTTGGACTTCAGTCGGTGTCGACAGTGGTGTCGTCGCACCGTGCCAGAGTCGGTTGAATTCTTCGGTGTATCGTGCTGCGAGCTCAGGCGAGTCGAACGAGAGCACGCCGCTGTCTTCGAGGTGAAGTGATCCATCGGTGAAGAGCATCGAACCGGTCCAGATTGTCTCATCGTCGCGTATCGCAAAACGATGGTGCATGATCGGCTCGCCGACTTTGCCTCGGATCGTCACAAAAGACTCGAGGCCGAAGGCGCGTATGGCATCGAGCATCGTCTTCGGTTTCGGATCGGTGAAGCGATCATCGGTTTGCTCACCTGCATCGATAATGATGCGCAGTGCAATGCGGCTCGATACCTCGGCGAGTGCTTCGAGTGTCGCCGCATTACGAAGATCGTAGGCTGCGATATCGAGTCGGCGCTTTGCCTGACGAATAAAATCGACGAAACGTCGTTCGGCGACGGCATCGAGAGAGGCTCGGCGCGAGTGTAGCAGCGTACTTATTGTGCGAACGGTCGAATGCGCGACGATCGTTGCCATGACGCGGCTCCTTCTGCGATGCAAGGGGTACTCCGTCCCTACGCCTACCCTCGTGCATTAAGGCACGAATTCCTGCTAGATCGCTCCCGTAGTCTCTCAAAAGAGTATGAGGGCGAGTTCCAGAACGGATGCGGCGTGTTGAGAGATAGTACTGCTCTGCCGAAAACGTATGATGCTGCGACCGTCGAGCCACGGCTCTACGCAGAGTGGGAGGCTGCGGGTCTTTTTCACGATGAGCCTGATCCGGCGCGGCCGCCGTTTATTATTGCGATGCCGCCGCCGAATATCACGGGTCGTGCTCACTTAGGACACGCATCGACCTATACGGCGATGGATGTTCTGACCCGGTATCATCGCATGCGCGGTGAGAACGCCACATGGATCCCAGGTCTCGACCACGCCGCGATCGCCACCGAAGCCGTTCTCGTACGCGACTTGGCCAAACGTGGGCACTCGCGCGAGAGCCTCGGTCGAGAGGCGTTCCTCGCCGAGGCATGGTCTTGGCATAAGGAATACGGCGGAATCATCAACCAGCAGTTTCGCCGACTCGGTTTCGGTGCCGATTGGCAACGTGAGCGCTTTACGCTCGATGAGGGACTCAGTGCGGCGGTCAATCGTGCCTTCGTTCTTCTCTATCGCGAGGGATTGATCTATCGTGGACGGCGTCTCATTACGTGGGATCCGGTCGCTCATTCGACGCTCTCCGATGCCGAGATTGAGTACGAGCAACGCGATGGCTCGCTCTGGCATATTCGTTACCGCGCCGAAGACGGCGGCGAGGGTCTCGTTGTCGCAACGACACGACCGGAGACGATGCTCGGCGACACTGCCGTCGCCGTTCATCCCGACGATGAACGGTATCGGGCGCTGATCGGTACCCGACTTCGTCTGCCGTTGACCGATCGGTTGATTCCCGTCATCGCCGATGCTGCCGTCGAGCCTACCTTCGGTACCGGTGCCGTGAAAGTGACGCCGGCTCATGATCCGACCGATTACGAGATCGGTTTACGTCACGATCTCCCGATGCCGACGATTCTCGATCTCGACGGTTGCATCGCCAGCGACGATCCGGATTTGACGGGGGATCTCACGCCGTTCGCCGGACTCGATCGTTTTGCGGCTCGCGAAGCGATCGTTGCTGCAATAGAGGCATCTGGTGCGCTGGTCGCTACCGAGGCGTATCGGCACAATGTCGCTTTAAGTTCGCGCTCGCACGCCGTTGTTGAGCCGTTGCTCTCGCTGCAATGGTTCGTGCGTATGGAGCCGCTCGCCGCGCCGGCGCTCGAGGCGTATCGCGCCGGACGTCTGCGTTTTATCCCCGAGCGCCATGGCCGGACCTATGAGCAATGGCTGACGCAGATTCGTGATTGGAATATCTCGCGCCAGGTGTGGTGGGGGCATCGTCTACCGGTCTGGTACACTCCCGACGATGCCGTTATCGTCGCCGAAACTGAAGAAGAGGCGCGCCGTATCGCGCATGAGCAGTACGATGATGCCCCGTTACGGCGCGATGACGATACGCTCGATACGTGGTTTTCGAGTGGGCTCTGGCCCTTTTCGATCTTGGGATGGCCGCAACAGACGCCTGAATTAGCGCATTGGTATCCGACGAATACGCTCATTACCGCGCGTGAGATTATCTTTCTGTGGGTTGCACGCATGGCGATGCTCGGATTGCATTTTGTCGGTGAGCTGCCTTTTCACGATGTGCTGATTACCCCGCTTGTCTTCGATGAGCAGGGCCGTAAGATGAGCAAGAGTCTCGGCAATGCGATCGATCCGATCGACTTAATTGCGCGTTACGGTGCCGATGCGACACGGTTCGGAATTCTGCGGCAAATGCACCTGGAGTCGCAGGAGCTACGCTTCTCGGAGAGTCGCTGCGCCGAGGCGAGTCGCTTCGCTACCAAGATATGGAATGCGTTGCAGTACGTTTGCCATCTTCCCGAAGGCTTACCGGCGGCGGGGTCGCTCCCATCCTCGCCGACACTCGCCGAGCGTTGGTTACTCACCGACCTCGCTCGGACGGTCGAGCGTGCCGAGGAGGCCTTGAATCGTTACGATCTCGGAGCATACGCCGAGTTGCTCTTAGACTTTCTTTGGTATCGTCTCTGTGATTGGGGAATCGAGGCGAGCAAAGTTGCAACGCCGACGCGCGCCGGTGTGCTTTCGTATGTCTTGAATACCGCGATGCGTCTCATGCATCCGATCGCGCCTTTTCTGACCGAAGCCGTTTGGCAAGCGTTGCCGCACGATGGTGCGACGATCGTTACCGCTTCATGGCCCGATGTCGCGGAGATTCCGCAAGATGCGGAGGCGCATGCGACGTTTGAGGCGCTGATCGTCGCGGTCGGTCGCGTACGTGCCTTCCGCGCCGAGATGGGTTTGAAGCCGCACGAGTCGATCGAGGTGCGTTCTGCGGCGCCGCTCCCCGACGAGTTGGTCACGCTCTTCGCCGCACTCGCTCGTGCCGATCTCTCCGTGGTCGGCGATGCAGCGGGATCACCGATCGAGACGTTGACGACGTTGACGATTCGGGCCGATGCAGCGGTGGTCCGACCGCGTTTGGAGAAGGAGCTTGCTCGGATCGATGCCGAGTTGACCCGCAGTCGCGCCCGCCTGGCCAACGCCGCCTTTCTGGCGAAGGCGACGGTCGAGACGGTCGAGAGCGAGCGCCGCAAAGTCGCCGAGGGCGAGGCTCAGCAAGCGCGTATCCACGCCCATCTCGAGGAGTGTCGATGACTCAATACGTCTATACCATGCACCGTGTCAGTAAAGTGGTGCCGCCGAAACGCGCGATTCTCAAAGAGATCTCTTTGAGCTTTCTGCCCGGTGCGAAGATCGGCATTCTCGGCTTGAACGGAGCGGGCAAGTCGTCGGTGCTGCGTATCATGGCCGGTCTCGACACCGAAATCGAGGGCGAGGCGAAACCGGCACCGGGTTTGAGCATCGGTTTTCTCGAGCAAGAGCCGCGACTCAACCCCGAGCATACGGTGCGCCAAGCCGTCGAGGAGGGGCTCGGCGAGGTGATCGCCGCGCGACGTCGCCTCGAAGAGATTTACGCCGCGTACGGCGAGCCCGATGCGAATTTCGATCGTCTCGCCGAGGAGCAGGCGAAACTCGAGGCATTACTCTTCGCTCAAGGGACCGACACCGATCAGCAGCTCGAACTCGCCGCCGATGCGTTGCGTCTGCCGCCGTGGGATGCCCAGGTTGCGACGCTCTCCGGTGGGGAGCGTCGTCGCGTCGCGCTGTGCAGACTCTTGCTCTCCAAGCCCGACATGTTGCTGCTCGATGAGCCGACCAACCATCTCGACGCCGAGAGCGTTGAGTGGCTCGAGCAGTTTTTGCAGCGCTTCACCGGCACCGTCGTCGCGGTGACCCACGATCGTTACTTTCTCGATAACGCCGCCGAGTGGATTCTCGAACTCGATCGCGGTCGCGGTATCCCTTGGAAGGGCAATTATAGCTCATGGCTCGATCAGAAGCAGGCGCGCTTGGCGGCGGAGGAGTCGAGCGAATCGGCGCGTCAGCGGGCCCTCAAGCAAGAATTGGAGTGGGTACGAGCCGGTACGAAGGGTCGTCAGGCGAAGAGTAAGAGTCGTTTGGCGCGTTTCGAAGAACTCTCGAGTTATGAGTATCAGCGGCGCAACGAGACGCAAGAGATCTTCATCCCGGTCGCCGAGCGCCTCGGCGATCGCGTCGTCGATTTTACCAATCTCTCGAAGGCGTACGGCGACCGGCTCCTGATCGACAACTTCTCGGCCTCGGTGCCTGCCGGCGCGATCGTCGGTATTATCGGCCCGAATGGTGCCGGGAAGTCGACACTCTTTCGCATGATCGCCGGGAAAGAGACCCCCGACGCCGGGAGCGTCACGTTGGGAGCTACCGTGAAACTCGCCGTCGTCGATCAGAGTCGCGAGCACTTAGACGATACGAAGACGGTCTTCGAAGCGATCGGCGGCGGACAGGATCTGCTCATGGTCGGTAAGTTTGAGATGGCGACCCGCGCCTATCTCGGACGCTTCAATTTCAAGGGTGCCGATCAGCAGAAATTAGTCGGCACGCTCTCCGGTGGTGAGCGTGGGCGACTGCACCTTGCCCAGAGTCTGCTCACGGGTGCCAATCTGCTCTTGCTCGACGAGCCTTCCAACGATCTTGACGTGGAGACGCTCCGTGCGCTCGAGGATGCCCTGTTAGAGTTTGCCGGGAGCGTGTTGGTGGTGAGTCATGACCGTTGGTTCCTCGACCGGATCGCGACGCATATTCTGGCCTTCGAAGGCGATTCACGCGTCACGTTCTTCACCGGGAATTACCAGGAGTATGAAGCCGATAAGCGCACCCGTCTCGGCGAAGAGGCGGCTCGCCCGCATCGGATCCGGTATCGTCCCCTCACCCGCTAGCCGCGCCGGGGCTCCGTGCGCTCGTAGCTCAATTGGATAGAGCAAGGCACTCCTAAGGCCGAGGTTCCCGGTTCAATTCCGGGCGAGCGCAGATAGACTTTTTTTGTCATTGATTTTTATAGCATCTGGCAAGAGTTCTTCGGTAATGTTAGCTTTTCGTTCCTTGCTTGACAATATGCTGTTTAGTTTACCTAACATTTTTTCCGAGTCTGCGAGATCTGGTGTTTGTGAATCGATGTTGTTGCGTGCTATATCAACAATTAGGCGGACAAAATTCTTATCATCAAGCTGAAATACATAGTTTGGAACTGTGTTTTTGTCGGGACTCCATTCTCTCCATTGAAGAAGAATAACAAATAAATTAGCATGGCTTGATAATCTACCTTGGTCTGCCCAAGTTGTAATGAGTGTACAGACTTCACGTTTAAGTTTATCGAGGTGCTCCTTGGAAACGAGTTGTGGCTCTGGTGTTGGCCCTGAGGTCTCACGTGAGTACCTACTATGTACACGATCTTCGTTTTCCACAATTGCGACAGCTCCACGAAGACTTTTTTTGGATGATTGGATAGCGATTTTGAGGGTATCAAAACGTTGTTGCTTAGTTTCTAAGCTTGCTGTCAATTCGCGAATCACATATATGCAAGACCAAAAATCAAATGTTTCACTTAAATCCAATAAGATTTTTATCATAATTGGAGTCGATAATTCTAAGTTGGCATGATCTAAGCTGAATCTAGACAAGAATGAGTTTTTCTTTTTTGTAGATAACCTTTGCAGTGAATATCTTAGTGTGTCTTCAGTAGGTGACTTTAGAATCTCATTCATCTCATTTGGTGAAAGATCAAAACTGTCAATGTCGAAGCAAAAGTAGGTGTAAAACGATGATTTGCTACAGATTCTTCGTTCGAGCTCCCAAGATTGTATTGTATCAATAGATGGCTTTGTATTTGTCGAAGGCTGATTGTAAAATCGGTTAATACGTGGAAATAGCATTATTAAAATTTCCTGCGTGCTCTCGTCTATTGTATTGAAAAAGTCTAAGACATATTTTTGGGCATCTTTTTCATGATCATCGAATGCACTCATGAATGTATCGATAATGAAAAAAGGCTTGTTATGAATAAAATTGTATGTTTCAAGTGAGGTTTGTTGAAGTATGAAGATGGTAATAAAATCAACGGGGTCAACTATTTTTTGTTGCGGTAAATACGAATAAAAATGAAGGATGTTGAAGATTCGTTCAGATTGACGTAAATTGTGAATGCTGTTTTTTATATATGACTCTAGGACTTTTTTTCGTTGTTGCTGAGTTTCTGATAAAATAATATTTTTTTCCTTAAAGAATCTCTCCAAATGATCAATAAATAGTATTTGTTTTTGTGATTCAGTTAATAAAGGTAGCGAAAGAGGGACGTTAATTATTTTTTCGAGCCATACGTTTCCACCCTCAGCTTCAAGTGCTTTTACTACCCTTTTTTTATCTAAGGCGAGCAAGTATGTTACATATTCGAAGTCTGCGACAGCGTTAATTAAACGAAACATGAGCTTAATTTCTTCTATTGCTAATCTATCGATATCATCAATAAAAACAATAACCCGTTTTTTATTTACTGTCAGTGAAGAAGAGATTTTAGTTTTGGTTATTTGGAAATCGTTTTCTTGATTTATTAGATTTTCTCCCCAATACCCTAGAAGCGAAGAAATAGACTTTAAAAATGAAAAGGGTTTTATAGCAGAAGCTGCTTCGATAACATGAGCAAGATGTTGTATGTTTTTTGCTGTTTTCTTATATTGCTTGCTACAGCTTGGATCACGCAATAAAGCTGCAGATAGTGTATCAAAAAATTGTTGTAACAAGTTTTCATGATTAGAAAAAATCCATGGATTAAAGTCAACAATAATAGGCTTCGGAGTAGAAATCTTGGCAGATTTATTTCTTAATTGCTCTTTTATTAAATTGAGTAACGATGTTTTCCCTGATCCCCATTCTCCGTATATTGCAATACAAAGACTGTCTGGTTGGGAATACGAGCGAATCGCTTCTGCAATCTTGCTGGCATATTCTAATCGGCTAAGTTTATCATGTTGAGATTTCTCTATTGGGGCTCCAGAGCTGAAAATGGACAAGTTTATTGCATCCCCAAACTTATCGAAATTATTCTTTTTCATTTCGATGTAAACCACATACTTGCGAATGTTAGTAGACCGAAAAAAGCAGTAAATATACTGTAAAAGACGATGGGTGTTAAAGAAGTTAGTCCCCAACTCATTCGTGAAAGACTCTCCAGTATAGAAATGCTTGGTTCTACTGTCTGATTCAAGTCAGTTGTATCAGTTGTATCAGTTGTATCAGACTTCTTTAGGGCTGAGAAATGAGACTTGATACATTCTTTCATAGACTGGTTCAAATTGAAAGACTGATACCATTGAAATACGAGTAACACTGCATAAACTATGGTTAGCATGCCAAAAAGTATGGTGTATTTGGGCAAAATGATGAGTGTCCACAAGGTGGTCAACATTTCTGGTCTCCTTGACTGCGTTGAACAGTTTAGTGTTCCAAAAGATGATATCTTATGCTCTCGGTTATCCACAAAATGTGGAGCGTTAGAGTCCTGGTATTGAATTGAAAGGAAGAAAGATTCTCGATTCTTTGAAGCGTTGCCTCTCTGCTTTAATGCCGTGCGTGAGAAAGACCTGAGGCTAGCTGTAGCAGGAGTACTTACATGAGGTAGGTTCAGAACATCGTGAATGCTTTGCTGCATCATCCAAGGCTTGCTTGCTTCCGTATCATGAGCCTTTGAACTACGCTGCTCGTTCGCATGCAAGCGGTTTAATTTTTGCAATGCTCTGGGCTACTGCAGCATGATGTGCATCGTAGAGATCGAGCATGAGCTGCAGATTGATCCAGAATTCTTCAGTTGTGCCAAATGCTTTGGCAAATCGCATTGCTGTCAGCGGAGTAATCCCTCGCTTTTCATGAATGATCTCACTGATTGCAACTCTTGTCATGCCGACGTGTAGAGCAAACGAGGTAATAGTGAGATTCATCGGCTTTAGAAACTCTTCCAGAAGAATACTCCCGGGATGTGTTGGTCGTCGGTTCTTGGGAATCAGTAACATTTTCTTCATTATTGCTCACTTTCTGTAGTTGAAGAGACTCAGTGGTAATCAACGATCTCAATCGCATATGCGCCCGTCTCCGACCAGGAGAAGCAGATACGGTATTGTTGGTTGATTCGGAGAGAGTACTGTCCTTTACGGTTGCCTTGAAGGGCTTCGAGTCTATTCGAGGGTGGTACTTGGAGATCGCGGAGAGCTTCAGCAGCAATGATCATCTGTATCTTGGTCGCTGCGCGTTGCCACAAAATCTCAGGTAGACACTGGCGTGCTCGCTTTGATGTAACGCCATGATAGATATCTGCTGTTCCTTGATCTGCAAAGCACATGATCACGGTTTATTGTATCGCATACCGATACATATTGCAAGAGCCCGTCTGTTCTTGCATCCGGCCACAGAGCGAATGTCATCTTGAGGGAGCGAATAGCGCTCCTCGCTGTGCTTTTGACCAATCAAGGACTGCCGGTGCGTCTGGATCAGTCAGATGTACTGCTGCTTTCGGTATCTACGAAACGGCTGTCAATGCAGCTCTTTCTTCAGGAGTCATTTTGCGAGATGTCATCGAGCCCATTTTACGAGCCGCTATGCTCGTTTTGCTTTGTCCTAAAGCGATCTCGAGTAGCGTTTCAAGCTCAACGCCAGTATCAAGTGTTGAGATCGACAATCACTAGATCCTTGTTTTCTCTATAATGGAATGCGTTGATTCGCAACGCATTCTTGATCTGTTCAGTCATTTCGAGAATATGGCGAACCCGGCTGCGCTGAACACATTCCCGCAAATTGGTAAGCCGTGAGCTCCAGGAGTTCTCATCTTGCTCTCGGTATTGACACGCCATGAAGACTCTGCCACGCTATTCTCGAGTGCCGAGTGCCGAGTGCCGAGTGCCGAGTGCCGAGTGCCGAGTGCCGAGTGCCGAGTGCTTGGTTGGTGTGTTTGGTGTGCGCGTGGCTGATGTTGCTTGGGGTCAGGTCTGAGGCGTTTGCG